>JRYK01000431.1_pt1 | contig 181091 bp, 145 predicted proteins | sample 235381 | NCBI WGS metagenome assembly JRYK01 (sample SAMN03074220, study PRJNA261476) | activated sludge metagenome | biome: Wastewater Treatment Plant; feature: Wastewater; material: Activated sludge; isolation source: activated biomass of a wastewaster treatment plant treating hydrocarbon... ... | reverse complement strand
ACCACCGGATCGACAGTCCGGTACTCTAACCAATTGAGCTACGCCCCCGGCACAGAAAAAATGTACGGCTCGGCGGCGGCCGCATCAAGAGGCATTTGCCGCTCGACAGAGCCATTTCCGCAGCGTCGCCGCTGATTCCAAGACGTGTCCCGAAGCCAAGTGGTTCGCCGCCGCTGCGATGTCTTTCACCAGTTCGGCTGCGAATGGCACCGGCGCCCCTGCTGGCGGCACGCGCGGAACCAGGCGCCGAGCCATCTCGGCAAGCAGCTCGTCCAGGCCGGCACCGGTCAACGCGGAGATCGGCGTCGCGTTGGGTGGTCTTTGAACGGTCGTCGCCAGGTCGATTTTGTTGAACACGAGCAAAGTTCTCTTGGAAGGCGCGGGCCATTGCCCTTCGTGCGTCGCCGGTTCAATGAGCCACAAAACCAGGTCCGCCGTCAGTTCCGATTCCCGCGCCAATTCGATTCCGGCGGCTTCGAGTTCGTCGGAACCGCGCCGCTGGCCGGCGGTATCGATCAACTCCACCGGCCAGCCGTCCACTGCAATCGGCGTCGCCACCAGATCTCGAGTCGTGCCCGGGGTTGCGGTCACGATGCTCCGTTGATAGCCGGCGAGCCGATTGACGAGACTGCTCTTGCCGACGTTCGGCGCACCGGCGATGACCACGCGCCACGGTCGAACGAGGTGCAGGCCCAGGTCCGCCCAATCAAGCAAATCCGAAAGGCTCTGTTGAGCGCCCGCGACGTTGCCGCCGTCGATGTGTGCCAAGATCTTGGCGAACGCGGCGTCGAGCGCGCCGCTGGCTTGGTCGAGCAGGATCGCCGCGGCTCGAGCCGTCGGCGCAGCGGCAAGCGCGATCTCAGCCTCCGCGCGGATTGGCGACGAGGCGGTTTCCCTGACGAAGTCCTGCCACGAGATCACCTCGACGCCGCGAGTTGAGAATTGCTCCATGATCCATCGCACAACCTGCGGGCCGCCGTGGCAATGAATCTCCACCCAGGCAACTGGCGGAGGTCCATGAACCGTCACGACCACCGAATCGCCCGGCGATTCGCCGACAACGCCCATCAGGATGCGAGTGGTTTCCGGGGCAGCGGCCAGTGGTTGATCGGTCGGGCTGCGGACTGCCGAGCGAACGATCTCCCAAGCCCGCGGCCCAATGACGGCGATCGTGGCGACCGCCGCGGCGCCGGGCGGAGTCAGTGTCGCGATTCGAGTTTTTTCTCTCATATCCGATCCGCGACCACCAGCGCCAAGCCGAGCAAAACCAGATTTTCAACTGGTTCCGGCCGGCACGCCAAGTCCGCGAGCAAACCGGCGTCACCTCCGGTGATGTAGGCACTGAGCGATTCGTGTTGGCGTCGATACTGTTCCACCACGCGGTCGATGCCGCCGGCAATCGCAGCGCTGATGCCGGCGCTGATGGCCGCTGCGGTGGTCTTCGCCGGGATCGCCGGCGTCGAATCGAATTGCTCCACGAGCGGCAGCAGGGCCGTGTGCTCGTGGAGCGCGCGGGCCATCAGTCGAAAGCCCGGCCAAATTACTCCACCGTGAAATGTCCCGGCCGCATCCACCAGGTCGACCGTTACTGCCGTGCCGACGCTGATGACCACGGCGGAGCGCCCCTGCGACAATCGCTGAGCAATCGCCCACGCGCTCAAGAGGCGATCGATGCCGACTCGCTCCGGATTCGGCACAGCGATCGCCAAAGGAACCTGGCGAAAATCGTCGATCAGTTCGACTTCGAAGCCGAGCCGCTCAAGTCCCGCGCGGAATTGATCTCGGAGTTTCGGAGACACGCCACAGATCGCCCACGGACTCCGCTTCGCCGCGCTCGCATCCAGCAAATATGTTTCGCACCAGTACTCGAGGTTCGGCACGACGGCGCTGTCGAGAATCGTCAGCGCCCGCAGCGTATGGCCATCGTAGTGCCCGCACTTGATCCGCGAGTTGCCGACGTCGGCGACGAACAGTGAAGTCATGCCGTCGCCTCCTGCCGTGTCGCGTCCAAAAGCGCGGCGATCCGATGGACGAGTTGCGCCAGCCCCTGTCCCGTGACCGCGGAAATCGCAAGGACCTCCGTTCCGAACTGCTTCGTCAACTCGTCGCGAACAAGTTCGCTCTCAGTCAATTCGCATTTCGTCATGGCAATGATCTCAGGCTTCGCAGCAAGCCGCGGATCGTAAAGTTCCAGTTCACGGCGAATGGCTCGATAGTTCGCGGTGGGATCGGAACCGTCGGCCGGGAATGGTTCGATCAGGTGGACGAGGACGCGCGTGCGCTCGACGTGGCGCAGGAATTCGTGCCCGAGTCCGACGCCAGCATGAGCGCCTTCGATGAGTCCAGGAATGTCGGCCAGCACGAAGCCGCGGTCGTCGCCGACGGTCACGAGACCAAGATTCGGATACTTGGTCGTGAACGGGTAGTCGGCGATTTCCGGCGTGGCGCGCGAGAGCCGGCTGAGCAGCGTCGATTTGCCGGCGTTCGGTAAGCCGATCAATCCCGCGTCGGCGATGACTTTCAGTTCCAGGACGATCCAGCGTTCCTCGCCCTCGCCGCCGGTCTCGAATTGGCGCGGCGCCTGATTGACGGCGGTGGCGAACGCCCGATTGCCGCGGCCGCCGCGGCCGCCCCGGGCGACGGTGACTTCCTCGCCTGCGACGGTGAGATCGCGCAGGATGTGACCCCGATCGCGATCGCGGACGATGGTGCCGGGCGGGACGTCGATGTAAAGATTGTCCGCGGTCCGGCCGGTGCAGTTGGAACTGCCGCCGGCGCCGCCGCGATCGGCGCGCCAGTGCTTGCGGTGGACAAGCCGGGCGAGACTGTCGGCCCCGGCCACGGCGCGGACGATGACCGATCCGCCGTCGCCGCCGTCGCCGCCGTCCGGACCGCCCTTCGGCACATACTTCTCGCGGCGGAAACTGCAACAGCCGCTGCCGCCGTCGCCGCCGCGAACGAACAACGTTACACGATCCACAAATGCCATGAAGTCAAGGTAGCAAAACGATCCGGCGGCCGCTCGGACGCCATGTCTGATCAGTACGCATTCCGATGGATCAGGCCGCGAACAAACGTGAGCAGCAGGATGCGCAGGTCCAAAAGCGGCGTCCAGTGCGTGATGTAGTACAGATCGAATTGCAGCCGCTTTCGCAAGGACGTGTTGCCGCGCCAGCCGTGAATCTGCGCCCAGCCGGTGATCCCGGCTTTGACGCAATGCCGGGCCATGTAATTCGGAATGGTGCGCTTGAACCGCTGGATGAAGACGGGGCGTTCCGGCCTCGGCCCGACCAGGCTCATTTCTCCCCGGAGGACGTTGATCAACTGCGGCAATTCATCGAGGCTCGTTCGCCGCAGAAACGCGCCGAGCCGCGTGCGTCGCGGATCGTCGCGCACGGCCCAAACCGGACCGGTCGCCGTTTCGGCGTCGGCCCGCATGGTCCGGAATTTCAGCATCCAGAACGGCTTGCCGTTCAGCCCGCACCGTTCCTGCCGATAAAACACGGGACCGGAGCTGCTGCGCTTGATGAGCACTGCGAGCACGGCGAAGAGCGGCGACAGCACGATCAGCCCCGCGGCCGACAGCGTCACGTCCATCGCTCGTTTGACGATCAGATTCAATCCGAAGTGAGGGCTTTCGCGCAGCCCGATGAGCGGTTGACCATCCAGGTTGGACGTGGTCAGGGACAAACCGGCCAGTCCCGGCACGTCGAGCACCAGTCGAACGTCGACAAACGTCTCGGCGAGCACGTCGAAAACGCGCCGCGCCTCCGCGTGCCGGCTGAGCGGCAGAGCGATGAAAACATGTTCGATGCGCATCTCCTCCACGAGCCGCGGCAGATCGCTGATGCGCCCGACGATCGGCAAGTCGCTTGTCCACCGGCTGGGGTTGTCTTCGACAAACCCGGCCGTGCGGATGCCGATCCAGCCCGCGTGGCGAAGTCCCCGAGCCGTGCGGCGAGCCACTCGCCCCGTTCCCACGATCAGCGCCAGGCTGAGATTGTGTCCGCGCCGCCGCAGTTGCTTGAGCACGCCCCACGTCAGCCGCCGCGCGATCAGCAGGCTCCCGGCCGTGAGCGCCGTGAACAGCAGCATCGTGACGCGCGATTCGTAGGGATCGTGCCGGAAAAACGTCGTCGCCATGACGAGCAGCGAGACGAGCGCGGCCCCTTTGAAAACGGCGACGATCTCCTCGCGCAGCCGCCGAAGCCGATGGACCTGGTATTGGCCGGCAATCCGGAACGCCACCGCCGCCAGCACGATGACCAGCGGCAGGTTCCGCAGGCACAGGCTGAATTCCGGCGGATCTTTTGGAATCGGAATGACGCCGCTGAATCGGACCAGATACGCCGCGACCCACGCCCACGCCGTCAACGCCAGATCGCACGCCTGGAACCAGACGGATAGCGGCTGCGTGCGGCGGCGGATCATGGCTCCCGTCCGTGGGAAGCGCGGACCATCCTGGTCGCTGGAGCGCCGCGCTTGTATCACGACCGGCCGGAAACTGTCAATCCCGATACAACGCCCTTGCGCCGCCACGATCGCGGCGACCGATCCTGAGACTTCCGCCATGCTCACCGCCGAACAATTGCTCGACAAGATCAACAAACTGCGCAAAGACTACGACGATGATCCGAACGATCCGACGTATCAGGCGCTGCACCACGCCTTTCTCTTCATGTCCTACCAGATCGGACTCTTGAAGGAGTACCTCAAGAACGCGCAGACCCCGGAGGACAGTTAGCCGCGAGGCGGAGTCTTCGGTGCCGAGCGCGCTCATTCATATCCATACCGAGCAATCGCCTCGCCCCACCGTTCGGCGACGCGCCGGCGATCGGCGTCGGACAGCGTATGCCTGTTGACGGCATAATCGCGATTGGCGTCGAGATATCGCTCGATCCCCGGCCTCGCCGGGGCGAAATCGCCGAGGTCCAGCACGGAGTAAATCCGTTCGAGGATCGGCAGCGGTTCCCGGACCAGATCTTCGTACTTGATTTCAAACCAGCGATCGTCGCGAATCAGCGGCCGATCGGCCAGCACGCGCCGGTACATGAGTTCAAAGGTCGCGAGCACGCGTTCCTCGAGTCCGGCGAAGGTCGGCCGCTGGAGCCCCTGCGTGGTGAACAGCGTCTTCCACAGGCGAATCGTCGAAGCATACAGGACGAACGGATTGCGAACGATGTGGACAAAGCGCGCTTCGGGAAACATCTCCACCAGCGTCGCGATCCGGCAGGTGTGCGGCGGCGATTTCAGAATGAGCCGCCGGCCGCCGTGCTGAAGCGTTAATTCCGTCAACAGCCGGCGAAAAGCGCGCGTCCACTCCATTCGCTGCCGCGGCGTCAACCCGCTCAGATCAAGCGAGCCGTCGTCCGGTTCTGTGTTCGGGAATGCGATACGGGCGTACGGCGACGGCTGGCCGAGCAAACACAGGGCGAACTCGTCCTCCTGCGGTCGGTCCCAGCCGGCCGACATGTTGTCCATCGGCCGGCGCGTCGGCATCATCCAGCGAATCCACGGCGGCAGCCACGATTCGGTGAATAGAAAGTGGTGCGGCGCCAGGCACTCGTAGGTGTTGGGAAACGCGTGCCGCGGATCGGTGATCAGCAGTTCATGCAGCAGCGTCGTGCCGGACCGCCAATGGCCGAGGATGAAAACGGGCGGCTGCGTGATCCGCGTTCGCCGAACTCGATCTCCATATAGCGCGCTCTGCACGAACCGCCCGATCGTGTTGCCCACGCTGACGAAAGTCACCGACGCGGCCACGTAGGCTTTCGACCCATGGACCCGGAACCGATTGCGGGCGAGCATCCGCCACCAGGCGGCGACATCGCAGCCTTCCCAGAAATGGGCGGCCCACTCCGATTTCGTTGCGTCGCCGGGTTGCGCCAAGTCTGCGGTTTTCAGCGGGAATGTTCCAGTCGTGCGGCTGAATCCGCTCATCCGGACTGGTCAGGGCCGCATGGACACTGTAATATGGAACTAGATCGCGGCGTGGAGCAGTGGTAGCTCGCCAGGCTCATAACCTGGAGGTCAGTGGTTCAAATCCACTCGCCGCAACTCAAAAACCCCGGCCAGAAGCCGGGGTTTGCTTTCTTAATCACGACAACGCGACGGGACGAAACAACTCGTCATGCCGGCGGGTTTCGTACTGTGTCGCTGCCAAGTTTTCGTGATGGAGCTCGTCACGACCCGACGGCGGCCGGCTCCAGGAGCCGATTCCAGCGCCGGTGCGCGCGCTTCTTCCACGTTCCCTTGTGGAACACGTAGCCGAAGATCAAAGGCGTCGCCAACGTCGCCTCGGCAAAGACCATCTGCTCGAACGTCAGATCGACCTTGCCCCAGCTCGATGCTTCCTTGAGCGTGCTGCCGGAGAGGGCGCCGTCCCGGACGTCGGCGACGGTGATCTGCACGGCGTACTTGTGCATCGGCGCTTCGTGCCCGAGCACGTCGGCCGCGACGACCACGTCCTGCGCGAAGTTCTTGGGCACGCCGCCGCCGATCATCATCAACCCCGTCGTCGGGTTGTGAATCTTCAGCTGCGTGAGCTCGTAGAAATCCTTGGCCGAATCGATCGCCACTCGCGCTCCGTCGCCTCGCGCATGTTGGTGCGCCACCAAGCCGAACCCGGCCGAGCAGTCGCTGAACGCCGGAACGAAAATCGGCACGTCGTGCTTGAACGCCTCGTAGACGATACTGTCGTCCGTCTTGCAGCCGACGCGATCCAGATGAGCGCCCATCGCGCGAATGAACTCGCGCGACGACATCGGGCGCGGCTCCAGGTCGTCGGCGATCTGCCGCACGGTGTCGTCGCAGATGCGCAGCTCCTCTTCGTCGATGAGCGTGTCGTAAATCCGGTCGATCTGCAATTCGCGCAGTTCCGCGTCGAACATGCCGGAGCGCAGCTTTTCCTCGCCGACGTAGTGGCGGAATCCGAGCGCCTCGAAGAAGTCCTGGTCGACAATGTTCGCCCCGGTGCTGACGACGGCGTCCACCATGCGATGCCGAATGGCGTCAGCAAACACTTTTTTCAATCCGGCGCTGATGAGCGACCCCGCCAGGCACAGGATGATGCCGCAGTCCTTATCGGCGACCATGCGTTCGTAGATGTCGGCCGCGCGCGCCAGGTCGCGGGCCGTGAAGGCCGTATCGCGCATCGCGTTCACCAGCGGCGTCGGATCAAACGCCGCGAGGTCGATGTGCTCGACCGGCTGGCGCAGGTACTCGGACTTCTTCGGCATGATCGTTCTCCTTTCGAGGTGCAATTGTAGGAGAACGCGGAGCGCCGAGACAATGCCGCCGGTCTACGCGGCCAGGGCCGGACGGCGCAACTCGGCGATCGTCTCGGCCACGCCCTCTTCGAGCGACGTCGCCGGCCACTCATAACCCGCGACGCGCAGTGAGTTGACGTCGGCCTGCGTAAAGTTTTGATACTGCCCCGCGACGTCGGCCGGCATGTCGATGAAGCGAATGCGCTCGGGCATCCGCAGCGCGGAGAACACCGCTCGCGCCAGGTCGAGGAACGTGCGCGCCCGGCCGGTCCCGGAATTGTAAAGCCCGTTCGGCGCACGATGCCGCCAGAGCCAAAGCACGTGATCGACGCAATCGCGGACAAAGACGAAATCGCGCCGCTGCTCGCCGTCGGCCACGGCCGGCGTGTTCGACCGGAACAGCCGCACCTCGCCGGATTCGACGATCTGGAGATACGCCTGCCAGACGACGCTCGCCATCCGCTGCTTGTGCGCTTCATTCGGGCCGTAGACGTTGAAGAACTTCAAGCCGGCCCAGTGCGGCGGCGATTCGTCGCCCCGGCCCAGCGCCCAGGCGTCGAATTCGTTCTTGCTGCGTCCGTAGAGATTCAGCGGGGACAATCGTTCCGGCGGCGTGCGGTCGTCGAAGCCGAGCGATCCATTCCCGTAGGTCGCCGCGCTGGACGCAAAATAGAAGGGCCGGCGACGCTGCGCGCACCACTCCCAGAGCCGTTGAGAATAGGCGACATTGTTCGACCACAGAAAATCCCAGTCCGTTTCGGTCGTCCGACTGCACGCGCCGAGATGGAAGACAGCGTCCGGCGCCAGGTGGCCGCGCTCCAGAGCCTCGAGGAACGCGTCGTGGAGCAGGAATCGGCAATGCGCGAGACCGGCGAGGTTGGCCCGCTTCCCCGGCGACAGCGCCCGATCGACGAGCACCAGGTCATAGCCCTCGGCCATCAACCGGCGAGCGAGATGGGATCCGATAAACCCGGCCGCTCCGGTCACGGCGATCATGGCGACTCCTTTCGCCGAACGCGCAGCATCCCGCCGCGCCGGGACCGAAGATACCGCGTTGCTGGAGCCGTGACAAGCCGCGTCTGGATCAGGATGGGGCGCCGAGACTCAAAACCAAGCGGCGGTGCGGAACTATCCCCGACAGGATTCGAACCTGTAACCTTTGCCTCCGGAGGGCAACGCTCTGTCCAGTTGAGCTACGGGGACGCTTCGGGGCCATGATAGTCCCCTCGAATGAGACGGTCAACGGACGGCGGCGGTTCGCGCCGGCAGACCGATCTGCAACAATTCGCCGGCGTGATTCGGACGCGGGCCCGTCCAGTTGCCGACTTGTCCTCCGCCGCCGCTGACCCCATCGGCCAGGCCGCGGGTCAACACCCACCAGCAGAAATAGCACTGATTGCTCGTCGCGCCGGGCAACGCTTGTGGATCGCGGGCGCGAATCGCATCGCGGATGGCCGTCAGTCCCCGGCGGAAGACGACTCCGACGTACGGATGTCGCCGCGCCCGGCGAACGATCGCTGAGACGCTGTCCCGATGAATGTTTCCGATGGTCAGCTGATCGAGGTCCGATGCAAACCCGCAACACGGCTTGACCTCGCCCCGCGGCGTGACCACGAGCGCCTGTCCCGGGCCCTCGCAATAGTCTTCGACGAACCAGGAACCGTTCCACGCGCCGCCGATGCGCTCGGCCCGCTCGACCGGCGCCAAATGGTTCCAGTTCAGCGTGATCGTGAGACGCGGCGACACCACGATGAATCGACGCAGCACGCCGGACCACTCGATCACGCCGCCGAGCTTCGCGGCCAGAGCGTGAATCGGCGCCCATCCCTCATCGGGCGCCCGGCTGGCGTACGAAATCGAAACCACCGAGTCGCGCCGGAACACGTCTCGAGCCGTGAGACAGAAGTCCGCCAGCGGCTCAGTGAAACGGGAACCGTGAAACTTGTCGACGCTCAACCCGAGTTTGCCCGAGTACCCGGCCCGGCAGAGCGCGCGGAAGACACGGCGCAGTTCCGCGGACCCGGACTGCCACACGCCGTTGGTCATGATCTTGTCGAAGCGAAAGCCGAGACGCGCGGCCCGGCGCGTGACCGCCAGCAGAAACTCCGGATACAGGAACGGTTCGCCGCCGGTGAATCCCAGGGTGCAAATCCCGTACTCGCGCGCGTCCTCGAGAAACCGAATTGCCGGCGGGATCGGGAGCCGATCCGGCCATTCGATCGGAACGCAGCAATGGGCGCAATCCAGGTTGCATTGGTAGGTCCCGGCGAACGAGAGGTAATTGGGCCGGAAGGTCCGCGTGCGGCGGTGAACCGGCCGAGCATCGCCGCGCGTGAGGGCCGGCAGACCCGATTTGGCAGGCATTCGCAGGGCTCCGTGGGCGTCGCCAGCGTATTATTGATGTAGGCGGCGAGCGAACCGGCGGCCCGGATCGGGTTATCCAGGTCGGGCCGGATCGTCTCTTGACTGGGGACTTGGCTTGTGACGGCCGCTCAGAATTGGCACAATTCGGTCCGCCGACGGGCGTCGCCCACCGAGGCCCGCACGGGAGTCCTTCGCATGTCGTCGTCAGGCCGCGTCGTTCGGCTGGGCGTGATTGCCGCAATCCTGTCGTCCGCCGCGCTTGTCGGTGACCCGCGGGCGATCCGCGGGCAGCCGCCGGCTAAGATTGCGGAGAATCCCGCCGACGTCGCCAAATCGGACGACAAGGCGTTTACCGACGCCGTCACGCTGCCGACCGATCGAGAAGCCCGACGACTGATTCAAGCGGCACAGGATTACATCAAGAAGAAGGAATGGCGGATCGCCACCGAGTGCTTGCAGTCGCTGCTGGACAAAAACGAGGATTCGTTCCTGGAGTTGGAAGCCGCCAACGAGCAGGGCAAAACTGAGAAGCGGCGGATCAGCGTGCGCGCCGAGGCGACGCGCCTGATCGGCGAGTTGCCGCCGGACGGGCTGGAGTTTTATCAGGTCCAATACGGACCGGCGGCGGCGGCCAAGTTGAAAGAGGCTCTGGAACAAAGCGACCCGACGATTCTGGCGGAGATCGCCGCACGGTACTTCCACACGGCGGCCGGCGCCGAGGCCACCGCCCTCCTGGCGACTTATCATCTGGATCGCGGCAGCTATCTGATGGCGGCATTGAGCTTCGAACGCCTTCTGAGCCGGCCGGATGCCGACAAACTCTCGCCGCGGACGCTGTTCAAAGCCGCCCTGGCGATGCGCCGCGCCGGTGACGACGCAGGAGCCGAGCGGCTCTGGAAGCGAGTGGCCGAAGCCGCCGCGCGCGGTGAGTTGGTCCTGGGCACGCAGAAAGTCAGCGTCGATCGACTCCGAAGCGAGTACGATCGGCCGGTCGACGCGGCCGGTCAATTCTCGGCGCGCGATCCGTATGTGTTTCGAGGCAATGCTGCCCGCAATGGCATCGGCTTTGGCGGCACGGCCTTCCTGGAGCCGCGCTGGGCAAACTCCATGCTGCCGCTCGACGAATCCGCGTCCGACGTGCCGAAGGAAGACGTGGACGGCACGAATTGGATTCGCAGCAACCTCGAGGGCGTCTTGCGGCTGCTCGACAATCGGCCGATCCTTCCCGCTTTTGTTCCCGTCGCGACCAACGGCAAACTGCTCTACCGCACGTACGACGGAGTGTATTGCGTCAGCCTGCGCGACGTGGATACCGCCGACGGCGCCATCCGGGCCGGCGAGCTTCTCTGGAATTCGCGGACCAACAGCAGCCTGCACAAGATGGCGCGCGACACGAATCGCCGGACGACACTGGAGCAGTGGCTTTCGATCTATCGCCAGCCGGCGACGGGTCCGGTGGGAGTGTTCTTCGAGAATTCCGTGGTCGGGACATTGAGCCACGATTCCCAGCGCGTGTATTTTGTGGATGACCTGGCCGTTCCGCCGCACAAGTACGCCTTCAACAACATGAACGTGCTCGGCGGACCGCCGCCGACGTTTCGCCCGTTTGACGACGAAGTGCGGTCCAGCCAGTTGACCGCGGTCGATATCGAGACGGGAAAGCTGGCATGGATCGTCCCGCCGCGCGAAAAGGACAAACCGGCTCCGCCCGGCACCGGTACCGAATTGTCCGAGACGTGTTTCCTCGGTCCGCCGCTGCCGCTGGGTGGAAAGCTCTACCTGCTGACCGAGAAGAACACCGAGCTCCGACTGATTTGTCTCGATCCGGCTCGGCTGGATGCCGCCGGCCTGCCGGAAATCGTCTGGATTCAATCGATCGGCATGGCCAATCTGCGAGTCGTGCAGGACAGTTCGCGCCGACTGCAAGCGGCGCACCTGGCGTATGGCGACGGCGTTCTCGTTGTTCCAACCAATGCCGGCGTCGTGGTCGGCATTGATCTGCTCTCCCACAGCCTCGTCTGGGCGTACTCCTATCGGGACAGCGCGTCGCCGATCCAGGACGAGGCGATGCAGGGCGTGATGATCCGCGGCCGATTTCGCGGCATGCCAATGGCCAGCGCGACGCCGGCCCAGGAGTATTGGCGGCTGTCCGCACCGATCATCAGCCGCGGCAAAGTCGTGTTCACCGCTCACGACGCCGGACACGTCCATTGCCTGAATCTCCGGGACGGTCGATCGCTCTGGACCGTGAAGCGCGAGGACGATGACCTCTACCTGGCCGGCGTGTTCGGATCCCGAGTCGTGATTGTCGGCCGATCGTACGTCCGAGCGTTGAATCTCGACGACGGCCCGCGCGACACCTGGGGTACGCCGGTTTGGAAGATCGCCACGGGCGGACTGCCGTCCGGCCAGGGCGTGGCCAGCGACGACATCTACTACCTGCCGCTTCAGAAGACCGGCGACGGACCGCAAAACGGTCCGGGCATCCTGGCGATCAACGTCGCGGCGGGCCGGAAGATCTCGGTCGCCGCCAAGCGCAATCAGGAACAGCCCGGCAACCTGCTGTTCGCTGACGGCGACATGATCTCGCAGACCGTATTGAGCATTTCTGCCTATCCCCAGCTGCGCGTCAAGGAAGCCGAAATCTCGCGACGCCTGAAGAACGACCCGAGCGATCCGATCGGCCTGACGGAGCGCGGCGAGTTGTATCTCTACGATGGGAAACTGACCGACGCCATCGCGGATCTCCGTGCCGCGCTCGGACATCAGCCGCCGGCGACCACGCGCATCAAGGCGCGGAACAAGCTGCACGAGGCGCTCACGGAGTTGTTCCAGTCCAACTTCGCGGCCGCGGAACCGTACTTGGACGAGTATCGGGACCTGTGCCGGGTCGAAATCCCGCCGGACGCCGAGCCGCCGGTGCGCCAGAAACTGGCGGAGGAACAACTGCGGCGCGAAGCGAATTACCTCTCGCTCCTGGGTCGCGGCCGCGAGTCGCAGGGACGACTGCTCGACGCTCTGGCCGCCTACGAACAGTTCGGCGCGTTGACCGGGAACAAAGAACTGATCAGCGTCATTGACGAGGCGAACACTCGATCGCGGCCGGACGTCTGGTCGCGCGGCCGGATCAAAGGCATGCTCGATCGCGCCAACGAAGTCCAGCGCCGCGAACTCGAAACCGCCATCCGCGATCGGTACGCCGCCGTGAAGGATCGTGGCATTGCCGAGCTGCGCGGCTTCGTCGCCGTGTTCGGTGCGTCGTTCCCCGTCGGCCGCGAAGCGCAACTCCGCCTCGCCGAACTGCTCCTGGCGGACCCGACGCCGGAGGCGCTCACCGAAGCCGAGGCCAAACTTCAATCGCTGTGCTTCTCGCCGGAATTGCGGCGGCAGGACCCGGCCATCGCCGCCCGGGCCATCGAGGCCATGATCCGCATCTACGTCCGTCGCGGACTGTTTGAAGACGCCGTCGGGCTGTACAAGCTGCTCGGTGAGGAATTCCGCACCACCGTGGTCGTGGACGGCAAGACCGGCGGCGATCTGCTTCAGGAACTGATCATCGACAAGCGATTCCTGCCTTACCTCGAGCCGCACGGCGTGATCTGGAAGGGCTCATTCCGCGGCAGCGAAACCTCGGGACAGTTTGCGGCAACGCCCGCCTCGTTCACGATCGAGCCGGAAGGGGCCGCTTTGCCGTTCTTCCAGCGCCATCGGATTGTGCTCGACACGCAGGCTCAGCCGGGCAATTCGTGGTCGTTCCGCGTTCTGGACCGCGCGACCAACGCCGAGCGATGGAAACAATCAGGGCTGCCGTCGGCCTACTATCTGCTGAACAGCCCGCCGGGGTTTCGCTTCGCCTTTGCCCGCGGCCACATCCTGATCCTGCACCTCACCGACCATGTGACGGCCTACAATCTCGTCGATCAGAAGCCGATCTGGACGTTCAACCTGTTCGGCAAGTCGGCGCCGTATCCGCCGGGCGCGCAAGCGCAGATCACGATTCATGACGGCCGCATGTGCATGGCTCATCCGGATGGGCGGCAGGAGCGGCTCGGCGGCGTCGCCGTCGTGGAATCGTCCTATGTCTGCATCCAGACGCGCGACGGGTTGGTCGCCATCGATCCGACCCGGCCCGGCCCCAGTATTCTGTGGACGAAAAGCGACGTCTCGCTGAAAGCCGAGGTCTTCGGCGACGATCAACACGTCTACATCGTCGAGGGCGGCAGCGACGGCGTGCCGGTCACGACCCGCGCCTTGCGCGCCCAGGATGGCGTGACCGTTCGCGTGCCCGATTTCGCCGCGCCGTATGCCCGACGAATGAAAATCCTCGGCGGCCGAATCCTCATTCAGGAAGACGAGCCGTCCGGCAGCCGCGTTTACCGCTTGTACGACATTCACACCGGTCGGGATGTCTGGCGCCAGCCTTTCAGTTCCGGAGCGACCGTGATTCGCTCTCAGAATCCGGAACTGACGGGCGTCGTGGAAAAAGATCTCTCGATCACGATTCTCCACGTGCCCACGGGAGAAACGCTCGTGCGCAGCCTTTTGCAACCGGAACATTCCGATCGGCTGCAATCGGTCGGCCTGATCACCGACGCGGAGCACTACTACTTGACGTTAGTGCGCGAGAAGGAGTCCGGCGTCGATTGGCAGCCGAACGTCGGCTCGGGGCTGCGCTCGCTGCGCGTCAACGGCCCGACGTACTGCCTCAATCGAGCCACGGGAAAGATCGTCTGGATCTGCGACTTCCTCCCGTATCAGCATGTCCTGCTCGAGCAAGTGCAAGACCTGCCGATTCTGATTTTCACGTCGACGTTTATCCGTTCGAGTCCGAACGGCGGCTTCGAGCGGAACGTCACGAAAGTGACCGCGGTGGACAAGCGAACCGGAAAGCTGATTTACGACAACGAGTTTCCGAATCAGGGATCGTTCCAGGCCGTGCGAACCGATCCGCTGGCCGGAACGTTGGAATTGGTGCGAAGCGATTTGAAGATCGCATTCCGATCGCGGGGCGATCAGTCGGGGAAGGCGGACGACGCGGGAACGCCCCGAACCAGCACCGCGGCGCTGCCGGTGGTGCAGCCGGCCGTTCCCGCCGCCGCGGCCCCGGTCCCAGCTCCCATTCGGGATTGAGACCCGGTGAGAGTTCGGACGGACGGTCGTCATACTCGCGGGTTACCGGATTTGGGCCGGAGGTGTTGCGACATGAGACTCTGGACGCTTGCGATCATCGCGCTGGCCGCCGGGACCACGCCGGCTCGCGCCGATGAATTGCCGGAGCGGGTGCGCGAAGCCATCGATCGAGGTCTCAAGTGGGTCGTCGAGTCGCAGAACCGCGACGGCCATTGGGAAGCAAACGGCAGCCAGTATCCGACGGCCATCACCGCGCTGGCTGGCATGACCCTTCTCATGGAAGGCAGTACGCTCCGGGACGGAAAGTACAGCGATCAGCTCCGCCGGGCGGTCGATTGGCTGATGGATCGTGCCCAGAACTCCGGCCAGATCGGCAATCCGAACAACGCCAATGAAGCCGCGCGGTACATGTATGGCCACGGATTTGGCATGCTGTTTCTCGCCAGCGTTTACGGTGAAGAGGAAGACGCCGAGCGGCGCAAGCGGCTCGAAAAGATCCTCACCAAGGCAGTGGAGTTCACGGGCAAGGCTCAGACCAGCCGCGGCGGCTGGGGCTACGTGTCCGCGGCCGACGGCAGCGATTTTGATGAGGGCTCGGTGACGATCACGCAGCTGCAGGGTTTGCGCGCGGCGCGCAACGCCGGCATCGTCGTCCCGAAGTCGATCATCGACAAAGCGGTGAAGTACTTGAAGGATTCGACGACGCCTCGTGGAGGCGTGATTTACAGTTTGGCGCACGGCGCCGCGGCCAACGGCGGCGAGCGCCCGCCGCTCACGGCCGCCGCCATCGCCTGCGCCTTCAGCGCCGGCGAATACAACTCCGACCTGGCCAAGAAATGGCTCGAATACTGCCGCACCAACATCCCCGTCGGCCGCGGCCGCGTTGGTCACGACGAATACCTGCACTACTATTACGCGCAGGCGCTGTACGTCCTCGGCGACGATGGGTACGGTCGATTGTTCCCGAAAGCCTCGAAGGACGATCATCTCACGTGGACCAAGTACAAGAACGCCATGTTCGACCACATCCTGGCGTCGCAGAATCGCGACGGCTCCTGGAGCGGCGGATACATCGGGCCGGCGTTCACGACGACCACCTATCTGACCATTCTGCAGTTGGAGAACGGCAATCTGCCGATTTATCAGCGATAGAATAATCTGGGACGCAGCGACCCGGATCGGCCGACGGCGCCCGTCCGTCGATCGATTCGGGTCGCGTTGCCATACCTGATGGAACCCCGCGCATGGCCGACACCGCCAAGACCGCAATCGTGGAATCCGATCTCGACTCCGTTCATCGGCTCCGCGACGCGTTCGCCGAAATCAAGTCGCAGTTGGCCCGCGTCATCGTCGGGCAGGACTCGGTGATCGAGGAACTCCTCATCGCCCTGTTCAGCCGTGGGCATTGCATTCTCGAAGGCGTGCCGGGATTGGCCAAGACGCTGATGATCTCCACGCTGTCCCGGTGCCTCTCGCTGGAGTTCAGCCGGATTCAGTTCACGCCGGACCTGATGCCCGCGGACATCACCGGAACCGAGATCATCGAGGAAAACCGGGCGACGGGAGCGCGCGAGTTCAAGTTTTTGCCCGGTCCGCTGTTCGCCAACGTGATTCTCGCGGACGAAATCAACCGCACGCCGCCGAAAACGCAGGCCGCGCTGCTCGAGGCCATGCAGGAGCGGCAGGTGACCGTCGGCCGCGTCCGCCACAAGCTCGCCGATCCGTTCTTCGTCCTGGCCACGCAGAACCCGATCGAGCAGGAGGGCACCTACCCGCTGCCGGAGGCGCAGCAGGACCGCTTCATGTTCAAGGTCTTCGTCCGCTACCCCTCGTTTCAGGAGGAATTCGAAATCGCTCGACGGACGACCGCGTTGGCCACGGAAGAGATTCGCCCCGTCCTCACCGGGGACCAGATCCTGGACCTGCAAATGATCGTCCGCAAGGTGCCGGTGACCGATCACGTCATTCAATACACGCTGGCGCTGGTGCGGCAGACGCGGGTCGGAGAACCGGGCTCTCCGAAGTTCGTGCGCGATTGGCTGTCGTGGGGGGCGGGGCCGCGCGCCGTGCAGTTCCTGATTATCGGCGCGAAGGCGCGAGCCCTGCTTCACGGCCGGACCCACGTCCAGTGCGAAGACATCCAGGCCCTGGCCCTGCCGGTCCTGCGGCATCGAATCACGACCAATTTCACGGCCGCCAGCGAGGGCGTCGCCCCCGACGCGGTGATCGAACGATTGATCGCGGAGACGCCGGCTCGGGAAGGCGAACTCACCCGCGACGAACGCTTCCGGAAAATCTTCGCGTCGTAATCCCGGCGGCGCGCGACACAGACCATGGCTTCCACGGCCCAGCGATCGGCGGACGACCCGCGGCGGTTTCTCGACCCGGCCGTCATGGCCCGGATCGCCCGGCTCGATCTCCGCGCCAAACAGGCCGTCGAAGGCTTCATCGCCGGCATGCACAAGAGCCCCTTCTTCGGGCATTCCGTCGAATTCGTTCAGCACCGCGAGTACGTCAAGGGCGACGATCTGCGCCATCTCGATTGGAAAGTCTGGTCCAAGACCGACCGCTATTACATCAAACAGTTCGAAGCGGAAACCAACCTGCGCTGCACGCTGGCCGTCGACGTCAGCGAATCGATGCAATACGGCGCCGGGCCGATGAACAAGTACGAGTATGCCTGTACGCTCGCGGCGTGCCTCGGCCATCTGCTCCTGCGGCAGCAGGATTCCGTCGGCTTCGTGGCTTTCGATTCCGACGTGCGCACGATTCTCCCGGCGCGCAGCGCACAGACCCATGTCGACGCGATCGTCCAGGCGATGGCGGCGTCGCGGCCGCGGGAAAAGACGGACATCGAATCCGTCCTCCGCAAGATTGCCGAGAGCACGCCGCAGCGCAGCCTCATCGTCCTCGTCTCCGACCTGCTCATCGACCGCGAACCGCTGTTCCGCGGCCTGGAGATGCTGCGGCACCGACGCGACGACGTGCTCGTGTTTCACGTGCTCGACGAGGACGAGGTGAACTTCCCGTTTGCCGGCATCACGCGGTTCGAGGGGATGGAAGAGCAGCCGCACCTGATTTGCGATCCGAAGGCGCTGCGGGACGGCTACCTGGAAGCCCTGAGCGAGTATCTGGTGGAAGTGCGGCGCGGTTGCTCGCGGCGGAGCATCGACTATTCGCTGGTCCGCACCGGCGATTACCTGGACGCCGCACTCGCGCGATTCCTGGCTTTCCGCCTCGCCGCCATGAAAGCCCGCGGGCGCGCCGTCCTGCAAGGATAGTCCGAGACCGGCCGAGATCGTGCATGACCAGTCTGTTCCTGAATCCGTATACGATGCTGGCCGGCGCCGCCCTGATCTCGTCTCCGATCATCATCCATCTGCTCAACCGCATGCGGTATCGGCGGATTCGCTGGGCTGCCATGGAGTTTCTCCTCAAGGCACAGGAGCGCAATCGCCGGCGGCGGATCATCGAGCAGATCATTCTCCTGGCGCTCCGGATCGGACTGGTACTGCTCATCGGACTCTTGCTGGCGCGATTCATCAGCGACGCTCTGGCCTTTGTTCAGCCGCAGAACACGCAGCACGTCGTCGTGCTCGACGATACGGCGAGCATGGGCGACGCCTGGCGCGACGAAGGCGAAATGAAGCGGACGTACGAGATCGCCGGCACAGCGATCGTGGCCGACATCGCGCGCGGCGCCGCTCTCGCCCGCACGCCGCAGTCGCTCACGATCGTCCGCCTGAGCGACCCGGACGCTCCGGACCGCATCGATCGCATCACCGCTGAGTCGATCGAGGATCTGCGGCAGCGGCTGGCCGATTTCCGGCCGACGGCCTTGCACGTCTCGCCGCTCGTCGGCATTCGCAAGGCGCGGGAACTCTTCGAGCAATCGCCGGGATCAAAGCGCGTGCTGCACGTGGTCAGCGATTTTCGGCACCGGGATTGGGCCGGTTCCGCGGCCGCGACGATTGCGGCCGAAATCGAACCCCTGACGCAGCCGGCCGGCGCCGCGCACACCGCCGTCCATTTGCTCGACGTCGCCGATCCGACTCGGAGTCCGACTCAAAACGAAGTTCGCGCTCACGACAACGTCGGCCTGATCGATTTGCAGCCGGTGTCGCGCCTGGCCGCCCGCTACATGCCGGTCGAGTTCACGTTGACGGTGGGTAATTTCAGCCCGGCCGGGCGACGCAACGTCCGCGTCACGGTGCGGGTCAACGGCCAGCGCCGCGACGATGCGTCGTTCACGATCCTCGATCTGAAGCCGGGCGTCAACCACGCCACGTTCACCGCATCGTTCGACCAACTCGGCCAGAACGCGATCAGCGCCGCCATCGAAGCGGAAGAGTCGGGCCTGGCGATCGACAATGTGCGCTATGCGACGATCGAGGTGCGCGAAAAGGTGCCGCTCTTGTTCATCCTCGGCGATATCGCCAATCGCGGCAAAGCCGACAGCGACGCATTCTATTTGCGGGCGCTGTTCGTCGACGCCGCGCGCGGCTTCGAAGTCATCGAGCGATCGGCCTCGGAATTGGAGCAAGCCAATCTCGATCAGTACCCGAGCATCTTTCTGCTCAACGTGCCGCGGCTCAACGATAAGGCCCTGGCGAATCTGGAGGCCTTCGTGCGGGCCGGCGGGGGCCTGTTCATTGCCGTCGGCGACGCCGTGGACGCGCCCTTCTACAATCAGCGGCTTTACGCCGATGGCCGCGGTCTGCTCCCCTGCCCGCTCGACGACAAACCGTCGCCACGATTGACCGATGCTCAGCGGCTGGAGCGACTCCTCGACCCAGCCATGCCCGCCAAGGTCTTTCCTCGCGGCGACGCCCATCCGATTCTGGCCCGACTCTATCGGGACGATCGCAACCGCGAATCCAACACGTATCTCCGGTTCCTTTCGGTCGATCAGCATTACCCGGTCCCCCGCGCGCGTTGGAACCTTCCGCCGGGTTCGGTCGACGAAATCCTCACTCTCCCGAACATGCGCTCAATCGAGGATTACACCGAATCCGTTCAGCAACTGCTGAATCAGATTCCAGTCGATGCCGAGAAGTACGCCGCGTTTCGATCGTCGTTGCGGGAGCATCAACGGCGGATCAAGACGGTACTGGCCAATGGGCGGTATCTGCATCAGTTGGCCGGCGCGATCGAATCGCTGCTGAATGACCCGGGTGAAGCGGGCAACCCCGATCGGCCCGACCTGCGGGAGTTCTGGCAGCAACCGGCCCTGGCCGAACTCGCCGAGCGCTTTTCACGTCTGCTGGAATCGGTGCGCTACGGCGATCCGCTGATGGTTGCGCGGCGGTTCGGCCGCGGGCCGGTTGTCGCCTATCTGACGACCGCCGGCAGCGCGTGGAACGACTTCCCAAACGGGCCGGCGCGGCCCTACTTCGTCATGCTCATGCTCGAAGTGCAGCGCTATCTCGCCGGTGCCGGCGCGGAAGTCAATCGGCTGGTCGGCGTTCCCATGGAACTGCCGGTCGATCCGAACCGATTCGGCGGCAAGATGCGCCGTTTCTTCATGCCCGAACCGTCGGAGGGCGGCGACGCGAAACCGGCCAACGTGCAGGATCTCGGCGAGCAATCGGCGACGCTCGTCGATGGCGCGGCGCGCTTTGTCTTCGCCGACAATCGCCGCCCGGGCATCTATCGATTCGAGATGACGGCTGCGGCGGACGGCAACCGGGTCGAGCAGGTCACGGCGGCGTTCAACGTCGATACGCTGGCCGAGGGCGACCTCCGCCGCGCCTCCCGGGATGAATTGCTCGCCGCCGCCCCCGGCGCGCAGCTGCACACTCCCGGCTCCGGATTGGCGGAACGGCTCAGCGAGCGCCGCAGCGATCTGTCGGAATCGCCCTGGCTGTACTTGATTCTCCTGCTGGTGCTCGTCGCGGAACAGGCCATGGCCGTGCACCTGAGCTATCACGCGACGGCCAACCCGGCGTTGGCAGCGGTGCGGGCCGGCGCTCGCGCGACGTCCTGAACGGAAGCCGATGAACGAATCGCAGACCCAGACTGAATTTGTACTGCGGCGGCTCACCGAGTCGTTCCGGCTGGCCGGGCGCGACGTCAACCCGTGGGTCTGGGTGGCGGTGCTGACGCCGGTGCTGCTACTCGGACTCGCCTACGTCGTCTGGATGTACCGGCGCGACGCCCGCTCGATCGCCTGGCCGTGGGCCGTGCTCCTCGGTGCGCTGCGGTCCGCCGTCTACATCCTTCTGGCGATCGTGTTTCTTCTGCCGGCAATGCAAATGTGGGACCGCACGGAGAAACAAGGCCGAGTGCTCCTGCTGCTCGACGTTTCGCCGAGCGTCGCCACCGTGAGCGACGAACTTCCGCCCGACGGCGGCGGGAAATCGCCGACGCGGCTCGATCGGCTCATCGACTTCCTGAGCGATCCGCGGATTCGATTTGTCGATCGGCTCAAAGAACAGAATATCGTGCAGGCGTTCCGATTCGGAGCGCGGCTGGATGACGAGTCCGTGGAATTCGACCGGACGACGCCGGATTGGAGCGCGGCTGATTGGTCGGCCTGGCTGCGCAGCGACATGAAGGCCTGGCTGCTGCGGGGCGTCAGCCCCGCCGGTCGAACGGCATTGGCCGCGACGCCGTCCTGGGGCGGTGACGATCCGGGCTCGGTGGGCTGGGCCGCCGCCTGGGTCCGGCTTTCCGCCGCCGAAACGCTGCCCGCGACGCTGCCCGAAGCCGATGCTCGCATCCTCGCCGATCGCCGCGCCAAGCTGGAGCGTCGGCTCGACGTGCTCCGACAATTGGACGCCGGCACAGCCGTCGGCGAATCGCTGCGCTCGCTGTTGAACCGGGAAGGCAACAGCATGGTTCAGGGCGTCGTGCTGATTTCCGATGGTCGATCCAATCTCGGGTCCGACTCCGCCATTGCGGAGGTCCGCGCTCGGGCCCGGAAGGACGGCATTCCGATCTTTGCGATCCAGCTCGGCGACAACCGCGATCCCGTCTCGATCCGCGTTGTGGACGTGCAGACGCCGGAGCAGGCGCCGCCCAACGAGAAATTTGTCGTCCGAGTGGAAGTGGACGGCGAAGGCCTGGCCGGCGAGGAAGCCACCGCCCGGCTCGACATCATCAAGCCCGAGGAGACCGACGCGGCGCACTCGCTCGAAACGCGCTTGCAGTTTCAGCCGGGTGAACCGCCTCATGCTCAGGCGGAATTCACTGTTGACCCGGAGCAGTTGCCCGCCGACCTGACGGTTGACTCGTCCGGCCGCCGCGAACTCATCGAGGGGGAGTGGAAGTTCGTCGTCCGCATCCCGCGCGACCGGCGGGAACTCTTCGCCGAAAAGGAGCACCGCAGCGACCCGGCCGCCGTGCAGGTGATCAAGAAGCCGCTCCGCGTCCTCCTGGTCGCCAGCGGTCCGCTGAAGGATTACCAGTTCGTCCGGACGCTGTTGGTCCGTGAGCGTGACGCCCGACGCGCGGAGCTCAGCATCTTCCTCCAGAACGACAGCCGCGACGGCCGCGGCGTCCAGGACGTCGAGCCCGAGCGATTCCTCAATCGCTTTCCCGATACTCTGCGCGTCGAAGACGATCCCAATGAGAAGCTGGAAGACCGCTACTACAACCTCGCGCAGTACGACCTGATCGTCTGCTTCGACCCCGATTGGTCGGAGTTCAGCGCGGAGCAATTGATCCTCTTGCAAAAATGGGTGGAGTTGCAGGCTGGCGGCCTGATTTTGATCGCCGGGCCGATCAACACGTATCAACTGGCGCGGGATGATGCCGCGGGCCGCCTCAAGCCGCTGCTCGATCTCTTCCCAGTCGTTCCGGGCGACAGCGTGCTCAACGACGGTGCGGTGCGACGGAACACTCGGCAGCCGTGGCGACTCCATTTTCCGGGCGCGAACGCGGACATGGAATTCCTGAAGCTCGACGACGATTCGCGCGATCTGCTCGGCGGCTGGAATCTCTTCTTCGATGGCGGCGAGCCGAAGCCGGGCAGCCCGCCGGCCCGCGGCTTCTACAGCGTCTACCCATTGAAGGCGGTGAAGCCGGGAGCGGCCGTCATCGCCACGCTCGCGGACCCGGCCGCCATGCTCGACGGTCGGGAACACCCTTTCCTCGTCGTTCAGCAATTCGGCAAGGGACGCGTGGCATTCATCGGATCGTCGGAACTCTGGCGGCTGCGACAATACAAGGAAGTGTTCTTCGAGCGATTCTGGATCAAGTTGGGCCGATACATGAGCGCCGGCAGCCGCACGCGGCAGAATCGGCGCGGCGTCTTGGTCATGGGCCGGCAATTCGTCACCGGCCAGTACGTCCGATTCGAGGCCCAGCTATTCGGGCCGAGCTTGGAGCCGATCGCCAAATCGACGAAAGCGTCGGCTCGCATTCTGGGTCCGGAATCGGGTGATCGCCACGACGTCGAACTGGCTCCGAAATCAGGCGTGTCCGAGTGGGCCGGCTGGTTCCAGGGCCGCTGGCTGGTGTCGCAACCCGGCGATTACACTCTCGAATTGCCAATCCCGTCCTCCAGCGACGTGCTGCGCGGCAAGTTCGTCGTTCGAGCGTCGAATCCGGAATTGGATGCCACGCGGCCCGATCCGGCCGCGCTCCGCGCCCTGGCCGGCGATGTGAGCGAGATTCAGTCGCGAATCCGGGATCGCGGCAAATTGGAGGATCTCCGCGGTCGACTTCGCGCCGGCCGATCGACCGACGGCGAACCGGTGACGGAGGCGCCGAAGCTGATGTTCACTCTCGCCTCGGCTGATGTGATTCCGGAATGCCTGCCCGCCGTTCCGCCGCAGGTCTCGCGCAGCCGCGGTGCCGTGGACGATCTTTGGGATGACGGCCCGGCCCTCGGCTCGACCGCCGACGGCAAACCGCGCACGATCGCCTGGCTGCTGCTCGTGCTCGTGGGCTTATTGTCCACGGAATGGCTGCTGAGAAAACTCCTGCGACTGGCTTGACGTTGGAATGGGTGGTGGACGGAAACATGGCGATCGCCGAACAAACCACGATCGGTCCAGCCCCGGCGATTCGGTCGCCGCTCGACCGGCTGCGGAGCACCATCCGGCGCTACGTCGCGCTGGAGGGGCTGGCCCTGGCTGGGATCATCGCGGCGATCTGGTTCTGGGCGAGTCTCGCCTTGGACTACGGCGTATTCCGCCTGTGGGCGTTCGACTGGGTGCAGGAAGCGCCGCGCGGCGTGCGCGCCGCCGTGCTCATCGCGGTGGGCGTCGCGCTGATCGTCGTCGTGGTGCGCAAGGTCATTCAGCGGCTGTTCGTGGATTTCCGACCGTCGGCGTTGGCGCTGGTGCTCGAGCGGCGATTCCCAGACGTCCTCGGCGACCGACTGATCACGGCGGTGGAGTTAGCCAACGTCGATCGCGCGGAGCGCCAGGGATACTCGCGCCAACTCATTGAGCAAACTGTCGCCGAAGCGACGCGCCGCCTGGATCAGGCGCCGATCCACAGCGTTTTCGACTGGTCGCGATTGCGGCGGCTCGGCTGGTGGCTCCTGGCGGCGACGCTGGGCGTGCTCCTGCTTGTCGGTGCCGTCACGGCCGCTCTGACTCGGACCAATCCGCTCACGGATTTCAGTCTGCGATTCCGCGACACCGCGGCGATCTGGTTCGAGCGAAACGTCCTGCTGTGGAACACCATTTGGCCGCGAAACGCCTACCTGGAACTACCAGATTTTCCGTCATCCGGCGAATTGCGCGTGGGGCGCGACGCGGCGGCGGCGCCGCTGCGCGTGCGAGCCGTCCGCTGGCTCGTCGCCGATCCCGCCGCTCCCGAAGGCTGGCGGGCGATGACTTGGGCCGACGTCACGCCCAAGCTCCTCGGCGAGCCCGTGCCGTCATTGAGCGAACCCGTGGAGCCCACGGAACGGCTCGATGTGCTGGAACGCCGACTCGATCCGGCGAGCGCGGCGCCCGGCGCGCCGCCCATCTCCCCGGAGGATGCGGAGCGACTGACCGGCCTGTTCGCAAAACTCGCGGCCCGTGCCGCCGAGCCCGGCATGGGACGACGGTTCCGACGGTTGACGATCCCGGCCCGCGTCGAAGTCAGCACCTGGGGCGTCAAGACGTCGAACGACGCGCCGCTGCCCGCCGGCGCCAATGCGGAGTTCACCGGCGCGCTGACCGACCTGAAGGAATCGGTCCGCTTCCGCGTCCGCGCGGAGGACTATGCCACGGCGCCGCGGTCGATCATGCTGGTGCCGCCGCCGATGCTGACGTCTCTGGCGCGGAACGAGGAACGGCCGGCGTATCTGTATCATCGTCCGCCGCTCGACGCCGGCCCGGCGGGACTGCGCGGCCTGCGGCAACTTCTGCGCGATCAAGCTGTCTCGCTCAGCGGGGCCATCTCGCAGTTCGGCGTGCCGATCGGATCCAACGTCGAATTGATCGGCACGGTCGACAAGGATCTGACCCGCGTGCGGCTGGCTCCGACGACGGCCCGCGCGTCACCCGCCGCGGCCCCGCAAGACCTCGCGTTGACACCCGATCATCGCGGGTTTCGTCACGAGTTCCGAAACATCGAATCGACCTTGGATTTCGAGATCGAGATGACCGACACCGACGGCGTCCGCTCTCGCCGCCGCGTGCAGATCGAGGCCCTGCGCGACCCGCCGCCGATCGTCAACGTGACGATCGACGGCCTGCGACGATCCGGCAACGGCTACATGGCGACGCCGATCGCCATGATTCCGATTGTCGGCACGATCGTGGACAGCCAGGGCATCGCAACGGCGGAATATGCCGGGACAGTCGTGCGGCTGGAGACCGCGGCGATCGTCGGAGCGCAGGCGGCTGCCGCGGCCGGGGCCGCGATGACCGTGGCGCCGCTCACGCCGGCCTCCAACTGGTCGGGACTGGCAGCCGTCGCCGAAGTCGCCCGAACGCTGTCCGCGGCCGCGCCGGCCGAGCAAGCCTTCCGGTTTCCGCTGACGACATTTGAGGAGGTCCGCAGAGATCGAGCCGCGCGCGACGTCATTCTGTCGGAACTCGAACGGCGGCTGAAATCGCCTCCCCCCGCCGAGAGTCCCCACGTCCAGCAATTCGAAGTCAAGCCACGCTTTGAGTATCTCGATCTGCGCGATCGTCTGCCAAACCTGAAGGTGCGCGATGAGCAACTGCTCCAGCCACGGTATCGGATGCGGCTCGGCGTCACGGCCAGCGATTTCAACGTGGAGACCGGCCCCGGCGTCGGCCAGAACAAGGAGCCGCCGTTCGTCATCCTGATCGTCTCGGAGGCGGAACTCCTCGTCGAAATCGCCAACGACGAGCGGAGTCAGCATTTCAAGATGGAGGACACCATCGCCCGGCTCAGGGACGCCCGGCTCCGACTGGACAAAATCGCCGACGAACTTCCGATGCTCGACCTCGCCGGTCTGCCGACGATGGCTCTGCGTGCGCAGGAGATTCAGGACGCGGCGAACAAGTCTCGCGACGCGGTTCAAGAAGTCCTGAACGAGTATGGCCGGCTGCTGCGCGAAATGGAACTCAATCGCGTCATGCCGAAGCTCGTGGAAAAAGTGAAAGGCGAGATCATCCTGCCGCTGGAGGGGGCGCTGCGGCAGGAGTTCGTCCGGGTGGAGGAATCCGCCGAGCCGTTCCGCAAGGAGCTCGAAGCGGGTCGCCGACCGTCCGCCGACGCCCTGAAGCAGGCGTTGGACCAGTTAATCGAGCGGCTTGGCCGAGTCATGGACGCGATGGGCGAAATCAAGGGCATCAACGACCTGATCGCGGCCCTTCGCGCAATTGAGAAGGCTCAGGAACAGGATATCGGCGGGGTTTTGCGGCGGATCAAGAAAGAGAAAGAGGACGAGCTGCTGCGCCGAATCGGCGACCTGCCGTGATTTTGCCCCCCGCTCCGCGACTCGCACGCCAAACGGGCGGGGCCACGCTCCGGAAACTTCGGCCAATTCTGTGATTCCGTCGTGACAGCGACGAACGAAAACGGGTAGAATGTTATCGGATTCCGCGGCGGTCGTCTTGCTACCGGCGAAAGCCCGAACGTGATCGACAGTTCGATCAGGCCTGTCGGAAATGGTGGCGGTCCGTAGGGGTTGCCAATGCGAATCGTCTCGATGGTGGCCGTGCTAATTTCGCTGGCGTTCGCCACGGCCGAGACGCCGCCCAAGCCCGCAACCGACGCTGAGCTCCAGAAGTTCAAGCAGCAGGCCGCTTTCGAGCAGGAGCGGCTCCGCCGTCAGTTCGCCGATTTCCAGCGCTCGCTTCTGACCCTCGCCCAGCGCTACGAGCGGTCGAGCAAGCCGGAAGACCGTGAAAAGGCCGTCGCCCTGCGCCAAGCCATCGAACTGGCGGCCCGTGAGGGGATTGACAATCAATTTCAGCGGCTCGTCGCCACCCTGACCGCCTCCGGCATCACGCTTCAGGAGATCAACGCCGCGATCGGTCAAAACGAACAGCTGACGAAGACGCTGCGCGAGATGATCGCCCTGCTGCTCGCCGACAGCCAATCGGCCCGGCTCAAGGAGGAGCAGAAGCGATTACAGGACCTGCTCAAGATGCTCGACAACGTGCTGCGCGCTCAGAAGGTCGAGCGCTCGCGGACGGAATCGGGCCGGATCGACGGCGAGCAGCTTGCCAAGGGTCAGGCCAAAGTGACCGGCGACACGAAGAAGCTCGCCGACGCGATGGAGAAGAAGCCGGCGCCGTCAGCGAAAGACGCCAAGGGTGAACCCAAGGGCGAACCGAAGGGCGAACCCAAGGGCGACCCAAAAGACGGCGGGAAAGGCTCGCCCAAGGGGCAGCCCAAAGGCGATCCGAAGGACGCCCCACCCAGCGACTCAAAGCCATCCGACGACGGCTCCGACGAGGATCGCGCCGGCCGCGAGAAAGTCCAGGACGCCATTCAGAACCAGCAGCGAGCCGAAGACAATCTCCGCAAGAACCAGCGCGACAAGGCGTCCTCGGAGCAGGATGAAGCCATCAAAAAACTCGAAGAACTGCGCAAAGAGCTCGAGCGTCGGCTCAAGCAGATGCGCGAGGAGGAACTCGAGCGCCTGCTGGCGAACCTCGAAGCGCGCTGCCAGCGAATGCTGGCCATGCAAATCGAGGTCTACGAGGGCACGAAACGCGTTCATGCGACGATTCTGACCCAGCCCGATCAAAAGCCGGCGCGCGCCGAAGACTTGAAAGCCGGCGATCTTTCGGCTCGCGAGGCACAGATCGTCGCCGAAGCCAACAAGGCGCTGCAACTCCTCGAGGAAGACGGTTCCGCCGTCGCCATCCCGCAGGTCCTCGAGCAAGCGCGCGACGACATGAAGCGCGTCCAGGCGCTGCTGTTCAAGACCGACGTCGGGCCGCTGTGCCAAGGCATCGAAGAAGACATCATCGCCTCGCTCAAAGACGTGATCGAAGCGTTGAAAAAAGCTCAGCAGGACCTCAAGGATCGCAAGGACCAACCTCCGCCGCCGGGCGACGGCCAGCCGCCGGATCAACGGTTGATCGATATCCTGTCCGAACTTCGGATGCTGCGTAGCCTGCAGGTGAAGGTCAACAAGCGGACGGCCGAGTACGGGCGGCAAATTACCGGCGAGCAGACCGACGACGACAAACTCCACGACGAGCTTCGCCGCCTGGCTGAGCGGCAGGTTAAGATAATGAAGGCGACGAAAGATCTGGCCACGGGCCGGGCCGGAGGTTCCCAATAGAGCCTCGAGTGCGTGAGGGCGTGTTGTGAAACTGTCATGCGCCACGATTGCAGCGATGCTGCTGAGCACGACGGCTTGGGCGGCGGAAGCGCCGCCCGCCAAGACGTCGAAACCAGTGACGTTCAGCACGCTCCGCGCGCCGACGTTCGACGCGGCCCGAAGCCAGACGCAAGCCTGGTTCGACCAGACGCCGGGAGCAGCGACCCGTCGCGCGGCATTCGACGCCATCTGGACGGCGGCCGACGTGCCGCTGCTCGAGCGCGTCGCCGCGTCGATCGCGCTCGGCGAGCCCGCCGCGGCCGCCCTGCTCCAGGAGGCCCGCGACTCCGACGGGCCCGCGCCCAAGGAGCCGCCGCCGATTTTGCGCGACTCGGCATTGCCGGCGTTCATTCGATCGAACCTGGCGCTGGCGTATGCGAAAGCGCTCACGAGCCGCCGGATCTATGAAGAAGCGCTCGACGCTCTGAAAGCGGCCGTGCCGGAACAGGTCGTCGATCCCGCCGCATATTACTTCCACCGCGCGGTCGCCGAACATGCTCTCGTCCTGAAAGCCGACGCCACCCGCTCCATCACGCGCCTCCTCGACGACGTCCCCGAGGCGCCGGAGCGGTACAAGATGGTGGCGACGCTGATTTTTCTCGACATGCAGAACTGGCGAGACGACGACAAGGATCTCGGACTGATCTCTCGGTTGATGGACAACAGCGAGCGGCGGCTCGACCTGGGCCGCGCCGGGCCGAAGACTCAAGAGATTCAGAAAAAGATCGTCTTCCGTCTCGATGAACTCATCAAGGACATCGAGAACCAGATGAAGAACGGCCAGCAGAGCGCCTGTCCGGGCGGAACACCGCAACCCGGTCCCGGTTCCAATCGACCGGCCATGCCGATGCCCGACAGCCAGATTCAGACCAACTCTGGGCCGGGCGTTGTCGATCCGAAAAAGTTGCAGCACCTGGCCGAGAATTGGGGCAAGCTGCCGGAAAAGGAACGCGCCAAAGCGATGATGGAACTGACCAAGGACCTTCCGCCCCGCTACCGCGAGGTCATCGAAAACTACTTCAAGACCCTGGCGCGCAGCCCGGCCCCATGATGAATGCGCGGCGACGCCTGACGCCGTCGTCAGGTTCAAACCTTTCGGTGCGAGTCTTTTGCATGCTGCGGTGCTGCTGTCTGCTGTTGACGCTGCTCGCACCATCCATCTTGGCTGCGGAAATCCAGACGCTGTCCGGCAAGAAACTCGCCGGCGAACCGATTGGACTCGACGGCCAATCGTTGATTCTCCGCACGCCGGACGGCGAAGTCCGACATCCGATCGCCGACGTGCTGGCGATCGGGCTGGGGGCGGAGCCGGCGGTGGCCGGCCCCTTCGTCGGCGTCGAATTAACTGACGGCTCTTCGCTCAATTGCGTGAAGACGACCTTTGGACCGAAAGCCCTCGAAGTCAAGCTGACGACGGACCAAGAATTGTCAATTCCCTACACAGCCATCGCGTCAATTTGCCGCGACGCGCACGACGCGCGGATTCGAGCGGAGTTTCAGCAGTTCGCGGCTCGCCGTGGACGCTTCGACCAGGTGGCGGTGCGCTCGGAAGGCCGACTGAACGCGCTCGACGGCACGCTGGGCGACGGGCTTGCCGGCGGCGACGGCCTGGAGTTCAGCGTCGCCGGCAGTGATCAGAAGTCGGCGCCGAAGCTGGATCGCGTCGCCGGGTTTGTGTTCGCCAATCGCGGCGATCCCGCCGCGCCGCCGACCATCTGCCGCGTCTACGACGTCGGCCGAAATCGGCTCGCCGCGGCCGACGTCCGCTGGACCAATGCCGGCGTGACCATCAAGACGTCGACCGGATTGACGGTTGCATATCCATCGACGGCGTCGCTCACCCGGCTGGATTTCAGCCAAGGCAAGCTGGTCTGGCTTTCCGATCTGACTCCGGCTCGAGCGGAAACGCGCATCAGCACCGAGGACAGTCCGAGCTTTGGTCAATTCGTCCGGTACCGCCGCGACAGAAACTTGGAGAATGGGCCACTGCGGATCGACGGCACGACGTTCGCCCGCGGACTGGGAATCCACGCTGGCACGGTGCTCGTCTATGAATTGGGCGGCGAATATTCGCAGTTTCGGGCGATGGTCGGCGTTGATGAATCGGTGCAGACGGACAGCCGGGTGGAACTCGTCGTGGACGGCGACGGGCGTGAACTGTTTCGCGGCACGGTGTCCCGGCGCGATCCGCTCCGCCCGCTGACTCTCGACGTCCGCAACGTGCGGCAGTTGACGATCGAGGTACGACCCGTCGGACTCCTGGAACTCGGCGGAGAAATCAATCTGGCCGACGCCAGGATCAGCAAATGATGGACGCCACGATGACGATTGCTCGAACGGTCAACGTCCGCATCATGGTCCTCGTCGCGCTGGCCGCGCTCGGCGCGGCGAGCGTCCACGCCGCCGATGCGCCCGACGTCCGGCGCGCGGAGGCCGAGCGGATCGCCGTGATCGCCGCGGTTCAGCCGGCCGTCACTGCCGTCTTTTCCTCCAACATGGATGGCGGCGGCTCGGGAGTGGTCATTGACCCCGAGGGATACGCTTTGACCAATTTCCACGTCGTCGGCAACGGCAAAGCGCTCAAGTGCGGGCTGCCCGACGGCCAATTGTACGACGCCGTCCTCGTCGGTCTCGACAAGGTCGGCGACGTGGCGCTGATTAAGCTGCTGCCAAAGGAGAAAGTCGCTGGGCCGGACGGCCAAGAAATCGACAAGCCGTTTCCGTTTGTACGCTTGGGCGACAGCGACACGGTGCAGCCGGGCGATTGGTCGCTGGCGCTGGGCAACCCGTTCCTGCTGGCGACCGACTTCACTCCGACGGTCACGTTCGGCATTGTGTCGGGCACGCATCGGTACCAGTACCCGGCCGGCTCGATCCTCGAGTACACCGATTGCATCCAGGTCGATACGTCGATCAACCCCGGCAACTCGGGGGGGCCGCTGTTCAATCTCCGCGGCGAATTGATCGGCATCAACGGACGCGGGTCGTTCGACAAGCGCGGGCGGGTCAATTCCGGAGTCGGCTACGCGATTTCGATCAACCAGATCAAGAACTTCCTCGGCCACCTGTACGCCGGCATGGACGCCGACCACGCGACGCTGGGTGCGACAGTTCGCACGGTCGGCGAGGGCGAGAACGAGATCGCGCGGATGCAGGTGCAGGCGGTGCTCGATGAATCGGACGCCGCGCGGCGCGGGCTCCGAGCCGAGGACGAACTGGTGGAATTCGCCGGCCGGCCGATCACCAGCGTCAACCAGTACAAAAACGTGCTCGGCATCTACCCGAAGGGCTGGCGGCTACCGCTGGTCTATCGGCGCGACAACAAGAAGACAGAAATCCTCGTTCGCCTGATGGGTGTACTGCCGAAGGACATGCTCGAGGGCGCGGAGCCCCCACGGCGCCCGACGCCGGCGCCGAGTCCGCGGCCGGCGGAGCCGGAAAAACCGTCGCCCGCGCTCAAGTATTACAAAGCAAAGAAGGGCTTCGCCAATTACTACTTCAACGAACTGCAACGCGACAAGCTTCTGCAGCAATTCGCCGCTCAACTCGGCGCGGCGCCGACCGGACCGCTGATCATCGAAGGCGAACTCGAGCGCAAGGGCACGCGCTCGCCGGTGCGAATCGAAATCAAGGAATCGGCAGGCAATCCGATCGTCGCCATGACTGTCGGCGGTTTGACCTACACCGTGGAGCCGCTCAAACCCACCACCGACGTCCGCGATCTGCGCGATCCGCCGGGCAGCGGCGGCCTGCTGATCGGCCTCTACCATTACCACCGCTTGGCGACGAGTGGCGCCAAGGCATTTGAAGGCGGCGTGAGCCACGGCGGGAGGGAGCCGTTCTATCCTCCTCCGGCCGACGATAAGCCGCCGGCGTCCCTGGCCGCACTGCGCGTGGACACGGCCGTCTTGCACACGGAGCACGCGGCTGTTCCAGCCAAATGGCATTTTTCCCAGGACTCCGGCCAGTTGCTCGGGTTCGAGGTCTCGCCGGCGGCCGGCGAGGATCCCTGCGAGTTGTATTATTCGGACTATCGGCCTGCCGACGGCCGCATGCTCCCCTACCGAATCGACGTGCGCTTCGGCAATGACGGGTTCGGCACTCTCCACATTCGCCGCTATGACTGGAAGTAGATTGCGTTCGTTCGTGCTGGCGATACCGGTGATGGCGGCCCTCTCGCTGAGCGTCTCGGCGCAGGCGCCGTTCGCCGAGGTCGCGCGGCAAGTGAATCAAAAGGTCGTCAAGCTTTATGGCGCGGGCGGATTCCGCGGGTTAGCTGCATACGGATCGGGCGTCATCATCTCGCCCGATGGTTTTGTGCTCACAACGGCCGGGCACCTGCTCGACGCCGGCGAACTCCGCGTCCATCTCTATGACGGTCGCAAGACGGTGGCCCGCGTCGTGGTCGTCGAGCCGGAACTCGATTTGGCGCTTTTAAAGATGGAGCACGTGGACGACCTGCCTCATTTCGACGTCGTGGCCGCGTCTCAGACGCCGCTGGCCCAGCCGGGCGACTGGGTGCTGGCGTTCTCGAATCAATTTGAGATTGCGACGCGTGACGAGCCGGTGAGCGTGCAGCGCGGCGTGATTGCCGCGGTGACCCGGCTGCACCTGCAGCGTGGCGTGTTCGATGCGCCGTATCAAGGCGACATCTACGTCGTGGACGCGATCACGAACAACCCCGGCGCGGCCGGCGGCGCGCTCACCACTCCGCGCGGCCAATTGCTCGGCATCCTCGGCAAGGAGCTCCGGAACCGCCTGACGGATACCTGGATCAACTACGCGATCCCGATTCAGGCCCGGGTCGATGTGAGGCAAGGCGACCAGGTGGTCAGCGTCGGCGTGGCCGACTTTGTCAGCCGCGGCATGCGGGGTGAGTACAAACCGACGGTCCGCGAAGCGCCCCGCGCAGCCGGCGCCGGGGGCGAACATGGCATCATCTTCGTGCCCAATGTCGTCGAGCGGACGCCTCCGTACGTCGAGGACGTCGTGCCGGGTTCGCCGGCCGCCAAAGCCGGCATTCGACCCGATGATCTGATTGTGTACTTGGATGGCCAGCCGGTCGTCAGCGTGGCGGCGTTCCGCGACCTGATTGGACGAGTTCGACCGGGCGCAACGGTCAAGCTCGAGATTCGCCGCGGCGACAAGCTCCTGACCGTCGATCTGACCCTGGCGGAGCACCCGCGCAAGAAATGAACGCAATTCGATTGCATCTGATGTTGGCCGCCTTCGCAGTCGCCGGATTGACCACGGCGGCGTGGGGCCGCTCCAATTCGAACGACGACGCCCTGGAAGCCACGCAGCGCGCGCTGCAGGCCGCGGCTCAGAAAGCGGCCCCATGCGTCGTGCAGATCGAGACAATCGGCGGCGCTGAGATGATCGGCGGCGGAGGCCCCAATCGCGGGTTTCGCAAAGGCGTCGGGCCGACAACTGGACTGATTGTGAGTCCCGACGGCGACATCGTTTCCAGCGCTTTCAACTTCGCCCAGAAACCAGCGTCCATCCAGGTGACCGTCCCGGGACGGCGCGACCGCTATGTTGCTCGCATCGTCGCCACGGATCAGACGCGGATGATCACACTTCTGAAGATCGACGCGACGAATTTGCCGACGCCGGTTGCGGCGCCCAAGGGCGATATTCGCGTCGGGCAATGGGCCGTGGCCCTCGGCCGGGCGCTGGACGCTTCGCCCGATCGTCCGCCGGCCATGAGCGTCGGGATCGTCAGCGCGCTCGGCCGAATCTGGGGCAAGGCCATCCAAACCGATGCGAAGATCTCCCCCGCGAATTACGGCGGCCCGCTGGTGGATATCGAGGGCCGGGTCCTGGGAGTGCTGGTGCCGGCCGCGCCGCGCGGTGAGAGTGAAACCGCTGGCGTGGAATGGTACGATTCGGGCATCGGTTTCGCGATTCCGTTGGAAGACGTTCTCGCCGCTCTGCCGCGGCTCAAGAAGGGCCAGTCTTTACAGCGCGGCCTGCTGGGCGTGACGTTCAAGGCTCCGGAGCAGCACGCGGCGCCGGTGATCGCCGCGGTAGCGCCGGACTCAGCGGCCGCTCGCGCCGACCTGCGGACGGGCGACGCCATCATCGCCATCGACGGACGCCCTGTTGCTTCGGTTGCGCAGTTGCAGCACGCCCTGGGCCCACGGTACGAGGGCGACTCAGTGCGGCTGCGCATCCGCCGCGGCGGCGAGGAGCGCGACGTGGACCGCGTCGTGCTCGGCGGCCCTGTCGCGGCTCGGCCAACGCCGTATCTCGGCATCCTGACGATCCGCGACGATCCCGAGCCCGGCGTCGCCGTCCGCTGGGTCGAACCCGGCAGCCCGGCGGATCGCGCCGGCATTCAGGCCGGCGATCGAATCGTCAAATGGGGCCCCGCCGACGCTAAGGAGCTTCGGCCCTTTTCCGGCCGCGACGAGCTTCGCTCGGCGATCGACGGATTGCTCGTCGGCATGGAGATTCAGATTGAAGTGCGGCGAAAAACCGACAGCCAGGTCGGCACGGTGAAAGCGACGTTGGCGCCGCTGAGCGAGATGGTACCGGAGACGTTGCCGGTCGGCGGGTCGGCCGGGCGGGCATTGGAACCGCGCAAGCCCGCCGCACCGCCAAAGGCGCCCGCCGACGCGCCGCCGAAACCGCCGGAGGCGCCGGCTCCCCCGGCTGATGCCAAGCCGCCCGCCACCGGATTGATCGAACGCACGACGCCGGCCAAGGACCGTTCGTACTGGATTTACGTCCCGGCCAATTACGATCCCAACGTCAGTCACGCGCTGGTTGTCTGGCTGCACCCGGCCGGCCTGGGTGGGCGTGACACGGCGGATTTCATCGCTTTATGGCGCGATCTCTGTGAAGAGCGGCACATCATTTTGGTCGGACCGAAATCGGACAGCGAGAGCGGCTGGCTGGCCAGCGAGGCCGATTTTATTCAGGACTGCGTGCGCGAGACTCTGCGCGAGTACACGATCGATCGACAGCGGATCGTCGCGCACGGCATGGGTGTCGGCGGGCAGATGGCGTATTATCTGGGATTCGTGGGGCGCGACCTGTTTCGTGGGGTCGCGGCCGTCGGGGCGACTCTGAACGTGACGGCGCGGGACAATGTGCCGCGGCAGCGCCTGGCGTTTTTCGTGGTCGCCGGCGGCAAGGATCCGTCGGCCAAGGAGATCACAGAGGCGCAGAGCGTGCTGAGAGAGAAGCGATTTCCCGTGACGCTCCGCATCGTCGGGGCTCTCGGCCGGGAGTACCTCGACCGGCCCACGCTGGAAGAACTCGCGCGGTGGATCGACTCGCTGGACCGATTCTAACCGGGAAACACGGCGGCCGGCCATCCGCAGAGTGCGGGGCAGCCGGCCGCGAACGATCCTTCGACACTATTCACTTCAATTCCACGTCCCAGTAGGCGTTGTCGAGAAACGCCTGCCAGGACTGATACTTCATCTGCGACAGCTTGAGGTTGAGGACCGGGCTGCGCTTGGGCTTCTCGGGCTTGCGGATCAGAGCCATGTGAGCCTGCCGCGGCGTCCGGCCGCCCTTGCGGACGTTGCACTTCAGGCAGGCGCAAACGATGTTCTCCCACGTCGACGTGCCGCCCTGGCTGCGCGGCACGACGTGGTCCAGACTCAGTTCCGCGGTGGGAAACCGACGGCCGCAGTACTGGCACTGGTTGTTGTCCCGGGCGAAGATGTTGCGGCGATTGAACTTCACGGCCTGCTTCGGCAGCTTGTCGTAGCTCAACAGCCGAATCACGCGCGGCGCCTGAATCTCACTATTGACCGTGCGGACCCAGTCGTCGTCATCGCGCCGGAAATGGGACGCTCGGTACTCGCTCAGTTCCCGCCAGGTGACGAAGTCGTACGTGGCAAACTGCCCGTCCTCCAGAGCGACGACTTCGGCCAGTTCCTTGCAGAGCAGGCAGAAGGCGCGCTTGACCGAAATCACGTGCAGGGCCATGAACAGCTTGTTCAGGACCAGAACGCTGGCTTCGAGTGCCGGTGTGTGACTTGCCGTCATGCCGGGAATCCTGCGTGACCTCGACGGGCAACAGCACGGCCGTCGTACGTCCCATCCTCAGACGCGCGACGGCCAGTCGAGGTTCGTTGACCGCCCAAGGTATCCTATCAGGCGGCACAGGCCGGCAGCAAGTCGCCGCAGTTACTCTCCCGCGAGATTCGCCGGATTTTCATGGGGATTCGGCAATGCCGTCACGCGCACCTCCCGCACGTGCTTGTGGCAGCGGACGCACGCCAGCACCATATCCATGTATGCCAGCGTGGCGGAATCGATGTTGCGCGCTTGGGCGCCCTTGACCACGTCTTCCAGAGAGCGCCGGAACTCGTTGGAGTGCAGATCGTACTGCGGCGTCTTCAGAACGCGGAATTCGACGGTCTTGCTCAGCGTGAGCAATTCCTGGGCGTTGCTCTTGATGAGATCGGGATCGTTGAGCGAAATGCCCTCGAGCAAGCGCTGGGCGCGCTGGAGCTTCTTTTGCATCAGCTTGTCCAGGTCGCTGGCCGGCCGCGCCGGCGGCTGTTTGCCGACCTCCGATTTCTTACCGGGGTCCTGCCCGTGGCCGCGAAGAATCGGCCCGACAATCGACACCGTGAAAGTCAGCACGATCACGAACAGGATAAAGCGTCGCATGGCGGCCTCCGGACTCTGCACCTCCCCGCGAACCCGAACGGGTTCGCCGAGAGAGTTGAGCAATCCGCGAGCCAAAAGCCCCAAAAAGCGGGAGTTCACTCGCCGCGGCCGCGGGGCGGCCATCCCGTCGGACTTTTCGTCAATTCCGGATTGAATGAGTGCGACAGACTGTCACAGGCCATGCGTCGAAGCGTCAACCGGCGCGCCGCGGCTGCGATGACTCGCTGGAGAGCGCCGCCAAGACGCCGACCGTCTCGAGCGGATGCAGACCATACTGATCCGCGATGGCTTGGACCGCTTCGACATAAAGCGGGTAGGAATCGATCGGCGCATCGGCGATTTGAGCGAGGCCCTCGGCCGCGCGCGAACTCCACAGAGGAAATCGTTCGGGAGCGCGGAGGTGCAGCACGGCGGCGGCGAGACAGCGGCTGATGCCGGCCGATTCCCGTTCGCAGGCCGAAACTTCGGCCAACGGATCGTCGTCGTTCCACAACCAGGCGATCCACGGCAACAGAGCCGCGGAGTCCCAGGCCCGGGCCTTGCAACCGAGACGCGGATCGAGACAGTCAAACGCGGCAACGGCGCCGCGGCCGTCATCGGCAGCCAGCGACGCGATCAGGATCGCGCGGGCCGGCGCCAATCGGGCGGCGTGCTCGGCTAATCGCCGCGCGAGAGGCTGCCGCATCCGAGCTTGCTCCGCCAGGCGCGCCACCGGGTCGAGCCGGGCGCCCTCCTCCGGCCGAGAGGCGGCGCTCGTGAGAAACTCATCGACGCACAGCGCGGTCAATCGAGGTTCGCGGCGGCGCAGGTCGTCGCAGGCGCCGAGGAGGTCGCCATACCAGATGCGCTTGCGTTGAATCAGTCCCAAACGGCGCGCGCCGGCGACCGTCCCGGGAGTCCACGCCGGGTGGCGCAGCGGATCGAGCGCTTGCACGACCGCCGACCAGAACGCCGGCCCGAGCCCCGGCACCGTGAACGCGCCGCGATTCGCCAGGCAGCGATGCAGCCGGACCGCCACGCTATCCGCCGAGGTGAGCAGATGAATCGCCCCGGCTCGGACGCGGCCGGCGTGACGCCGCAGCGATGATCGAAACAGCGGCAGCGCGACCACGCGCGTGTAGAAGTGCTCGATGCGGGCAATGAATTCATCGTCGGCAGCGTCGGCCAGAAACTCGTGACGAAGCCACACCGCCGGCCCACGGGTGATTGCTTCGGCTCGGGCCGCGAGAAGCGGCGCCGTTCCATGGCCATGGGTCCTTCGGCCGCTGAGATACTCCTCCAGCAGCCGCGCGATCCGTCGATGCGACCGGCGAGTCGTCCTCATGCGTCGGCCGTGCGCCTGAAATTGCGGCGATTCGTCCTGAGCTGCCTATCGTAGCAGCTCATGAGCTGACCGGGGAGGCCAATTGCCAGCTTCCACGTCGGTTTCGGAGATAGAATGAACAGCGTCCGGCGAGGGCATTAGCCGATGTTGCCACGAGAGCTGCGATATTCCCGACGCGGGTTCCTGGCGTCCGCGGCGGCATTAACGGTCGGAACCGGTCTATCCGCTTCGAGCCGGGTCGATCCGTCGAGCCCGAATCGGCCGATTGCCGTCCTGGGCACTGTGTATCGGCCGCTGTCATATCTCTATCACCTCGCGGGGCGATTTCTCCACGGTTACCCGGAAGCCGGTCAGCTTCGTTGTCCGTCGCACCGCATTCGCACGCTGTGGGTGGAGCAGGCTCCGGATAATGACCTGTCGCGGCAAATCTGCCGGCAGTTCGGGATTCGCCGCGCTCGCTCCGTTGCCGAGGCGCTCATGGAAGACGATCGGCTTGCTGTGTCCGGCGTGCTGATCGTGGCGGAACACGGTCATTATCCGCGCAACGATCTCGGGCAGGTGCTGTACCCGCGCGGGCCGATCTTTCGCCAGGTTCTGGAGGTGTACCGGCGAGCGGGAGCCACGGCTCCGGTGTTCATTGCCAAGCAACTATCCCACGATTTCGACGAAGCGATCGCGACGTGTGCCGCGGCCCAGGCGGCGGGCTTGCCGTTGCTGGCCGGAGCGGCCCTGAAGTCCGCCGAGTGGGATCCGCCCTGGCCGAACGGCGACAGCGAGCCGATTCGAGAGATCGTGATTGCCGGGCACGGCACGCTCGAGTCGTTTGGATTCGACGCGCTCGAAGCGCTGCAATCCATTGTCGAACGGCGAGCCGGCGAGCGCGTCGGCGTCGTAGCGGTGCGTTGCCTGTCGGGGAACGAGGTTTGGCGAGCCGCGGAGAGCGGCCAATGGAGTGGCGGATTGTTACACGCGGCCTTGGCCCGCGGGCTGAGCGTCAATCTCGGCGATGTGCGCGACAACGTCGGCGCCTTCGCGATGCCGGGGATGCCGGCCACGCCGCCATTGGCCGTGCTGGTGGAGTATGCGTCCGGGACTCGCGCCGCCGTGCTCGTGCTCAACGGTCATTTGCAGGACGTCGTCGGCGCCTGCCGGTTCGAGAACAACTCAACTTTCGCATGGCGATTCGGCACGTCGCCGCCGCCGGGAGTGCATCATTTCAATCGCCACGTCGCGGAGATCGACGCATTTCTCGCCGGAACTCGCGCGAACGACGATCTGCGGCGAGCGCTGCTGGCCACGGGAATGATCGCTCGCGCGATGCAGAGCCACGCGGCCCGCGGACCGCGATTGGCGACGCCGGAATTGTCCGCGATCTGATCCGAAGAAACGCACACGCGCGCAAAAAAATCCTGCCAGCACTTCCTCGGCGTCGCCCAATCACCGAAGTCGCCACTGGCAGGATGTAGTTTGGGATCCTGCGGATGGCTCCTTCGGCGTCGCCCAGTCACCGAAGTCGTCAATCCGCAGGACTATTGAAGTGTAACAGGCCGGTTTTGCAGATCAAGAGGAAAGTGCGAAAAAAATCGGCGCGGCGTCGAGAAACCAGACAGGAACATCCGTACATCACTCACGATCGACGCCGATCACTCGTTCGGCCGATCGTTTTCCGCGAATCAGCACGTCGATTCGCTGGGTTCGCGAAACCTGTATCCGACGCCGCGAACGGTTTCAACGTAGTCTCCGAGCCCAAGCTTTTTCCGCAGGGTCTTCACATGGACGTCGATCGTGCGTTCGAGAACGATCGATCGCTCGCCGATCGCGGCGTCCATGAGCTGATGGCGTGTGAAAGCCCGCCCCGGCTGGCGCATCAGGCACTCGAGCAGCCGAAACTCGGTCGGCGTCAGCTCAATCGGGCGGCCATCGACGGTCACTTGGTGCCGCAGCCGATCGATGCGGACTCCGAAGGCTTCGACGACGTCGCCGGCGTCGGCCCGCTGGTCGGCCCGGCGCAGCAGCGCCTTGACGCGCTGCAACAGAACCTTCGTGTTGAACGGCTTGGTCACGTAGTCATCGGCGCCTGTCGTAAAGCCGACGACCTGATCGGTCTCTTCGCCCCGGGCGGTGAGCATGAGAATCGGCACGCCGCGGGTCCGTTCGCCCCGGCGCAACTCGCGGCACACTTCCAACCCATCGAGCGAGGGCAACATCAGGTCGAGGATGATGGCGTCGGGAAGCAGCGCCTGGGCCTTGCGCAGTCCCTCGAGGCCGTCGTGCGCCACTGACACCTCATAACCCTCGCGCTTCAGGTTGTACTCCAGCGTTTGCGTCAAACTGCGTTCGTCCTCAATGATCAGGATGCGGGGCTTGCTCACGAGTCACTCCTTTTCCAACCGATGTCGGACAATCTCCCCCTCCACCAGATAGACGACGTCTTCCGCGATATTCGTGGCGTGATCCGCGATGCGCTCGAGATGGCGCACGGCGGAAAACAGGGACAAGCCGGGTTCCACGTGGTCCGGCGAGCGCTGCATCATGGCGACGATCTCGGCAATGATCGCGACGTTGAGGCGGTCCACTTCGTCATCGAGTCGCACGACCTGCCGGGCTTGCCGGGCATCCAGATTCACGAAGGCGTTGAGGCTGTCGCGGACCATGACGGTGGCGAGATCGCCCATGCGTTGCAGGTCGGCGGGAATGGTCAGCCGCGGCGGCCGCGACAGCGCCTCGGCCCGTTCGGCAATGTCCACGGCGAGATCCGCCATGCGCTCGAGGTCCGTGTTGATCATCAGCACGGCGGCGATGCGGCGCAAGTCGGTGGCGACCGGCTGGTGCAGCGCCAGAATCTTCAGGCACTCTTCATCGATCCGATTCTCGAGTTCGTCGATCGAGCCGTCGCCGTCGATGATCTGAGCGGCGAGCGCGGCGTCGCGCTCCTGGAGTGAGCGGATCGCCTTGTAAATCACTTCCTCGACGGACGCGCCCATGGCCAGCACGTCGCGCTGCAAGTTTTCGAGGTCCCGCTCCAGGTGCTTCGACATGCGCTCCCTCAGCCGAATCGCCCGGTGATGTAGTCTTCGGTCTGCCGCAGCCGCGGGCGGGTGAAGATCTGCTCGGTGGCGCCCGATTCGACGAGCCGACCCTGGCAGAAGAACGCCGTCACGTCGGAGACTCGGGCCGCCTGCTGCATGTTGTGCGTGACGATGACGATCGTATAGTCGCGCTTGAGTTCAAAAATGAGGTCTTCGATTCGTGCAGTGGATTTCGGATCGAGCGCGCTGGCCGGCTCATCCATCAGCAGCACTTCCGGCTCCGTCGCCAACGCTCGGGCAATGCACAACCGCTGCTGCTGGCCCCCGGACAATTCGAACGCCGGAGCGCCGAGCCGGTCCTTGACCTCGTCCCATAGTGCTGTGCGCCGCAGGCTCTGCTCGACGATGGAGTCGAGCCGTGCGGCGTCCGTCACGCCGCCGACCCGCGGTCCGTAGGCGATGTTGTCGTAGATCGACTTCGGAAATGGATTCGATTTCTGAAACACCATGCCGACGCGGCGGCGCAGCCGGACCACGTCCACCCCCCGCCCCATGATGTCGCGGCCGTCGAGCCGCACCTCGCCTTCGGCGCGAGCCGACTCGATGAAATCGTTCATCCGATTCAACTGGCGCAGAAACGTCGATTTCCCGCACCCGGATGGTCCAATCAGCGCCGTGACCGACCGATCGGGAATTGCCAGGCTGACGTCGATCAGCGCCGGCTGAGAGCCATACCAGACTGACAGCCGGCGGATATCGAACTTATCGGCGGCGAGCCGCAGATCCGGCGACGATCGACCGGAGCTGGTCCGCTCAGAGATGAGAACAGAGTAGGCAAGAGTGACCACAGTTCCGATCCTCGCCGCGACGCACCGATCCGTGGCCGGCTGCGCTTGTTATAGCTTCGCTTCGTGTAGTTTTGATGAAGGTTGCGTGGAAAACTCCGGCTCCGAACCGGACGAGGCCGCGGCCGGTAGCCGCACGGTGAATCGCGAACCGACGTCCGGATGACTTTCGACCGACACGGACCCTTTCATCGCCTGGGTCAGGTGCTTGACGATGGACAGCCCGAGGCCGGTGCCGCCGAGTTCGCGCGATCGCGCCTTATCGACTCGGTAGAATCGCTCAAAAATGCGGGGCAACTCCGCATCCGGAATGCCGATCCCGGTGTCGGAAACTTCGAGACACGCGACTCCGTTTTCAAGGAAGGCTCGGACGGCGACGCGGCCGCCCTCGGGCGTGTACTTGATTGCGTTATCGAGCAGGTTCGCCACGATGGTGCTGACCGCTTCACGATCGGCCCAGGCGGCGGACTCGGACGTCGTCGCGGCGAGTTCGAGCGTCTGCCGCCGCGCGTCGGCCCGTTTGCGAAAGCGTTCGACGGCCTCGGCCGCCAAGGCGTCCAACCGCACGGGTTCCATCTGCCAGGTCTCGGCGCCCGATTCGATGCGCGCCAGATCGAGCAGATCGAGAATCAGCGCGTGGAGCCGATCCGCCTGGGCCAGGATTTCGTTTAGAAACGCCGTGCGTGCCGAAGTGTCGTCCATGGCGCCGGCTAACAGGGTTTCCGCGTTGACCTGGATCACGGTCAACGGCGTCTTGAGTTCGTGCGAGACGTTGGCGACGAATTCGCTGCGGACACGCTCCAGGCGGTGCAGTTCCGTCACGTCGTGAAGGACGAGCACGGCTCCCGGCGCCGGTTTTCCAGCGAGGCGCGCGGCGTATGCGGCCAGGTCGCGCGGCGATGGGCCGTGCCATTCCAATTCCTCGCGGGCCGGCGATTCCGACGTCAGCGATTCGGCCACGAGCTCCTGCAAGCGCCGATGCCGCACGACTTCCCAGAACTTTTTGCCGACGGCGGCGGCCGGAATGTCGAGCAGGTCCGCGGCGCGCTGATTGAAATAAAGCACCTGCTGCGTCGCATCGAGCAGGACGACGCCCTCGACCATGCCGCCGAGTATGGCCCGAAGCTGCCGACGATCTGTCTCCAGATGCCGGAAGCGGATTTCGAGTTCCTCGGCCGCCGCGTTGATCGAACGGGCCAGGTCAGTCACGGCTCGCGGACCGCCGGCATAAACGCGCAGGCTCAGTTCCCCTGCCCCGAGCCGGCGAATGGCGTCGGCCAGTGCCGTTAGAGCCGCGGCGTCGCGCGTCTGGATGATCGCGATCGTGCCGGCCGCGGCCAGAGCCGCGGCCAACCCGACGACACCGGCGACGACGACATTGCAGCCGGCCGCGAGCGCTGCCGCCACGGTGGCGACAGCGGTCGCCATCGACACGATCAGTGTCCGTCGCGCCGCCATGGCCTCCGGCACTCCGTCAGGTCACGCGCTCTGCCCGCGCCCCTCTCCGGTGCGTCACCATGCGAATCGCGCTGGTGATGACGACGATGAACGCCAGCAGCACCAGCGCCGCCGTCCACGCCTGCTGCTCCTGCTCGGGAAAGCCGCTGGTGGCATAGCTATAGATGTATTTTGGCAGAAACGGCGTCGGGTCGCTGAACGAGCGCGCGAAGAAGCTGCTGCCGTAGGCGGTGAGCAGCAGCGGCGCCGTTTCGCCGGCAATGCGCGCGAGCGCGAGCACGATGCCGGTGGCAATGCCGGGCAAGGCCGCCGGCAACACGACGCGCGTGACCGTGTGAAACTGGCCCGCGCCGAGCGCGAAACTGGCGTGCCGCAAACCGTTCGGCACAGCGCGGAGCGCCTCTTCCGCCGTGCGCACCACGATCGGCAACATCATCACGCCGAGGGCAAAGGACCCGGCCCAGGCGGAAAACCGCGGCGGGTCGAACGCGCAGACCACGACCGAGTAGCCGAAGATGCCGATGATGATGGACGGCACGCCGGCGAGCAACTCGCCGATGAAGCGAATCGCCGCCGCAACCCGGGATCCGGAAAACTCCGCCAGCGCGATCGCACCGAGCAATCCGATCGGCACAGCCGCGATCGCCGCGAGACTCACGAGCCGGGCACTGCCGACCAGCGCATGCGCCAGCCCGCCGCCCGGCGATCCAGGCGGCGCCGGCAAGCGCGTGAAAAATTCCAGCGTCAATCCCGGGATGCCGCGAATGACGATGAATCCGAGGATGAGAAACAGCGGTGCGAGCGTCGCAATCAGCGTTCCAAGAAGCACGCCGGCCATCAGCCGATTGATCGCGGTCGAATGCGTCCGGACGGGGACAACGGCGCCGCGACTCGGTTGCACGGTCACGATGGGTGCAGCTCGGGCCAGGCGCCGTGGCTGCCGACCCACGCGCAGAATCAGCCACCGGCCGAGCGCATTGACCAGCATCGTCACCACGAACAGGCTCAGCGCCAAGGCAACCAAACCCGATCGCTGCATTTCCGTTGTCGCTTCGTTCAGTTGACTGGCGATGACGCTGGCAATGGAGTCGCCGACGCCGTGGATCGGCGATTCGATCGCCAGGGCCATGTTGCCGATCAGCATGGTGACGGCCATGGTTTCGCCGAGCGCGCGGGCGAGAGCGAGGAACCCCGCGGCGACGATGCCGGGTCGCGCGTGCGGCAGAATGACCGTGCGCGCCAGTTGCCAGCGCGTCGCGCCGAGGGCCAGCGCTGCGTCGCACTGGGATTGCGGCGCCGAGCGGCACGCCGCGGCGCTGATGGCCGTGATGTACGGCACGATCATCACGGCGAGAATAACCCCGGCCGCCAGGATGCCGGGGCCGCCGAGCCACGGCGCGAAGATGATCAAGCCCCACAAGCCGTAGACCACGCTCGGAATTGCCGCCAACAATTCGACGAGGGCGCCGGCGCAGGCCCGCAGCCAGCGCGGCGCCCAGACGGCAAGAAACAGCGCGGAACCGACGCCAATCGGCGCCGCCAGCACCATCGCAATCGCTGAGGTCACGAGCGTGCCGTAGATCAGGGCGAGTCCGCCAAACGTCGGCGTCGCCCCGCCGGGATTCCACGGAACTTCCGTCAGGAAGCGCAGCCCGTAGGTGGCGAAAAACGGGGCGGATTCCTGAATCAGAATAACGGCCAGCGCCGCCGTCAGCAGGGGCACGACCAGAGCGGCGGCCCGACACGTCCAGCGGAACGCGGCGTCGATGACCGATTGCAGCCCGATCGAGTCGCGGGAGCGCTCGGGATCGCGTTCGGGAGCCATCGTCGTTGCCATCGTTCCGAGGAGACCTACTCGATTGTCACCGAATTGAGTCCGGCGCGCGCCCGATCGATCAAAGCGATTGTCAATGGAGCGTAGCCGAGCGCCGCCGCGAATCGTTGTCCCCGGTCCGGCGCCGTCGCCCACCGAAGGAAATCCACGAGTCGCCGGCCATCCTCACCGCGCTGGCGTCGGTACATCACCGCCCAATCGACGCCGCAGATCGGATAGGAGTCGGAACCCGGCGCGTCGATCAGGCCGATGTCGAGATTCTCATGCGGATTCCGGGCGGCGTCGGCGGCGGCGAGGATGGTCTCCGGGCGGGCCACGACGAAATTCCCGGCCGCATTGCGGACCGCGCCCAACGCGACGGAGCGCCGCATTTGCGCCGCGTAGCTCAGTTCCACATAGCCGATCGCACCCGGATTGCGCCGCACTTCGCCCGCCACGCCGGGATTGCCCTTCTGCCGCAAGCCGACGCCGAACGCCGCACCGGGGCCGCGACCCATGTTGTGCCGCGCCCACAACTCCGGCGCCGAGCGTGCCAGGAACTCCGCGAAAATGGCCGTCGTTCCGCTCGGCTCGGAGCGCGATATGACGCGGATCGCCAGATCCGGAAGGTCGAGGCCAGGATTGAGCGCCGTCAAAGCGGGATCGTTCCATCGCGTGATCTCGCCGAGAAAGATCCGGGCCAGCGCATCGCCGGAGAATCGAACGGCAACGCCGTCCGGCACTCCAGGAACGTGACAGATGGGCGTCACGCCGGTGATGGTCAGAGGAATGTGCAGGACTTCACCGCCGATCGCCTGGGCCGCGGCCATCTGCTCCGCGTTCAGAGGCGAATCGGTGCACCCGAACAGGATCGCCCGGCGGATCATCTGCTGAACGCCGTTGCCCGAGCCGGCGCCGATGTAATCGACTTGCACGCCGGTTTCGGCGAAGTAAGCGGCCTGCCAGGAGTTGACGAGCGGCTCGATCGAAGTGGCCCCGCCGCCGACGATGCGCGGCGGCGGCGAACCGATCTGGCAGCCGACCATGCTGCCGATCGCGGCGACCATGACCGCCCTGAACCAGGATTGGACGGCGTCATTCATCGCTCGACGCCGTGTCGGAGCCCATCACAAGAAAAGCGACGAGCACGTGCTTTGCCACCGCGCACGCCAACACCGCCGGCACTGGGCCGAGCGTAATGCACCAGGCGGTCGCCACGATGGTGATCGCGCTCAGCGAGATTTTCTGCAAGCGTAGATTCAACCGGGCCGAACCGCCGTTGCCTCCCGTGGCAATCAGAGCCGGCGTTCGCGGCGGCGAGATCATGGGACCATCCTCACTTCGGGCCAACGCTCATCAGGCTAACCGCATTCGAGCCGCCAATCAAGAGGCGCCGCGGTTCGCAGGCGGCATCAGTGACGAAAGAGAAATTCTGGTGAATTGAGCAGCGCCCAGAGCAAGTCTTCCAGCCCGCGGCGCGGGTCGCCGGCGCGCGCCAGGGATTCCCGCGCGGTTTCGATCTCGCGCGGCCGCGGCGGCCGGGCAAACGTCGCCAGAAACAGCTCGTCGAGGATTTCCGCTTCCGTCTTGTTCGCCGACAACAGAGCCGCGAGCCGGTTTTTCGGATCGCGCAGCTTGTCCACGACGGTCGAGCCGGAGATGAGTTGCAGCGCCTGGACCAGATTGGCATCGCCGTCGCGTTCGCATTCACACGATAGCTCGCGCGCCGGCTGACCGAACGCCTTCAGAAATCCGTGGTGCGGATCGCCGTCCGGCAACTGGACCGCGCGGGTGCCGAGCGGCCAGCCGGCGAACCGTTCCGGCACGCCCGTCACGTCGCAGACAGCGTCGAGCAGTTGCTCCGCGGTGAGCGGCCTCGGCCGGCTCCTCGCGAAGTACTTCTCGTCGAGCGGCGAGGGTTGAGCACTGCGCCCGCTCAACTGATACGTCGTCGACGAAGCAATCTCGCGCACGAGCCAGCGCACGTCGAACCGGCGCGCGGCGAACTCGCGGGCCAGCTCGTCAAGCACCTGCGGATGCGACGCGGGATTCGAGTCGCGCACGTCGTCCACCGGCTCAATCAGTCCGCGCCCCAGCAAGTGGTACCAGACGCGATTCACCACGGCCCGGGCAAAGAACGGATTGGCGGGATCGGTCAGCCAGTCGGCCAGCAACCGGCGCCGATCGGTATCGCCGCGCAACGGAGCGCCGCCGAGCGGCTTCGGAGCGACCGGCTGACCGCTGCGCGGATGAGTCGCGACTCCGGTTCGATCGAGGAACACGAACTCCGCCGCCGGCGCGACGTCCTTCACAAGCGGTCCGAACGCCGGGTCCGGCCGCAACCGCACCTGTGCAAAAAAGGCCGCCATGCCGGCATAGTCGTCTTGCGTCCAGCGCTCGGACGGGTGGTTGTGACACTTCGCGCATTGCAGGCGCACGCCGCAAAAGACCTGTGCAACCGCCTCGGCCAAGCCGGCCGGATCCCGAACCGCCCGGAAGAAGTTCGCCGCCGGCGCTTCCGCGGTCCCGCCGCTGGCGGTCAGCAGTTCGCGCACGACGGCGTCCCAAGGCGCGTTGGCTGCGATCTGGTCGCGGAGCCAACCATGCAGGCCCTGAGCGCCTTTGCGCTGCATCGCCTTGCGGTTCGCGCGCAGGACGTCGGCCCATTTCAATGCCCAAAAGTCGGCAAACGCCGGTGAATCGAGCAGGCGGTCGATCAGCCGCTCGCGCTTGTTGGGAGCGGGATCATTGAGAAACGCCCGAGCCGCCTCCGGAGTGGGCAGCGCGCCGGTGAGATCGAGAGTCACTCGCCGCAGGAATTCGGAATCGGTGCAAATCTCGGCCGGTGCGAGCTGCAACTGGCGCAGCTTGGCGAAAATGAGTCGATCAATTGCGTTGCGTTCCGGGCGGTCGGGCCATTGAAAGTCGTCGCGCGGTTCGATGGCCGTCAACCGGGCGACCGCCATGGCGTCGAGATACCGCACGAGGATCGCCGTCTCGCCGCGAGCCGTGGCCGTGACCCGACCCGAGCGCGACACGTCGGTCGCCGCCGCATCGCTCGACTGAAACACACATTGGCGAGTGACGTCGCGCACGCTGCCGTCGGCGAAATGGGCGCGGACGGCCAATTGCTGAGTCCAATTCGGCCGGCGAAGCGTCCGCACTTCGGGCAGCACCTCGATTCGCGTCAGCGGCGGCAAGTCCGGCGGGTCATCGGGGCATCCAGCGGCGACCCACTGCGTGACGGCGTCGAGTGCGCCTTCGCCGGCCTGCCAGCGGACGCCGCCTTCGTGGGAAACCCGGCCACAACCTTTTGCAATGAACAAGCTCGACTCGGGGTGAAACGGCGTCGTCCGCCGACTGAACTGATCGCGCGTCAGAGAGATAAAATCGGCCGCGGGATCGCCGCCGCGAAGGCTGAGGCGAAAACCGTTCTTTCCAGCCGGCGTTCCGTGGCAGGCGCCCTGGTTGCACCCCGCCACGCTCAGAGCGGGAATGACGTCCCGGCGGAAGCTCGGCGGCCGCGGCTCGGTGAAGTTTCGAACGGTCGCTGGAACGCGGACGGTCTGACCCTGATGTTCCACGACCAGCGTCAGCCGACCGTCACGCCGAGCCCGCAGATAGGACCCCGCCTCGACGATGACCGCATCCGACGTCGGTCGAACGCTCGCTTCGCCCGTGACGTCCCGAAGCGAGCCATCCGCCCCTTTGACGGCAATCAGGAGTTGGGCGCCCGCGCGTGGTCCATCGAGGTCCACACTCGGAGGCGTGACGAGCAGGGTCCCAGCCGATGGTCCGGCTGGAAGGGAGATGCCGCTCATCGCCAGCGACAGAATCGCCCCAACCGCCGCCCACCGGCTAGAATGGAAATGACTGTGACTCGACCTCGGCATGCCGCGCAATCCCAAGATTGACTCGCACGCGATGCCTATCGCAACGCCTCAGTTCAATCTAACCGATCGCGGCGGCGACGGCGACAGGGATCGAGTGACCCGCAGGCTCAATCGGCGGTAGCGCGACTCAATGGCAGCGGTCTACGTTGATCGCCAGCGGTTCATCGAGAACCTGGAGGAATCCCGGCTGCTCGACGCTGCGCAATGGGACGAGTTGCGGCCACGATTGCCGGCGACGGATCGCGGCCGGGTCATCGCGCGTTTTCTTGTCCAGGAAGGCGTCCTGACTCGCTTCCAGGCGGAAAACCTGCTCGCGGGGCGAACAAACGGCTTCGTGCTCGGGCAATACCGAATTCTCGACGAACTCGGTCGCGGCGGCATGGGCCGCGTCTTCAAAGCCGAACACGTGACCATGAAGCGCCTCGTCGCGCTGAAGGTTCTGGCGGCTCAACTCACGCGCACGGACCGCGCCCAGCGGCTGTTCCAGCGTGAAGTGCGGGCGGCGGCTCGCCTGGTTCACCCGCACATCGTCACGGCGTTTGACGCCAATCGCATCGGCGATCGCTTCTTCCTGGTTCTGGAGTATATCGAAGGCCCCACCTTGGCGGCGCTCGTCCGCGAACAGGGCCCGCTGCCCGTGGGCCAGGCCTGCGATTTCATTCGCCAGGCCGCCCTGGGCTTGCAGCACGCCCATGCCCTTGGCATGGTCCACCGCGACATCAAACCGTCGAATCTTCTCATTCAGCCGCCGGTCGAACCGGGCGCCCGCACCGCGGGCCTGGTGAAGATCGCCGACTTCGGCCTGGCGCGACTGGCTGACGATGCCACGGCGCCCGACGGCAGCGAACCGAGCTCCTCGATCTTCGGCGGCACCAGCGTCGTGATGGGTACGCCGGATTACCTGTCGCCGGAACAGGGACGCGACCTCGATTCCGTCGATATCCGATCGGACATTTACAGTCTCGGCTGCACCTTGTATTTCGCGCTGACTGGCGAAGTGCCGTTCCCGAGCGGCACGCCGCTGGACAAGATCGAGCGCCACTCGACAGCCGAGCCAGAACCGGTCAGCGACCTCCGCCCCATCGTCCCGCCGGAAGTCACGGCCGTGATTCAGCGCATGATGGCGAAATCGCCGGACGAGCGCTACCAGACGCCGGCGGAAGTAGCGGAAGCACTCGAACCGTATTCGGAAAGCGTGCCGATGCGATGGTCGCCGACCCATGGTGAACGGCGGACCTTCGGCGACCTGATGGCCGACATCTCGGGGGACACGAGCCGGAGCGTCGTGGGCGGCACCCGCCCGCTGGGCGGCGCTTCCAGCCCGCTCTCGAGCAAGGAAATTCGCACGTTACGGCGCGCCGACCGCCGCGCCAGCGCGCGCTGGCTTCTGTTCATCGGCGCCGCCGTGATCGGTTTCGTGTTGGGCGCTCTGCTGATCGCCAACAGCATGGTGACCAAGCCGTGGCCGCCTTAGCCGCGCGCTTTCAGTCGGCGCACCACGGCGGCGAGGTCGTCCGGCAGCGGCGATTGCCACTCCATGAACTTTCCGCTCTTGGGATGGACCAAGCCGAGAGTCGCCGCATGCAGAGCAACGCGTGGAGCGCCGCTGCGATCGGGTTGTGGCCGCCCGTGCACCGGCCGGTCGTAGATCCGCTCCCCCGCCAGCGGCGTGCCCGCCTCGCCGAGATGAATCCGAATCTGGTGGGTCCTCCCTGTTTCGAGTTGACATTCCACCAGCGAGAATTCGCCAATGGAATCGAGGAGCCGGACGTGCGTGATCGCCTTTCGCCCGGCCTCTGGTGCGCCGCTGCCCCGGCGGCCGTCGCCACGATCCCGAACCAGATAGGACTCCAATCGACCCGATTCGACTTGGCCGCGAGCAATTGCCAGGTACCGGCGCGATACGGAGTGCCGGCGAAACTGCTGTGCCAAGTGCTGACGCGCAGCCATGGTTCGGGCAAACACCACCAGCCCGCTGGTATCCCGGTCGAGCCGGTGGACGGGCCATAATCGTCCGGCTCCGAGCGTGCGCTGGACGGCGTCCAGCAGCGTGGGCGGCAGGAAGCGTCGGCCGCGTTTGCCGAACTCCGCCACCTCGGCCGCGCTGCGACACGTCGTCATTCCCGCCGGCTTGTCCACGATGACGATCTCGGCGTCCTGGTGCCGAATTATCGCGTCGGAAGTCGGTCGAGGCCGGCTCGGCCGTCGACGGCCGGGACCCTGGTTTCGCGACTGGGGCGGAGGGCTCTCGGCAGCACGTTGGTGAACTGTCACCCGGTCGCCACGCTGGAGCCGGCGAGCCGACTCGCGGCAAACGGCGCCATTGACGCGCACGGTCCCGGCGGCGATGATCGACCGCACCTGCGACCAGGAGCCGCCACGCCGCGCACGCAGCGCGGCCGCCAGCGTCGCGCCGCGGTCCCCAGTCCCAACGACAAACGACGTTTGGCTCACGGCCCGATGGCAAGCTCCCGCGGCTCCACGCGCTCCAGCGGAGTAAACTCCGTGACTTCGCTCTGAAGCACCGGCTTGCCGAACTGAGTTATGCGCGTCTTGCCGGCATACTTCAAGCCGCCCGCCGTGCGATAGTCGGAATACTGATCCTGCTGTTCGACCGACTTCCCGTTAGCGTCGAAGCCCGGGCGCTCCAGCGCGGCCAGCAAATGCGTCTCCGCGTCGAAGTATAGCGTGACGTCCTTCTGCCCCGGATGGCTGACGCGCACGCCCAGGAGCTTTCGTCCATCCTGGGTCTTTTCGCCGGCCGAAGCCAGGGTGAACTTGGAGTCCTTGAGGAGCGGCGCAAGGCGGCAGACATTGCGACAATAGGCGCTCAAGCGCATCTCCTGAAGCTGGGCATCCGACACCTGCTGGGCAATTCCCGCGACGTACATCGCCGCCTGATTCCCATTCAGAATCTGCACGATTGATTGCTGGCCGCCCGGCAGCACAAGGTCCATCGAACTCTTGATGCGATCGGGCAACTGGTAGACGCTCCGCCCTGTGAACGGAATTTCCTGTCCGCGCAGCAGATAAGCGCCCTTGACCGCGATCGTCCCGGCGGGATGCTTTTCGAGATTCGCCAATCCGCCATGCGCTTCCGCCGCCTTTTCCACCAAGGCCCGCGGATCGGTTGCTTGCGGCGCATTGGCGGCGACGAGCAGCAGTGAACCAAACGTGAGCGCGATGATCGAATAGCGACGCACGGCAAGCTCCTCACACTGGACAATGCGGGCGACTGTGGGTCGTTATAGTCATTGGCGAAGGGTCGAGCGGAATCGAGCCGACGGCCGGTCGCGGGTCGCGGCCAGCGAAAAAACTGCTCTGGACATCACCATCATTCGATGGCATAGAGCGGCGCGAATCGACTCACGATCAGCAGGTTCGTAGGAATCCCGGCGACGTGCGGGGGGGACATCGCAATGCGCCGATCTTGGACATTGGCAGTCGTTCTGTTGGCGGGGCTGGCAACCAGCGCGAACGCGGGCGAAGGAACGCTGACGCCGTCACCGTTCAATGGCGCTTACAATCCGGCGTTTCGACGATGGGGTGGATCGATGACCGTCCGGCCGAAGCCACCACCGCCGCCGGCGTCGCCCGACGCCCGCAACCGGGCCAGTGAGACGGCCGCCGCGCTCCGCGCCCAGGAAGAGGCCAATCTGCTTCGGCGCATGGCCGTCTGCGACAAGCTCCGCGCCCTGGCTCTCGAGACCGGCGACGAATCGCTCGAGAAACAGGCCGAAATCTTGCAACAGAAATCGGACACAGTCTTCCGGCAACGAACCACGGTTCAAGTCAGCAGCCTGGCGAGGAACGAACCAACCGCCAAGCGGGAGGGCAAGCGATGAAACGACTCGTATTGCTCGCGGGATGCGGCCTCGGCGCATTGGGCTGCGCTCCCACGATGAATTTTCTCTCGGCCGGCGGCGTGACGGCGGAACGGACGGCCCGCGGCGCGGACACCCGGCAGACCTTCCGCCCACCCGTTGTTGCCAGCCAGATCACCGGCGAAAACGCGAAGGAAAAGGCCAAGGCCCTTGAAGAGGAACTTGACCGCGACCTGCAAGCCGCCATCGACGCGCGCGATCGGGAGAAATGACGCGGATCAACCCTCGGCGAAATCCGCCAGCCGGGCGCTGCGCAGCGGCTGCCGGAGCTTCATCAGCCCCCGCGCTTCGATCTGACGAATCCGCTCCCGGGTGATGCCGTACGTCTGCGCGACTTCGTCGAGCGTCCGCGGCGTGCCATCGCGCAATCCAAATCGCATCTCGATCACTTCGCGCTCGCGCGGCGCCAGCGACCGCAGCACCTCGTTGATCCGCTCCTGCAACAAATGCCGATCGACGCGCTCGCCGGCATTGACCGCCGAGGGATCGCTGAGGAAATCTTCGAGCATGCGCTCGCCGTCGCCCCCGATCGGATCGTGGATGCTGACGGGATGCCGGCCGACGATCCGCAAGGACCGCGTTTCATCGACCTTGGCGCCCAGCACCTTCGCAATCTGCTCGACGGTCGGTTCGCGTCCGGTGCCGGCGGCCAGCTCACCGCGAACCCGCTCGATCGCCGCCAACATTCCGACCTGATGGCACGGCACGCGGACGGTCCGGGCATGATCGGCCAGCGCGCGAGTGATTCCCTGCCGAATCCACCATGTCGCATAGGTGCCGAACTTGAAGCCGAGCCGGTGTTCGTACTTGTCCACCGCTCGCATCAATCCGCGGTTGCCTTCCTGGATCAGATCTCCAAAGGGCAAGCCCCGGCCGCGATACCGCTTGGCAATGGAAACGACGAGCCGCAAATTGGCCTCCGCGAGTTCGCGGCGGGCCTTGCGGTACGTGACCTGACGAGTTTTCAACGCGCGCACAAGCCGCTCGAGGCCGTCGGGAGTGGCCAGCGCAGCCAGCGACGCCTCACGCAGGATGACGGTCCGCCGGGCGCGTTTGCCCGACGAGCCTCGCCAGCGCCGCCCGGCTTGCTGCGCCGTGGCCCGCAGGCCGATGGCGTCATAGACCAGATCGCCGGCCCAGCGCTCCAGCAACTCCGTTCGAGGGGAAAGTTCTTCCGCCAGTTGCCGTGCCTTGCGGATCAGGCGCCAGACGGTGTGCCGCTGCCGGCGCCGGACTGACTGCGATGTGGCCCTGACCAGATTGCCGAACTCCCGACGCAACCGCTGCAGGACGCGCCGCAGCGCGGCTATGTGCCCCGGCAACCGCTTCAGGATGCGCTCACGCGTCAGTTGCAGACTGCTGACGACGTCGATGGATGGATCGATCGGGATGCGCCCATCGCGCACCCTCTCGAAGAGGTCCAGCACGCGGAACAGAATCGTGCCGCTCGTGAGCGCCGCTCGCCGGAAGCGCATCCGCGCTCGCTCCAGACGTTGGGCCAGGGCGAGTTCACCGTCCCGGCTCAGAAGCGGGATGGCGCCCATCTGCCGGAGGTACAGCCCGAGCGCATCATCGGCGCCATGGTCGTCGTCGTCCGGGGCAGCGGCTGCGGCCGAATCCCGTTCATCTTGGGCGTCGAGATCCACAATTAGCGGCGGCCGAGCATCGGAATCCCCAGCCGGGCGCCGGCCCGGCGCGGTCTCGGAGAGTCGGCGCGGCGTAGACGCACGGTCCATCGGGTTTTTCGTCCGTCGCATGCAGTCGCCTCTTCGAATTCGGTTGACCGGCCGGGTTGCGAGCCCTGGGCTCCGCCTTGGCCTTTTCTCAGCTGCCGCTCGCACGCTCGGCGGCCAACAGTAGTAGCCTCATGAAGATGGTCAAACCGCCATCTGGCCAACCATTTGGGGGTTCACGCTCTGACCGATTATACGCTTGCTGGTCCAGCCAAGAAAACGCTCCCAAGGGCCGGATTTGAGCAAAATTCCGACTTTGACGGCGGTGGCTCAAAAACTGGTCCGCCTGTCCTAATTGCGCCGGCCCGAATCGGATGAGTTCCGTCCACCGGGCCATTAGGACTGCATTTCTTGCGCATCAGAGGCCCGAGACGCCAACCCTGCCGGCGGTATCGCCCCTGGACCTACGGTACCGGGTTCCGGCGCCGCCGAGGCACTGGACTCCACCGCCTCACTCTCGGAGAATGCTCCTGTCATCTATGGGAGGATCGCTTGTGCGAACGTTGATCACCGGCGGGGGCGGATTCATCGGTTCGCACCTCTGCGAACGTTTTCTGGCCGATGGCCACGAGGTCGTGGCCGTCGACAACTTCATCACGGGGCAGAAGCGGAATCTCGCCCATCTGGCGGGCCAGCGGCGGTTTCAATTGATCGAACACGACGTGTCAAGACCGCTCGAGATTGACGGACCCATCGACAACATCCTTCACTTCGCCAGTCCGGCCAGCCCTGTCGACTACCTGATGTACCCCATTCAGACGTTGAAGGTCGGCTCGCTGGGTACGCACAACACGCTGGGACTCGCCCGCGCCAAGAACTCGCGATATTTATTGGCAAGCACGAGCGAAGTCTACGGCGATCCGGAGCAGCATCCGCAGCGCGAGGACTATTGGGGCCACGTCAATCCGATCGGACTCCGCGGCTGCTATGACGAAGCCAAGCGGTTTTCGGAGGCGATCGTGATGGCATACCACCGAGCGCACGGGGTGAACACCCACATCGTCCGCATCTTCAACACCTACGGCGAGCGGATGCGGCTCGACGACGGCCGCGTCCTGCCGAACTTCATGGGCCAGGCGCTGCGTGGTGAGCCGCTGACTGTCTACGGAAACGGCTCTCAGACTCGGTCGTTTTGTTACGTCAGCGACTTAGTCGAGGGGATCTTCCGATTGCTGTTCACCGAGTTCCACGAACCAGTCAACCTTGGCAATCCCAGCGAGGTGTCCATTCTCGAGTTCGCTCGGGAGATTCTAGCGCTGTCCGGTTCCAACAGCACTCTGGTTTTCAAGCCGCTGCCGCAAGACGATCCCAAGGTTCGTCAACCCGATATCACACGTGCCCGGCAACTGTTAGGCTGGGAACCGAAGGTCGATCGGCACGACGGACTCCGGCGGACGCTGGAGTATTTTAAGCAGCAAGTGCAGAACGGTTGATTTGCCGGGGACAGGAAACAAGCGGGCCTCGCTCAACCGATCGAGTTGAGCGAGGCCCTGTTGGTCTTTGCCGCAGTTGAAGAATCAGGCGGCGATCTCGACGGCCTTGCGGCGGCGGAGCCGATAAGCGCCCAAGCCGGCAACGCCCAGGCCGCACAGCGCGAGGCTCGTCGGCTCCGGCACGACCGTGATCGTCGCCGTCATTCCGAAGAGTCCCGCGATCGGCGAACCCGGATTCGGGTCGAGGACCGCGCCACCGTTGGTGCCCGGGCTGGCCTCGTTTCCGAGAGCGGTTCCCTGATTGACCAAGTCATTGTCAGCCAGAGACAGCGTCGTCGTGCCGAACCCCGTGGCCGTGTATCGCAGGGTCGCGAGAAGCAGCCGGCTGCTGTTGCCGCCGGTGCCGGTCGCGGCCACGCCGAGCCCACCAAGCACCTGAGCCTGCATCGTGAGCACACCGCCCGGCGTGGACAGTCCCAAGTCCGACGGGAAGTTGAATGCGGGGTTGATGGTCACATTCGGATTCGGGTTCGGCCCAGGAGGATTGTTCGGATCGAATGGCGGAATCCATGCCACGCCGACATTGCTCGAGGTGACACGGAGGCCATATCCTCGGAGCCGATTGGTCAGCAGATTTGCAACCTGCGACGCATTGGAAAAGAAGTTGCTCGCTGCGCCCGTGTCATTCAGATACATCTGAATGTCCACGGTTTGACCAATTCCATTGATCGTGAAGCTGTTCGTGTAATTGCCGCCGCTGTCGGCGAACATGAACTGGATCGGCTGAGCTTGCACGCTCGTGGCCAGACCCAATGCGATCGCGACAGCCGCGATTCCTGCGAGAGTCGTCCGCATGTTGTCGGTCTCCGTGAATGATGCCCTACGACCAATTCGGCCGTCCCAGCAACGCATGCATGGGCGCCGATCCGTATGATTCCCGACGCCGCCGTAGTGTATCACCTCACGGCAGCGTCGTAAAGTAGCGAAGACTGAATTGTCCAAAATCGAAGATATCGATGTTCCCGTTGCTATCCTTGTCGAAGTGGGCCCGATAGTTCGGGTTCCCTGAGCTCGTGAAATAGGCCAGCGAAAATAGGCCGAAATCTTGAATATCCACGGTTGCCGATCCGTTCGCATCGCCGAACATCCGGTGGAAATTCGTGACGCTGTCAGCTGCCATCGGCACGGAACCGACCAAAATCTGGTTGGCGACCACAGTCAGCCGGTAACGGCTGTCCGCCAGCGAGTTGCCGTCGAGGTTGCTGGTAAAGGTGATGGTGGCGACCGATTGATTATTGACCGTCTGCGTGCTGACGTTGATGCCGACGGTCCCGACCGGGACGCCGCCGACGATGCGCTGCACCAGGTACGCGGACGTCGGAGCGCCCGCGTAGCTGATCACCTGGTCGAAGGTCACGACGATCTGCGACACCATCGACCGCTGGGTGCTGTCCAGCCCATTACCGATGACGACGCTCTGCACCGTCGGAGCGCTGGCGCCGACGACGTTGACCGTCGCGGTGGCGTCCGTGAATGAGCCGGAAGGATCGACCGCTCGGAGGGCGACCTGCCGGCTATCGCCGTTGACCAATCCCGTCGCCAGGAACGTGGGTGAGGCTCCGACTTCGTCGCCGCGGCCGGCAAACGCGCCCGTCTCGCCGAAGATGCCATCGCCGTCCAGATCCCAGATCAAGACCAGCGGATCGCCGTCGGGGTCGCTGGTTCCGGCCGATGACAACGTGACCGAGCCGCCCGGCGCCACGGTGTACGGACCGTTTGCATTTGTTGTCGGCGGCGAATTGCGAAAGATCCGCACCGCCTGGCCCTGGGCCACGACCGAGGGATTGTTGCCGTTGAAGGCGATCAGGATCGGGTCGCCGGCGGCCGGCGTCGCTCCGGCATTCTTGATCCCGACCGTCGCGCTGGCGCCAAAGTTTTGGCCGTTTGAGCCGCCGATGCCGGATCCATCGTCCAAATCAATCCAGTTGAACTTCATCTGCCCCGGCGTCGAGCCAGTATTCACCTGCAAGACGGCCTGGAACGTGATGCCGTTGTCGCTGGTGCTCGAGCCGCCGAAGTAACGCACATTGCGCCAATTGATCACCAATTGGTCAGCGACGCCGTTGCTGTCGAGATCCTGGAACTGATACAAGACCTCGTCGTTGGTGGCGGTGTTCCGGCCCGTGTGCAGATCGTCCCACAGTGGGGCGATGACCGCCTGAGTCGGGCTGGTGCTCAAATCCGTGTTCGTGAATGTTGTGACGGCGTTGAGAAACGAAATCAGCGCGTTCGACGACACGAACATCTGATTGCCAGTGTAAGTCGTGCCATAGTAGTTGAAGGTGTTCGAGCCCATCGGCAGAGCGACCGAGGCGTCGTCGTGATTGCTGATGCCATCCAGTCGAAGCACGGTCGTTCCATTGAACACGATATTCAATGTCGGATCGAAGGTCGTCTGACCCCAGCGATACCCAAAGGCGTTCGGCGCGCCGCCGCCGCCCGCGCCAATGGAGAAGTTCGCGCTGTAGCGATCGCCGGGAATCTCGCCTGGGATGCCGTTGTTGTTGTTGTCGAGTTCGTCGCCAGCCGCGCTCAAGATCGACGGATTGAGCACCATGCTGTAGCTGCCCGGGACGGACTGCGCGGAGAAATCGATGCGCAGCTGCTGATTCGTGACCCACTGGAAACCGGTTACGTACTGCAAAAGGTTGCCCGGCGTTCCGGTGAAGCTGAACAGGTCCTGCGCAACGCTGAAACTCGTCGTGTCCATGACCTGCGAGAAATTGACCGTCACCGATGAGACCGGCCCGGCGACGCTGCCCGTCGGGGTGCTGGAGGTGATTCGTGGCGACTGGATGATGAAGGTGACGGTCGCGGCGTCGGCGGCTTCACCATTGACACCGTTCAGGTTGTCATCCATCGGCACGCCGCCGGCGGTCAGGATTTGCGGGCCGACGGTCAGGCTATACAGGCCGGCGCGCGGCTGCGAGAAATTGATGCGCAGCGTCGTATTGCTATTGAGCCACGAAAAGCCGGTGATTGACGGACGGATATCGATTCCGTTGCGCGTGAACGCCACCACGTCGGCGGCGACGTCGAAGCTCAGCGGATCCATCGGCTGATTGAAGTTCACGTCGACGGAATTCGCCGACGGAACCGACCCCGTTGGCGAGGACCCGATCACCTCGCCGCCGATCAACGTGGTCCCTAACGTGGCGACCCGGACGTCGGGATTGGCCAGGCGATTATCGGCCCAACTGAATACGAAATTCGAGTTCGTCGCGGAGCCGCTGTCGTAATCACCCATGTAGACTGGGTTGACCACGTTGTCACGGCCGAAGTCGGGCAGAAAGGCCTGCGTCGTGATGCGGACGTTCGGATTGAAGGTCACGGTCCCGCCGCTCAGCGCCGCCGTTACGCCGAAATAGTCGATCAGCGCGTTGTTGGTCGGATCGAGCCGGCGATCGTACCAGGCGATGCCGAGGCGCGTCCCGTCCGGCGTGATGGCGATCGAGGGCTGCCACTGGTCCGTCGTCGTGGAATCCGTGTTGACGCGCACTTTGGCCGACCAAGTCGCGCCGCCGTTCGTCGATGTGACCATGTAGACGTCGGCCTTGTCGCTGCCGGTGCCGCGGTCGGCAAAGACGCAGTACATCGTGCCGTCGACGGGGTTCACCACGACGGACGGGAACCCATTGCTCCGGAACGATTGCGAGTTGGACACCGAGCGCGTCAACCCCATGTCGCCGTTCGTGCCCGTCGCGGTTCGCGTCGCCACGACGACCGTGGCTCCGAACGTCGCCCCAAAATCCGTGGACTTGCGCGTCAGAATTCGCGAGCCAGAGGAACTGTCGTACCAGAACACGTTGAGGCTGTGATCCGGATTGACGACAACCCAGGCCCCCTGTTGGCCGGATACGACGAGCACAGGACTGGAGAACGTCGCGCCGCCATTGGTCGAGCGCGTGATGACGATTCCATTGACGCCGCCGAAATCGCGCGCGACGGCATACACGTTGCCCTGGCCCGTGCCGGGGAAATTGTCGACGGCCAGCCACTCCTTATCGAGGGACGAACCGGTTATCGCTGTCGTCGGGCCCGTAAACGTCGCTCCATTGTCCACCGAGCGGAACATCTGAATGGACGCGCCCGACGTGAATGCAAGCGTCGTGAAATAGATCGTTCCCGTCGTATTGTCGCGGGCCAGAACGGGATCGCCGGCGTCGTTGTTCCCGGGCAGGGCCCCCATGTCAGTGAAGGTCAACCCGCCGTCGGTCGATCGGCCGTAGCCCGTGAAATGGTTGCCCAGGGTGTTCGTTCGCGAACTGTTGAACGAAGCCAGGATCGTGTTCCCAAAAACGATCGTCGAAGTCTCGCTCTGGGTGAAATTCGACGTCGGCGGATCGAGCGCCGGATTATTTGCCAGCACGTTGGCGACGCTTACCGGAGTCGTGCGATCTTCGAGCCGGGTCAGTTTCAGTGCGGCGCGGCGCTGTCGGCGCGACGGCGCCTCTGCGCGGGTCAAGGAACCCAACCAGCGCCTGCGGACCATGTTCGACGACATCTGAGATTCTACCTTTCCTGACGAGGAATCGCGCCCCACTACTGAATCTGAAAGACGTGACGGTTTCTCGTGCGCCGCAAACGGAGAGAGTCGGAATCCAGTTTCGATTGCGCCCGAGCCTCTTCAATCCGACTCACGAAGCAAAAACTCCCTCCCGTGCAAGAGTTCATGAGACTAAACGGCTTTGCCTGCGAAAGTCAAGTTACAATTTCGTCATCATTGGCTCTAGCGCCCCAGCAGCCGCTCCACTGCCCCGACAATCTCACGGACGCGCCAGCCGCGATCTTCGATCGCGACCACGCCGTCGCTCGACAACCAGGCTCGCACTTTCTTCTCTGCCGCCACAGCCGTGGAGTGATTCCGGCCGCCGAAATACTCGCCCACCTCGGCGTACGACGCCGACGTATGCTTCCGCGCCAGAAAGATCGCGATCATTCGCGGATGGCTGACCGACCAGGTGCGGGACCGCGCCTGGAGCGTTCCCGGCGCGAGGCGCAGGACCTGGCAGACCGCCGATTCAATCTCCGGCAGCCGGATGGCCCGGACGGTGTGCCGAAGCAGGTCGCCGAGCGCTTCGCGGGCGAGTCCCACGTCGATGGGCCGGCCGGTCACGCGGCTGAAATGCCGCAGGCTGTTCAATGCTCCTTCGAGTTCACGCACGTTGCCGCGGAGTTGATCTGCCAGAAACGCAAGAACCGTCTCATCGATGGCCAAATGATGTCGCGCCGACTTCGCTCGGAGCAGATCCAGCCGCGTCGCCTTGTCCGGCGGCTGGACGCCCCAAACCACGCCGCCCGTCAGCCGGTCAGCCAGTTCCGGGACGAAATCGTCCGTCAGTTTCGGATGGCAATCGCAGGTGACGATGATCGGTTTGCCATCGGCCGCGAGCGCGTCGAACGTGTGCAGAAACTCTTCCTGAGTCTTCTGCTTGCCGCCGACGAACTGCAAATTGTCGATGAGAAGCGCATCGCAGTCGCGGAACTGCCGGCGGAACTCGGCAATCCGGCCGTTGCGCATCGCCTGCACGAAGCGATTGGTGAAGTCCTCGGCCGTCGTAAACTTGACGCGCCATTCCGGCGCCGATTGCCGCAGGCCGACGTAGATCGCTTCGAGCAAATGCGTCTTGCCGGTGCCGACCGGGCCGTGAATCACGAGTGGCGACGGTCCCTGTCCCGGCGATTCAATGGCGCTCTGAGACGCGGCAAACGCGACTCGATTGCACGGGCCAACGACGAAATCCTCGAGGCGGCGCCACTTTCTTGCCGCCCGCCGCCGGCCGCGCTCTTCCGCTGCCGGCGCCGGTGCATCGATCAGTTCGTTCGTTGGGGCGATCGACGCGGCAACGGATTCCGGCGTCGAAGTCGGGCGGGCCGCTTCCTGCCGGGCTCGCGCCGCCTGAAAGAGTTCCGGGTCGATGACAAAGTGAAACGGCAGTGGCCGATCCGCCACCTCGCGCACCGCCGCCGCGACCTCGCGCGAGAAGCGCTGCGACAGCCATTCCTGCAAATGCAGGTTGGGAACGCCGACGATCACGGCCTCGGCCGTGATTTGCAAGCGCGTGTGCTGTGCGAACCAGAGATCGAATCGCTCCCGGCCGACGTGACGAATGAGCGCCGCTTCCAAGACGGCGACGGTCAGTCGCGGCGTCGCCGGCGTGGGGCGCGCGGTCGTGCGGCGTGGAGAACGCATGGTGGTCCGTCAATCCGACCGCGCATCATGCACTTGCGCGAGTCCGTGCTCAATGATCGAATGACTATGCGCAACCCGCTCCGCCGGTCATAGGGGATTTGGCGAACACCGCCCTCCACGGCGTCTCGGAGCGCCTGAATATCGCATACATCTTTCCCGGTCGCAATCAGCAAATCATCCGCGAAATCGGAATTTCAGGCGGTTCAGCGTGTCTGGAACCCGATCCAGCATTCAGCTGAAGTCGCACGGCCTTGGGCGAATGCGGCGTCAGCTCATGAGCCGGCCCGCGCCATTTCCCAATTCATCATGTCGTATTCCTCCATGCGGAACCCGAGTCGGGAATACACCTGCCGCGCTGCCGCGTTCTCCTTGGCCACGTACAGACGGACCGCCCACACATTACCCGCGTCCATCGCCAGCCGCTGAACGTGTTCCGCAAGGGCGCGAAACACGCCGCGGCCGCGCGCCTCCGGACGCACGTAGACGTTTTGCAGCCACCAGATCCAACAGTTCCGCCAGTCGCTCCATTCAAAGGTCACTTGGCATTGGCCGATGACGGATCCGTTTTCGATCGCCAGGTAGTACGGACCGCGCCCGGCCGGATCCGCGAGGGCCGCGGCGACGCCGGCGCGGACGACGTCCGGCGTCAGCGTCTTGTGCTCGGACTCCCAAGCCAGGCGACGATTTCCCTCCGCGATGATGGCCCCATCATTCGTCGTGGCCTGCCGAATCTCCCACATCGCGATGCCCTTTCTCCCGCGGCGGGCCGGCGCGCTGGCGGACCCCCGCGACGACGCTAACCTATGCTCATGGACCTCAAACCGTACATTCGGGACATTCCGGATTTCCCTCAGCCGGGCATTTTATTCAAGGACATCACGCCGTTGCTCGCGGACCCCGTGGCATTCCGTCACGCGGTCGAGCAGATGGCGCTGCACTACGATGGCTGGCCGATTGACGCCATTGCCGCGGCCGAGGCTCGCGGATTCCTCTTTGCCGCGCCCCTCGCCCTGCGGTTGCACCGGCCGCTTGTGCCGCTGCGAAAGCCAGGAAAGCTGCCGTACCAGACGTACACTCACAAATACGACCTGGAGTATGGCAGCGCCGAACTGCAAATGCACACCGATGGATTTGCGCGCGGCGCTCGAGTGCTGCTCGTGGACGATGTGCTCGCCACCGGCGGGACCATGGCGGCCGGCGCTCAACTCGTCGAGCAGGCCGGCGGCCGCGTCGCGGGATGCGCCTTCCTCGTCGAACTCACGTTTCTGTCGGGCCGAAAACGTCTCGAGCCGCACGACGTCTTTAGCGTGATTGTCTACTGAGTCCGGACCAGTCCGACTCTGCTAAGATGGCATGGTCGGACGTCTACAGGATCGCCACCTTGGGAGCACCAAATGAGCTTTGTGTTTGTCGCATTGTGCCTGACCGCGGACCTCGCCGCCGAGAAATGGCAGGAGCAGGAAGCGGTTCATCTCAAGAATATCCGCCAAGTGACGCAGGACTTTGTCCGCGCCGGCGAAGCCTATTTTTCGCCGGACGGCAAACGGATCATCTTCCAAGCGGAAGAGAAAGGCACGGGCAACCCCTTTTATCAGATATTCGTCATGGACCTGGACACCGGCGCGTTCCGTCGCGTCAGCCCCGGCATCGGCAAGACGACGTGCGCCGATTTCTCGCCCGACGGCAAGAAGATCATATTCGCGTCGACGCACCTCGATCCCGACGCCGCCAGCCACTACGCGCCGGAGTACCGTCGGCGCGAGGAGGAGCAGCGGAGTGGACAGCGGCGCCGTTACTCCTGGGACTTCGATCCGTACATGGACATCTTCGAAGCCGATCTCGACGGCTCGAATCTGAAGCGGTTAACGACGACTCCGGGATACGACGCTGAAGGATCGTACTCGCCGGACGGCAAACAGATCGTCTTTTGCTCGCAGCGGGACGGCCACCTGCAACTCTGGATCATGAACGCCGATGGTTCTGGCGCGCGAAAACTGACGAACGCTCCAAATTGCTACAACGGCGGGCCGTTCTTTTCACCGGACGGGAAGCGAGTCGTCTTCCGCAGCGACCGCAAGGAAAAGGACCGCCTGCAACTCTACGTCATCAACGCCGACGGGACCGGCGAGCGGGCACTGACCGATCGACCAACGTGGGTCAACTGGGGACCCTTCTGGCATCCCGACGGAAAGCACATCGTCTATTCGGGCGCTGATCACGGAACCGGCGGCCGGCCAAACTATGACGTGTACTGGATGAACGTCGACACCGGTAAAGAGACCCGGCTGACGTTTGCTCCGGGAGCCGACGTCCTGCCCGTCTTCAGCCGCGACGGCAAAAAAATCATGTGGACGTCGACGCGGGACGGCCGCCAACCGTCGCAGATTTACATTGCGGATTTCGTGCCGCCGGTCGATTGAGCGCGGGGCGACGACGGGTCAACTGTGGTGCTGAGTGCGTTCCCATTCGCGCCGCACCTCGTGCAGGCCGTAGGCGCACAACTCAAACTCGTCGCTCAGCCGGCGCAGCACCGGGGCTTCGTCTCGGTAAGGTTCATCATCGTACTGGCTGGCGAGGTAGTACGAGCGTTTGCCTTGCGCACAGTAGTCCACAAAAAAGTCCTTCGTATGCCGGGATTGCAGCCGGCTCAGCGCTTCCGGGAAGACGCCAGTCCAGTAGAGCGCGAAATCGCCGATGTGCCGATGCACCTCGCGAGCCGTCCGGCCTTCCGGGGGCAGTTGGGACACTTCGATGACCATGTCGGCGACGTATTCGAGCCGACGGCCCTCACTGTCCTTGACCGCATGAATGGCATCGACGTGGACGAAACGCGACAGCAGCGCCGACAGGTAGTCGATCAGCGGCGGATCGGCCACGCCCAGACGGCTCTGAAATGTGTATTCGGTGACTCCGGCAAACAGTCGTCGCAGCGGATGATCAGCAGGCGGATTCCACATGGGACTGATCTCGTCGCGAGGCAGTCCAACGCCCGACCGTCCTTGATCGAGCAATCGGGCGATGTACCCAATGTCTCGATCCGTGTCCAGATCGATTTCGATCTACTTCAATCGTAGCGTCGAAGTCCAGTGGCCGAGGCCGGCAAAAACGCATCGGCCGACGGGCTCCGGAGCAATCCCGGAACCCGCCGGCCGAAGGCGCCGCATGTCGATCATCAACCGATCGGCCCACCGCCGCCCGGCGGCTGTCCACCGCCCGGCGCTCCGCCCGGCGGCGTTCCGATCATGCCCTGATTCTTGAACTGAATCGTGTCCTGGAGCACCTGATCGAGCCAGCGCTTCCAGCTATCTTCCCGTTTCTGGCGCTCGGAATCAGCCAAGTCCTGTTGGCTGCGGCGGACGATCAGCCGGCCATCGTCGGTCAACAGCAGCACGTCCAGGCTCGCCTGGTCGATGACCTGGCGCCGCCCGACGTTGTAGGTCCCGCTGCCGCCTTCAAAATCCACGAGCATCATCTGCGGCATCGGCGTGATGTCCAATTCCCACAGCGGATCGAATCGCCGGGGGCTGAACATGCCGCCGACGTTGCGCTGCGGCGGATCGCGGAACAGGAAGGTGCCGGCGGTCATCGACCAGAGCGGCAGCCGCACCTTGGCCAGTTCCGAAACGACCTGGCCGCGCAGGCACCGCAGATCCGCCACGATCCAGTCGCCGATCGGCTGGACGCGGTCGATTCCGTTCGGCCGGACGAAATCCGCCCAGCGTTGAACCTGCAAGAACGTCGTGTCCGGCGAATCTACCTGGACGAGTTTCTCCGTCACGCGCCGGTTGCGCTCGTCGCGCGACGCCGCGTACACGTACTCGTCCCTAGGCACGTTGATGAAATCCGGCAACTCGAACCACGGGCTGACCAGTTCCTCGTCATCGGCGTACAGCGGAATGGCCAGTTCCTTGACGTTCCGCCGATAGTTGGGATTCGCGACCTTCAACTGGATCCGATACTTGTAGCGATGGCCCGGTTCGATCGACACATCGATGAATCGGAAGAGCCAGGCGTCCTCGGTCACGTCGGCGGCCGCTGGATTGCCGGCAGCGCCCCGATCGGAGGGCCGAAAGCCCTTTGGCGGTCCGCCGGATCCAAGCGCGTCATTGAGCGGCCCGCCGGCTGGCTGACCGCCCGGCTGGCCTTGTACGCCCGACGCGGTCGGATTGAAAATGTCGGTATCTTCCAGCTTGCTCTGGACGCGGTTGCGCGGCTTATCAGCGGCGCCACCCGCCTCTTTCAGTTTTTGCAGCGCGGCGGTGATTGACGGCAATTGCAAGGGGTCGTACTCGCCGCGACGGAGTTTCGGCCGCGGCACGAGCAATCGCGAACTCGGATCCGGAAGCACGTTGGGGAACAGCGCCGCCAGCGACGCGTCGCCCGAGTACACCTCCGGTTCAAAATCCATCGCCCGGGCGTACAGCGGCTTCAAAGTGTCCGTCAAGTCAATATCGGTCCAGTCAGCCTGGAGCTCCTTGCCGTCCGAGCTCCACATCTGGCGCTGCACGGTGTAGCCGCGGTAGTGTGGCCAATCAGTCTGGGGCAGGTCGTGCGGCGAACTCGCTCGCAGGGCCGCGGCGAACAACTCGACTTGTTTCCGATACGGCACGCTGCCGGTAATGACAACCATCCGCTTCGGCAGGATGTTCTCGGCGATCTTGGCTGACTCAAGAGCTTTGCCGTCGTCGGTGATTTTGACGTATTGGACCTCGGTCTCGCCGGAGCGGACGTTTTGCGTGCCCTGGTTGCCGCCGGCGCCGGTCGTGAATCCGCCGCCGCCGAACTTGCCGCCGCCACCACCCCCGCCACCCGCGGCCGGGGGTGGAGGCGGAGCCGGCGGTCGCGGAACGCCGCCCGGCGGCTGCGCGCGATTGCGATTTCCGCGGACCAGGCGATTGATCAGCGCCGCCGAATTCCTCGACGACGATTTCGTTTGCAGCACGCCCACCATCGGGCCCTCGCCTTGATCCTCGATGATGTCCATCACGACGATCGATCCGCGAATAAACTGCGCCTTCGCTTCGGTCAGTGGCAGGATGCGCGGATTCAGACGCTTCAATTGTTCATCCGCGGCGATGTTGAAGAACGAATTCGGCGTGACAAACTGATCGAATCGGATGCGATCCGTCTTGGCGCCCTCGAATACGACCGGGTCAATCGGCGGCGGGTCAGCCGGTCCGGTGCGGGTCTTGGCCTCGACGGTCTGGATCTTCGCCGTCATGTCGTTCACGATCGACGACGAACTCGCCGAGGTGGACGCCACGTAAATGCCGAGCAGCAGAAACAAGCCCAACAGCGCGGCGCCGGCATAGAAGCCCACTTTCTCTCCGCGCTCGAGGATGAACTTCTTGAAATCGAGGTTTGGCTTCTTGATCTTTGCCATGGCTAATTCTCGCTTCAATCCGTGGACCAAAGTTTGTCCCGTTGACGGCGTATCGATGCGTGGACCTCGTGCGTCGATCAATCATCGTCCGGACGCGCGGCCGGCGGCGGCGGGGGCGGCGTCGGCGGAGCAGCCGGCGCGCTGGATGACGAGCCGCTCGCTCCAGCCGTGGCCGTTGAAGGATCCACCGGTCGCGGCGGATAGCGCTCATAGAGCGATGCGATCCCGTAGATCGTCAGTTCGACGAGGCTGGGCATGGTCTCCTCAACCGACTGGGGGGCAGCCGGACCGGCCGACGGCGCACCGGGCGCCCCGCGGCCGCGCGGCAGAGCGCCGGCCGACGGCGCTCGCGGTCCCGGCGGAGTGAAGCCCGGCGGCCCCGTGATATTGCCGACCTCGTTTGTGCCGGCGCCCGCCGCGCCCCCGGGGCCAGGCGCGGCCAGCGACCGATTCCCCGCGTCGCCGCCGGGCTTCCCGGCCGCGCCGGTTGTCATCGTCGGAGTCGACGTGCCGCCCAGATTCAGAGTCCCTCGGAATCGCTGCCAGTGGATCTGCACGTTCTGGAACCGCAGACGCGAATTGGCCAGCGCCCGCTGCACGTCCTGCACGTGAGCCTGGTCGACGACCAGGACGAGGGCGATAGGCATCCGCCGCACCTGATCCGTGCGGTGCAGGTAGCGATTGCGTGGGATCATCGAACTGCTACTCGGCCGACTCCCGGTCGCCGGCTTGTTGAACCCGCCCTCCGTGCTCGCCGCGGCGGCCGCCGCGGCCTCGGCGTCCGTCGCTTCCTTGAATGCGGGTCCGACGGGCGGCACCAACGGCTGCCCGGCGTACCGGTGCGACGGAAAGCCCAGCACGAGTTGATCGATTCGCTTGACCGGAGCGAAGCGCATGTCCAACTTTTGCGTCACGCCATAGATCTGATTGGCCGACATCTGCAGATCCACGCGCACATCTTCAAACGCATACGATTCGCCGGCGGCCAAGAAGTCTTTCTGAACCGAGACGATTGCCGGCGCCGCCGCGGGGTTCTTGTCTCGGTCCTTCAGCCAGACTTCGAAGTCGATCTTCGCGACGTTTTGCCTCCGACCGCTGACGTTGGTCAGGATGCCACGAAAGACGAGTTCGTCGCGCCCCTTTCCGGTGGTGACGCGCGAGAACGCAAGATCGAGTTGCCAGTAAGGGCTGACAAACCGGCCGAATACGTCACCATCTTTCACCTTCAACGCTTCGCGGACCTCTTTATCGACCCGCGCCTTCGCCGCCGCATATTCAGCTTTCTCCTCTGGCTTGGCATCGGGACCGGGCGGTCGGGGCACTGGATGAAATCGCGCCAACATTTGATTGATGGCCTGAACGTCCTTCAGAACCTCGCGCTGGACGCAGAGCGTTTCCAGCGCCAGCCAGCATTCCTCACTCGTTGGGACCTTCGGCCACTCCGGCTGGTGCTGGAGCCGCTTGCTCCAATCGCCGTCCAGAAACTCCGTCGGCGCGATGATCGACGGCATCTGCCAATACTCGTTGAGATAGACGTTCTTGTCCCGAAACACGGAGCGGTCGTGCTCGTTGATCATGTCGCCGAAGTAAAGATTGTCGAGATGCGCGAGCCGCTGGGGCCAGTGGATCAGGCCGGCCTGGGCGTCGTACACCTCTTTCCAGACTTTGTCGCGCTGCTGTTCAAGTACCGACTTGTTCTTGTCGAGATTGGCCAGGTAATCCTGGCACTTGGGCGCCGCTTTGACGAGTTCCTCGTTGCGCCGGTCGATTTTGCTTTTGGCCTCGACGGCAGCCCGGCCGACGCTGAACACTGCGCCCAAGAGAACGACGGGCACCAGAATCACCGACAGCGCCAACAGAAACCAGAAGTGATGCTTCTTGAGGGTCTGCTTATCCATTTTTCGCCTCGGCGTGAGTTCCTGACGGAGTGCGGAAGTCGATCATTGGCCGGCTCACTGGCCGCCCTCGGGACGCTTCATGAGGTCGTCGGACGGAGTCGGTTCGCGCCAGATGAACATGACGACGAACTCATACCGCGGTTTTCCGGTCTTCGCGGTGCTGGTACTCGTGGACGTCGAGCCGCTGGGCATCACGACGATATTCGGTCGGCCGCCCGCCCCTTCGCCCGCAGTCCCGACGCGGCCGAAACCGCTGGCGAATTTACCGCCGGCCGAGCCGGGTCCGGCGGCTCCGGCCGCCGCCTGAGCGCCGCCTCCGGCGCCGAGGAGCGGCTGCCACGAATCGCGCGGCGAACTCGCCGACGCCTGCATTCCGGAGCCGAATTGCGTCGGCGCCGCCGTATCGCTCTTGGCGCCGGTCCCGGCCACCAGGCTCGGCAGATACGAACGCGCAATCCCCTTGAACGTGCCCGGTTTCGGGTCCTCATCCAGCCAGTAATTGAAGAGGAACGCGTGGCTGATGCGGTCCGTCACCGGATCCTTGGAACCCGCGGCTGGGTCGGTGGCGGGCGGCGATCCGCTGACCGGCAACAGCTTTCTCGCAAAATGCGTCAGGTTGTGAACCAGCGATTCGATGATGAACTTGCGGTTATCCTTCTGCCACGTCGTTCCGCGGATCTCGATGATCCAGCCCTTTTCACCGTCTTTCGGCGGGTTATCGAAGTCAAACTTCAGCATGCCGTTCAACTCGATCCCGGACGCGTTGTGCGACTCTCTTTTGGCGGCATCGTAAAATGCCTTGAGGTTGTCGCAGTACAAGCTGTGAATCGCCTCGACGTCCACCAGTGGGAGATGCTCGCGGACTTCCTCGGGAATCGGCTGATCGGCCGATTGGCCGCCAGCGATCCGCTCGCGATACTGCTCCAGCGCGTTGCGCGCCTCGTTCGTGTTCCAGTACACCGTCTGATCGATTTTGTGATTCGGATCGTTGAGCCACTTGTCCCGAGACACGAGGTTGCCGCCGTTCGGCTCCGGGTTTGGCAAGCAGGAATTGATGTACTTGAGGAGTTGGATCCAGTTGGTCTGCTCGTCCTTCCCGGCGATCACGCCCTTGACCTGATCCGACAGGGTCTGGACCTCGCGCTGCTTTTGTTCGGCCGTGTTGTTGATCGACTTGACTCGATCCAACATCTGCTGCGCGCTGCCCATCGCGGTGTTGATGGAACTGGCCGAAACGGACCGATAATTGATCGCGTATCCGAGAGTGAGCAACCCGGCGCCGAGAAACAGTGCGCTGGCCGCGGCGACGGCCCACGGCTTCTTGGCCCGAATCATGCGGTCGAACTGGATTTCCTGCGGCATCAGGTTGGTCTTGAGCTTGGACAGGCCGAGCCCCTGAATGGCCAGCCCGTAGGGGACGGCAAAGCTCAGGACGTTTTCCTGGAACACCGGCGCATTGACGACTTCGTCGCCGACGAGCCGATTCATGGTCGTCGGCTTTCGCACGTCGAGCTGAAGTTTTTCGCTCAGATACTTCTGGAAGCCGGGCAGCCGGAAAGCGCTGCCCAGGCCGATCATGTATTCGATCTGGCAATCGCGATGCGAATTGGCGAAGAATCCGAGCGACCGCTGCACCTCGCTCACGAAGTCCGACAAGACAGGCTTGAGCGCGGACAGGATCGTTTTCAATTCCGGCGGCGACTTGGCCGCGTTACGCTTCAGATGCTCGGCCTTGGCGAAGGTCAGCTTGAGTTCTTTGCTCAGGGCGCGAGTGAGGTGATTTCCGCCGAGTGGAATCGGCCGCTGCCAGATGATCTTGTCGCCGTCAGTGATGACGAGGTTTGAGTTGTCGGTGCCGATGTCGAGGGCCACGACGCAGCGGCGTTTGCCGCGGGCGCTCGAGTCGGGCTGGGCCGCATCGGCGCCGCCCGCCGCGGCCGGTCCGCCCTTCCCGAGGAGATCGTAGGCCACGAAGTTGCACAGCGCCAACGGCGCCATCTGAATGAAATGCACTTCGACGTTCACGTCCTGGAAGTGAGCCATGGCTCGGCTGATCTGATCGCGCTTCATCGCGAACAGACCGATCTCCGTCTCCATCGCGAATCCATCCGTCACTTCGCCGGAGCCGATCTTCTGGAAATCCCAGACGACTTCGTCGAGCGGAAACGGGATCTGCTGCTTGGCCTCGAACCGCACGATGTCGATGATCTTTTTCTCTTCGACCGGCGGGAGCTTGACGAACCGCGCCAGGCCGCTCTGGCCCGGCACGCTGATCGCGATCAAATCGCCCTTGACGGCGTTGCGCGACAGGAACTTTTCCAGGGCTTCGCGCGTCAACTGGTCAGGATCGGCGTCCGGCTGACTCAGGATTTTCGGGTGCTCGATGTAATCGAACGCCGTGGCGGTGGGAACGCCATCGATCATTTCCATGCGCAGCGCTTTCAAGGCGCTTTGACCAACATCGATCCCCCAGACACCTTGTGCCGTTGGCATAGTTCCGTTTCTCCGACGCCTACACGATCCGGAGCATGGGTCTCACAGGGAGCGGCAATTCAGAAAGCACGCCGGCCGCCACCCTCTGGAAGGGCGAAGATAGGTGCTGACAGCAATCTGATTTACGGTATCACGACGCGGGGCCGAATGTCAACAGCCCGGCCCAGAGAAGTTGCAGAAAAGTTATCCGGAAAACGCCGCAGCCCCCGGGGGAGAAACTCCCGGAGGCTGCCGGATGCGATCAAAATTCGGACTTACTTGGCCGTATCGGTCCGGTACAGAACCGGTAGCGGGTTCCACTTGTGCCGGACGGCATCGACCGACGGCGGGCGCTCAAAGAACTCGCGGGACGACTCGCCGAAAAAGCTCCGCGAACCGGCCCAGACGAAGTTGTAGGTGTTGCTGCAGGTGGCGCAATTGCCGACGCCGAGGCCGCCGTCCACTTCGCCGCGGCAACCGCAGCCGCTGCATTTGCTGGGCAGCTTCTTGATGCAGTTCGGGCGGAAGAAAATCAATGATTCGAGGTTTTGCCGGCAATTGTCACAGGGCAGAGTGAAATTCTGCCGGTTGTACTGGGGATTCGGAGCGACTCGGCCGACGACCGTCACGTTGTACGGTGAGGCGGCGCGATAGGCGTCCGGAGCGATTTCCACAGCAGGCTTCGCGGCGGGCGGGAGCGCGGCCGGCTCCCCGGCCGACGCCGGCAGTGAACCGGCCAGCCCACCGAAAACGGCAATCGCCATCCAGATATTCCGACGCAACATGATTTCTCCTCGCAATTGGGGGGCGCGGTCCATCGCTTCAGCTGAGTCATCGGGCATCGCCGGGCGCAGCATCACAAACACTTCGAGTCCAAAGGGCAGCTCACAGGCCGCGACTCACGATGGTTCCAATCGCATCGGAAAACTCCAGGATTTCAGTTGCGCGGAGGAGAACCGACGGACCGCCTTTGACGAATTTGCCGAGCGACGAACTGGGCGGAGTTCTCAGCGGACAACGGATCGGGCATAGTCCCGGTTCAACAGCGCGATCGTCTTGACGCCGATTTCTTTCGGGCACACCGCTTCGCATTCAAACTGGTTCGTGCAACTACCGAATCCTTCGCGATCATGTTGTTCGACCATGCGGCGGACGCGCTCGATTCGCTCAGGCTGACCCTGCGGGAGATGTGCCAGATGGGCGACTTTGGCCGAAAGGAAGAGCATCGCCGAGGCGTTCTTGCAGGCGGCGACGCAGGCGCCGCAGCCGATGCACGCAGCCGCGTCCATGGCCGCCTCCTGGCTCGGCTTGGGAACCGGGATCGCGTTGCCGTCCGGCGCCCCGCCAGTGTTCACGCTGACATACCCGCCCGCCTGAATGATCCGATCGAACGCGCTGCGATCGACCGTCAGGTCCTTGATGACCGGAAAAGCCCGGGCGCGAAACGGTTCGATCCAGATGTGCTGCCCGTCCTGAAACGAGCGCATGTGGACTTGGCAGGTCGCACAGCCCTTGTCCGGCCCGTGCGGCAGACCGTTGATGACTAGCGAGCAGGTCCCGCAAATGCCTTCGCGGCAGTCGTAGTCAAACGCGATCGGCTCTTCGCCCCGCCGAATGAGCGACTCGTTGAGCAGGTCGAGCATCTCGAGAAAGGACGTATCCGGCGTGACGTCGATTTCGTAATCGACGATCCGGCCGGAGGGCGAGTTGCGCGGCTGGCGCCAGACATGAAGGTATAGGTGCATGGCGATCGGTTCTCTCCGGCCGGCGGCCCGCCTCACTTGTAGCTGCGGACGGTCGGCTGGACGGTCTCGAAGGTCAGCGGTTCCCGGTGCAGGCGCGGCGCGGCATTCTCGCCGGCGAACTCCCAGGCGCTGACGTGTTGGAATCGAGCGTCGTCGCGCTGGGCTTCGCCATCAGGAAATTGATGCTCTTCCCGGAAATGCCCGCCGCAGGATTCATCGCGCTCCAGCGCGTCGCGGCACATGAGTTCGGAAAACTCGAGGTAGTCGGCGACGCGGCCGGCCTGCTCGAGCGCTCGATTCAAGTCCTCGCCGGAACCGGGCACCATGACATTGTGCCAGAATTCGTCCCGTATTTCGGGAATGCGGCGAAGACACTCTTTCAATCCGGCGGCGTTTCGGGCCATGCCGCAGTGGTCCCACATCAGCCGACCGATTTCGCGATGAAACTCAATCGGCGTCTTTTTGCCGCGGATCGACAGCAGCTTGTCGATGCGGGCTCGGCACTCGGCTTCGGCCCGGCGGAACTCCGGATGATCGACGCCGATTTTGACCTGCTTGGTCGAACCGAAATAGTTGCCGATGGTATACGGCAGGATGAAATACCCGTCGGCGAGCCCTTGCATCAGCGCGCTGGCGCCGAGCCGGTTGGCCCCATGGTCGGAGAAATTGGCTTCGCCGCCGACGAACAGCCCGGGGACCGTGCTCATCAGGTAGTAATCGACCCACAACCCGCCCATCGTGTAGTGCGGCGCGGGATAAATCCGCATCGGCCTCTCGTAGCCGTTCTCCCCCGTGATCTGCTGGTACATGTCAAAGAGGTTGCCGTACTTCTCGACGATTTTGGCTTGGCCGAGTCGCTGGATCGCGTCACGGAAATCGAGGTAGACGCCCCGGCCGCCCGGCCCGACGCCCCGGCCCTCGTCGCACACCTGCTTCGCGGCACGCGAGGCAATGTCGCGCGGCGCCAGGTTCCCGAAGCTCGGATACTTCCGCTCGAGGTAGTAATCCCGCTCCGATTCCGGAATGTCGTTGGGATTCCGACTGTCGCCGGGCTTCATGGGCACCCAGATGCGGCCGTCGTTGCGCAGCGATTCCGACATCAGCGTCAACTTGAACTGATGTTCACCCGTGACCGGAATGCATGTCGGGTGAATCTGCGTGAAGCACGGGTTGGCGAAATAGGCGCCGCGGCGATAGGCGCGATAAGTCGCCGTGACGTTGCACCCGCTGGCGTTCGTCGAGAGGAAGAAGACGTTCGAGTAGCCGCCCGTCGCGAGAATAACGGCATCGGCGGCGAAGCACTCGATGCGGCCGGTGACGAGGTTCCGCGTGACGATACCGGCGGCTCGACCGTCGATCACCACGAGATCGAGCATCTCCGTCAGGCCGAACATCTTCACGCGGCCGAGGTGAATCTGCCGGCTCAAGGCCTGGTATGCCCCGAGAAGCAGTTGCTGCCCGGTCTGTCCACGGCAATAGAACGTGCGCGAAACCTGCGCTCCGCCGAACGAGCGATTCTCGAGTTGACCGCCGTACTCCCGAGCAAACGGCACGCCCTGGGCCACGCACTGATCGATGATCGCCGTGCTGACTTCCGCGAGGCGATAGACGTTGGCCTCCCGGGCGCGGAAGTCGCCGCCCTTGATCGTGTCGTAGAAGAGCCGGTAGACGCTGTCGCCGTCGTTCTGGTAGTTCTTGGCGGCGTTGATGCCGCCCTGGGCGGCGATCGAGTGCGCCCGACGCGGACTGTCCTGGTAGCAGAAGCACAGGACGTTATAGCCGAGTTCGGCCAGCGACGCCGCAGCCGCGCCCCCGGCCAAGCCCGACCCCACCACGATCACGGTGTACTTGCGCTTGTTCGCCGGGTTGACCAGCTTCATCTCAAATCGCGCGCGGGTCCACTTCTCGGCCAGTGGTCCCGCGGGAATCTTCGCATCCAGATTCATGGCGATTTCCGTTCCGTCACCGGATGTAGCCGGCGCCGATCCAGCCGAGGTACACCGCCACCGGCATCAAAATGTTGCCCGCCGCAACAATCACGGCCAACGCCATGCCGACGGATCGAATCAGCGGCCACCAGCGCGGGCTGCTCAATCCCAGCGTTTGGAATGCACTGGCAATCCCGTGGAGCAAATGGATGGCCAGGACGATCTGCGCCACCACGTAGGCCAGGACGATCGTCGGATCGCGAAAGCCATTGATGACCATGGCATAAACGTCGTGCCGGCCCTTCGAATCGTGCAGGGCCAGGAAGTTCATGCGCTGGCCCGTCGCGCTGACGCCGGACTGCACGGCGCCGAACGTGTAATGCAGCAGATGGAAAATGATGAAGGCGAGCAGCAGGAGTCCCGTCAGCGCCATGTGGCGCGAAGCCCAGGACGCTTGCACCGTCGCTTCGCGGACGTATCGCACCGGCCGCGCATCGCGGCTGCGCTTTTGCAGCCGCAGAGCCAGCCCCACGTGGAGCACGAACACGGTGAGCAAGCCGATCCGCGCCGTCCAGAGCATCAGCGGATGGTCTTTCAGGAACTTGGCGTAATCGTTGAGCGCGTCCGGCCCGCTGAACACGAGCAGGTTGCCGGCCATGTGGACGTAGACGAACGCCGTCAGCGCCAGGCCCGTCAGCGCGACAATCAGCTTGCTGCCGACGGTCGTTTCGAGCCGCGGCAGCAACCAGCGGGTCAACGGCGTCCTCGAGAGATTCGGGCGAGCCGCAAACTTGGTGACCGGAGTCGCTGTGTCCATGGGTTCTTCATTATTGTTAGGCTCGCGCAGGGATTCGGCCAGTGAGCGGGATGGTGACGAAGCGGGGGAAAGTCTCACCGGGTCACAATCCCGCTGGGAATGTCGGACCGAATCGCTGTCACTTCCATCGAGCGACCTGCCCTTGACCGATCGGTGCATGGGGCTATAGTCCGCGGCCGACGCGGATTGTGTTCGGAGGGGTGCGCGCGATGGGCGGCATGGGATTGGGGCGAATGGCGGCCGCGGTAGTCCTGGCAGGCGTGCCGGCGTGCATGAGCCTGCCCGAAGCGCCGATCGCGCTGGCGCCGCCGATTCCCGCGCCGGTCCTGGCTACGGCGATAGCCGAGGCCCCGGCCGTTCCCGCCCCAGAGCGAGCGACCATTCAATTGGTGTGTAACGAAAATGCCGCCAAGCCCGCGCCGCCCCGACCGGCTCCGAATCCGAACGTCGAGCTCCAGTCGATCGAGCCGATTGAATTGCCCGATTCGCCGCTCATTGCCGCGGTCCGCAGCTACGAGCGGCGTCAGCCGGACGCCGCGGCTCAGAGCCTGGCCGACCTGGAAGCGCTTCCGCGCGACTTCCTCGTCGCCATGATTCCATTGGCGGTCCGTCTCAGCGACGGCAGCCTGCATCGCGACAATCCGCAGGACATCGCCGCGCTCATCGAGCGGTGCAACGCGGCCCTGAGCAGCTTGCGAACCAAGGCGGCGCTGGAAATCCCGAAACTCTGTTTCTGCCGACCGCTGGCCGCCCCAGCCCGGTTCGGCGCCTACGAGCGGCTAGACGAGAACCATCGCTTCCGGCCGGGAGAGACCGTCGGCGTGTACATGGAGCTTCGGAATTTCTCGTGCGTGCCTCAGCACGGCGAATTCGCGACGCACGTGCAATGCAGTGTCGAAATCCGCGACGCCGAGGACCGGATCGTCTTTCGATTCGATGCCGAGCGGACGGAACCGACCTTGTCGCCGAGACAGGACTATTGCCACGTCGGCCGATTCGTCCTTCCGCCGCTGCCGCCGGGGTCATACACCTTGTGGCTCAAGGCAACCGACGCGCCGACCGGCCGGCAGGCCCGGCGATCGCTCGACTTCCGCGTGGGTTCCGATCGCAGTTGACGCGGCGCGGCCGGCGAAGAACTGAATCGCGGAGATCCGGAGGGGGTTTCCCTCAGCCGAGGAGCCGAACATGACGCAATGGATCGCCGTCGTTGCCAGCTTCGCCGCGGTGTCGGTTTCCGCGGCCGCGGAGCCGCCCGCGCCGCGCAGAGTCTACACCAATCGGCCGGCGTTCACCATCCCCGTCAAGATCGACGACCGAGAGAAAGCGGAACTGCGCGAGTTGCGGTTTTTCGTGAAAGCGATCGTTCCGGGCCAGGCGAGCGACTGGCAATGCGTGGAGACAGCGCCGGCGACGAAGGTCCGCTTTTTGTACCAAGCCCCTCAGGACGGCGAGTACTGGTTCGCCTTCGCCACGGTGGACCACGCCGGCCGCGTCGCGCCTCCCGACCTCGATCGCGAACCTCCCGGACTCATCGTCGTTGTGGACACCCGCGCGCCGCAGGTCGAGGTGCATCGGCTCGCCGCCGCCACCGGCGAAACGTACTTGCAGTGCCGCGTCACGGACGCGAATCCCGATCTCGGCGCGGTCCAGCTCGAAGCGGTGATGGCCGACCGCTCCGTGCAGTTGCTGGAGCCTGTCGGCGATCGGCCGGGGTACTTCCGGGCTCCCCAATCGCCAACAATGACTGGTCTGATCCGTGCTTCCGCGACGGACAAGGCCGGCAATCGCACGACGCGCGAAGTGCAACTGCCGGCGACGACGGACGCGGCGCCCATCGCGCTGGCCGCGGCGCAGTCGAAAGGGCCGCCGGCCGTGACGCCGGCGTCGGTTGCGCCGTCGCGGCCTCCGGTGATGCCGGCGCCGCAAGCGTCGGCCAAGCCGCCGGAATCGATCGAGTTGCCGCCCAGCGCCGCTCCGCCGCCATCGATGCTGCCGCCGCCGGGCCGGCAACTCCTCGGCGGGACGCACTGCCGGCTCGATTACGCCGTCGATATCCCGAACGCCAGCCGCGTCGAGGTGTACGCCTCGCGTGACGGCGGGCGAACGTGGGCCCGCGTCGCAGAAGATCCCGATCTCCGCAGCCCCGTCGAATTCGATCTGCCGGAGGATGGCGTGTACGGACTGGCGCTTGTACTCAGCACGCCGGCGCGACCCGGGACTGCCCCAGCCGGCGGCGACATTCCCGATTGCTGGATCGAAATCGACACGACGCGCCCGACAGTTGCGGTCGGGTCTGTGCGCATTGGTTCCGGCGACGATGCAGGTTACCTGCTGATTTCGTGGACGGCGCAGGATCGCAACCTGGCGCCCGACCCGGTCGAAATTCAAATCGCATCCGATTCCCGGGGGCCCTGGTTGACGCTGGCGCGCGGCCAGAAGCCGGAAGGCTCGGCCCGTCTCCCGTTGCCGCGAGAACTGACCGGCCGGCTGTTCATGCGGATCGAAGCGCGCGACCTGGCTGGCAACAGTGGGCGCTGGGAGTCGCAGGAGCCGCTCACGCTCGACGCCGCGCGGCTCAAGGCCCGCGTGCTGGGCGTGAATTCCGGCCGGCCGTAGTCGGCCGCCGCGCTTGGCCGGCGCCATTCGCTTCTCACGGGAATGTCGTCAAGTTACCCATGAGCGGATTGCCGCCTGAATTCGGGCCTGAGCAACCGAGTGCGAATCGTTTTCACGCGTGATTCGCCGAATCCAGTCTTCGGTTTTGAAATGCTCGATGGGCCGACATCCTGTCAACAAAACGTTTCGCGCCCGAATGACTCGCGCATTGGCGCCGAGGCTTTTTGTCGTACGGCGTCGCCCCGAGAGTTTTTGTGGTTCGTAGTCAGATTTGACTGATCCGAGATGGCCGCGCACTGAAACTGACCGACCCGGACAGGCTGCCAAGAGCAGCCCATTGATCCGGCGGCCGAGGAATTCGGGGTTTTCAGGCGATCCCGAGCGGGCCGACATGACGCCATCTGTGAAACCGATCCGTAGCTCCGTCGAGCGTCAATCGGGAGGGCAATTCTGCGGACGCCGCTTCCGGCTGTCCGTAAAACGGCTCGCATGAACAAAGCGACGAACATCACCTGGCACGAGGGGCACGTCGATCGGGCCGACCGCGAAGCGCTGTTGAAGCAGCGTGGCGCGACACTGTGGTTCACCGGCCTGTCCGCCGCCGGCAAGAGCACCTTTGCATTCACGCTGGAGCACGCGCTGGTCCAGCGCGGCCGGCTGGCCTACGTGCTCGACGGCGACAACATTCGTCACGGTCTAAACAAGAACCTCGGCTTCTCAGCGGCGGACCGAGAGGAGAACATCCGTCGGATCGGCGAGGTCGCCAAGCTCTTTGCCGACGCCGGCTTGCTGGTGATGACGAGCTTTATCAGCCCGTATCGAAGAGATCGGGACGCCGCCCGCGCGTTGCACGAGTCGGCCGGGCTGCCGTTCATCGAAGTCCACGTCGCCACGCCGATCAGCACGTGCGAGACGCGGGATCCCAAGGGCCTCTACAAGAAAGCCCGGGCGGGGGAACTCAAGAATTTCACCGGCATCGATGATCCCTATGAGCCGCCGCTCCGCGCCGAGATGACCATCGACGCGACGACGGTTTCGCCCCAGGCGGGCGCTGAATTGCTGCTGGCCTACCTGGAGTCGCAGGGACTGGTGAAGCCGGCATAACCGATACAGCCTGACCGATCGCCGGTGGAGTTTTCGCTCCGGGCAAGCGGTAGGTCTGGACGGAGAAGTTTGCCAATTCCTGTGTGTCTCTCCCAATCGGCGCATCCCGACGGTCAGGCGTCAAAAAGGCCTGAAAACGGCTCAAGTTGCGCCGTGGCTGCGTTGACACGTTTTGGCAGCAAACGTATGCTTGGCCCGAAGTCGCGGCGGCCGGCGGTCACCCTGCCCCGCGGTTGTGCAGCCGGAGGCCGCACGACTGGTCGCTCCCGACGCCGTCGCGAACTGCAAGGAGCCGGTTCTCAATGCCTCGCACCGACCTGACCTGGCGCACGCACCGTCCTGCCGAGGGGTTTTACTCCTCCGTCGTCCAGACGCCGGATACCCTGCCCGTTCGGACGTTCCTGCCGACAGGCTATGAACCGAACTACCCCTATCCGCTGATCGTGCTCCTGCACGGCCACGGCGGCAATGAAGATCGCGTGCTGCGAATGGCGCCGCGACTGAGCCGGCGAAACTACATCTGCATCGCTCTGCGCGGGCCGCGGCTGATCGGGACCAAGGCCAACGGCCGGCGCTGCTACGGCTGGGGCCGCGACGGCGAGCACCAGGACCTGATCCAGGACTACCTTGTCCGCGCGGTCGAACAAACGCGCCGCACGTATCACGTCCATTCCGAGCGCATCTACCTCGCCGGCGTCTGCGAAGGGGCGACCGAGGCGTTTCGCACGGCGTTCGCGATGCCCGAGCGCGTCGCCGGAGTGATCGCCCTGAACGGCGAACTGCCGCGCGGCGGTCCGCTCTTCCGCCTGGCCGATGTCCGCCATCTTCGCGTTCTCATCGCGCACGGCATCGCCAACGTCGCGGTGCCGCTCACCGTCGCCCGGCGGAATGCCCGCCTGCTCTACGCCGCCGGCATCGACGTCCGCATGCACACCTACGCCACCACCCACCGCATGCATCCGGACATGCTCCGCGACGCGAATCGTTGGGTGATGGACCAAATCAATGCGGAAATGTGACGATCCCACGCGAGGTTAGCCGCGACGCCGGGTTAGCCGCGACGCCGGGTTCGCCGCGACGCGGAGGCTTTGCGGAGCGGAGCGCGCGTCTCAAAGGATAAACCGGCTCAAATCTTCCTTCTGCAATATCTCGCTCAATCGCCCGCGGACATACGCGGCGTCGACTGTCACCGTCTTGGTGGCGATCTCCGGCGCCTCGTAGCAAATCTCCTCCACTACCCGTTCCAGGATGGTGTGCAATCGCCGGGCGCCGATGTTCTGCGTCGTGCGATTGACTTCATGGGCGATATCGGCCAGCGCTTCGACGCCGTCCGGGGCGAATTTCAGCGTCACGCCCTCGGTCGCCAGGAGCTCGGAGTACTGCCGCGTCAATGAGTTCATCGGCTCGGTGAGAATGCGGAGAAAATCGTCCCGACCCAAGTCGCTCAGTTCGACCCGAATCGGAAATCGGCCCTGTAACTCGGGCATCAGGTCGGACGGCTTCGACAGATGAAACGCGCCGGCGGCGATGAACAGAATGTGATCCGTCCGCACCGGACCGTGCCGCGTGTTGACCGTGGTGCCCTCGACGACGGGCAACAGATCGCGCTGCACGCCCTGGCGCGACACGTCGGGACCGTGACTCGATTGCGGGCCGCAGACTTTGTCCAGTTCGTCCAGGAAAATGATACCGTCGTTCTCCACCAGTTGCACGGCTTTCTCCGTGACGACGGCCTTGTCGATCAGCGCTTCGGTCTCCTGTTCGAGCAGGATCTTGCGGGCCTCGCGGATCGATACCTGCCGCTGTTGATTCTGCCGCGGCATGATCTTCTCGAACATGTTCTGAAAATCGACATCCATGTTCTCCATGCCCATGTTGGAAAAGATCTGCACGGGGACGAGCTTCTGCTCGACGGAAAGTTCGACGAGCCGATCCTCGAGTTCGCCGGCGGCGAGCCGGGCGCGCATCTTCTCCCGCGTTCGCTGCCGACGCTCGTTCTCCTCGGAATCGTCCGGCTCCCACGTGTTCGACTTGGGCACGAGCAGATCGAGCAGCCGCTCGACCACCCGCTCCTGGGCGGTCGATTCGACCGACTTGCGCAGTTCCTGCCGGACCATGCCGGCGGCGATTTCCGTCAGGTCGCGGATCATGCTTTCGACGTCGCGACCGTGATAGCCGACTTCCGTGTATTTCGTCGCCTCGATCTTCAGGAACGGCGCGCCGACCAGTTGAGCCAGGCGGCGCGCGATCTCGGTCTTGCCGACGCCGGTCGGCCCGATCATGATGATGTTCTTGGGCGTCACGTCCTTCCGCAGCTCGGGTGGAAGTTGTTGCCGGCGCCACCGATTGCGGATGGCGACGGCGACGGCGCGCTTGGCCGCCGCCTGCCCGACGATGTGTCGATCCAGTTCGGCGACGATCCGGCGAGGCGTCAAAGTCATGGTCCGTGTTAGCCGCGACGCGATCTCCTCGGTGCAGAGCGCGGCTAAATCTCCTCCACTTCAATGTTTCGATTGGTGTAAACGCACAGGTCGCCGGCGATCTCCAGCGCGGTGCGGACGATCTGAGCGGGCGTCAGATTCGTGTGCGCCGCCAGGGCGCGAGCGGCCGCCAGGGCATACGAACCGCCGGAACCGATCGCGGCGATCCCATCCGACGGCTGGATCACGTCGCCGGTGCCGCTCACCAGCAACAGGCTCGATTTGTCGAGGGCCAGAATCATTGCCTCGAGCCGGCGGAGCATCCGATCGGTGCGCCAGTCCTTGGCGAGTTCCGTTGCGGCTCGGGGCACACTGCCTTGATGGTCCTTCAATTTCCCCTCGAACCGTTCGAGCAGGGCAAAGGCGTCGGCCGCCGCGCCGGCAAATCCGACCAGCACTTGCCCGTTGTACATCCGCCGGACCTTGTGGGCGTCGGCCTTCATGACCACTGAGCCGAGCGTCACCTGCCCGTCGCCGCCGAGCGCTCCGCGGCCGTCCTTGCGCACGGCCAGGATCGTCGTCGATCGCATCGGTCTCACGCTCAGCCCTCCTCGCGGATGCGAGTCGCCCGGCGCCGGCTCTGAACTCACCGGACGCCGTCGATGCTCAAAATCGTTTCTTCGCCCGAGCGAATCAACGTAGGATAATGATAGCGGCTTCCGATTTCACCGCGAGAGAGGTGCGCGATGGGGCGCTTCATATTGGCGTGCGCCGGCCTGTTGGCCGCAGGCGGTTCGGCGTCGGCGATCAATTTTCCCGTGCGCGACGACGGCAAGCTGATCCGCGAGTCGGCCCGGCAGGAAGCCAACGCCATTATCGGCGACATCAACACGAAGTTCCATCGCGACGTGCTGGTGGAAGTTTACACGCAGATCCCGGGCGATCGCGCGGCGGACTATGCAAAGAACCGATCCAGCGCCGAATTTCGCCGACGCTTCTTCCGCCAATGGGCCGAGGAGCGCGGAAACGCCATGAAAGCGAACGGCGTCGTGATCCTCTGCTACGTGGAGCCGGCCCGGAAATCGGGTTATATCCACGTCGAGGCGAACGCCGCGACCCGCCGGAGCGCGTTCCGCGAAGAGGATGCGGAAGAAGTGCGGCGCGTGATCGGCGAGTATTTCAAGGACGGCAAGTACGACGAGGGATTGGTGAAGGGACTCGAAAGCGCTCGCATCGCGTTCGGCTTAAACGAAAAACCGGGCGGCAAGGCGACGCCGCCGGTCGTCGGCCGCGAACCGGCTCCGCCGAATCCCGCCGCCCCGCCGCCGGTGGCGCCGGCCCCGGATCACCGCGCCGAACCTGATCGCGATCGAGGGTCCAACGTGATGAGTTGGCTCTGCCCGCTCCTGGTCATTGTCGGCGTGGCCTGGATCGTACTCGCCCTGGTGCGCTCATTCACACGCGGCGGGGGGTACACCGCCGGGCCACAATCGGGCCCTGGCTACGGTCCTGGTTACGGCGGCGGCGGCTTCATGACTGGTCTGCTCGGCGGATTGTTCGGCGCCGCGGCCGGAAACTGGATCTACGACTCCTTCTTCCGTGGCGGCCGGCATCCCGACGGCGGGTTCGGCGGCGGCGCTTACGGCCAGGAGCCGCCCATCACTTCATCCGGCGACGATGGTTTCACCGGCGGCGGCTCCGGGGGCGATTTCGGCGACGTCGGCGACGTCGGAGGCTCCGGCGGCGACTTCGGCGGCGGCGGCGATTTCGGTGGCAGCGACTTCGGCGGCGGCTTCGGGGGCGATTTCGGCGGCGGAGATTTCGGCTCCGGCGGAGACTTCGGCGGCGGCGGAGACTTCTAAACCGGATTTTCGTCCTCAAACAAGGGCCTTGATGATGGCGGGCGGACGCATAGTGATTTCGGTCGATTCCGAATAGGTCAATGAACTCGATCGACTGGTCAAGAAAGGCCGCTTCCCAATTCGAAGCGGCGCCGTCCGCGAAGCTCTCCTCGACTCGCTGCGGCGCACGCGCCGATCCCGCCTGGTACGGCCCTCGGAATGACACCGATTTCTTGACTGCCACGCCAATGGGAAGGGCGATCCGATTTCACACCCGAATCAGGATCGCGCCTTCGCCGTTACGGAGCGTCACGCTGGTCACAACGGGTCCGAGCGTCCCGTCATTGCGCAGCATCCGGTAGGATCCGCCGAGGACGTGCGTCGTGGCGGTGTTGTCCGCGGCCGTTCCCGTGCCGAGGCCCGCTTTGTACGACAACGGCTTGTAGAGCACCAGCGCGTTGGAATAGCTGCGCTGGTAGACGCGATAGGTCAGAGCGGTGTTACCGGGATCGGCCCCGGTGGCGCGGATCGACCAGTCGCCCTGGGGCTGGCCGATGTCGTAGGCGATCGCGGCCGACCAGTGCCGTGTCCACGAGGTTCCGGGCTCGTAGCCGCCGTTGAGCATCAGGAATGTGTTCTGCGGATCGGCCACCATGTAGTAGTACGCCAGGGTGGCGATCTGCGTGCGGCCGGTGGGGTCGTCGGCCGAGCCGACGCCCGGCGTCGGCGACGTCGGCAGCGTGTCGAGCACGACGTATTGCCCCGGATTGGTCAACGATTGCCGCTGGCGAACCAGCGCCGCGACGTCTTCGAACTGCGCGTAGTTCGCGGACAGCGCCCGGATGAGGAACTCCTCCATCCGCGCCTGCACCTGCGGAATCACGACGTTGGACTCCGCGTAGAAGCCGGACGTGTTGGCCATCAGCCAGCGCGGGGCGACGGCCGTTCGCACCGCGCCGAGCAACGCCGCGTAGTTCTGCGCGAAGTTGGCCCCGGATTCGATGGTCACAAAGCCGTCGAGCGGCGACCGGCCGTTGGAGTTGTCCACGAACAACCCGCTGGCCAGCGGGTTGGCATTCAGGTAGCGCACGTGATAGTCGGCCGCCCAGCCGGTCACGCCGGCGCCCACTGGGTTCAGCACAAATCGCATCGAGCCGTAATAAGGGTAGAAGAGGCGGCTTTCGTAGACAAACCGCGCGTTCTTGCCGTTGGCTCGCAGAGCATATTCCGCATCGCTGAGATAGCCGTCGTTGTTCAGATCCGCGGCGTAATCGAATGCCGGGATCACGCCGGTGGCGCTGCCGTTGGCGGCGACGGCCGCGTTGACGTAATCGCGGCCGAGAATCGTGCTGGCGACCGGGGCCGTCCCCGCCGTCAGCGTCCGCACCCGAACGTAGAACAGGGACGCTGATCCGTTCAGCTTTGCCGGCTTCCAGTTGGCCGGAGGATCGAACGTGATCCGGCCCGACTGCCGGAACCCGTTGGTGGCGTCGGAGACCAGCGGCAGCGTCGCCCAGGCGGTCGGTACGCCGTCGGCATTGACCGCCGTGGCGTACTCCAGTACGCCGGTCCAACCGTTAGCCGCTCCGCTCGCCAGATTGAAGTTCAGTTCGCGGAACCAATCCGTGTATCCGAGGTAAAGCGACTGCCCGGCGCTGCCGAAGGCGACGTCGGCCGGCGTGCTGTTCGACGCCGCATACGTCAAGTTCGTCGTCTCGCGGCGAACGTCCCAGAGCCAGTTCACCGGCTGAGACGACGGACTGCCGCCGACGTACTGCGTCGCCTGCGCGACATGGTAAAACGCGCTCTCGCGGGCCAGCCCCTGCCGATCCGCATAGGCGAGCCAATCGGTCAGCAGGTTGCCGTAGATGTTGGACAAGTTCGTGTAGATCAGTTGCGGCGTGTTCGGAGCGACGGCGTTGATCTGCGCGAGATACTGCTCATTCGGGATGACCAGATCGACGCTGTTCCGGAGCAGATCGAGCTCGAACGCCGTCATCGGCGTGCCGGAATAGGCCAACTGCGCGACGCGGATATGCGAATAGTGGCGGGGGATGTTGAGCGCCCCGGCCGGCGGGCTGGTGTTGTTGACGATCAGAATGCGCGAAGCCGTGCCGACGTTCCCCGCGGCGTCGAAGGCGCGGACTTGCAGAATCGCCACGCCGTTCGCCACGGAGCGTGAGTCGAAGTTCCAGACGTACGGCGCCGCGGTGCCCGTGGATCGCAATTGATTGTTCAGCCAGAACTCGACGCGGGTCACGCCGACGTTGTCCGTCGCCTCGGCGCGGACGGCGACGGTGCCGGAGATGGCGCTCCCGGCCGCCGGCGCGGTGATCGCGACCGACGGCGGCTGCGCGTCCGTATCCGCGTCAATGCGGAAGTCGTCGATGGCGACGTTGCCGGCGTAGCGGGCCGGGCGCGCGATGCCGGCATAGCCGCCGGCGGTGATGGCGGCGTCGGTGATCGTGAGGGCGTCGGCGGCGGCGCTGGTCCACTGCCCGCTCGCGGTCAGGTACTGCCCATTGTCGAGCCGCTGGATGCGCACCTTCAGCGCCGATCCCTGGGCGCTGAGCGTGGCGCGAATCCACACGCCGCTCGTGTAAGCCGTCGAATTGACCTGCCCCAGCCGCGTCTCCGCGCCGCTGACCACGCGGTTCAGCTCGACCGACAATCCGCGGGTCAGGGTTAGGGAGTAGTACGTCGGCGAGCCGGAATTGAGATGGCTGCCGCGAACGAAGAGCCGCACCGGCACGAGGCTGTCGGCATAGATGCTGGCGGAGGCCTCGAGATTCGCCGGCGCGGGCTGGTTGAGCCAGGTCGCCGCCGTGCGGTTGCTCGGCCCGCCGGTGACCAGCGCTTGCGGAGCGCTGAGCACCCGATTCGGAGAGACGCCGAACGATGCGCCGCCGTCGCTGGCGTACTGGACCCAATTGGCGGGCAACGCTCCCGAGCTGGTCGTGTCGAAGGATTGTGCGTACCAGAGGGTGGCGGGCACGTCACGGCATTCGAGCCGCTCCAGTCCCAATCGGCGGCGGTGCTTCATGCTCCCGGGTGCTCCATCACGGGGTGGCGGCGATCGGCGCGGCAGAGAGCCACGACCGGGACAATTCCGACGTTACGTCGGGAATCGGCGACGCATGTTTCGCCGCATCATGAGAAGCGGTCATACGATGGGGATGGATTGTGCCGATCGCGGCAGAATAGCGCCAGCGCGTCACGATTCTCTGACGCACACGATCCGCGCGACCGGACCATTCTCCGGAACCCGGCGCGTCGCACTTTCAGGATACGGCGAGCATCCGGTGAAGCGGCGAGGTTGACCCACCGCGGCATCGCGACTCGCGGCGGCGCGAGCCGCACGATCCGCACTGTTTACCGAACCGCTGCGGTCCCTTGGCAAGCCGCGCCGCGAACCATTGAATGCTGGAATGACGTCCGGGGAGTTGCTCGATCGACGGGTGGACCCGCGCGCGGCCTTAGCCGCATTCGCCATCGCCGCTGGGGTGATCGTGGCCCTGGCGGGCGTGCCGACCGCCGCCGTCGCGCTGGCGCTGGCCGCTGTTGCGGCGTGGCTAGCGGGGTCGTCGCTCCGCCGAATGGCCATGCGGCTGCTGGCGGTCGCGCTCGCATTCGCGCCATTGGCGGCGCTGACGTCGATTTTGGCCGGCGGGGACGGCCTGATCTGGGCCGGCCTGGTGGCGCTCAAGGCACTGGCGATTGCCGCGGCCGCGCTGGCGGTCGGCGCCGTCACCGCTCCGGACCGGTTGGCGTGGGCCGCGCGCCGATTCGGCCTGCCACGGACCGTGGCTCGAATCGGTCAGGTCGCCTGGCAATTCCAAGGCGTCGTGGCTTCGGAATTCACCCGGACGCAAACCGCGGCGGCGGCGCGAGGATTTCGACCCGGCGCGAACGGACGGAGCCTCCGCACGTTCGGCTCGCTTCTGGCCGCGCTGGCGGCTCGCAGCATGAACCGCGCGCATCGGCTGGCGGCGGCGGCGCACTGCCGCGGCGGCTTCGGCGAGCTTCGGCTGCTGCGGGAGCCCGCCTGGCAACGCCGCGACACGGCCATCGTTGCGGCCGTCCTGGCCGCCAGCGCGGCCGCCCTCGCCGTCGACGTCGCGTGGCGCTTCTGACCGGGACTTCGCTCATGGCCTGTGCGATCGTGGTCAATGGTCTGACATTCGCCTATCCCGGCTCGACCACGCCGGCGCTGGCGGACGTGCGCCTGATGGTCGAACCGGGAGAGCGCGTCGGCATCGTCGGGCCGAACGGCGCGGGGAAATCGACGTTGCTGCTCTGCCTGGGCGGCGTACTGCCAATCGCGCCCGGCTGCGTGAAAGTCGGCGGGCTCGATCCGGCCCAAGCCGCCGACCGGCGGCGTCTGCCGGAAACGGCCGGCCTGCTCTTTGCCGACAGCGACGATCAATTGTTCCACGCCACGGTGGAAGACGACGTCGCGTTCGGCCCGCTCAACCTAGGAATGCCCATCGCGGAGGCGCGGCAGCGCGTGGCCGAAGCGCTCCGGGCAGTGCGGCTCGACGGTTTCGAGCAGCGATCGCCGCTGCGGTTATCCCACGGCGAAAAGAGGCGGGCCGCGCTGGCAGGCTTGCTGGCCATGCGGCCGCAAGCGCTCTTGCTCGATGAGCCTTCGCTGTGCCTCGATCCGCGCGGCCGGCGCGAATTGCGCGCTGCTCTCGATGGCTTCTCTGGGACGCACGTCATCGCCACGCACGATCTTGAGTTTTTGCGGCAGACGTGCACGCGCGCCGTGTTGCTGGACGCCGGCCGGTGCATCGCCGATCGACCGATCGACAGCGTGTTCGCCGATGCGCCATTGATGGAGGCGCACGGAATGGAGGTTCCGCCGAGCCTGGCGGCGCGAAGGCCCGCCGGGGTCAACGGCGAGGGATCGCCGCGGCCAAGCCGAACCCGCGCGCCATCGTGACTCAGCTTCCCGGCGGACGCAGCGTCGAGGTGGGTCGCATGCGCTTCTGGAAATCGGTTTCCAGCACGCCGAAATTGCTCTCGTAGCGGCTGACGGCCCATTGCAGCGCGTTGAGGAGCCGCTTGGCCGTGTAAAAGCTCATCGTCAGCCGCTGCGTCAACTTGACGGCTTCTGGTGTGCCCGCCGGGGTCAATTGCTGCGTGTTCAATCCGAAGTCGAGGACGAGTTCTTCCGGCGTGCCGGTGACGCGGAAGAAATTGGCGTAGGTCGCCACCATGCTTTCGGCATCGACGGGGATCTGCACCGGCTGGGGTTGAGCTGCCGCTTCGCCGCCCGGTGCGACCTTGGGATCATCTGCCATCGCGGTTTCTCCTCAGGTTCGACGCCGGGGTTCCCGCCCGGTCCGAATCGACATTCTAGAGCCTGGCGGCGGTCTGACGAGACGCCCTGAGCGCAATCGTGCGCCGGCGGCGATTTCGGGCCGGTGCGGACTTCTCGAAATCTTCCCGCTGCCTTCATCAGCCGCTGCGCGATTGTTCTTAGCTTGTCCCGCACGCTGATCGGCGCTCGGCGAGCCCGTTCGCCGCGGTCGCGCGGTTGGCGAAATTCGGAGGATTGCTCACATGCGACGGACAACAGCAGTCTCTGCTCTGGCGCTGGCGGCAGCGCTCACCCTCGTCGGCACGGCTCCGGCTCAAGTGCTGACCATCACGCAATGGGACTTCAACGGCGCGACAACCGGTACGACCGTCCCGAGCACGGGCACGGGCACGGCCAATCTCGTCGGCGGCACGACGGCGACGTTCGCCAGCGGCATCGCCAGCGGCGGTTCGTCGGATCCCGTGACCACCAGTCCGCCGAACTTCGGCTGGAACTTGACGTCGTTTCCGGCCCAGGGGACCGGCAACGAGACCGCCGGCGCGGAGTTTCTGGTTTCCACGGTTGGGTTCCAAGACATCCAAGTGCGCTGGGACCAGCGGCACAGCAACACGGCGTCGCGGTTCGTTTCGCTGTACTACACTCTGAACGGCTCGACGTGGGTGAAGTTCCTGCTGGATTCGTCGAATTCCAACCCGGGCATCACGCCGCCGGGCGGCAACCCACCCAGCACGCCGGGACTCTATGGCGGGGCCGGAACTTTCGCCGGTTTCGACAGCAGCGTGACCGGCGCCGGCGACGACTGGTTCAACGGGCGCTCCGTGGACCTATCTTCCATCCCCGGCGCCAATGACAACCCGAACTTCGGCATCCGCATCTTGGCGTCGTTCGGCGGCACTTCGGGCTACGAGGCGGCCACGACCTATGCCGGCACCGGGACCTGGCGGTTCGACATGGTGACGGTCAGCGGCACCGTCGTGCCGGAGCCGACGAGCCTGGCGTTGTGCGGAATCGCGGCCGGCGCCGGCGCCTGGTGGCGGCGGCGAGTCAAGCGGAAAGCCGCCGACTAACCTTTGAGCAGCGGCGGATCGGCGGGAACGGTTTGGCCCGCCGATCCGGACTTTGGGCAGCTGATGAGAAACGCGACTGGAACCGTCGCATCCAATTTTCTGGATTTTTGACTGGCAATCCTCGGCTTCGTTTTGTACTGTAGGGGGCACTTGGATCGCTGCGCGCCTTGCCCAGCGAGGAGCAGTCCGGCAACAGGAAGGAACAGCCATGCGTCGGTTCTGGCTTTCATCCGCGGCCATTCTGATCATCACGAGCGCCGCGTCGGCTCAGGTGTTCTCGTCCGGCAATCTGGTCGTCTATCGCGTCGGCGACGGCTCGGCGGCGCTGACGAATGCATCGACGGCAGTCTTCCTCGAGCAATACACAGTAGGCGGAACGTTGGTTGGTTCCCCAATCGGGTTGCCGACAGCCGGCGCGACCGCCTTCACAGCGGCTGGAAACGCAACGTCCGAAGGATTCATGAGTCTTTCTGGTGACGGTCAATTTCTCGTGCTCCCTGGCTACAACGTGGCGACGGGACTCACAAGTGTTGCGACGTCGACTGGTACCGCGGCCCCGCGATCGGTCGGACTCCTGGACCTGAATGCGTCTTTCACGCTGTCGACTCTCGGAACGAGTGCATATTCAGGCGGTAACATCCGCTCGGCCTACAGCACGAACGGGACGGACATCTGGACGTCCGGCAGCAACCAGGGAGTCCATTACCATGTTGCAGGCTCTGGAACGACGACCGGCAACCTGATGACGACGCCGACGAATACGCGAGTGACCACGGTCATCAATGGTCAACTCTATTTCACGTCCTCATCGGGAGCATTCGTTGGCTTTAATTCAATTGGCACTGGCACACCTACGACGACGGGGCAGACGGCCACGAATATCGTGGGCCTGACTTCAGGGACGGGCACCCCTTCTCCCTACGGCGTGTTTGCCTTGGATAACCCTCTCAACCCGTTTGCGGGGATTGACACCGTTTACCTGGCGGATGATCGGGCGATTGCCAGCGGCGGTGGGGTGCAACGCTGGGTCTTCGACGGGAGCAGTTGGACGTTGTCCGCGACCGCCAATCCGGGCACCGGGGTCCGTGGCTTGACCGCTAGTATTTCCGGCTCGACGGTGACCCTGTACGGAATCTCCGCGGAAGCCAGTGCGAACCGGCTGGTGACAATCAGCGATGTGTTGAGTCCGACCGGTGGAACGTTTGATCCGGGCGGGTTCGTCACGCTGGCCACCGCCCCGGCGAACACTGCCTATCGGAGCGTCGCCTTCGCTCCGGTTCCGGAGCCGGGGTCGATCCTGGCCGTGAGCGCCGGAGCGCTTCTGTTCGGTCGATGGGTGCAGCGCCGACGCAGGAAAGCGTAGCAAACCCAGATTGTGAACCATCCATCGACCCCGGCGCTCGAGCGCCGGGGTCGATTCTTTTTCGTTCCCGCATTGCCCGCGACGCGCGTTAGCCGCGACGCGGAGGCTTTGCGGAGCGGAGCGCGGCGATCCAAGCGCGCTCCGCTCGGCTGACGCCTCGCGTCGCGGCTAACAATCGCCTCGCGTCGCGGCTAACCCGGCGGTGTGACAAACGTCCAGCGCTGGGGCGGCAGTCCTTCGCGGATGGGATTCTCCTCGACGTAGCGAATCGCTCGCGCCACGTCCGCCTCCGTGTCGAGAAACACGCGCCATTGTCCGCGGGCGAAGCACTTCGGTCGGCGGCCGTCGACCGGCTCGAACGGGTGCAGGTTCTCGTGAATCAATTGCTTCGTCGCGTCGCCCTTGACTTGAATGACGATCTGGTCCACGGCGAGTCGATGAGGCCCGAGCACGAGATGCACGTGATCGGGAAGTATCGCGCACGCCCAGACAAGCAGCTTCGCTCTCCGAGAATAGGCGGCGATGCCGCGGCCAATGGCCCGCGCCTGGAGTCCCGTGAATCGCACTACCGGGCGCTGCAACGCTGATTTCGCGGCTGAACGCCGACCCCGATCATGCGGCACATGGGCAACGGAATGGCGGACGGCCGTGGTCGTCGCCCGGCCGAAGCGGAATAGCTCCCACGAGCCGACGAACTTCGACCATGAGCCGCGAGGATCATTCGGCAGCCAGAATCCGTACGCGCCAAAGATGACGTGATGTCCGATCGCCATGTCCGGACGATAACCGCGGCGCCGCCGAATCGCAACAAAAAAGCGGAACACCGTGAGCCGCGACGCGAGTTAGCCGCGACGCGGAGGCTTTGCGGAGCGGAGCGCGGCGATCCAAGCGCGCTCCGCTCGGCGGACGCCTCGCGTCGCGGCTAACCGATGCGCGGCGGGGTTCGTATATCATCGCCATCGCCTGCCGCGAGAACCAATCGATGGCCGAATCCACCGCCGAACCGATGTACCGCCGCGTCGTTCTCAAGCTATCCGGCGAGAGTTTCGGCCCGCCCGGCAAAAGCGGCATTTCGATCGAGGAGACGCTGGCGATCGCGCGGCAGTTGCAGCGCGTCCGCGATCTCGGGGTGCAACTCGCCATCGTCGTCGGCGGGGGCAATATCCTGCGCGGCGCGCAGTTTTCGGCGGGCGGCGAGATCATCAAGGAAGCCACCGCTCATTACATGGGCATGCTGGCGACGATCATGAACGGCCTGGCATTGCAGGAGGCGCTGGAGAGTCTCGGCTGCCAGACGCGGCTGCAGACGGCGCTGCGGGTCGAGAGCGTCGCCGAGCCGTATCTCCGCCGGCGCTGCATCCGGCACCTGGAAAAAGGGCGCATCGTCATTCTCGCCGGTGGCACGGGCAACCCCTTTGTGACCACGGACTCAGCGGCGGCACTCCGCGCCCGTGAACTCGGCGCCGACATCCTGCTCAAGGCGACGAAGGTCGACGGCGTCTACAGCGCCGATCCGGAATTGAATCCGCACGCGGTGCGGTACGAACGCCTGACCTACACCCAGGTCGTTCGAGACAACCTGCGCGTCATGGACATCGGTGCGGTCGATCAATGCCGCGAAGCCGATTTGCCGATCCTCGTTTTCAATTTCAAGCGCGAAGGAAATATCGAGAGGGCGATTTCGGGGCAGCCGATCGGAACTTATGTCAGCGGGTGAATCATGACAACCGAAGCGACGATGAAGGATGCCAAAGAGCGCATGGAAAAGGCCCTGACGCTGTTCAAGACGGAACTGCGCGGGTTGCGCACGGGGCGGGCCACGCCGGCGCTGGTCGAGAACATCCGGGCGGAATACTACGGCTCGCCGACGCCGCTCAACCAGATTGCGCAGATCAGCACCCCGGATCCGCAATCAATCGTGATCCGGCCGTTCGACGCCAACGCGCTGAAAGACATCGAAAAAGCGATCCGGTCGAGCGATCTCGGGATGTCGCCGAACAACGACGGGAAGATCATCCGGCTGACGGTGCCGGCGATGTCCGGCGAGCAGCGGACGAAGATGGCGGCGCACATCAAGAAGCTGGCCGAGGAAGCGAAGGTCGCCTGTCGCAACGTCCGCCGCGACGCGAACAAGCACATCGACACCGCGGAGAAGGATGGCGAATTGACCGAAGACGAGCGCGACAAGGCCAAGGACAAGGTGCAGTCCCTGCTCAAATCGTACGAGGACCAGATTCAGGACGCCGCCGACAAGAAGACGAAGGAAGTCATGGAGAAGTGACCCACAATGCGGGTTGGCCGCACGACGCGGGTTAGCCGCGACGCGGAGGCTTTGCGGAGTGGAGCGCGCCGCGGTCAGCGCGCTCCGCTCGGCTGACGCCTCGCGTCGCCGCTAACAAACTCCGCGCGTTGCGGCGAATCGGACCGCGCGTCGTGGCGCCATTGAGCAGGACATGCGCACGCTCGCCGACGTCATCCACGAGTTTCCCGCGGAATTCGAGGCCGGTCTGAGCGCCGCCCAGGTGGCCGAGTCGCGGCAGCGGCACGGCCGGAACGCTCTCACTCCAGCGCCGCGGGTTCCGATCTGGCGGCAGTTTCTCGCCAAGTTCGACGAGCCGATCATTCGCATCCTCCTCGCGGCGCTGCTGCTCAAGGTGGTAATCGATCTGTTCGAATCGTCGGTCGCGGCGGGTCTGCTCGCGTTGGCCGTTGTCGGCGCCGTCGCCGCCGGCGGGTTTGTTCGTTCGTGGCGCCCGCTGCTGCCGGCGCTCGCTTTTGCCGCCGGTATACTGCTCGTGCTGTTCAGCGTTTTGATGGGCAATCCCTCGTACGACGGTTTTGCGGTGATGCTGGCCGTGGCGCTGGCCACGGGCGTGGCCTTTGCCGCCGAGTACAAAAGCGATCGTGAATTCGAGATTCTGAATGCGGCCAAGGACGCGATCCAGGTCAAAGTCTACCGCGATGGCGCGTTTCACACGATTCCGCTGGACGAAGTGGTCGTCGGCGACCGCGTGGCGCTGGCCATGGGCGACGAGGTGCCGGCCGACGGCCGGATCCTGCACGCCACGGAGTTCTGGATCGATCAATCGCTGATGACAGGCGAATCGGAGCCGTCGCGTAAGTCCGCAGCGCCGGCCGACGACGCCGGCTACGGCTTGGATCACCCCGGCTGCGTCTATCGCGGCACGCAAGTCGTCGACGGAGTCGGGCAGATCGTCGTGACCGAAGTCGGCGACGCGACGATGCTGGGCGGCATCGCCCGGTCGCTGGCCGGCGCGGATCACGGCGCCGAACAACGGGTGCGCGACAAGCTCTCCATCGCCAAGAATCTCACGCCCCTTCAAGTCAAGCTTCAGCGGCTCGCCGAGCAAATCAGCCGCGTCGGCTACATCGCGGCCGTGACGATCTTCTTTGCACTGGTGATTCACGGCTGGATCACGGGCGACCTTCACTGGCCCGCGAGCGCCGCCGATTTCCGGCACGTCGCCGAACGGCTGCTGCACTATTTCGTCATCATGGTGATCATCATCGTCGTGGCGGTGCCCGAGGGCCTGCCGATGAGCGTCACCATCTCGCTCGCGCTGGCAATGCGCAAGATGACCCGGGCCAACAGTCTCGTCCGACAACTGGTCGCTTGCGAAACGATTGGCTCCGCGACGGTCATTTGCACCGACAAGACCGGCACGCTGACGCAGAACCAGATGCGGGTCGTGGAGATCCACGTCGGCGAGCTCGCGTTGCCGGCGCACGGATCGTCCGCGGACGCCCGGGCCGCTCTGGAGTGGATCGTCCTGAACGCGGCCGTCAACTCCACGGCGGAACTCGAGGAGAAGAATGGTCGGACGATCGTCGTCGGCAATTCGACCGAAGGCGCCCTGCTCCGCTGGCTCACCGAGCGGGGCATCGATTATCGCGCTCTGCGGCGGCAGTACCCGGAGATTTACCAGGTTCTGTTCTCGTCGGAGCGGAAGCGCATGACGACCGTGATCGAGCGCGACGGCCGGCTGATCGCGCTCGTCAAAGGCGCGCCGGAGATGCTGCTGGAGCGATCCGCGGCGGTGCTGGAATTCGACGGTCGCCCCCGGCCGATGGACGCCGCCGACCGCAGGACGTTCGAGGCGCGACTGACTGCAGCGGCCGAGCAGTCCATCCGCACGCTCGGATTCGCACTCATGGAACTGCCTCCGGATACGCCGCGGGACGAGGCCGGTATCCAGGCGATTCGCGATCGGCTCGATCGAGAACTGACGCTGATCGGCTTCGTCGCCATTCGCGATCCGCTTCGGCCGGACGTCGCCGAGGCGGTCGCCCAATGCCGCTCGGCCGGCATCGACGTCAAAATGGTCACGGGCGACGTGGTGACGACGGCCCGAGCGATTGCCGCCGAGATCGGCTTGATCGACAGTCCGCAGGCGGTGGTTCTCGCCAGCCACGAATTCAGCGCCATGTCGGATGCGGCCGCGGCGGATGTGTTGCCGCGGCTGCGCGTTCTGGCTCGGGCTAAGCCGCTCGACAAGTATCGCCTCGTCGAACTGCTCCAGGCTCGCGGCGAGGTCGTGGCCATGACGGGCGACGGCACCAACGACGCGCCGTCGCTGAAGAAAGCCGACGTCGGGCTGGCGATGGGCATCGCCGGCACCGAAGTCGCCAAGGAAGCCAGCAAGATTGTCCTCCTTGACGACGCGTTTTCGACAATCGTCCGGGCGGTGCACTGGGGCCGGGCGCTTTTTGAAAACATCCAGCGGTTCGTGCAGTTTCAGTTGACCATCAACGTGAGCGCGCTGGTGATCGCGTTTCTGGCGCCGTTTCTGGGTTTCGGCGAGCCGCCCTTCACCGTCCTACAGTTTCTGTGGATCAACATCATCATGGACACGTTCGCGGCCATCGCTTTGTGCTCCGAGCCGCCGCGACCGGGGCTCATGCGCGAACCGCCGAAGCGCCGCGACCAGAGCATCGTCACCCCGGCCATGATGCGGACAATTCTGTCCACGGCGGCGTTTTTCGTGATCGTCATGCTCACGCTGCTCATGGCGATGAAGGGCCCGCCCGAGCGTCCCGGCTGGTTCGCCGGCGAAGGTCCGGTTTCCAAGCGGTTCGAGCTATTCACCGTCCGGCAAGCGACGATTTTCTTCACGACCTACGTGTTTTTTCAAGTTTGGAACATGATCAATTGCCGATCGCTGACGCCGGACATCAGCGGCTGGACGGGGATCTTCGGGAATCCGACGTTCTGGCTGATCGCCGGGCTGATCGTGGCCGGGCAGGTGGCGATCGTCAATTTCGGCGGCCCGGTGTTTCACACGGCGCCGCTGAGTTGGACCGACTGGCTGTGCATCGTCGTGGGAACTTCGACCGTGCTCGCCGTCGGCGAAGCGTTGCGCTTCTGTGAGCGGCGGCGGGCCGCGCGCGGTTTTTGATCGACGCGAATCGCCGATCTACTTGCCGAACAGATCGGCCATGAGACGCTGCGACTCGGCCCAGCGATCCGCGGCGGCGGACCAGTGCACGCCCATCGGCCTGGCGGCAGCGGCGGCGCGCAGCGCGTCGGGCAGCTTCGCCGGCGCCCGGGGATTGAGCGGCAACTGCCGGCTGGGCCCCTCGGCGAGCCGCGATTCCGACTCAGCGCTGAGCAGGTAATCGACCAGCTTCCGGGCCGCGGGGCCATTTGGCGCCTTGCGGATCACCGCGACCGTGTTGGGAATGAACAGCGTCCCCAGACGCGGATGGTCAAGATGGCCGGCGGCGTCCGGAAAGATCAAGACGAGTTCGCGTCCGGCCTCGATCTCGCCGATCGCGTCATCGGTGTCCGTCACGCCGACGGCGAAATCGCCGCGGGCGACGCCCTCGGCGACGTGCTTATTGCCGGCGACGATTTGGACGTCATTCGCCATGAGCGCGCGATAGTATCGGGTCGCCGCCTCCGTGCCCAGCACATCGAACAGGCACGCCGCCTGGGTCGCCGTCGTGCCGAAGAGCGGCTTGGCCATGGCGACGCGGCCCTTCCATTTTGGATCCGCGAGATCGAGCAAGCTTCGAGGCCGATCCGCTTCGGGAACGAGCTTCGGATTGACGACGATGACCCTTGCGCGAGCGGCAAAGGCGGTCCAGGTGCGATCCGGCGCCTTCGCCCACTCAGGATACGACTCCGCGGACGGACTGACGTAGGGCTCGTAAACTCCCTCGCGCGCCAGCCGGATGGTGCCGATAACCTCGTTGTTCCAGTGGACGTCGCAACGGGGCCGACGGGCTTCGAGCCGCAATTCCGACGCGAGGCTGACCGATTTAGTCGCCTCGGTGTCGAATTTCGGTGCCACGGCGATCGCCGACTGCCGCGCAAAATCGCGGAACAGGTCCTCGGCGAATTCGCGATCCTGAGCGCAATAAACGACGACGCGATTCTCAGAGTTGCCGCAACCGGCCGCCAGGGCGGCCCACACGACGGCGACGATGCGGAAGCGCATACGAGGATTGTATTCGAAGCGCCGGCGCATCAGGACGGTTCGTTCCGCGGCGGTCGGCCACGCCGCGGCCGCATCGGCCGACGATACAGCGTCCCGGCGAATTCGACCAAATCCGCCAGCCGCTCGCACGACTCCGTGCAGCAGATCCGCGCGCGGAGTTCGGGTGTGAGCGCCCGGCCGCCGATCGCCATGGCGGCGCCCTGCTCCTGCGCGTGGGCGAACAACCGATTCAAGTCCCGCACCAGCGTGATGTCATCGGCTACGAAACTGACCGAAATCCAGACCAGCTTTGGCTGGAATTCGTTGATGCCGCGGATGAATGAGGCGGCCGGCGTGTTCGGCCCGATGTTGATCGCTTGCCATCCGGCATCGAGCAAGGCCATCTGTGCCAGCAGGCTGGGCAGGATGTAGTGGTCCTTTTCGGGTGCGCCGCCGATGGCCACCGGGCGTCGGCGGGCGGCAGCCGAGTCGATTTCCGCCTTCAGCTCGAACAGTACCGCTTTGCAGATTTGGGTGGCGCGATGTTCGTGCAGCACGTCCAGCTCACCCCCGGCCCAGCCATGGCCGATCCGCGCGAACGCCGGCGAAATCAATTCGTCGGCGATCGTCTCGATGGGCAGGCGAGCACGGCGATAGGCGTCGTGAATGATGTGGCGCACGGCCGGCGTGTCGCCCCTCCGGAGCGCTTCGGTCAAGGCATCGAGCATTCGCGGGAGGTTGCCGGCGGCGGCCGCGACAGCGCCGGGGTCAAGCCGGGCCAGATCCGCCTGCGGGGCGCCGCGGCGCAGCGCGAACCGCTGCACGTCGGCGACAAGGAGCTTGCGATGGCCGCCAGGCGTGCGATGGGCGGGAAGCAAACCTTCATTGACCCAGCGCTTAATGGTGCTGACGCCCACGCCGAGAGCGGCGGCGGCCTCGGCGGTGCCAACGTACAGCTGACCGCGACGAAACTCGGGTGGTTGACGGCTGGACAATCGAGCGGGCCCCGGGATTATGGCCGCCGAGCGCCCCCGCGGCGCGGACCATCTCATGTCCCGATTGTAGCGAGTGTTGCACAATCCGGTCAAATCGTCCGTTTTTCCCTTGACGGCGGCGACCGACCTGTCCATACTAATTTGGACGATTTGGACGATTTTGCAGGGCGCCCGGTTCTCACTCCCTCGGAGGTCCAACATGACGACCGCTCTCGGCCGCGCCCGCTCGGCGGCACACGACGCCAGCCTCCCGAAAGGCATCTACCATCCTTCCTTCTCGTTGCCGAGCGCCGAGCGTTTGCTCGGGTCGGACCCGATCGACGATGGCCGAACGTCCCGCGTCGGCTACATGCCGGATGACGTGACGCGGGATCGCGCTCGCCGGATGCACTATGCCGCGCATCGCGCCCGCACCGCGAGCACGCGGCGCGGCCGGCAGCGCTGGCTGGACCAGTACTATCGCCTTCGCGACAGCATCGTGCTCGGCAACATGAAGTTGATCTTCCGTGCGGTGCGGCGGTCGGCGGCGGCCCAGCGAGCCGACGACTCGATCGGCGAATGCCAGATCGTCCTCATTCAGGCGGTCGCCGCCTACAATCCATGGTTCGGCGTGCGCTTCAGCACCTACGCATACACGTGCTTGGCGAGAGCGCTGTCGCGGATGGCGCATCGGCTGGCCGGCGACCGGCTCGCCCGCGCCCTGACCCTCGACGCCGGCATGGACGTCGGCGATTGCACGGAGGTCGAATCGGGTTCGACCTCCGGGGCGCCGCGCATCGAGGAGTTTCTTCGTCCCGGCCATCCGCTCCTGACGGGCCGGGAAAAGCAGATCATCAGTCGCCGATACTTCGCCGGCGACTCGCTGCCGGTGCCGACGCTGGAGATGGTCGGCCGCGACCTGGGGTTGTCGAAAGAGCGCGTGCGGCAGGTCCAGGCCGAGGCATTCTCCAAGCTGCGGCAGGCGTTGACTTGCTGATTCACGAACTGCGTCGGAAAGGGTTGCGATGCGGACGCTATTTTTTGCAGGATTGCTGAGCCTCGGCGCGATCGGATTCGTCTTGGCCGCCGAGCCGCCGATCGAGTGGCGACAATGGCGGGGCCCGACGCGCGACGGATACGTCCCCGATGCCGCCTGGCCGGAATCGCTCCAGGAGCCGGCGCTCGCCGCCGCGTGGAGGACCGACAAACTGGGCCCGAGCTACTCCGGACCCATTATCTCCGCTGACATGGTCTTCACCACCGAGACCCGCGACAAGCGGGAGGAGATGGTGCGAGCATACGACCGCGCGACGGGGCAGGAGCGGTGGTCGGTGCAGTGGCTCGGCGCGATGGACGTGCCATTTTTCGCTCGCTCCAATGGCAGTTGGATCCGATCGACGCCGGCCTTTGACGGCGAGCGCCTCTACGTCGGCGGCATGCGCGACGTGCTGGTCTGCCTGGAGGCTGCGACTGGCCGCGAAATCTGGCGGGTCGATTTCATGGACAAGTTCCAGTCGCCGCTGCCGGCGTTCGGCTTCGTCAGTTCGCCGCTGCTCGACGACGATTCCGTGTACGTCCAGGCTGGCGCCGCATTCGTGAAACTCGATAAGCTCACCGGCGCCGTTCGCTGGCGATCGCTCATCGACGACGGCGGCATGATGGGCAGCGCCTTTTCCTCGCCGGTGCTGACCAAAATCGGCAACCGCAAGCAACTGGTCGTTCAAACTCGGCTGGCCATGGCGGGCGTCGATCCCGAGTCTGGCCGCGAACTCTGGAAAACGCCGATCCCAGCGGACCGCGGAATGAACATCTTCACGCCCGTGATGCTGGGCGACGCGTTCTTCGTGAGCTCGTACGGCGGCGGCTCGCGCCGGTTCGAGATCGAGTGCCGCGGCGAGGAGTTTCAACCGCGACAGGTCTGGGAACTCAAGACGCAGGGGTACATGTCGACGCCCGTTGTGATCGACGGGCACGCTTACATGCACCTGCGCAACCAGCGGCTGACCTGCATCGATCTGGCCACGGGCAAGGAAAAATGGACCACGTCGCAACTCTTCGGCAAATACTGGAGCATGGTCACGAATGGCCGGATGATCCTGGCGCTCGACGAAAAGGGCATTCTGTACCTGATCCGGGTCAATCCAGACAAGTTCGAGTTGGTCGATTCGCGGAAAGTGAGCCAGAGCGAGTCATGGGCGCACCTAGCCGTCTGTGGTGATGAGTTGTTCATCCGCGAATTGAATGGCCTGGCCAAATGGCGATGGCGCGGGTCGCCGGCCGCGTCGCCATCGCGTTGAAAACCCGCTGGCTGACTTGCACTTCCGCGGAATGTAGTCCACGGTTGACGTGGAAAGACATTCCGGTGGGAGTGCGCGCGATGCGGCTTCATCCGCTGTGGGGCCTGATCCTGTTTCTGCTCGGGACGCTGGCCACCGCCTGCGCCGCCCGCTCGGCCGAGACGCCGACGCCGGCCGGATACTCCCGAGAGTCCATCGAAGGATTTATCGTCTTCGCCGCCGCCGACGTCACCGCGCGCCGGGACGACGGATTCGGACGGCGGCCGCTCGACGTCCTGCAAAAGGAACTCAATGACCTGCACCGCATCCTTCACCCGCAAATTGTTTCGGACCTGCAGGCCGTGCCGATCTGGGTCGAATGGGACCGCGTCGACGAGCGCATGCCGGGGGCGATTGCTCGATACTATGGCGGCGACGCCGAGAAGCTGGCTCGCCTCGGCGGCGATCCGCGCAGGGCGAATTGCATCGAGGTGCTGACGTTGCGGCGGCTGGCCGAAATCCGCCGGCCGGGAACGGCTCTCCAGCAAGTCATCATCCTCCACGAGATGGCCCATGCCGTCCATCACCGACTGCTCGGATGGGACAACCCCGAACTCAAAGCGATCTACCAGGCGGCGATGGATCGCAAACTCTATGACGAAGTGAACGACCGCTTCGGCCGGCGCGGTCCCGCGTACGCCCGCACCAATCACGCGGAATACTTCGCCGAACTGTCGTGCGCCTATCTCGATTCCTGCAATTTCTTCCCCTTCAATCAGCAACAATTGCGCGGATACGACGCCGAGGGGTTCCAATTTGTCGATCGCGTCTGGCGCGAGCCGGAGCGATTTCGCGTGGTGAGGGGAAAACACTCGGTCGCCCAGCACGCCCCTCCGGCCGCTGCCCAGCCGAGCGTCGCCGCCCAGCGCGATGCGCACCTGCGTCTGGATCGGATCAAGATTCTGCTTAAACAGGAACGGACCGACGAAGCCAAGGCAGCATTGGAACAACTCATCCGATCGTTTCCCGGGACCGACGCCGCGGACGAAGCGCGGGAAATCCTGTCCGAGATCAAGTGAATCGCGGTCAGCAAGCGTCTCTCGCAGCATCCCGCGGCGGCGGCGCGTCCGTTGAACTGTTCCCGCCGGCGGCTAAGTCAACCTCATGGGATGGTTGCTGTGCGAATACCTGCTGAAGGGCCTCGTCGTCGCGCTGACTGGGTTTCTGGCGTGGACCGTGCGAGACGCCGGAACACTGGCACAAAGCTGGTTCATCGTCGGCGGCGGACTGCTGCTCGGTCTGCTGGCGGCGAGCTGGGCGCAGACGCGCCAGGGCGTTTCGCCGCGAGGTCGATGGCCGCATTTCTTCCTGTTTCTCGTGCTCGAGAATCCGTGGGAAATCTATGCGGGGACGACGTTCGGTCTGGCCGTCGCCGCCATTCTTCAAAATCGTGGAAGTGACGGCTCGTGGCGGCTCGGCGCCGCGCTCGGCGGCGGAATCGCCATCGGACTGATTCTCGCAGCCATTGCGGCGCTGCGCGACCGGCGAATTCGCGCCGCGGTCGCCATCGTGGCCGCGATCACGGCGGCGGCCGCGTTGATCTCGGCGATGGCCACATGGCCGCCTCTGGATCCGACTCTCGCCGGGACGACGCTGCTGCTCGGCCTGCCGATCTTCGCATTGCTGGCATTCATTGGCGTGGCGGATGAAACGGAAGCGGAGCCGGCCCTGATCGCCGCGGTCATGGGAGCAGCACTCTGGCTCGTGCGATTGACGCCGGGAGTGCCGCTTCTGGCGCTGACTGCGCCGGCGATACTGCTTTGGCTCTACCTCCGCCACGTTCAGCCGGGCATCCGCGTGGCGAAATTGGTGCTGCGCGGCATGACGATGGCATCCGTCGGACGCACGGCCGACGCTCTGAGCTTCCTGCGCCGCGCTTCCGAGATCGACGCGCACAGCCCGTTGGCGCGTTCAGCGCTGGCGCAGATCCATCGGACCCTGAATCCCGCGGAGGTCGCCGGTCAACCCGAGATTCTGCAACTGGTTGACCCGAAAGTCTGTCTCGATCAAGCCGCGGTGCTGCTGCTGGCCGAGCGAGTTTCTTCCGCCGCGATAACCGCAGCGCGCCGCATGCTCGATCTGGTCGATCAGCGGTCGCCGGAGCGGCGGGCGACAACCGCCTATTGGCGGGCCGTGGCCGCGACCCACGCCCTCGATCTCGACGCCGCGGCGGCGCAACTGGAGCGGCTCTTCGATCCGTCCTGCTGGTCGGCGGACGATCCCGCCCGCGCCGAAGCGCTGTTTGCCGCCTGGCGCCTGGCGCTGGTGTTGCACCCGGAACTGGCGCGGCGCGTCGGGGAACCGCAGTTGGCGCTTCCCGGCCGGAGGCTCGAAGCGATCGCCGCTGCCGAGCGCGAGTTGGCCGCGGGAGACAACGACTCCGCCGCCTGGACCCTCAAGCGCGTCCTTTACAGTGGATTGACGCTGTCCGAATTCCTGGCCGGACCCGTTCGAGAATTTGACGCGGCCTATGCCCACCAATTGGGGCTGGCGCTGATCGACGACGCGCCACGGCGAGCCCGCGGCGTCGAGTACCTTCAGATTGCCGCGGCCGGAATGCCCGGACAGGCCCCGTCCATCTTTCGCACAATCGGCGAAACGCTGGAGCGCGCCGGCGACGAAGTCGGCTCACGGGCGGCCTACGAGCGCGCCGTTCGAGCCGGCGTGAGTTTCGGCCCCGCGGCGCTGGCGGACGCCGATCGCGCGGCATATTTTGCCTCGGTCCGCCGATTGACCGATGACGCCCGGGCGCGCAACGACCTCGATGCGGCCGCGAAATATCTCCATCTGGCCACTGCCAATGAGCGGGCCGGCGTCGAAACCTGGCGGACCCTTGCTGACGTCCACGAACGCCGCGGCGACGCCCTGGGCGCCACTCGAGCGGTCGAGCAGGCGCTGATCTTCGCGCCCCGCGACGCCGACCTGCTCGCGCGCCGCGACCGGTGTTACTACTCGCTGTCGCCGGACGCAGTCCGCGCTTCCGAAAGCGCGGGCGCGGGGCTGGACGTCGGGTACTGCCTGGCCAAAGCGCGGGAACTGCTCGCGCACCGAGATGCCGACGCGGACGTGCTCGACTGGGCGCGCCACCTGGCGGACCTGGCGACGGCGCTGCGGCCCGACAGCATCGCGGCGCAGGTGCTGCTCGGACAGGCCGAGCTGCGGCTCGGAGAGCGGGATCGGGCCGTGGAACGCCTCGAGCGCGTCCGCGACTCGAGACCCGAGCGCTTCGCCGCCGCCGCGGATGAGGAAGCGTGGTTCCTCTCGTGCCGATTGCTCGGCGATCTGTATCTGCGCGAGCTTGACCAACCGGATCGCGCGCTGGCGTGCTTCCTCGATTATCGACGCAGCGACCGGAGCGGGGCCGACACGCTCTTCAAGCTCGGCGAAGCGTGCGAACGGCTCGGCGATGACGCCCGGGCCGCCCGGTTCTATGAGCAGGTGACGGCGTACGACGGGCATCCGCTGGCGCCCGACGCGCGGGCGGCCCTGTCACGGCTGCGCGTGCCGCGCTCATGATCCCCGCGACGACTCGCGCTCCGGCGCCGGCCGCCGCTCGTCGGGGCCATCAAGATAAGGCAGGACGATCGAGGGCGAGGATGGCGCCGGCTCGGGCGCCGCGGCCGGTTCGCTATCCTCCGCGCTCATCAGGTTGGCCCACGGCTTCCAGCCCGGCACGTGATCGCAGATCGACTTGATCGCCGCCATGAGCGGCATCGCCAGGAACAGTCCCGGAACACCCCAGACCAGGTCCCAAAACAGGCACGACAGCATCACCGTCGTGGCATTGAGGTCCATGTGCCGGCCCATGACCAGCGGCACGATCAGATAACCCTCGAGCGTCACAATCGCCGTGTAAATGACGATCACGCCCAACGCGTGCATCGGCGACAAATGCACGAAGGCGTCGATCAACGGCGGAATCCCGGCAATGATCGGGCCGATGTACGGGATGTAGCTCAGCACCCCGGCAAGTAATCCCCAGGTCCAGCCTTGGTGCAGCCCCATCGCCTGGTAAATGGCGCCGATCACGATGGCCAAGCCAATGTTGATGAGCGTGCGCCAGATGAGATACGTGCGAACCGCCAGGGTCATCTCGCTCAGCGTCGCCGCGACCATGCGGCGCGTCTCCGGACTGGTGCCGAAAATCTCGGTCACGCGGCGCATCAACATCCGACCCTCGAACAACAGAAACAACAGGATGAACAAGATCAGGACGAACTCGAACAACCAGGCGACCAGATGCCCGCTGAACCAGAGAATGGCATCGGTCACGTAGCTCCCGGCCAAGAGCCGTTGCACGTATTCGAATGCCTGCGAATCGACGGCCTTTTCTGGAAAATACTGCGGGTCGAGCGGCACCGGCGAAACCTTTTCGATGTTCGCCCGAAATTGCTCGTAGATCTGCTGCTGGCGCCGTTCGTCGTGCGGGAGGTCCTGCAAGAGTCGCGGCACCGCGGCCACGAATCCGAGCGTCACCACGAGATTCAGCACGACTAGCCCGACGACGGGAACAATGCAGGCGAGCGGCCACGGAAAGCGGTAGAAGTCGTGGAGCCGGTTGGCCGATGGCCACAGAATCGACGCCAGCAGGGCGGAGATGACGAGCGGGATGAAGATCGACTGTCCCAGGCGCAGTGCCACGATTGCGCCGAGCAGGATCAGCACGTTCAACCCGATGCGCGTCGCGCCGGAAAAGCTCAGATTCATGGCCGCTTCCCTCAGCCGGCGGCGAAGGATTTCCCCCGACTCTCCAGCCTACGTCCGTTCCGTCGGCCTCGCAGCCTGGAGCGTATTGTGCAACAGCATGGTGATGGTCATCGGCCCAACGCCGCCGGGAACCGGCGTAATGGCGCCGGCGACGGCGCGGACCGCCTCAAAATCCACGTCGCCGCAGAGCTTTCCATCCGCGCCGCGGTTCGTGCCGACGTCGATGACCGTGGCGCCAGGCTGCACCATTTCGGCCGTCAAGAATCGCGCTTGACCGATCGCGACGACCACGATCTCCGCCCGCCGAGCGATCCCGGGCAGATCGCGGCTGCGGCTGTGCGCGACCGTGACCGTCGCATCCCCGCCGTGCCCTTTCTGCATGAGCAACAGCGCCAAGGGTTTCCCGACGATGTTGCTGCGGCCGACGATCACCACCGGCCGGCCCGCCGTCTCGATCCCGTTCCGCTCGAGAAGCTGCTGAACGCCATGGGGCGTGCACGGTTTGAATCGCGGCCGGCCGATCGCCAGAAGCCCGACGTTCTCCGGGTGAAAGCAGTCCACGTCCTTTTCGGGCGCCACGGCTCGGATCACCGCGGACTCGTCGATCTGTTTCGGCAGCGGCAGTTGCACCAGGATACCGTGAACACTCGGATCGCGGTTTAAGCGCTCCACGAGCGCGAGCAGTTCGGCCTGGGACGCCGTGGCCGGAAGTTCGTGATGAAAGCTCGTCATGCCCGCCTGTTCGCACGCCTTCCGCTTGTTTCGGACGTAGACGTGGCTGGCGGGATCATCGCCGACGAGCACGGTAGCCAATCCGGGGCGCGGACCGCCGGCGGCCGTCAGTTGCCCGACGGCCGCAGCGATTTCCGACTGCATCCGCGCCGCCAGCGCCTTACCGTCCAAGAGGCGTGCCGTCATGGGTGGTAGTCTCCAGAAGTCGAACCAAAGACGGGAGGAGTTCGCCCGACGGACCGATCAATCGAACGTCCGCCAGGCTGCTCGCCGACGACACATTCAGGTTGCATTCGATGACCGGCCGACTCAATGCGCGTACGGCGGCGATCAGTCCCGCCGCGGGATACACGGTGCCGCTGGTTCCGACCACGAGGAGGAGGTCGCAGCGCTCGATGGCCCACTCCGCCAGCCGCCAGATTCCGACCGGCAGGCATTCGTTGAACCAAACGACATTCGGGCGTAACAAAGCGCCGCAGGAATCGCATGGCGGCAGATCGGGGAGCGGATCGAGTCCACGATCGGAGACTTCGCCGCAGCCGGTGCAGCGCGTCTCGCGAATCGAGCCGTGGATTTCGAGGACGCGGCGGCTGCCGGCGGCCTGGTGCAGCCCGTCCACGTTCTGCGTGATGATCGTGACGCCGCCCTCGGGTCGCTGCGCTTCCAGCGCGGCGAGGGCATGATGCCCGGGATTCGGTCGCACGCTTTGCAGATTGGCGCGCCGGGCGTTGTAAAACTGCCAGACCAGCCGCGGATCGCTCGCGAACCCTTCCGGCGTGGCCACCGCTTCGATCGAATACCCTTCCCAGAGGCCGCCGGCGTCGCGAAAGGTCGGCACGCCGCTCTCGGCCGAGACGCCGGCCCCAGTCAGCACCACGATCCGCTCCGCCGCGCTCAGAAGCCGCGCCGCGCGGTCAATCTCGGACATGGTCGGTGGCGACGCCATTCGGCCTTCCCTTCCCGGTCGGTTCGCCGATAACATACGGCCTCGATCGTCAATCGCCACGGAGGGTCGCAATGGGGGCGGAGGACCGTTGGCGGCGCGAGCAAGCATATCACGATGCCGAGGCGGCGGCGCGGGCGCGCACCTTCGCCGGCGAGCCCGATCGCCTGCGTTTCAACGACGACGACTATCTCAACCACGAACCGTGGGTCCGCCGCGCGATGGATCGGCTCGGGCCCGTCGCCGGGCGGCGCGTGCTCGACTGGGGATGCGGACACGGCATGGCGGCGGTGGTGCTGGCGCGCCGCGGCGCGATCGTGACCGCCTGCGACCTGTCGAGCGGCTACGTGCGGGAGGCGCAGGCTCGGGCCGCGGCCAACGGCGCCGGCATCGACTGCCTTCAGGCGAACGGCGAACGGCTGCCAATCGCCGATGCCGCATTTGACGCCGTCTGGGGGCACGCGATTCTGCACCACCTCGACGTGCCGCGCGCCGCGGCGGAGTTGCGCCGCGTGCTGCGTCCCGATGGCGTGGCCGTGCTCTGCGAACCCTGGAACGGCAATCCGCTGCTCCGGCTGGCGCGAGAATGGCGCTGGACCGGACGGCACACGGTCGATGAAGCGCCCCTCGACGCCGCCGCCTTGCGGAAGGTCCGGGCGGCGTTCCCGGCACTCGAAGTTGATGGCGTCCAACTCTTCTCCATGCTGGCGCGGTCCCACCGGCCGAGCGGGTGGCAGTCGTTCCTGGCCCGGAGCGACGCTCGGATCCTTGAGCGCTGGCCGGCGTTGCAGCGGCTCGCCCGGTATGTCGTGCTGGTTTTGCGGCCGGGAGGACCGGGCTTGTCCCGCGTGTTCGGGGCCGTACCATGACTGTTCGGCAGAGTGCGATTCGGGAGCGTTTCCATGTCGATTGACAAGAGCCTGCGACGCAAGAATACACTGGCCCGCGCGCGGAGCGTGCTGACGCGCGGCGAGCGGATCAAAGTGCTGCGCGAAACGGATCGATGGATCGAGGGCCGCAGCCCTTTCGGATTGCCCAAGGTGCGTGTGATGAAGGTGGCGGCGAAGAAGGGCAAGCCAAAGGAGAAGGCGGCCGCCGGGGCCGAGGGCGCGCCGGCGGAAGGCGCCGCGGCGGCGCCCGCTGCCGCCGCTCCGGCCGAAAAGAAGTCCGCCGGCAAGAAATAGAGTCATTCACCGCGGAGGGACGGAGACGCAGAGAAAGTCGATTGGCTGGATTGAGACTTCTCTGGGGTTTTCCGCGCCTCCGTGGTTTCCTGTCCGAAAATGGCGACCGCCTACATCGCGCTCGGCGGCAACCTCGGCGATCGCGCGGCGACGCTGCGGTCCGCTTTGCGAGAATTGGCGGCGACGGATGGCGTTCGACTCGAGCGCGTCTCGTCGTTCCACGACACGGCGCCGGTGGGCGGGCCGGCGGGACAGCCCCGCTATCTGAACGCCGTCGTGGAACTCACCACAACTCTAAGTCCGGAGTCTCTGCTCGAGGCGCTCTTGCAAATCGAGCGGCGGCACGGCCGTGAGCGCGGCGAAAAAAATGCGCCGCGCACGCTCGACCTCGACATCCTGCTGTTCGACGAAATATTGCGCTCGTCGCCGGACCCGGTGCTGCCGCACCCGCGGTTGCACGAACGGCGCTTTGTGCTGGAACCGCTGGCCGAAATCGCGCCGGACGTCGTGGCGCCGGGCCTCGGGCGCACGATCCGCGAACTGCTCGACGCTCAGCCGACCAACGCTGCCGAACCCGCAGGCTCGCCCCGGCTGCTTTTCGCCGAACGGGCCCTGGTGACGGGGTCAACCAGTGGGATCGGACGGGCGATCGCCTTGGCGTTCGCGCAGGCCGGCGCCGACGTGATCGTTCATGGACGGCGAAATGTCGAGGCGGTGGCCGCTGAAATCGCGGCGACTGGGCAACGCAGCGCGGCGTTCGCGGCCGACCTGAGCCGCTCGAACGCCGCCGAGCGACTGGTTGACGACGCCTGGCGGGTCTGGGACGGGATTGACATTTGCGTGTTCAACGCCGGAGCCGATGTCTTGACCGGCGAAGCCGCCGCCTGGCCGTTCGATCGAAAGCTCATGGAACTCCTGGCCGTGGACGTGACCGCGACGATCCTGGGCGCCCGGGCGGCCGGCGAACGGCTCAGAGCGCAGGGCCGTGGGGTCATTCTCACAGTGGGTTGGGATCAAGCGGAAACCGGCATGGCTGGCGACAGTGGACAGTTGTTCGCCGCGGCCAAGGCGGCCGTCGCCGGATTCTCACGCAGCCTGGCGGTTTCGCTGGCACCGCAGGTGCGCGTCAACGTGCTGGCACCGGGCTGGATTCGAACCGCGTGGGGCGCCGGAGCGTCGGAGATCTGGCACGAGCGCGTGCGCCGCGAGACGCCGCTGGCCCGCTGGGGCTACCCCGCCGACGTGGCGCGCACCGCGGTTTGGCTGGCGTCACCCGCCGCTGGGTTCCTGACCGGCCAGGTCGTTCGCGTTGATGGGGGAGTTGTCCGCTGACCGCTCAAGTGATTCCGAATTGATCGACGAGTCGGCGGCCGTTGATGTCTACGATTTCGAGAATCTTGTTCACGTCGCTGATGGGCTGGTTTTCGGCAATCGCCCAATTGATGATTTGCAGGTTTTCTTGGCCGGCTTTGACAAATTCGAGGATGCTGTCGAGAAGTGATGTGTGCTCGTGAAACCAACGTTGATTCAGGATTCCAAAATCGTTGCGATCGACTTCCCGCCAAAACCGTTGACCTTGAAGATGTTCGATCCAGCGATGGCGAACGTATTTGTTCCAGTGATGTTTGACCCAATCGCGATGACAGAAATCCTGTCCGAGGTCCTGGTGCGCGGCCTCGCAGATCAACCAGCGGTGGATATCGGCCTCTCGGATCCAGTCCTCGTAGATGCTCAGCCGCTCGATGCCCTCGGGCACCTCAATCGGATGAATGTCCACTGTCATTTCCGAGTCGACGCATGGGGTCGCGGCAGCCATCGGCATCACCCTTGGTTTCGATCCGTGAAGCCAACAGCGCCAGCGCGACCCGGTCCCTGGGCTGACGGGCCTCGGCAATCTGCTTGAACTTCTATCGATATAGTAATCTAGTCAAATCTACGGATCAAGCCGTCCAGCACGGGAATCGAGCCTGCCGGCAGGAGATTTGCTGGTTGTGGCGGGGGTATCGAGCCACGCCCGGAGCCGCGGCGCGAGCGGCGGACCTCCGTGTCCTGTCGCACTCGCGCCGCGGCCGCGCCGGGGAGGGTCACTTCAAATTCAGGGGGACGCCGCCGGCCGATCGAATTCCGGCGTCGCCGGCGACATTCAGTTTCTGCAGGGCGGCCATGCACTCCGGCGAAGCCGAGCTCATCGCCGTGAGGCACCGCAGGCAGCAGGCCCGGACCGAGGCCGCCGGGTCTTTCTCCGCAGCCTCGGCCAGGGCGGCGATGACTTCCGGCCGGGTGCGGCCGGGACCGCTTGCCAACGTTTCCGCCGCGACTTCACGCATCGACGGCAGCAGATCATCGCGCAGACAGCCGATCATGCGGAACACCGGATCAGGATGCCGGGCCGCTTCGACGGCAGGCACGGTGACGACCGCGACGGCCGGTTTGCGTTCAGCCGGTTTGCCGGACCACCGAGTCGACGCACCAGCTTTCGGTGACTTGTTCTCGCCCTCAAGCTCCTTCTGCACCTTCTTGTTCGCCACGTAATCCTTGGGCTGCATGATCGGATCGGTGGGCTTGCCCGCGGTGGACTGTGCGGCCATCTGGGCGATCGTCGTGGGCTTGGCGGAAGCGTCGGCCTGCTTCGCAGTCGCCGGCGCGGCGCTTTCCACGATCGTCATGACTTCGCCGGTATCGAGATCCTTGACTTCCAATGCCATGGCGCCGGATGAGTGCTTGTAGGTCTTGAGGACCTGGCAACGTTGCGGTTTGCCATCGCTGGTAGTCAAGGTGATGATGGAGTCTTTCGCGGCGGACTGCTTTGCCGAAGTGGTCGCGTCGGCGCGAACCAGACCCGCGCAAACAAGGGCCGCCGTCAATCCTGCCCAGCCATGAAACCGTCGCATCGCCACCTCCGTGCTTTCGCCGATTGCGCCGCTGCCCCGGCTCCTGCCGTCGCCCGCGGCTCGCCATGCTTATCGGCTTTGCGGAGGATACGGCATCGACCGAAGATGCCGATGCGCGGGATTCTGCTGGTGAACTAGGTAAGACCTGCGGCCCCGGCGCGGCTCAGTCCAACTCGCGCAAGGCGCCGCTGTCGCGCCGATAGAGCGGCAAGTGCCGGTAATAGACTTCCAGCGTCAGCAGCGCCAGGCTTGTCTGCGTCAGCCGGCCGCCGCCCCGGCCTGTTAGATAACTGTCCGGCGCCCAGGATCCGTTGCGGTCCTTGGTCGGCGAGTTATCCTGCGTCGCGACCAGCAGGTCGCGCATCGTCGGGTTCCAGACCTTTTCCCAGTCGTCGCCGCCGAAAAAGTGCATTACCTGCGTGGCATAGTAGTAGTAGTAAATGTCGTTGAGTCCGGAATTCGGCAGCGTGCGCTTCAACCCCTCGACGCCGTTGACCAAGATCGGGTTTTTCGGCCCCCAGCCAAGGTATTGCCGGCACAAGAGGCCGACGGCGTTCAGTGTCCGGCGGTCGCCCGGTGCGGTGTAACCGTAGGCCGCGCCTCGCTCTGTCTGCACCGAGTCGAGGAAGTTGCCGACGCGGTAGAGCACCTGGCGATCGACATTCAGGCCAGCCATCGTTCCGGATTTCAACGCTTGCAGGCACCAGCCAGTGACGGACGTGTCGCCGGGTTCGCCGGGGCGATAGCGGAAGCCGCCCGCCGGGTGCTGCGCCTTGGCCAGGTAATCCAGTGCCGACTGGGCCATCCGGCGGATCGATTGATCCTGGGTCATGCCGTACGCTTCGCAGACGGCCATGGTGGCGATGGCATGTCCGTACAGATCGCGGGCGCCATTAAAGCTGCCGTTGGCTCGCTGCTTGCTCCGAAGATAAGCGAGTCCGAGATCCACCGTGCGGGCATAGGGGTGGTCGGCATCGCCGATCGGCGTCTTGTGCGTCTGCCCAGCCGCGAGAAACGGCAGCAACGCCAGGCCCGTGGCCGCGATGTCGTCGCTGACGGTCGCCTCGGTCAGGACCCATCGGCCGTCGTTTTTCTGCTGCCGCACCAGCCATTGAAGACCCTTGGCGACGGCGGCTTCGGAGGCGGCGTTGCCGCCGCCCTCGGCGACGAGTTTCTGCCGCGTCGCTCCACTGCGGCCGGCGAAGGCCACGCCAGGCAGGATCTTGCCGCCGAGCCAGCCGCCCTCGGCTCCGAACATGGGCGCGATCCCCGCACGCTCGCTCAGCGCACCACCGCCCTGCCCTCCGCCAAACCCCGGCGGCGGCGGCACCGTCTGCATCGCCGCGTCCGGGGCGCCGGCTATTCCGATCGCATCGTCCGGCTTCAGCGGCCCCGGAACGGATTGCGCCTCGATCCGATCGATGTTGTAATTCGTCTGCAAGTCCGGATTCAGCCCGACGTCGGTGTTCTCGAAATTGTGCTTGTCGGGCGGTCCGTCCACTCGGGTTTCAAACACGGCCTCCTCCCGCGGCGGCGCGTCCATGGGTATCGGCCGAAGGTACGAGGTGAGAATCAACGCCAGCAGCAACGTCATGTGAATGCCGCCGCTGGAAAGCCAGGCGGGAATCTGCCGCTTCCAGACGCGCTCGGCCGGGTCGTCGCCGGCGCTGGCCACCTGGCGCAGCGGAACGAACGGCGTGGCCACCGGAATCGGTGAACTCTTGGGCCGGCTCGCGCTGTGAATCGGCTCAGCCAAGTTACGCCTCCCGCTTGGGGAAAGACTCAGGTGGCTCGGCCGCCTGTTTGCGTGCCGCAGCCAATTGTTCTCGCACCCGGCGATCCTCGCGCCGCAGCCAGACCACCGCTGAACCTGCCGCAATCGCCGTCGCGGCAATCGCCGCCAACACGCCGGCAACCGCGGCCGTCGGCACCGCCCACGTGGGACCAGCCGTCGGCGGCGAAGCGGGAACCGGCCGAATCGTCCGCGCGAGCAACAGCGGCGCGTCGCGCCAGCCATCCTTGGCGGCGTAGCGATAGCGCTTGAAGAAGTAACCGTCGGCCTCCACGGCGCGATTCAAGGTCTCGCCCGCTTGCAGGTCGCCCGGCAGTTCGCTGAAGACCACGCAATACGGATTATTGCCGAATCGTTCGTCGAAAATCCACGCCTCGTAGAGTGCATGAAGCGAATCGTCCGATCCGGCGAGCGTCTCCGGCACTTCGTACTGACGGAGCATGCGCAACTGCCCGGCGACGCGGACGAGCCGGCCGCGATACCGACCCCGATCTTCGCCGAACAGATGGGCAAAGTTGATGTTGGTCGACGCTGCTTGTCGCTGCAATTCTTGGGGCACCCGCCGGGCATGCAGCAGCAGCTGCTCGTAACACTGCGCCTCGAACTGGTTCTGATTCCGGTTCTGCACCGGCACATTGTCTTCGACGTAGCGCAGCAGATCGGACTGGAAGGCGGGATCGATCGCCGGCTGCGCGGCGGCGATCGAAACCGCAAGGAACGCCGCGGCCAGAGCCGCCGGCAGCCCGAAGTTCGGCTTTTTCTTCGCGGCCGACATCGCGTCATCTCTTGCTGATTCGTCCGACGTTCATTGTACCCGCGGCTCAGCGGTTTCGCGGCTGGTAGTCCGGCGGCGGAGCAAAACCAATCCGGCGAACGCCCGCGGCCAGGCAGGCGTCCATGGCATCGACGAGCCGGGCATACCGCAGTTTCGATGCCGCCTCGATCCGCACGCCGCTCGCCGAGCGCATTTTGCGCAACTCGTCCTTCAGAATTGCGCATAACTCGGCCGGTGTCGCTCCCGCAATCGTTTTGTCCGCGGCGTCGTGAATCGTGATCCCCGTCAGTTCGCCGGCCCCATTCGCGGTGAGCGAGATCGTCACGTCTGGACCATCCTCGGCGTCGGCGCTGGTCTGTCTCGTCAGGTCGATCTGGGTCGGGTCCTTGGCCCGCGGCTCCAAAGGCCGGGGCAGCGCCACGTCGAGCTGGCCTTCCGACGCGCTGGCCGCCTTGAACGTGATGACGAAAAACGCCAATAGCTGAAACGACATGTCCAGCATGGGCGTGATCGGCAACTGGATGTCGATCGGCAGGTCGGGCGCCCGCCGCCGCGTTCGCCGCATCGCTCACCCCCGTTCGGCCCGGAGTTGCAGTTTGCGCAGGCCGGCATCCTGGCACTGCCGCATCACCGCGTAAATCCGGTCGTAGCTGCACTCGCGCGACGCGCGGATGATCACCAGCGTCCGCAAGTCGCCGTCCTCGTTGCGGCTGGCCATCGACCGCCGGATGCGCTCGGCGGACTCGCGCAGGAACTCGGCGATTTCGTCGTCGCGCGTCATCAACTTCCGGCCCACGACGCGCACCGAGCCGTCGTCGAGAATGCTTAGGTGCAACACGTCCGGGCCGGATTCCGGCACCGGCGCCGCCATCTGCGACAGCGGCAGCTTGATCGTCGGATCGTTCTCCTCCATGACGAAATTCGCGCACATCATGAAGAACATGATGAGTTGCAGCACCAGGTCGAGCAGCGGAACCAGGTTCGGTTCCGCGCTCATCTCCGATTGCAGGTGGTGCTGAGCCATGGCGGGGATCAGGGGCCGAGGGTCAGGGTTCGAATGGCAGAGAACTCCGGCGGAATCTCACGATGGGACGGCGCTCGATTCCTGGCTGCGATTCCCGGTGTCCTGGTTTCGGATCGCGGCGTCCGGCTTCTTGGTGCTGTAGTACATCTGGGTCAGCAGGTCGTCGGCCATGTTGGCCACGTCCATCGAAATCCGCGTGATTCGATTGCGGAAGAAGGCGTTGAAGAACAGTCCCGGGACCGCGATGGCGATGCCGAGCATGGTGATGACCAGGGCATGCGAGATGCCGTCGGCCACGCGCGCCGCCTCGACGCCCTTTCCGCCCTTCGCCAGTTCCTTGAACGACAGAATCATCCCGAACACCGTGCCGACCAGTCCGATCAATGGGCCGAGCGAACAAATGACGGCCGTGTAGTTGTTGATCTGCTCCTTGCTGGAGCGGATGCTGTCCACGATATTGAGCGCCGCGTCGCGCGCATCGTCGAGGCCGTATTGAAGCCGGCTCATGCCGCCGGTCAGCACGCGGCCGAGAAACGACGGGTCGGCCCGCGCCCGGTCGAACGCTTCCTTGAACCGCCGCTGGTTCACCAGCTCGGTAAACTCCTGCACGAATTGCGGCGGCATCGCCACCTGCATTCGCAGGTCAAGTGCCAGGAGAATCACCAGCGCCACCAGGGCCATCGACAGAAATAGCAGCAGCGGCCCGAAGACGATGCCGGCGGACTTGATGATGTGGACGATGAGGCTTTCTTCGGGAGCGGCCGCTTCGCCGGGCGCGCCTTGAGCCACCACCGGTCCGGCCAGCAAGAGCAACATCAGCAAGGCAAACAGTCGCCACCGGTCCGATTGGAACAACGCCATGCCGATTGGCCCCCGCAGCCGCCGAACGGCGTGCCGTGTAGATGATACTTGGATGAGCGGCGAAAGCGAAGAGTTCCAGCGAGACCGTCCAGCGCCCCTCACTCCGGCACGCGGACCGCCTCGCCGCCGGCGCGCATCGCCAGCGCCGGCATCACGGGATTCGCTGAGTTGGCGAGGAAGCGCACCGAGCCGTCGCGGAAGGCGAAGTTGGCGCCGTTGCTACTTCTCTCAAACTCGCAGGTGAATCAATAAGCCATCCGTTCCGAAGGCGTCAGCATTGACATGAGGGGATAGACAAGTTGGTCAGTCGTCGAGCGGGTGAATGACTGCCGCTCTCCCGCTGCAACGTCACTTCGGCGTCTCCGGCAGCGACAGCGATTGGCCATTGTGCTGTGCGTTGAGGCTGAGCAAGAACGGCGCCGCCCGCGCCGCCCATTCCTCGGGCGAGGGATACTTCGCCGCCTCCTTGGCCCAGGCTTGTCGCAGCATGTCCGTATTGATCACGCCGGGATTGAACGCCACCGCCGCCATGCCCTTCGGTAGTTCCCGAGCAAGCGATTTCGTCAACCCCTCAACCGCGAACTTGCTGGCGACGTAGGGCGCCACGTTCGGCGCGGCCGTGCGGCCCCAGCCCGAACTGAGATTCACGATCACGCCCGTTTTCCGCTCCACCATCGCCGGCGCGAAGTGGCGGATCACATTCGCAACGCCGCTCACGTTGACGCGCAGGATCGCGTCGAGCTCGTTCGCCGAGATCTGCCAGAGCGGCGCGGGATTGTTCATCAACCCGGCATTGTTAACGAGCAGGTCCGGGGGGCCGAGCCGAGACACGATGCGCTCCGCCCAGGTTTTCACGGCGTCGTCGTCCGCGGCATCGACGGCCGCAAAGTCATGGGGCGCAGTGAATTGCCGCGAGAGATCGGCAACGGCCGAGGTCGATCGGCCGCAGCCGGCGACCACGTGGCCCAATTCTGCGAATTGCTCGACTAAGGCGCGGCCCAACCCGCGCGTCGCTCCCGTCATCACGATGAGTCGTCGCGTGGAATCGCTCATGCCCTCATTGATAGTCGGCGTGTGAGTTGAAACGGCAAAAACTTGCAATTCGGCAAAATGCGTGGCCCGGCCCGGCGAACAACCCAGTGGTTCGCCGAAATTCCGGGGTTGGGGCGGATGGGATCGACCTTTCCCCCCGCGTGCAAGAGAGAGGGGTCACCTCATGATTCGAAAGCTTGTGTTCCTCGTGGGCGGGACGGTCGCAGTCCTGGCCGTGGTCAACAGCGTGTGGTCGGGCAGCGTGCGGACGGCGTGGAAACGGGCTCAGGCCCGGATCGAGCGGCAGATCTCGCCGGAGTTCGAACTGGCCCGCATCCGCGACCAGATCGCTCAACTCACGCCCGACATGCACCGGAACATCGCCCGCATTGCCGATGAAATGGTGCAGGTCGACACGCTTGAACGCCGCGTCGCCGATCTCACGGCTCGTCTCGAGAAGTCGAAAGACGAGCTCGCCGCCATGACCCAGGCGATCGAATCCGGCGCCAAGCGCGTGTCGCTCGGCGGACGGGAACTGACGCCCAACCAGGTCAAGGATAAACTCCGCGCCTGCAAGAACGTGGAGCGGGAACTGACCAACACCCAGAAGATCCTGGAGGCGAAGAAGGCCGGCGTCGAGGCCGCCCGGCAGCAACTGCTCGAGATGCGCGCCCAGAAGGATCAGTTGGAAGTTCTGGCCGCGGAGTATGAATCGCAGTGGAAGACGCTGCAACTCGAACAGACGCGCAGCAAGCTGAAGCTCGACGACAGCCGCTTGGCCGAAATCAAGGAATCGTTCGAGAAGCTCCGCGAGCGGATCGAAGTCGAACGCCGCAAGGCCGAACTGGCCGGGCAGTTCTCCAACGAGACGCTGACGTTCGAGAAGAAAGTCGAGTCGGCTCAATCGGTCGTGGACGAGGTCAAGGAGTACTTCGGTTCCAAGTCCGAGAAGCCCGACACGGTCAAGAAGTAACGGATCCCGCCGGTTCTCTTGTTAGCCGCGAGCCGGAGTCTTCGGAGGCGAGCGCGCTCGGCTCCGAGGACTCCGAGTCGCGGCTAAACCTTTATGATGACTTCACGGACTCTGCGGAACTCCGACCATGCTCGGCGGCGGATGGCTCACACTTCGGCAGGCGCGGGCCGCGTTGCAGAACGGCCGGCTGGAAGACGCTCAGCAATTGCTGGCACATCCGGCAGTTCGCGGCCACCGGAAGTCGTGGGACCTGCACAAGCAACTCGTCGCCGGTTTTGTGCAGCGCGGGCAGCGGCATCTCAGCCAGAACAATGACACGGCCGCCTGGGACGACTTGCTGAAAGCGGAGGCGCTGGCGCCGGCGGACCCGGGCGCACAGGCCCTGCGGATCGCCCTGACTCGCCGCGGCATCGCGGAGCTGCGCGGGCTCCTCGAAGCCGGTGAGACTCAGCGAGCGGTCGAGCTTCTGGCTCGATTCGGCCAACACGCCGTCGCTCAGGCCGAGCTCCGCCAACTCGAAGACGCCGTCAAGGACTGGGTTTTGACGCAAGATCTCGCCGATCGCGGCGAATTCCCATTAGCCCAGCGGATGTTCGAGCGGGTGCGGAGGGTCGTGGCCGCGGGGCCCGGCGTGGAACGCTACCAGGGGGAACTCGATGATCGGGCTCAACGCTACCAGGCCGCGGTCGCTCCGCTCCATGAGGCGGTCGATCAACGCCGCTGGCGCGACGTGCTGCACCTGGCCGAACAGGTGCTCGTCGTGGCGCCGCAGCACGGCGAGGCGCGGAAAGCCCGGGCGCGAGCCTGGAAGCTCCAGGAACCGGAAACGCTGGTCGAGCCGCGGGCCGGCCGCAGCCTCGATTCGACCGTCCCGGATGAACCGCTCACGCCGCCGAAGCGGTTCCTGCTCTGGATCGACGGCGTGGGCGGTTACTTGATCTGCCTCGGCTCGCGCGTGAGCTTCGGGCAGGCGACAGCCGAGGGAGCCATCGACGTGCCGCTCATGGCCGACGTGTCCCGGCTGCACGCGATCCTGCAACGCGACGGAGAAGGCTACGTGATCGAATCCACGCGAGGCCTGACGGTCAATGGCCAGCCGACCGGCAAGGCCACACTGAACCCCGGCGACCGCGTGACGCTCGGCGGCGCGTGCCAGTTTCTGTTCCAGACGCCAGTGCCAGTGAGCACGACGGCGCGGCTGGACCTGGTCAGCGGGCACCGCCTGCCGCTGTCGATCGACGGCATCGTGCTGATGTCGGAAACGCTGGTCATGGGCCCGGGACCGGTTGCCCATGTGCCGCTGCCCGACGCCGAAAGTTCCGTCGTGCTGTATCGACACAAAGACGGGCTGGGAGTCCGCTGTGCCGGAGAATTCAAGGTGAATGGAAACGTCGCCCGGGATCGAGAGGTATTGCCGCCAAACGCCACGGTGCAGACGCCGCAGGCCAGCTTCGCCATCGAGCCGGCGGCGCGCTGGGGCAAGTAGGGAACTGAAGAATGAAAAATGAAGAATGAGCAGTGGAACCGACCGCCCGAGGTTCACTGACCACGATTTGTTTTTTGTTCCCGCGGGGAGCGATGATCCATGAAGTTCACGTATGGTTCCGGTCAACGGCCGCTTGAGGGCTACACCATCAAGCGCGGCGTCGGCAAGGGCGGCTTCGGCGAAGTCTACTTTGCCGTCTCCGACGGCGGGAAGGAAGTCGCGCTGAAACTCGTCCGCGGCGACAGCGACGTCGAGCTGCGCGGCATCGCCCAGTGCCTGAACCTGAAGCACCCGAATCTCGTCGCCCTGTACGATCTCCGCGCCGACGCCGAGGGCAACCAGTGGGTCGTCATGGAGTACGTCGGCGGTGAACCGTTGCACCTCGTGCTGAATCGCCACGTGAACGGCCTGCCTCGCGAATTGACCCGGCAGTGGTTCCAGGAACTGGCCCGAGCCGTCGGCTACCTGCACGACCACGGCATCGTCCACCGCGATCTCAAGCCGGCCAACATCTTCGTGGAAAACGGCCTTCTGAAAGTGGGCGACTACGGCTTGTGCAAGTCGATGTCCACGAGCAAGCGCACGGCTCAGACGCAATCGGTCGGCACGGTACACTACATGGCGCCGGAAATCTCGACCGGCAACTACGGCAAGCAGATCGACGTGTACGCCTGCGGCGTGCTGTTGTACGAGATGCTGACCGGGCGCGTGCCGTTCGACGGCGAAAGCGCGGGCGAGATTCTGATGAAGCACCTGACCACGCCGCCGGACCTCAGCGCGCTGCCGTTCGAATTCGTGCCGATCGTATCCAAGGCGCTGGCGAAAGATGCGCGGCAGCGATTTGGAACCATGGCCGAGATGGCGCAGGCGGTGGACTCGCTCAATGCGCCGCCGCCGAAGGTCGAGCCGCATCGGGCGCCGCCGCCGCCGGTCCCCGTCGTGCGGCCGGTGGCGAGCTCCCCGGCGGCGATGGAGCCAGTCGCCGGGACGTCGCTCCGCGGACAGATCGCGGAACTCTCCGGTTCGATGGCGATTGCCGTCGTGCTTGCCCTGCTGGCGGCGGTGCTCGGAGCCGCGGTCATGGGCAATGCGCAGATCGGCTTGTTGGGTTCGCTATTTTTCACGACCGTGGCATTGAGTTGGGCGGTGCTGATCCCGGCCAAGTTCTGGAGCGGCCGCGGGGGCGACGGCTGGGGCCGCCGGCTCGTCATGATGGGCCTCGGAGCGCTGATCGGCGTCGGCACGATGTGGATGAACGGCTGGTCGCCGTCGTTACTGAATAGCGCGGGGCAACCGATCGGTTCGCCCGGCGAGTTCGCTCGCCGGCTGCTGACGGATTCCCGAGGCATCGCGAACAGCGCTCGATACATCGCCTACTTCGGCTTGGCGCTCGGCGCAATCCGTTGGTGGCGAATTGCCGATCGTAAGCGGCGGCACTGGTTCAGCCTGTTTCCGCTTTTGGCCGCGGGGTTCTGGGCCATGGTGCTCAGTTTCATCTGGCCATGGTCGGAGCAGCCGTCCATTTTCGGCGCCGCGTCGTTGGTGCTGACCTCGGCGATCGTGCAATGGGTCAGCCCGTGGGAACCACCGCCGCCGCCGTCGCCGCGCCGGCTGCGGTTGCGCTATGCGTGAGGCCGATTTCGGTTTTCGAGTGACGGCTTCCGATTCATTCGGGAAGTCGGCGATGGACGAAGGGTGCTGCGATGCGTCGAAAAGTAACAATCGTGGTGTTCGGTCTGCTGGTCCTGGCGGTGATCGCGCAGTCGATGACCCTCCTGGAGCGGCGGCGCGTGGACGAACCGGACGATTTCGCCTTCGGCGGCGACCACGGCATCGTGCAGTTTCGCAAGTCCTGGCCGTCCGCGCCCGTGCCGCCAATCCCCACGGTCGACTTGCGCAAGCTGAAGTCGATGGCCGCCAGCGGCAAGTCGGTGAAGACGGTCGTGAGCGATTCCAACGTCGTCTGGAAGTTCAGCGTGACGAGCGACCGCCTGCCGTATGCCGCCGCCTACGAAGACGCTTTCAAGAAAGCACGAGCCGCGCTCATGCACGAACTGAATCTGACCGAGCCGCCAAGTGATGAGTACATCCGCGAAAAACTGGTCTCCAACTATCACGAAGAAAAAGGCCAGACGATCGAGGGCGTCGCGGATACGTACCAGGTCCGATACGACCTGAGCCTGAGTCGGGACACGGCCCGGGAACTGGCGCAGCACGAGCGCGAGTTGCGGGTTTACGATCGCATGGGCTGGCTGGCGCGCGTCGTCGCGGGAGTCACAGTCCTTCTGGGCTGCGTCGCCGGGTACATCCGCCTCGACGAGATGACGAAGGGGTACTACACCGGCCGGCTCCGTCTGCTGACGATCGTGGTGCTCCTTGTGTCGTTCGGGGTCATCGCCGCCACGCTGAATTGAGGCGTGTTTTTCCCGGTCCGACTTGCTTCACAGGGTCGGGGCTCGCTAGTCTGAACCCCATGGCCGCCGACAGCGACCGCTTGCTGGTTCAGCAGATCCGCCGGGGTGAATCCACGGCCTGGGATCAGTTGATTGCCCGGTACGAAGGGCGGCTGCTGGCGTTCGCGGAACGCCGGCTGCGCGATCGCGCCGCCAGCGAGGACGTCGTTCAGGAAGCGTTTGTCGGATTTCTGAACAGCCTGCCGAATTTCGACGAGCAGCGCGACTTGCAAACGTACCTGTTTACAATCACGGCTCACAAGATCACCGATCAGTTGCGGCGCCTGGGCCGGCGGCCCTATCAGACCGGGCTCGAGGCGACGCCCGAGATCCTGGGCAACCAGGTGGACAGCGGCCAGCGAAAAGCGTCGAGCCTGGCGCGGAGCGCCGAACGAATCGAGATGGAAAGTCAGGCCGTCGCTCGCGGCCTCGGACAGATGATTCACCAGTGGCGGCAGAAAGGCGATTTCACGCGGATCCAGGTCCTGGAACTGTTGTTCGTGAAGGGCTGGGCCAACCGCGATGTCGCGCGGTTTCTCAAAATCGGCGAGCAGCAGGTCGCCAACTACCGGTTTGCAGCGGTGCGCAAGCTCACGGAATTGATCCAGGACGCCGGCCTGCCGATTGACGTGTTTCCGGAGCTTCAGGCAGCCGCTGCCGATGCCGGCGAAGGGGAGGCGGAATGACCGAAATCACCCGCGACCGGCTTCGCGCGTTCATCGACGATGGGTTGTCCGAATCGGAGTCCGCGGCGATCGAGCAAGCGCTGCGCGGATCGGACGAACTGCGCCGGGAGTTGCAAGCGGTGATGCAAGAGCGCGAGCGCGGCGATCATTCGATCGGGGCCATCTGGCGTCGCGCTCGCCTCACCTGCCCGACGCGCGAACAGCTCGGCTCCTATCTGCTCCAGGTCCTTGATCCGCCGGTGATGGATTACATCCAATTCCATCTCCGCGTCGTCGAGTGCCCGTATTGCACGGCGAACCTGACCGATCTGGAAACGCGGCAACAGGAAGCGGCCCACCGCGCGCAGGAACGCCGGCAGCGATTCTTCACCTCGAGCCGCGGCTACCTCCCGAAATAACACACGCATGATCGACGCCGCCGCTCTTCAAGCCTTTCGACACCTGTCGATCGAAGAGCTACTCATTCCGGTTTTGATTCAGTTGGCGCTGATCCTGCTGGCCGCGCGGGCCTTCGCGCTGTTGGCGCGACGATTCGGCCAACCGAGCGCCGTGGGCGAGATCATTGCCGGGCTGCTTCTGGGACCAAGCTTCTTTCAAGCCGTGGCGCCGGCGGCATGGACCGCGATCTTTCGCCCGACGATCGGCGACGTGCCGCGGGAACTGACCGATCCGCTGCTGAACAAAATCTTTGCCGTCCTCAGCCAGATCGGACTCGTGCTGCTCCTGTTTCTGATCGGGCTGGAGTTCGATTTCGGGCATTTGCGGCGGTACGGCCGCGCGGCGCTGGCTGTTTCCGTCTCCGGCATCGTCGCGCCGTTCGCGCTGGGGGTCGCTCTGGCGATCCTGATGCACGGCAGCCTCGAACCGCTGCCGGAGACCGGCGTACCGCCGGCGCTGTTGGGATTTGCCCTGTTTCTCGGCGTGGCGATGGCGATCACCGCCCTGCCGATTCTCGGGAGGATGATGCAGGAGCTCGGCATCACGCGGACGCGTCTGGCGGCGATCACGATCACCGCGGCGGCCGCGGACGACGCCGCCGGCTGGATCCTGCTGGCCACCGTCGCCGCCGTGGTCCGAGCCGGGTTCGAGCCGCTGCGATCCGTGCTCATGATCGCGGAGACAGTCGGGTTCGCCGTGGTCATGATCTTCGTCGTACGGCCGATCGTAAAGCGCTTCGCGCGTCGCGCCATGCAGCGCGGCGGCGGATCGATCGGCATCAACGATCTGGCCGTCCTGCTCGCCACCCTCCTTGGCTGCGCCGTCGTCACCGGCTGGATCGGCATTTTCGCAATCTTCGGCGCGTTTCTGCTCGGGGCCATCCTGTCGGACGAGGACGAATTTCGGGCGGCGGTCAACGAACGTCTGCGCGACTTTGTGACGGCGTTCTTCCTGCCGATCTTCTTCACGTACACGGGGCTTCGGACCGAGATCGGAAGCCTCGGTTCGTTGACGGCGGCCGGATGGGCCTTGGCGGTCTTTGCCGCTGCCGTCGCCGGGAAGTTTCTCGGCTGCACCTGGGCGGCCCGGCGCAGCGGCTTCGCTCCGCGCGAAGCCGCCTGCATCGGCGTCATGATGAACACCCGCGCGCTGATGGAACTGGTCGTCGTGAATCTCGGATACGAATTGCAGGTGATTCCGCCGAGCGTGTATTGCATGCTCGTGCTCATGGCGCTCGGAACAACGGTGATGACGACGCCGCTGCTCGTTCGCATCGCCCCCGGCACGGAACTCGAGGCCGGCATGCGCCGCACCGGCTGGCTGCGCCCATTGGCCGAGAGTGGGCAGCCGGCGGCGGCTCCCTAAGATGACCAAACTCGAAACCCCGAAGCGCGAACCGGTATGGGGATCAGACCTCGGATATGCGCAGATGCACGCGAATTGTCCGATCGGAAACTAACCGCATGCATCCGTGGTTTCGTTGGATTCGACGCTCACAATCGCTCCGGCGTTCTAAAACCAGGTGAAGGAAAGGACCGCCATGATTCTCTCGTTCCGACTGACCATTCTCACCGCAGCCATCGTCCTGGTGATCGCGGCTTCGGCGGTTGAAGCCGACGAGGGCATGTGGTTGTTCAACAACCTGCCGCTCAAGCAACTGAAGGCCCTCGGATTCGAACCGACCGCCCAATGGATCGAGCACGTGCAGAAGTCGTCGGTGCGGTTCAACAGCGGCGGATCGGGCAGCTTCGTATCGCCGAACGGTCTGGTGATGACCAATCACCACGTCGGGGCCGACGCCCTCCAGAAGATGTCGACGCCGACGAAGAACTATCTGCGCGACGGTTTCCTGGCGAAGACGACCGCGGACGAGGTCAAGTGCCTCGACCTGGAACTGAACGTGTTGCAGTCGATCGAAGACGTCACGGCGAGGGTGAACGCGGCGATCAAGCCGGGAATGTCGCCGGCCGAGGCCGCGGCAGCGCGGCGCATGGTCACGGCGGAGATCGTGGGCGAATCATTCAAGACGACTGGTCTGCGATCCGACGTTGTCACCCTCTATCAAGGAGGGGCCTATCACCTGTATCGCTTCAAGAAGTACACCGACGTGCGGCTGGTCTTCGCCCCGGAACAGCAGATCGCCTTTTTCGGAGGCGATCCGGACAATTTCGAGTTCCCGCGCTACGATCTCGACGTGTGCTTTTTCCGTGTCTACGAGAACGGCAAGCCGGCTAAGCTCGATCACTACCTGACCTGGTCGAAATCCGGCGCCCAGGACGGCGAACTGGTGTTCGTCTCTGGTCATCCGGGGCGAACCAATCGGCTCAATACTGTAGCCGATCTGGAGTATCTCCGCGACTTTCAGTACCCGCGCTTGCTTCAGCGGTTGAATCGGCTGGAAGTCGTTCTCGGCGCGTACAGCGCGCGCAGCGAAGAGAACGCGCGGCGGGCACGGGATGATCTGTTCGGCGTGCAGAACTCCCGCAAAGCGCGGATGGGCGGCCTGGCCGGACTGATGGACCCGGCGATCATGGCGAAGAAACGCGCGCAGGAGGCGGAACTGAAGGCGGCCGTCGCCAAGGACCCGAAGTTGAAGGACGCGGCCGATGCGTGGGATCGCGTGGCCAAAGCTCTAGCGCGACAGAAAGAAATTGCCGTCGAGTACAACCTGCTCGAAGGCGGCACCGGGTTCGGCGGCCATCTCTTCCCGATCGCCCGCACGCTCCTCCGTGCCGCCGAGGAACGCACGAAGCCCAATGGCGAGCGCTTGCAGGAGTTCCGCGACTCGAATCTCGATTCACTTCAACTCCAGCTCTTCTCGGAAGAGCCGATCTACGACGACTACGAGCAACTTCGCTTGGCCGATTCGTTGGCGTACCTGGCGGAACAACTGGGCTACGACCATCCGATCACGAAGTTGGTCTTGGCCGGGAAGTCGCCGATTGATCGGGCCGCCGAGCTGGTCCGAGGGACTAAGCTGCGCGACGTCGAATTTCGCAAGAAGTTGTGGGAAGGCGGCCTGTCGGCCGTCGAAGCCGCCAACGATTCGATGATCGCATTGGCCAAGGCGATTGACCCCGAAGCTCGGCGTCTGCGCAAGATCATTGAAAGCGAAGTGTCGGAAGTGAAGCAACAGGCCTACGCTCAGATCGCCCGGGCCAAGTATGCCGTGTTCGGCGATCAGACCTACCCCGACGCGACGTTTACGCTGCGGCTGTCGTTCGGACACGTGAAGGGTTACATCGAGGACGGTCGCAAGGTTCCGGCCATCACGCACTTCGCGGGGTTGTTCCGGCGATCGGCGGAGCACCACAACAAGCCGCCGTTCGACCTGCCGCCGCGCTGGCTCGAACGCAAGGATCGGATCAACCTGGAAACGCCGCTGAATTTCGTGTCCACGGCCGACATTATCGGCGGCAACTCCGGCAGTCCGGTCATCAACAAGAATGCGGAAGTCGTCGGGTTGATCTTCGACGGCAACATCCAGTCGTTGACGCTGGATTTCATTTACTCCGATGACATGGCGCGGGCGGTATCCGTCCACTCCGCCGGGATCGTGGAAGCCCTGCGGAGCGTCTATGACGCGCACCAGTTGGCCGACGAATTGACCGGCACGCGGAAGTGATCCGCGTCACGGCTTCAGAACCGGAAAGTGCGAGGAACGACGCTCGACAAGAGCGTCGTTCTTTTTCCAGACGCAGCGGCCCGCCACGCCGGCGACGCGCTCGATGATCGGCAAGCCGCGCTCGGGACCCAATACGCAGAGAGCCGTAGCCAGTGCGTCGGACGCGGTTCCGTCGGCGGCCACGACGGTCGCTTGTACGCCGTTGGTCAATCCGAGACCAGTGAACGGATCGACGATGTGCGAATAGCGCCGGCCGTCGATCTCGACGAATTGCTCGGCGTCGCCGGAGGTGGAGACGGCGGCACGACAAAGCGGGAGCGCCGACTCGGCGCGTTCGGCCGAACTCAGGGCCGCGATGGCGACGCGCCAATGATCGATTCCCGGCGGCGGATCAGCGGCGACGACGTCGCCGCCGGCGGCGACCAGAGCGCGGGTGATGCCAAGGTCGCGGAGCACCTTTTGGGCGGCGTCGGCCGCATACCCCTTGGCGATCCCGCCCAAGTCCAGTTGCATCCCAGGCTTGTCAAAGCGGATCGCGCGTGCGGTTTCGTCCAGATGCAGGAATCGGTAGCCGACGAGAGCCCGAGCCTCGGCGAGGCGCTGCGGCGCCGGCGGTTCGCGCAGCTTGCGCGCTCGGCGCCAAAGCCGGGATAGCGGCCCAATCGTCGGATCGAATGCGCCATCCGTCAGCCGTGCGATTTCTTGGGCGCGGTGGAGGACCCGCCACAGGTCGAGGCTGACGGCGACCGCCGGACCGCCGGCCGATCGGCTCACGCGCATCAACTCGCTGTCGGGCTTATAATCGCTCAGGATGGAATCGAGCTCGGCAATGCGGCCGAACGCGGCCTGGGAAGCGCGACGAGCCGCCGATTCATCCGCCGCGTAGAGCACGATGCGAAACCGCGTGCCCATGTGGTCGTCGTGGAACTCGAATCGATGTTGAGCCGTGGGCTGGGCAAGCGCTCCCGCCACGGTTACAACAATTCCTGCCCCCACGAGCGGCCAACGCGTGCGCATGATTGATCAATCCGAGACGATGCCGGCCAGGGACGGACCCACCTGGACACGGACGCGAGATCCCGCGGGCATGGCCGTTCATCACCGCCATCGGCGCCAGTTCGCGGGGCTCACTCTGGTCCTGGTCGCCTTGGCCGTTGTGCCCGCCCCGGCCGACACGGGAAGCGCCTTCAAGCCGTACACGGAGTCGATTCCCGGGACGACGGCGACATTTGAAATGATACCGATCCCGGCGGGAGAATTCGTGATGGGCAGCCCGCCGAGCGAGCCCGGCCGGACTAGCGACGAGGGGCCGCAGGTTCACGTCAAGGTCAGCGCGTTCTGGATGGCCAAGATCGAGACGACGTGGGACCTGTTCGACTTGTACTACAAGAATGAGGATATCCCCGAGGGCGACAAGCGGCGCGAGGAACCGGTCGTGAGCGCCGACGCACTGACTCGGCCGACGCCGCACTTCACCGACGACACGTGGGGACACGGCCGCGAGGGCAAGCCGACCATCGGCATGACGCATCATGCCGCCATGATGTATTGTCACTGGCTGTCGAAGAAGACCGGAAAGACATATCGCCTGCCGACCGAGGCGGAATGGGAATACGCCTGCCGCGCCGGTACCAAGACGGCGTACCCGTGGGGCGACGATCCGGCCGGTCTCGCCGACCACGATTGGTACGTCGGCAATTCCGAGGACGACACGCACGAAGGGGGTAAGAAAAAGCCGAACGCGTTCGGGTTGTACGACATGAACGGCAACGTGGCGGAATGGTGCATCGACCATTTCTCGCCGACGGATTACAAGGAACTCGCGCTCCGGCCGCTGGTGGTCAATCCAGTGCGCAAGCCGACGACGGTGCGATACTCGCACGTGGTCCGTGGTGGATCGTGGGCCGATGAGCCAGGCCGATGCCGCAGCGCTGCGCGGCGAGGTTCGGACAAATCCTGGCTGAAGCGCGATCCGCAGAAGCCGCAGAGCATCTGGTGGATGACCGATTGCGATTGGGTCGGATTTCGAGTGGTACGACCAGTTGAGGAAATCGCTGAACTTCGCGGTTTTCTTCCGCCGGTCAATTGGACAAGTAAAGACAGCCCGTAGCACGAGGAGGACAGCCATGGGCGCAGTGACGACTCGACGGGAGTTTCTGGGCTCGACCGCGGCGGTGTTGGCGGCCGGAGCCGCTCTCCAGGCCCACGCGAGCGGCAGCGACGAGATTCGGGTCGGCATCATCGGCTGCGGCGGCCGCGGCAAAGGCGCCGGCGGCGACGTGCTGAACGCGGCGCCCGGCGTCCGCATCGTCGCGCTGGCCGACGTGTTCAAGCACCGCGTCGAGGCAGCGCGGCAATCGTTGACCGAGGATTGCCAGAAAGCGAAACCGCAGGAATTGCACAATTCCGTGGACGTGCCGGATGACCGCTGCTTCGTCGGTCTGGACGCCTATGAGAAGCTGATTCATTGCCCGGAAGTGAACTACTTGATCCTGGCCACACCGCCGGGATTTCGGCCGCTGCACGTGGCCGCCGCCGTTGCCGCCGGAAAGCACTTCTTCACCGAGAAGCCCGTTGCCGTGGACGGTCCCGGCACCCGGCGAGTTTTGGCCGCTTACGAAGAATCGCTGCCCAAGAACCTCTGCATTGCCGCCGGCACCCAGCGCCGGCACCAGGCGGGCTATCTCGAAACGATGAAGCGCGTCCGCGACGGAGCGATCGGCGACATCCTGGCTTTGCGCTGCTACTGGAACGGCAACGGCATCTGGTTCTATCCGCGCAAGCCTGGCATGTCGGACGTGGAGTACCAGTTGATGAACTGGTACCACTTCCTGTGGATTTGCGGCGATCACATTGTCGAGCAGCACGTTCACAATCTCGACGTGTGCAACTGGGCGATGGGCACGCACCCCATTCGCTGCGACGGCGCAGGCGGTCGCACGCCGGGCAATCCGTCGCGGCCCACGGGCCCGCCGGAAGAATGCGGCAACATCTACGATAACTTCGCCATTGACTACGAGTATCCTGGCGGCGTCCACATGTTTTCATCCTGCCGCCACCTGCCCTTTACCGCTCCGAACATTTCGGAAGCCTTGGTCGGCTCCAAGGGAACCTGCCAAGTCAACGCTTATCGGATCAACAATCAGCCGGTGTACACGCGGGAGCAGGACCGGGCGGACGTCAGCCCGTACGTTCGCGAGCACACCGACTTGATTCACGCCATTCGCAAGGGCGAAAAGCTGAATGAACTGAAGAATGTCGCGGAAAGCACGCTGACGGCCATCATGGGTCGCATGTCGGCGTACACCGGCAAGCCGGTAACCTGGGAGCAGGCGCTCGAATCCAAGGCCGATCTGTTTCCGGAAAACCTGGCGATGGACATGAGTCTGCCGGTGCCGCCGGTGCCAGCGCCGGTGCCGCCGCCGAAAACGTCGGCGACCTAATCATTCCTTGCGCGCGCGAGCGGCCAGGATGGCCTGGATCAACTGCTCGGGGATTTCCGGAGTTGCTTCGCCGGCGAAGGCCGCGCGCCCGGCGCGCATCGTCTGCCGGTAATTCTGCAGGTACGCGCCGCATTCCGGGCACGCCGCCAGGTGCTCCTCGAACACGTCGCGCTCCGCCTCGGGGAGATCGCGAGCCAGGTAGTTATCGAGAAACTCGGTGAATTCACGACAGTTCATGGCGGGTCTCGGAACGCGGGTTCGAGCAAAGTCCGCAGCGCCTGCCGGGCCCGATGCAGGCGCGTCTTGACGACTGTCGCGCTCACGCCGAGCAGTCGTGCGGTCTCGTCCGTGCTCAGTTCTTCGATGTCGCGCAAGAGCAGAACGTTTCGATAGATTTCCGGAAGCCGATCGATGGCGGCCCGAACCTGAGCGCGCGTTTCGGCCCGCACGAGGTCATCATCGCTGCGATCGGGCCAGGGAGCCGGCGGGTCGATCTGGTGCTCGTCGGGTCCGAAATGGGGCAGCAGCGATTCGATCGACGCCTCCGGCCGCCGTCGCCGGCCGCGGAGTTTCATGAGAGCCGCATTGACCGCGATGCGGTGCAGCCAGGTGCCGAGCTGCGATCGGGCATCAAATTGGCCGATGCCGCGAAACGCGGAGACAAATGTGTCTTGGAGCGCATCCTGCGCATCGGCGTCGCCGGGCAGGAATCGGCGGATCGTGCGGAGCAGCGGACCGCCGTACGTTCGGACGAGTTCCTCGGCCGCGGCGCCATCGCCGGATCGCAATCGCGTGACAAGTTCGGAGGGCTTTGACGGCGATTCGGCTGGCACGGTCATGCCGCCAACTTACCACAATTTCTCAACGATTCCGAGAAAAAATCGCCGATCCCCATCGAAGTCGGCGGCACGCGCACAGAGGACCGCATCCAGCAGAAGTTGGACGAGTCCATCTGTGCGCGTTTCCTCGAATTAGCCGGCACAACCGTCAGCCCGCTTTGACGGCGATCTTTCGCGGCTTCGCCGCTTCGGCTTTCGGCAGGTGCAGGGTCAACACGCCGTTTTTCAGTTCCGCCTCGATCTTCGCGGAGTTGATCCGCTCGGTGATGCGGAAGGCGCGGAAGAAATCGCCGGCCGGCGACTCCCACATCATCGGGTCGGCCGGCATCGGCGCGGCCGGTCGCCGGGCGTGCAGCGTCAATTCGCCATTCTCGAATCGGATGTCCACGTCCGAATCGCGCACGCCGGGCAAATCGGCGAAGAGCAACAACTCTTCATCGGTTTCGACGATGTCCACGCGCGGCGTGAATGTGACTCCGCGAGTCACTTCCGCCGTTGCCAGTCCGTTCGGATTTTCCTGCTTTTGAAGCGTCGTTTCAGCCATGGTACTGTCTCCTCTTGTGTTCGGTTGATGATCGGAATGTCGAAATCAGGCGCGAATGGCGATCTTTCGCGGTTTGGCCGCTTCCGGCTTCGGGAGCGTCAGCCGCAGCACGCCGTTCTCGTACTTCGCCTCGACCTTGTCAGCGTCCACCATCGACGGCAAGGTCATCTCGCGGACAAACGTCCCGTAGCCGCGCTCCTGCCGATGCCAGACGGCGTTGGGCATGTCGAGCATCGGCCTCTCGCCTTGAATCGTCAGACGATTGCCTTCGACGACTGAAACGTCGAGTTTCGCGGGATCGATCCCGGGGAGATCCGCCTCGACGAACACCGCGTGGTCGTCGCTCCAGACGTTGAACGCCGGTCCCGCGCTGGGCCAGCGATCCCAACCGAGATTCGCCCGCCGGAAGAGCCGTTGGAACTCTTCCTGAAACCGATTCATGTCATTGAACAGATCCGGGAACCGCACGAGAGCCATGAGACACCTCCACTGAAATTCATGGGCATGAACGGACCATACAACCCGGTCCGATTGGTTTTCTCGGGAGAATTAGATACAACCAGCGTGCCAAACGATTCGCCGTTCGATTGACTGGCCGACGATTCCTCCGAACTGCTGATGCTCCGGTAGGTTCCGAAAAGCTGACGCCGCTCGAAGTCGCGGCTGGCTCGGTCAAATTGACGCGCTGGCTCGAGCGTCGATTGCCACAATTGTCACCGTGGCGCGAATCTGGTCATCCAACGGTCTGTGGCGAACGCTCGGGCGCTTCCGGTTCCCCGCCGGATCAGCTGCCCTAAGATGGTGGCAGGTGGCCCGGATCGAAGATTCTTTGGGGGAAACCATGGCCGCGGCACGCTCGATTGGAATGATGAGGTCCGGATTATTCGCTGCGGCCCTCATCGCCGGCGGTGTATTCCATGGGCAATCCGCCACGGCGGAAATGGAGCCGGAAAGCGAGCGTCCCAAAGTGAAAGCTCCCGACCTCAGCGGCGGCGCCGCCTGGCTCAACACCGAAAAGCCGATCACCCTCGAGGACCTGAAGGGGAAGATCGTCCTGCTCGATTTCTGGACATTCTGCTGCATCAACTGCATTCACACGCTTCCTGACCTGGCGAAGCTCGAGAAGAAATACGAAAAGGAACTCGTCGTCATCGGCGTCCATTCGGCCAAGTTTGACAATGAGAAGGTGACGGAGAACATCCGCAAAGCGATCAACCGCTATCAGATTCAGCACCCGGTTGTCAACGACGCCGAGATGAAGATCTGGTCCCGGTACGAAGTCTCCTCCTGGCCGACCCTGGTACTCATCGACCCGGAAGGGTTCCTCGTGGGCTACGCGGCGGGGGAAGGCAATTTCGAGATTCTCGACCAGGCGATCGCGAAGTTGATCGCGAAACACGGGGCCAACAAGACGCTCGATTCAGTTCCGCGCCGTTTCGATACCGCGAAGTTCCAGGACAATGCAGAGTCGCCGCTGTTCTTCCCTGGAAAGGTGTTGGCAGATGCGGCGTCGGATCGACTTTTCATTGCCGATAGCACGAATCATCGCATCGTGATCACGACGCTGGCCGGCCGGCGCGTGGCGGTTGCTGGGACCGGCCGGCCGGGCAACGTTGATGGCTCCTTCGCCCAGGCCCAGTTCGACGATCCGCAGGGCCTCGCGCTCGACGGGTCCACGCTTTACGTTGCTGATCGAAAGAACCACACGATTCGCGCTCTCGATCTCGCCAAGGAAACGGTGCGCACCATCGCCGGCACCGGCGAACAGGCCCGGGAAACCCGCTCCGTCTCCGGACCCGCGCGTCAAATCGGGCTCAACAGCCCCTGGGACCTCTTGCTCGTCGGACGGACCTTGTTTATCGCCATGGCCGGGCACCACCAGATTTGGACGCTTGACCTGGCCAAGGACCGCGTCGCGCCATTTGCCGGCAACGGCCGCGAAAACATCCGCGATGGCTCGCTGACTTCAGCCGAATTTGCTCAGCCCAGCGGATTGGCGACGGACGGCCAACGCCTCTTCGTTGCTGACAGCGAAGTCAGCGCCATCCGTTCGGTCAGCCTGTCTTCACCCGGCGACGTCCGAACGATTGTCGGCGAGGGGTTGTTTCAGTTCGGTGATGCCGACGGAGTGGGGGGACAAGTCCGACTCCAACACGCTCTCGGCGTGGCGTGGCACGGCGGCCGCCTGTACATTGCCGATACGTACAATAGCAAATTGAAGGTGTGCGATCCGGCAACGAGGCGATGTGAGACGTATCTCGGCGGCGCCGGTCCGGATGGCAGGCTGTTCAATGAACCGGCCGGCCTGAGCGTCGCCGGCGATATGCTGTACGTCGCGGACACAAACGCCCACCGCATCCGCGTGGTAAACCTTCGGGACAAATCGGTCCGCACGCTGACTCTCCAGGGTGTCGAACCGGTCAAAAGGAACTAGGCCCGGCGGCCTCCGGATTCGAGCATGAAGGCAATTCTGTCGCTGCTGGTGCTGGCGGCATTAGCCGGCCGAGCCCCGGCCCAGTTCGGCGATCCGCCCATCGCGGGTCGGCCTCTGAGATTCGACGACGTCGTCCTCCGCCTCGACGCAAGAATCGAACCGGCCTCCGCCAAGCCCGGCGAAACCGTGACTTGGACGCTCACGGCCGAATTGATCCCCGGCTGGCACACGTACCCCACGCAGCAGGCCGACCCGAAGGCCGAAAGCCAGGTCACTCGAATCCGCTTTCCGAAAGACAGCGACCTGAAACCCGAGGGCCCGCTCGTCGAACCGGCGGACCCCGTGAGCAAATCGTACCCCGAGCTCGGCATTGCGGATCTGCTGGAACTCGAGGGCACGGTGGTCTGGTCGCAACGGCTGACCATTAGCCCTTCTGCGAAACCCGGGCCGATCGCCTTTCCCGTCACGGTCACGATGCTGGCGTGCAAGGAAAGCTGTCTGCCGCCGGAGAAGCGAACCGTCACGGCGAGTGTGACAGTGGTTGGTGAACCACAAGCGAATGGAGCACCCGGGACTCCCAAAACAGCCAGTCCCGCGCCGGCGCCGCGCGTCGACATCGATGAACCGGACGCCGTCGGCTCGCTCGATCACAAGGCTGCTCTCGATTCGGTGCTGGGACAGATTGCAAAGCAACGCGTCGAGCCGAACACCGGCCTGCGATCGTTCTTGCTGACCGCGGCGTTCTGGGGCGCGATCACGCTTTTCACGCCCTGCGTCTTCCCGATGATTCCGATCACGGTCAGCTTCTTTCTCAAGCAAGCGGAAAATAATCAATCCAATGCCGTGTTTCTGGCTCTGGTCTACTGCGGCACGATCGTCGTGGTGCTGGGCGCTGCGGCACTGACTCTGCTGGAGTTCTTCACACTCCTGAGCATCAACCCGTGGATGAACTTTTTTCTGGGCGTGCTGTTCATCGTGCTGGCCTTGAGCCTGTTCGGCATGTTCGATCTGACGCTTCCGAGCTTTCTGACGCGGTTCACGTCGGCGCGGGAGGGGCGCGGCGGCGTGATCGGCACGGTCTTCATGGCACTGACCTTCACGGTCGTCAGCTTCACCTGCGTCGCGCCGTTCCTCGGCGGATTCGGCGGCATGGCGTCGTCCGGGCAGTTTCGCACCTGGGAGTTGATCCTGGGGGCGCTGGCATTTGCCGGCACATTCGCCGCGCCATTTTTCCTCCTCGCGATCTTCCCCGCGCTGCTCAAGAAGCTTCCACGCAGCGGCGGCTGGCTCAACACTGTCAAGGTCGTGATGGGGTTCCTGGAGCTGGCGGCCGCGTTGAAGTTCCTGCGCATGGCGGAATTGATCCTGTCGCCCCGGCCGACGTTTTTCACCTTCGACCTTGTCCTGGGCATGTGGATCGCCCTGTCGATTCTCTGCGGCTTATATCTGCTCAACGTCTTTCGTTTGGGGCACGACGAAGCGCTGCATGCCGTCAGCGTCCCGCGCATGTTGATCGGGTTCTTGTTCCTCAGCATGGCTTTCTACATGCTTCCCGCGATGTTCGCCTCCGGGCCGCAGGGTGAGCGGCAGCGGCCGCGCGGCAGCATCTACGCCTGGATCGACTCGTTCCTGCTGCCCGACTCTTCCGAGCCGGTCCGCGCCGACGGCCTGCAATGGACCGGCGATCTCAAGCGTGCGCTGGACGACGCCCGCGCCGAGACCCAGCGCACCCACCGACAAAAGCTCGTCTTCGTCGATTTCACCGGCGAGTCGTGCACGAATTGCAAGCTGAATGAGCAGAGCGTCTTCAAGCTCCCCGAAATCGAGGAACTGTTCCGCAAGTACAATCTGGTGCGTTTGTACACCGATAAGGTGCCGGACGAGTACTACCCCACGGCCGTGCGCAGCCGGTTCCACGGATCAACTGTTCGCCAGCGAGGCGACGCCGAGCTGAATCGCGAGTTCCAGGGCCACGCCTTCGGTTCGATTCAGCTTCCGCTCTATGTCGTGTTGAAGCCCACGGCGGAAGGGCCGGTGGAAGTCGTCGGCGTGTACAACGAGGGCAAGATCAACAACGTCGGCGCCTTTGCGGAGTTCCTGAAACAGCCGCTGGAGAATTGAGCTACGGCCCGGCGTCGACGTCCTCATCGCGCGCTTGCATGTCGCGCCCCCACAGCCAGTAGTGGAATCCGCCCAACGCCAACGCCAGTCCCGCGGCGATGACGAGCCAGATCATCGCCGGACCGAGCCAACTTGCCAGGCACGTCATCGTCACGGCGGCGCCGAACAGCAACACGGCCAGGATCGGCAGGTTGCTCGGCTCATTCGTGGGTTCATCCATGACGATCTCGGATTTCTGAAGGATCACGGCGCTGCGGGCGCCAAGGTTCCGTCCGGCTGCAATCGTTGGATGTAGATTGCCAGGTCGCGCTCATAGTCCGCGATCGGCTGGCCGACAAATGCGGCAAAGGCCGCTTCCGGGCTGGTCCCGAACGCCAGCGATCGCAGGTATTCTTCCATCGCCGGGCTTCCGAGCAAGCGCCGATCGAACGTGAGGTGATGCGCCGCCGCCCAGGCGGCCAGGTAGTGGCGATCCACGACGTGCCGCATGTCCGGCTGCAACGAAAGGAACTGTGGAGCGGTCGAGCCGACCAGTTCGCGCAGGGACAGAAACTCACCCTTGCGGACCAGTTCCTTGGCTCGCGCGAGCCGTTCCCGATCAGCCTGCCCGACGCGCAGTTCGCCGGCTTCCACCAGCGCGGATTCGAACAGTTGCGCCAGTCCCTCATTGAGCCAGCGCGGCGGCTCCGGCGCCGGCGGCGGATAGACGAAGCGAGCCAGATAGGCGTGAAACGCCTCGTGATACAGCACTGCGAACAACTGCCTGGCCGCCGCGTCGAACGCCGCTTCCCCAGCCCGTTCCGCGGCAACGATCTGGCCCCGAGTCGCCCGCAGGGGTTGCAGCAGCCGGGTCAGTTCCGCGCCTTTGTATAGCCGGGCCAGCGTCACCTCGCGCTGATCGAGATCCGCGCGCAGGCGTTGATGGTGAATGCGCGCGTGTTCGAGATCGTCGCTGATGCGAGCCAGATCGGCGCCGCAGACGATGCGGTTCGCACCGGGATCGTAAAAGGCCGTGTTGGTGAACGGCCGGCCCTCCGACTTGAGGCACTCCGCGTACTCATCGAGCGATCGGATGAGTTCGATCGTGGTTGGCTTGGCGAGTTCGACGCGCGGCGGGAGGTAGCGCGCGTACGCGGCGTAGATCTGCTCGAGGCGCGCGGCCGATCGCCGCACAATCGTCTCGCCAGCGTTCGAGGTCAGGACAAAACAATCGGACCGATACTGCCAGCCGGCGTCGGCCCGGCCGCGCCACTCGCAGGGGCTGATTTGAATCCGCGCCGATCGCTGCTTGTCCGACTGTTCGTGGCCGATCTCGCTGAGACGCGCCGCCAGCCGATCCCGCTCGGACGGGTCCAGCGCCTCGACCGAATCGATCTCGCTGGCGGCAAACGTCGTGTAGAAAAGCACGGTTGGCCGACCGGGTTTCTGCCTCACGTCCTGAAATCGGATGATGGCCGGCGTTCGTTCAAGGATCAGACCGCGAAAAACCGCGCCGTTCTTCAGCCGCACCACGTCGAATTTCCACGGCGGCGACCGCGGATCGTCCGCCAGAGCGACGACGGCCGCGACCGTGAGCGCCACGGCAAGACCCAGAGCGTGGGACTTCCAACGCATGACTCTCCTAGTATACCTGTGAGCCGCCCGAACCGCGACGGCGGACGAACCGGAGATTCATTCGTGCCCCAGCATGACCTTGTGGTCGCCATGACCGGCGCTAGCGGCGCTCAATATGGCATTCGCCTGCTCGAGGTCGCGCTGCGGGCCGGGCGAACGGTCCATCTCGTCATCAGTCCGGCGGCGATGGAAGTGCTCAAGCTGGAGCTCGATCGCACGGTGCGGCCGGAGTCGTTCCGGCCGGCCGACCTGTTCGCCGGCGACGTGCCGGCAACGGGCCGGCTCCACGTCCACGACCACCGCGATTTTCGCGCGGGCATCGCCAGCGGTTCATTTCTGACCAGCGGCATGGTGGTGTGCCCGTGCAGCATGGGGACCGCCGCGGCCATCGCGCACGGGTTGTCAGAAAACCTGATCCATCGCGCGGCGGAGGTGCATTTGAAGGAACGGCGGAAGCTCGTGCTCGTGCCGCGGGAAACGCCGCTGGGCTTGTCCGCCCTGCGCAACCTGGCGGCGTGCGTCGAGGCCGGGGCCGTCGTGCTGCCGGCCATGCCAGGATTCTATACTCGCCCGCAATCCGTCGCCGACATGGTCGATTTCGTCGTGGCGCGCATCTGCGACCAGATTGGCGTCGAGCACAACCTCATGCGCCGGTGGGGCCAGTCGAGTTGAACCGCCGAAGCCGAGGGCGCAACTCGTCAGATAAGCCCCAACGTCTGCCCCCAACGGATCAGCGCCGCGTCCACGCCGGGGGCCAATGCTCCCGCCGCCATCCAAGCGGCATAGGCTGCCACTGCTCCGGTAAAGACATCCATCGTGTAATGCGCGCGGAGCACGATCACGGTTGCAATTTCGAACAGGGCGACGACGGCGCCGACGAGAGCCCACGCCAGCCCACCCCAGGAGCCGAGCTCGAGCGCTCCGTACACCGCCAGGGCCGTGTGCCCCGAGAAGAAAAGGTCGTTGGACACGCCGTAGGTCACCAAAAGCGATGGAAAGCCCGGCGAGCGCCAGATCATCCCCTCGGGCGGCGGCAGCGCGCAGAGTGCCTGACAGATCTGCCGCGCGAGAAAGAGCATCACAAGCCCGAGAAATGGCCGGAAACTCGGACCGATCACGCCTTGAATCAACACAAACAACCCGAGCGCGTCGATCAGCAGAGAGCTTAGAATGAGCAATCGATCAGCGGCGCGTGGACGGGCGGAAAAATAGGCGAAAATCGGCGCGGTGAGCGCATGCAAGCCGTCGCCAAGCCGGCCCGTGCCGTTCGGCCGATGCTTCAACAGCGCCTGCGTCAGCCACCAGACTCCCAGTCCGGCGACGACCAAACCGAGACGCAGACTCGATGGAGGCGTCACCCGGCCTCCTTCCACGGCCGGCACAACGCCGCCGAGGATGCGATCAGCCGCTGCAGTCCGGCTCTCAATTCCGCCATGAGCGGATCCTCTCCGCGCGGACGCTCCGGTTCCACCGGAATCGCCGGACCAACTTCGATCTGGCAATGCATCGGCCGATGGATCGTCGCCACGTCGGTCAGGTCCTCTTCCAGTCGTTCCACGGATTCAAGAATGCGCTCCACCGTCGGCTGACCGTCCAGGTATCCCGCGGGATAACTGGCGAGTTGCTGGGCGAAATAGCAGTCGGCAAGATGGCGCCACCGCCGCTGCGTTTCCCCGGCGGGCAAGTCGCCGGGGATCAGCGCCGGAAGAATGGCGGCGCGGAGCTTCTTGACGCGCTCCATCGGCGCCGGATCGGATTTGCCGTTCAGATACGTCTGCTCCAGCGGTTGAAGCACCGCATCCGTCAGCCGGGCGACGCGCTCGGCGGTGCTCCCGGTTTGCGCCGCGCCCAGGTACTCCACTTCCTTGACGGCGAGAAATGCGCCGTCGAGCTTGCGCACTCGGTCGAGCAGGGGTACCGATCGCTGCGGCTGCCAACTGAACCGCTGCTCGAGGCGCGACAGTACCGGCTCCACGGCCGCGCGCAGATCGCCGGGGAACGTGTAGCGCAGGACGACGGGATGGATGACGACGCCGCCGCGCGCTCCGCTCCTGGCGCGCTGCTTGGCGGCCGAGCGGGCGATGAATGCCGTGCCGTCCATCAGATCGCCGAGTTCATCGTTGGCCCGGCGGACCATGCCCTCGGCGAAGAGAATCAGCAGCCGGTCGCCTTCCACGATCGCGTCGATCGCCGTCCGGATCGATTCGCGATCGACGCCCTCCCGATAGACGCTGAACGCGCCCGCGCGGCGCATCAGGAAGCGCTGAATGCGCCCCTGCATGAACAGGTGCCAGCTGGCCATGATGTAGCACGGCGTCTGAACCGGGATGCAAGTCAACCCGACCACGATCGGGTCGCACGGCCGGCAGTGATTCGGCGCGAGGATGACACTGTGACCCGCGGCCAGGGACGCCCGCAGATGCTCGAGGCCGCGAAACGTCGGCCATTCGACGCCCCACGATTTTCGAGCCGTGCGCGGCACCCACCAAGTCAGAAATCGTACCCAGCGCAGCTTGCGATACGGCGGCACAAACCGGTACGGCTTGGCAATGACGATGTTTTGCATGCTCTCCGCGTCCTGGGCCGCGAATCCCGGCAAGCGGCGTTGACTGTAGCGACGCCGGCCGACCGCAGCAAGCGGATTTGCCGACGCTGCGGAGTGAAACGATCGTGCCGGATTTCATGCAGGGACTTTGCGGAGGATGCCGATGATAGGGCCACGGTGGGCACTCAGGTAGTCGGCACGCCTTTGCGCAGGCGCGGTCAAACGAGGGACAGAGGCATGAAACGGACGGCTCTCGGAACAGTGGCGACCGGCTTGATTTCCGCGGCGATGGCGACGGCCGAAACGCCCACGCCCTATGTGTTCAAGGATGCCCCGGCCTACAACGCCGTTCGCCGCGTCGAGCCGACCGCAGCGCAGCCGGCGGTTCAATCCGTCCCGGGCGCGGCCGCGACGACGTCGGCGCCCGCGGCTCCGGGCGTCGCCGATGCCGCGCCCATGGTCGCCGTGGACGAAGTCGGCGGCTACCCGGTCGGCGGCCATCCGCTGACGCCGTACGGCTCGTTCGAGTTCCTGGTGTTCGGCATTCGCCGCGGCCCCACTCCGCCGCTGGTCCAAGTCGTCAGCCCCGAGGCGGCGCTCGTCGGCATCGACACGGGACGTCTGCCGCCCGGCTCCGTGATCGACGTGTTCAGCCAGTTCGGGACCGACCCCGGGACATTTGCCGGCATCAAGGCCATGGCCGGCGTGTGGCTGGATTCTTCCGCCACGTGGGGCGTCGAGGTCGGCTACAACCAGTTGTTTCGCCGGTCCGAGAAATTCGCGTTCGCCAGTGCCGGCATCCCGGTGATCGGCCGCGCATTCTTCGACACGGCCACCGAAGAGCCGACGTTCCTCTACCTGAGCACGCCGGATGGTCTTCAGCGCGGCTACGTCACGATCAATGCCCCAACGCAGATGACCGGCGGCGACGTCAACATCCGATACAACGGCTTGGCGGTGTTCGCCGACCGGACGGACTATCTCGCCGGCGTCCGGTACATGAATCTGCGCGAAGCGATCGGCATCCAGAGCGGCACGGCGTTCTTCGCGCCGACGCCGTTCGGCCTGATCCAAACGACGGCGTACGACTCGACGGAAACATTCAAGGCGGAAAACGAGTTTTACGGAGCGCAGATCGGCTCCGAAAGCCATTTCCGCAGCGGGCGATGGTCGTTGGACGTCGGCGGCAAGCTGGCGATGGGCGGCGTGCGGCAGTCCGTCAACATCAGCGCCGCCACGATCGTCACCGCACCGAATCAACCGCCGCAGGTCATTCCCAATCAGGGCTTGCTGCTGGTCCAACTCACGAACGCCGGAAACTATCGCCGCGACTTCTTTGCCGTCTTGCCCGAGTTCTTCGTCCGCGCCGGCGTGCAGTTGACTCCGCGGGCCCGCGCCATGGTCGGCTACAACTTGTGGGGGCTGTCCAACGTGATCCGCGCCGGGGCGACGATCGACCCCGTCGTCAATCCGAATCTGTCGCCGTTCATCACGGCCTCAGCCCCGAGCAATCAGCTTCGGCCGCGGTTCCAGTTCAACGGCGCCGAGTTCTGGGCTCAGGGCCTGACGCTGGGATTCGCCTTTGACTACTGATTCGGGCGCTGCCGACCCTGGCGGTCAAAGAAGGCAAACACCTCGGGAATCGCAGCCTGAACGATCGCCAGATGCTCGACGTCGGCATAGGGCTTATACGTGACCGCCGCGCCGGCCTGCTCCAACGCCCGGACGAGCCCCCGGGCGCCGCCCAAAGCGAAATCCTGCTCGCCGCATCCGACGAAAATCGGAACGGTCTTGACCGCCTCGGGTTTGCGGACGCTGCCGCCGCCGCCGAGAGCCGCCGCCGCCGCAAACCGCCCCGGCGCCGCCTGCAGCGCCGCGATCGCCTGGGCCGCCCCCATTGAGTGACCGACGAGATACACCCGCTGCCGATCCACCGGGTAGAGCCGGGCCAATTCGTCCACGATCGCGGCGACTGGCGGAGCGCCGCCCAGGATGCCGCCCGCGCGCGGCGCCACCATCAGCCAGCCGCGATCCTTGCAGCTCCGCACCGCGGCCCCGTCTCCGTATCCATCGAAGAACAGATTCTCGCTCCCGCCGGCGCCGTGCATCGCCACGACCAAGGGCGTCGGCGCGTCCGGCTTGAGATCCTTCGGCACGAAAACGCGCACCATGGCCGGACCGCCCGACGTGGACAGCGTCAGCCAGTGTTCGCCGCTGCGAGCGGGCGTGTAGTGTTCCTGCCCATTCTTCAAAGACTCAGCGAGCGCCTCCGCCTCACGCAGCAGGCGCTCCGCCGGATAGTCTGTTTCCAGCTCGTATCGCTCGGCGAGATATTGAATCGTGGCCAGGAGCGATTTCAGCGTCCGCTGGTCGGTCGTCGGAGCATCGCCGTCGATCTTGGCGCTGTCGCGCAGCGCCATCCAGCGTTCCCGAAACTTGGGGGCGACCGAAATCAGGAACGGGTATTGAGCTTCCGTCCGATCACCGATGCGGATTTCCGCGAGAATCTGGTAATCGCCGGGCGGCATTTTCGTCAGATCGAGTTCGCCCTTGACCGGCAACTTCTCAATCGGCCACTCGGCGAGCGTCGTGCGTCCCTCCGGTTGCACGAGGACGAGCCGCAGAGCCGCTTCTTCTGGCGCTGGCGTGCCCGGGTCGTACAGCGTGGTCAATTCGATCGGAATCGGTGGATCGGCGGGATCGACGAGCCTCGCGGCCGGGCGCGCCGCCAGCGCGTTCGCCCAGCGCTGCCGCGCGGTCGGCTCGGTGACGCCCTGCAGTCGCAAGCGCGCGGAGTCGAGAGCGGCCGCCGCGTCCGATACCTTGCCGGAGAAGAAAAACGTGACGGCTTTTTTGAGCGGATCGACCGCCGCGGCGCGTTGAGCCGGTGTCGCCGAGTCCCACGCCCGTTCCATCATCCGCAGGCGCTGTCCGAGCTCGTATCGCTGGGCGAACACGGGCCCGGCGACCCACACAGCGATGCCGATGGCCCACCAGCGCGAACCGAATCGATCCATGGCGATTCTCCTTCAACGCCATGTTAGAAAGGCCACGCAAATCGGACCACGCGCCGGCTGCCCCTGCGCCGTCAACAATCAGACGGGCCGTTGCGGCGGGTGGATCGACGACGAGTGCGACATGGGCAGATCGACCGGCATGCCGCTGGGCGGCCGGCCGACCGGCGCCCGCGAGTCCGCCGCCTCGTCGATCGGAATGGGGATTTCGCCCGAATCGACGGCCGACGGCGGCCGGGGTTCCGTCCGTCCGTCGCGCCATGCCGGAGCCGGCGACGTCGGCGGCCCATCGAGGCTGACCTGATACCGGTGATTGCCGATCGTCAGTTCATCTCCGACGCGCAGCGAGCCTTCCTGCGTCCGCACGCCATTGATCCGCACGCCGTTCGTGCTCCCGAGATCGCGCACGACGAGATAGTCATTGACCTGGGCGATGCAGCAGTGCTTCCGCGACACCTTGCGCGAATTGAGTTGCACGTCGCACTCCTCGTGTCGGCCGATCAAAACGATCGGCTTATCGAGAAGGATGTTGGGACCGTCACCCAGGGATACCAACTGAGCCGGCATTGCGCACGACCCTCCGCCCGACGCTCGGCACCAACCGAGATCGAACGCCAATAGTGTACCACCTTTACAATCGGAACCCCAGCAAAAAAGGGGCCCACCCGCCAAGAAAAGGAACTGGCGACGTCCGGATTTCTCACCGGCCGAGCGGGTCGTAAGCGTCGGTGGCGCTCGTCAAGCCGATCGTCACGGTCGTCATCCGATTCCACGCCGCGGAGGCGACGGTTCCCGCGCCGTCGCTGGTCCCATGGCCGTCGTCATCAGAGCTCGGCGTCGCGGCGCCGAGGGTGGTGATTAAGCGGGTCCTGAGTCAGAGCGACTTGGAGGACCGCTTGACTCAAAACACCGTCAGCATCAGCGCCCGGGCGGTCCAGACGAGCCAGGTGCGTTCCGCGGGAGTGACCCGGCCGCGGGCGACGATGTCCCGCAGCCGGTCGCGCGCTTCCGCGACGCGGCGAAGCTGCTCGTCGTTCAAGCCGACGTCCGTCGAGCGATCGTGCACGCGCTCGAGCAATTGCAGGACGCTGCGCGCCTCATCGAGATCCGGCTCGCGCTGCGACGTCCACTCAGGCGCGGCGTCGTCGTTGGCCAGGCGATCGGCGATCGCGGCGATCCAGCGGCTGATCCGGCCCAGTTTCGCGTAGTTGATCCGCTCGGGCCGATCGGTCGGCTGATGATAATCCCGGTGCGTCCCGGTCGTGAAAAACAGAAACGGCGTCTGCCGATCGCGAAACGGACCGTAATCGCTGCGCGTGCCGACGAGATCCGCTCCGAGCCGATGGACGACCAGGCCCGACTCCGGCCGGACGTCCGTGACCAGGCTTCGCAAGCGATCCGCCGATTCGCTGCCGAGAGCATAAACGACTTCGTCCATGACCCCGGCCATCGACCGCCCGATCAGGTCGGCGACGAGGAACGCCTTGAGCTTGCCGAATTCGAGCGGGGGATGCGCGGCAAAGTGGGATGACCCTTGCAATCCTTGTTCTTCGAGATCGAAAGAGACGAAGACAATCGTTCGCCGCGGACGCTGTTCGCTCAGCGCGAATTGCTCGGCGACTTCGAGGAGCATGGCGACGCCGCTGGCGTTGTCGTCGGCGCCGGGATACAGCGATTGTCCCCGCACGCCCAGGTGATCGAAGTGCGCGGCGACGATGATCCACTCGGACCGCAGCGCGGGGTCGCGGCCGGGCAGCAAGCCGCCGACGTTGCGGCCGAGCGGCTGCGACTTCGCCTGCGGATCGGCCAGCAGCCAGGGGATCGGCTGGAAGTACGACCCGCTGAAGGCCGGTTCGAGTCCGAGCCGGCGAAACGCGGCGGCGACGTGTTCGGCCGCGCGGACGCCGCCGGCGCCGCGCCGCCCCGCGAATTCCGGCGACGCCAGCCGGTAGACGTGAGCGCGCAGTTCGGCGTCCGTGATCGCCGCCGAGAGTTCAGATTCGGCCCTGAGGGGATTGTCAATGCCAGCCAATGCGGCCGCCAGGCACAGCGAGGGGAACATGGCGGCATCGTACCGCCGCGCGGCTGGGTCGGCAAACGCGCTTTCCCGGCCGATGCCCGCCCACTACGATGAGCCTGAAGTCACCAAATGGCTCGCGGATCCCACGGGAAAGGCGCTCCATGCCGGCATTGCGAACCCCGCTGTACGATTGGCACCGCGCCCACGGCGGCCGCATGGTGGAGTTCGGCGGCTGGGAATTGCCCGTGCAATACAGCGGCCTGGTGGCCGAGCACCTCGCCGTGCGCCGCTCGGCCGGCCTGTTCGACATTTCGCACATGGGCCGGCTGTCGCTCGGCGGCCCCGATGCGCTCGCGCTGATTCAGCACGTCTGGACCAACGACGCGGCCGGCATGGTCGACGGCCAGGTGCGATACGGGCTGATATGCAACCCGGCCGGCGGCGTCGAGGACGACGTGCTTGTTTACCGCTGGCCCTATGGCTGGTCGATGGTCGTCAACGCGGCGAATCGGGAAAAGATCGTCGGCATCCTGCGCGAGTATGCGGCGGGACGCAACGTGGAGATCCGCGATCAGACGTTGACCACCGGCATGTTGGCCGTGCAGGGCCCACAGGCGATCGCCTTGTGTGCGGGACTATTCGACGGTGACCCCGCGGCGTTGAAGTACTATCACGCCGTCGCGACGCGCTGCCGGGGCGCCCAATGCGTCGTCAGCCGCACCGGCTACACCGGCGAAGACGGCCTGGAAGTGATGATCGGCTCGTAACACCTGGCGCCGCTGGCCGACTAAATCGTCCGGCGCGGCGCGACGCCGTGCGGCCTAGGCGCGCGCGATACGCTGCGGCTCGAAGCGGCCATGCCGCTCTACGGGCACGAACTCGATGCCGCCACCGATCCGCTGACAGCCGGGCTGGCCTGGGCGGTGAAACTCGCCAAGGGAGAATTCGTCGGCCGGGATGCGATGCAGCGATTCCAACAGGAGCCGGGATTCCCCGCGCGTCGGCGCGTGGGGTTGGAGTTGCAGGGCCGCCGGGCCGCGCGCGACGGCTGCCCGGTCCTGACCTCCGACGGCGCGACTGTCGGCCGGGTGACCAGCGGCAGCTTCGCGCCGACGCTGGAGAAATCGATCGCCATGGCTTACGTCGAATCGGGCCGGGCCGACGTCGGAACCCGGCTCGCCGTCGATGTCCGCGGCCACGTCGAGCCGGCCACAGTCGTTCCGCTTCCCTTTTACAAGCGCAAGAAATGACCTCCAACTGAGGGTACGCATGGATCCGAAAGCTCTCCGTTTCGCTCCCACCCACGAATGGGCGCATCTGTCGGGCGGCATCCTGACCCTGGGCATCACGGCGTTCGCCGCGGAGCAACTCGGCGACGTGACCCTGGTGGACATGAAAAAACCCGGCACGCAGGTCGGCGCCAACGAGTCCTGCGGTGAAATCGAATCCGTCAAGAGCGTCAACGACGTGTACACGCCCATCGCCGGCGAGATTGTCGAGACCAATAATGAGGCGGTGAACAAGATGCTCGGCGAAGACTCGAAGGCGCTGGCGAGCGATCCGTACGGCCAATGCTGGCTGGTGCGCCTGCGCGTGGCGCCGGGAGCGGCCCTCGACATGTTGATGGACCACGCCGCGTATCAGCAGCACCTCGCGGCGGAGGGCCATTGATCGCGGAGACAACCGGCCCGACGTCTCGCCAAACGAACTTGCGACCCGCCGCCGGCGTTATGCTCTAAGGAGAGCCTGGTGTCATACACGCTCAACACCCCCGCCGACCGCGTGGCCATGCTCCGCGCCATCGGCGTCACGAGTATCGATGACCTGCTGAAGCCGATCCCGAGCGCGATCCGGCTGGCGCGGCCGCTCGACCTGCCGCCGGGCCTGTCTGAAATCGAATTGACGCGGCACGTTCACGAACTGGCACGGCAGAACTGCTCCAGCCAGAGCCACGTCTGCTTTCTCGGCGGCGGCGCCTACGATCATTTCGTGCCGGCCGTAGTCGATGCGCTGGCGAGCCGCGGCGAGTTCTACACCGCCTACACTCCGTACCAGGCCGAGGCCAGCCAGGGCACTCTCCAGGCGATCTTCGAATATCAGACGCTGGTCTGCCAACTCACCGGGCTCGACGTGGCCAACGCCAGCCTGTACGACGGCGGCAGTGCGCTGGCCGAAGCGGTGATCATGGCGTTGAACGTGACGGAACGCAGCGGCCGGGTCGTCGTTCTCGACAGCGTCCATCCGGAATACCGGCAAGTTCTGCAAACGTATCTGACGCCGCTCAAAGTCCCGCTGATTTCCGTCCCGACGCCGGGCGGCTCCGCCGAGCCGGGCGACGTGGCCGACGCCATCGGCGATTCCACCGCCTGCGTGGTCGTGCAGCACCCGAACTTCTTCGGTTCGTTGGAGGACGTTCAGGCCCTGGGCGACTTGGCGCGTCGGCGCGGCGCGCTGTTCATCGTCGCATTCGATCCGATCAGCCTGGGATTGCTGAAACGCCCCGGCGATTATGGCGCGGATATCGCCGTGGCCGAGGGGCAATGTCTCGGCAATTACCTGATGTACGGCGGACCATACCTCGGCATCCTGGCGTGCCGGCAGGAGTTCGTGCGGAAGCTGCCTGGCCGCGTCGTCGGCCAGACGACGGATCGCCGCGGTGAGCGTTGCTGGGTCCTGACGCTCCAGACGCGCGAACAGCACATCCGCCGGGAAAAGGCCACCAGCAACATTTGCACGAACCAGGGGCTGCTTGCCCTGCGCGCCACGATCTACCTCGCCGCGCTGGGACCGGAGGGACTGCGAGAGACCGCCGAACTCTGCGCGGCCAAGGCTCAGTACGCGGCGGAGCGGCTGACGCACATCCCGGGCGTGCGCCTGGCGTTCGATCAGCCGTTCTTCAAGGAGTTCACGCTGCGGGTACCCGGCGACGTTCGCCGGCTGCTGGCGGAACTCACCCACGACGGCTACCTCGGCGGCTTGTGGCTCGGGCGCTACTACGAAGGCCTGGGCGATTGCCTGACCGTCGCCGTTACCGAGCAACGCACGCGGGCCGAAATCGACGGCTTCGCCGAAGCCGTCGCGCGGCGCGTGACCGATTATTCGACCATCGTACACCCGCCAGCCCGGGCGTGAGATCGAGCAACCATGGCCAACGATCAATCGACACAACTGTTATTCGAGCTGAGCCATCCCGGGCGGCGCTGCCAGCGCTTGCCGAAATCGGACGTCGGCTCACGGGCCCGCCTGCCAGCCGCCGCGCTGGCGGACAGCCCGCCGCCGCTGCCCGAACTCGCGGAAATCGACATCGTGCGCCACTTCACCAATCTGTCGCAGCGCAACATGTCGATCGACACGAATTTCTATCCGCTCGGTTCGTGCACGATGAAATACAATCCGAAACGGCACGAGCGGCTCGCCGGGCTGCCGGGGCTGGCGGGAGTTCACCCGCTGCAACCCGATGCGACGTGCCAGGGGATGTTACGCCTGCTATTCGAGTTGCAGGAATATCTTTCCGAGATCTCCGGACTCGACGCTTGTTCGTTGCAACCCGCCGCCGGCGCCCAGGGTGAATTGACGTCGCTGTACGTCGCCGCGGCGTATTTCCGGCATCGCGGCGAACAGCGGACCCGCGTGCTCGTCCCTGACAGCGCCCACGGCACCAACCCGGCGAGCGCGGCGCTGGCCGGGTTCGACGCCGTCACCGTGAAGAGCAATGCCGCCGGGCTTGTTGATCTCGACGATTTCCGTGCCAAGCTCGACGAGCGCACCGCCGTGTTCATGATTACCAATCCGAACACGCTTGGCTTGTTCGAGAGTCAGATCACCACGATCACGCAATTGGCCCACGAGCGCGGCGCCCTGGTGTACCTCGACGGCGCCAACATGAATGCGATACTCGGCATCACGCGGCCAGGCGATTTCGGCGTGGACATGCAGCACTACAACGTGCACAAGACGTTCACGGGGCCGCACGGCGGCGGCGGACCCGGCGCCGGACCGATCACCGTTCGCAAGTCGCTGGCGCCGTTTCTGCCGACGCCGATCGTCCAGCGCCGGGGCGACCAGTACGTGCTCGATTTTGATCGCCCGCAATCGATCGGCCGGGTCCGCAGCTTTTTCGGGACGATCGGCATCCTCTTCCGCGGTTACTGCTACATCCGCACACTCGGGCCGCAAGGTCTGCGCGATGTCAGCGAGGACGCCGTGCTGAATGCCAACTATTTGCGCGAGCGGATCAAGGACGTGTTCGAGATTCCGCATGCGGGCCCGTGCATGCACGAATTTGTCGCCAGCGCGCGTGGGCTGCGGAAAACGAAGAAGATCAGCGCCATGGATATCGCCAAGCGTCTGCTCGATTTCGGCTTCCATGCGCCGACCGTGTATTTCCCGCTCGTGGTACCGGAAGCCCTGATGATGGAGCCGACGGAAACCGAGAACAAGGAAACCCTCGACCGCTTTGCCGAGACGTTGTCGCGGATCGTGGCGGAGGATGCGGAATTCCTCCACGCCGCGCCGCATACCACTGCAATCAGCCGCCCCGACGAAGTTAAGGCCGCGAAAGAGCCGGTGCTGCGTTGGTCCGGCGCCGATCGTTGATTCACGCGCTCACGCCAAGCTATCATGGCTTCCGAATCGCCGACTCGATCGTCCATTCGCCGACTCTCGCGCAGCGCCGTGGGCCGAACCGGGGCGCGCTTTTCGCGGGTCTTTGGGCATTCCGCGACGTTGCAATCCGCCGGCCGATTCCTGCGACGACAGGTCTGGGCCTGGCCCATCATCGCGGCCATGCTTCTCCTCGTGTCCGGCTGGTGGGTCGATCGCGCCGTCGAGCGGGCGATGCGGAAACAGCGCATCAATGAGTTGACGACAATCCTCAACGCCGACGTCACCGCGCTCCGCGCCTGGATGGAGGATCAGACGAGCACGACGGTGCTGATCTCCCGCGACGAGCACCTGCTGCCGCTGGTCCAGGAATTGGCGTCTATCAACGACGGTGGACCCGACCTGCCGCGCCGCCTGACGCAGGCGCCGGCTCAGGCGCAGATTCGCGCGCGGCTCAAGGACCGCGCGATGCCGCTCGGCTTTTCGGGGTTCGCCATCGTGGCGAAAAACGGGGTGGTGATCGCCTGCGATCAGGATCCGCCGATCGGCATGAGTTTCAGCGGCTACCGGCAGGAGTTTTTTCTGCGAGTATTGAATGGTCGGCCGGGAGTTTCGCGGCCCTACCGCAGCCCTTTATTGCTGGCCGACGCCGAAGGCCAACTCCGCGCCAACCTGCCCACCATGTTCACTGGCGCTCCCATTCGCGACTCGGCCGGCCATGCGATCGCCACGCTCGGGTTGCGCATTCGACCCGAGCAACAATTCACAAAGATTCTCCAAGTCGCGCAGTTCGGTCAGAGCGGCGAGACGTACGCATTCGATCAAAATGGCCTGCTTCTCAGCCAAAGCCGATTCGATGAGGACCTGAAACAGATCGGCCTGTTGCCGGATTTGCCCGACAGCCAATCCGTCCTGACGTTGGAACTTCGCGACCCGGAAGTGAACTTGATGGCTGGCGAGCGGCCGAAGAAGCGGCGAGCCGATCAATCGCTCACGCGCATGGCCGCCTCCGCCGTTCAGGGAGAAAGCGGCTGCGATCCGGACGGTTACCGCGATTACCGGGGCGTTCCTGTCGTCGGCGCCTGGCAATGGCTCAGCGATCTTGGCTTCGGCGTGGCCACGGAACTCGACGTCGCCGAAGCTTTTCAGCCGGAGTACATCCTCCGCCGCGCGTTCTGGGTCTTGATGACCCTGCTGGCGCTCAGTTCTCTCGGCATTTTCGCGGCGATGTTGTACATGGCGAAGCAGCAAAAGGAGCTGCAAAAGGCCACGCTGGCGGCCCGGCAACTCGGTCAGTACACGTTGGAGGAAAAACTCGGCGCCGGCGGCATGGGCACGGTTTACAAGGCGCGGCACGCGATGCTCCGCCGACCGACGGCCGTCAAGCTCCTGGACGTCGAGAAAATGTCCGACGCCGCGGTCACCCGATTCGAACGCGAAGTCCAACTCACCGCGACGCTGACGCATCCAAACACTGTGGCGATTTTCGATTATGGCCGGACGCCCGACGGCATCTTCTATTACGCCATGGAATACCTCGACGGCGTGAATCTGGAACAGCTCGTCGCCCGCTTCGGACCGCTGCCCGACGCGCGAGCCAAGCACATCCTGATGCAGGTCTGCGGCTCGCTGGCCGAAGCGCACGCGTTGGGGCTGGTGCATCGAGACATCAAGCCGGCCAACATCGTTCTGACGCGCCGCGGCGGTCTCGATGACTTCGTCAAGGTGTTGGATTTCGGGCTGGTGAAGTCGCTGGAAGGCAGCGATGCCGCCAGCGTCACCGCCGCGAACGCGGTCACCGGCACGCCGCTGTACCTGTCGCCGGAAGCCATCAAGCAGCCCGACCGGGTCGATGCCCGATCGGACGTGTATGCGATCGGCGCGGTGGCGTATTTCCTCGTGACCGGCTCGCCGGTGTTTTCGGGCGGCACGGTCGTGGACATCTGCATGGCGCACGTCAACGAACAACCCGAACCGCCGTCGGCCCGAGCTCGCCGAATGGTCGATCCGCAGTTGGAAGCGTTGATTTTGCGCTGCCTGTCAAAAGCGCCGGCGGATCGGCCGGCGGACGCCGCGGAACTGCTCCGCGCCCTGGACGCCTGCGAATCGGTGGCTCGCTGGAGCGCCGCCGAAGCGGCGGCGTGGTGGGCCGCTCACGGCGCCGCCGCCCAAGGTCTAGCGCCCACGGCGCCGACCGTCTCCGCGCCAATGGCGACTCCGGCTGGCAGCGCCACGGTTGCGTACGAGGGGCAGACGCACGACGCGGCGTCTGGCTGAGCGCGTCACTCAAATCGCAGGTGCTTGACGGACTCGCCGGAGTCGCGCAATTCGATCAGCGAATTGATGCCGATCTCCAGATGCTCCCGGACAAAACGCTCGGTCACGGCGGAATCACTTTTCGCCGTCTTCACGCCTTCCGGAGTCATGGGATTGTCGGAAACGAGGAGCAGCGCGCCCTTCGGGATGCGGTTGACGAAGCCGACGACGAAGATCGTCGCCGTTTCCATGTCGATCGCGGTCACGCGCGTCGTCTTCAAGTACTCCTTGAATTTGTCGTCATGTTCCCACACGCGGCGATTCGTGGTGTGGACCGTGCCGGTCCAATAGTCGCGGCCCTGTTTGACGATCATGGCCGAGACAGCCTTCTGAAGCCGAAACGACGGCAAAGCCGGGATTTCCGGCGGCAGGTAATCATTACTGGTGCCCTCGCCGCGAATGGCGGCGATCGGCAGCACGAAATCGCCGACCTTGGTCTTCTTGAACCCGCCGCACTTGCCGAGAAACAACACCGCCTTGGGCGCGACCGCGGAGAGCAGATCCATCGTGGTCGCCGCCATGGCGCTGCCCATGCCGAAATTCAGGATCGTGAGACCTTCGGCCGTGGCCGACTGCATCGGCCGATCGCGCCCGAGTATCTCCACGCCGAACCGGGCGGCAAACAACTCGACGTAATGGAAGAAGTTGGAAAGGAGAATATAGCGGCCGAACTGAGCGAGCGGCCGGCCGGTGTAGCGCGGCAGCCAGTCCTTGACAATGTCGCTTTTGGTCTTCATGCCGTGCGGAGTCCCCGGCTCGGCTGATGCTCGGAATGGTCCGAAAAAACAAAGAGAACCCAAGCGGAACGCCGGGTTCTCCCTGTTTCGATCGAGATCGTCGATTACTTCGACGGCGTCGCGACCGGCGGCGGGGCCGTCGTGGTGACGGGCGCAGCCGCCATGCCGCCGCAGCTGTTGCAGGTGCTGCAGGTGCTGCAGGTGTTGCAGCAGGTCGTGCAGCAGGACGTGCAGCACGGCGGCGGGCAGCAGCGGTTGCGACGACGGCCCGCTTCGGCGGAGTCCGGCGTCAGGGCAACGACTGCGGTGGCCAACGCGACAACGATCCACATCTTACGCAACATTCCAGCATCCTCCTTGGGCGATCAACCTCCTACGAACCATGGGGAGATAGTAGAAACTGAAGGGCGGGCGGCAACCCATCGCCGGAAAAGTCGCTGCCGGTTGTGTAGATTCAGCTGCCTACGCTTCCCGCCTTGCGTCATTTCAGTAATCGTTCGGGTCCGGCACGTCGCGCGACGCGCGGGTGACCAGTGCGGCAAACGTCGTATTGCGAATCGTGTCCTTGATGAACCGCACCGATCCATCGCAGAAAGCGAAGTTGGCGCCGCCGAGGTGAAAACTGTACACCTCGTTGTCGTTGGTGCAGTTCATCACGCACGGTCCGTACCCCTGACCTTGTCCGTACGGCAGCGTATCAGAACCGTCGAGCGCGATTTCGAGGTTGGGATCGGCCCACCCGGCGGCGCTGGCGGCGCCCGAAGCCTGATGGCCCATGCGCCATAGCTCCGGCCGAGCGCTGTCCTCCACCACGAGAAACGTCGTGCTCGTCCCGTCCTTGATGTCCACGACGCGGCACGGCCGCTCGGTCATCGCCCCATTTTGCGCCGGCGGGCTGTAGTACGGCCAGCCGACAAGCTCGCAGTAGTTCGGATTCACGCCGTGGTACACCGTGTAATCGCTCGCCGCCGGCTGAAAACTCACCGCGGCGTCCACGCGCGTGGTTGTCGGGGCTGATGGGCAATAGAGCAAGGTAATCTGGATCTGCGTCCACGGCTGATTCACCGGATCGTCCCAGTTTTTCGACATGTCGTAACGGATGTTGTTCTGTTCGAGGAACGGCAGAATCGGCGGCACAAAGGAGCGCGTCGGCGGCGAGAACCGATAGCCCTCGGGAAACGTCCGCATCGCGGCCTCATAGTTGATGAGGGCCAGGGCGATCTGTTTGAGGTTGTTCTGACACTTGGCGCGAGCCGCCGCTTCGCGCACGCGCTGGACGCCCGGCAGCAGCAACCCCATCAGCGTCGCAATGATGCCGATCACAACTAATAGTTCAATCAGCGAGAAAGCGGGGCGAGCCTGGCACGATTTCATGAATTGCTCCCGACAGACGTGACGCGGCGACAGGCATCAGCTTAGGCCGATGCGTCCATCGTGCCAGACCTTCGGGTGCCTCGTCAAGCAAAATCGCGTGCTCAGGATTCGGATTCCGGTTTGTGAGTCGCGGCATCGTCCGGCGCGGGTTCCGGCAGCCGCACGCCGCGCTGGGCGACGGCCCGCCGCAAGATGAACTCAATCTGCCCGTTCAGGCTGCGCAAATCATCGTCGGCCCAGCGCTGCAAGGCGGCCAGCAGCGCCGGGTCGATGCGCAAAAGAAACGGCTTGCGCCTGGCCATCACCAACCTCGCGAGAATCCATCGATGGAGCCGGTCCGGTCACTGGTAAATCGTGCCGGTGTTCAGCACCGGCTGCGGATTCTGGTGGCCGCACAACACCACCAAGAGGTTGGACACCATGGCGGCGCGGCGCTCTTCGTCCAAGTCCAGGACCTTCTTTTCGCTGAGCATCTCCAATGCGTGCTCGACCATGCCGACCGCGCCCTCGACGATCCGCTGCCGCGCCGCGATCAGCGCCGCCGCCTGCTGCCGTTGCAGCATCGCCGAGGCGATCTCCGGCGCGTACGCCAGGTAACTGATGCGCGACTCGATGATTTCGACCCCGGCGGGATTCACCCGCTCCTGGATTTCGTGCATCAAGCGCTCCGCCACCTCGGCCGTGTGGCCGCGGAGGCTGTGCTCCGCATCGTCCGGGCTGTCGTAGCTGTACTGGCTCGCCAGGCTGCGCAGCGCCGCGTCGCTCTGGATGTGGACAAAGTTCTCGTAGTTGTCCACCTGGAACACGGCCTCGGCCGCGTTCACCACCCGGTAGACCACGACTGCCGAGATTTCAATCGGCGTTCCGTCGCGATCATTCACCTTGCTCGGCTGGCGGCTGCGGCTGGCGGCCGAGACAACCACGCCGGCGGCGTTCTTGGTCTCTGGCGAGTCCAACACCCCGGTCTCGAACGTCTGCACCCGCAGCGACACGCGCCGCTTCCAATACAGCGGGTTTGCATGGAAGAAACCGACGTCCTTGACCGTCCCGACGTACTTGCCGAATAGCTGGATGACTCGCGCTTCGTTCGGATTCACAATCATGAACCCCGGCAGAACAATGACCCAGGCAATTGCCAGGATCACCGCGACGATTACCGGCCAGGCTTCGTGCGTCTGCCCTGCCAAATAAAGGAGCAGCGCGAACACCAGGGGGGCGACCAGAACGGCCGCGAACATTGGCCAACCGGACCTCAGTTTCAGTTCGTTCTCTCGCATCGGCAGGCTCCCAAGGTTAAACGGCCCATCGATATCACAGTGATATCATATTAGTATCGTACCTGAATGAGGACTCCGGAGTTTCAGCCCATTCAGGATTCGTAGATTCGATCCAGAGCTCTGCCCGGTCGAGGATTACGGCTGACATTCGCGGCGCGGGACGCTAGAATTACGAGTTGTGTCGTTCGAATGGGTTGTGCATGGCCATGCGGCTCATTGCGGTGATCTTGCTCTTGCCGGGACTGCTGATGGCTCGCGCCGTCGGCGGGGGGCATGCGCACTGCGGCCACGCGCACGCCGGCCATGAGCAGCGACCTCACTGGCACTGGCACTCGGCTCCTTGCACGCCGGGTGAATCGCATCAGCACAGCGATTCGGACCACGACAGCGACGCGGTGTACGTGTCGGACGACGCCGCGACCGTCGCGCCGAGCACCACCAAGCAACTGGTCGATTCCGCCTTCGACGTCGTCCTGATCGTGGATCAATGGACGCCGGAGTTCGTTCTCTCGAAATCGATTGGCGCCGAGTTTTGGCCGCCAGGCATCGGCTCCGCTGGACCGCCGCTTTTCATCCAACATCTCGCGCTGTTGATCTGAGAACCGCCGGACAAGAACGCGCGGGCGCGGTCGATCGCGCGCCGATGCCGTGCTGTGCTTTGTTCCCCGTTCCTGATTCTCGGCGTTGTTCGGAGTAGACCGATGAAACGATGGCTCATGGCAGCCCTGATTCTCGCTTTAGTTGGCGGGCTCGCGGCCGCCGCTTATGGCACGCGCGCTCACTGGCAATCGTGGCTGCAAGCGCCGGAGCCCGCTGCGATGCAGGATGACCACCATGACGAGCCGCCCGCGCCCGCAGACCGAGTCGTGCTCTCCGAACAGGCGCAGCGCAACCTGGCGCTGACTTCCAAGCCGCTCAGGCCGAGCAGTTACTGGAAGGCGATCGCGGTGCCCGGGATCATCGTCGATCGTCCGGGATATAGCGATCGCAGCGTGGTCGCGCCGGTGAACGGCGTCATCCAATCGATTGAGCGAGTTCCCGGCGACACTGCGCGGCCTGGGGAAACGCTATTCACGCTGCGGATTCTGAGCGAATCGCTGCACCAATCCCAGACGGAACTGTTCAAAGCGACGCAGGACATGAAGCTGACGCAGGCGTTGCGGAGCCGACTCGCCGCCGCCGGAGGCGTCATTCCGGAGGCTCGGCTGATCGAGCTGGACAATCAGATCGCGCGCTTCGAGGTCGCAGCTCGGGCGTACCGCCAGGAACTCCTGACCCGCGGACTGTCGTCGGAACAGATCGCCGGCGTGGCCGACGGACGATTCGTCAACGAGATTCCGATCGTGGCGCCGGCGGCATTCGGAACACCGGAATCGACGCCGCTGGTCCACGGCGACGCCGCGGGCGGCTCCACGCCGGAACCGCGGTTCGAAGTTCAGGAATTGAAGGTGGAGCTGGGCCAGCACGTCCAGGCCGGGCAGACTCTGTGCCTCTTGGCTGACCATCAATCGCTCTGGATCGAAGGCCGGGCGTTTCGCGATGAGACGCCGCTGATCGAGCGAGCGCTGCGCGAAAGCTGGCCGGTGGAAGTCGATTTTCAGGAAACCGGCGGCGATTGGCCGCCGCTCGGACAGCAATTCCAAATCGCCAAGCTCGGGACGACGATCGACCCCGTGAACCGAACCTTCGCCTTCTACGTGCCGCTCGAGAACCAGTCGCGGTCAATTGATCGCTCCGGCCGGCCGCAGCGATTGTGGCGGTTCCGTCCCGGCCAGAAAGTTCGCCTGAGCGTCCCCGTTGAAAAGCTGGAGAATGTCTTTGTTTTGCCGGCCGAGGCCGTGGCTTTCGAGGGACCGGAGGCTTTCGGATTCACCCAGAACGTGAACACGTTTATCCGCCGGCCGCTGCACGTCGTGCTCCGCGATCGGCACCACGTCGTGGTCGCGAACGACGGCTCCGTGGTTCCCGGATCGTTCGCGGTCCAGAACGCGGCGATGCAACTCAATCGCATGCTGAAGTCGCAGTCCGGGGCGGCACCCAAGGGCTACCACATGCACGCCGACGGCAGCCTGCATAAGGACGGCGAACCCGACTGAGGGAGATCAACCCGTGCTCAATGCCGTCATTCGCTTTTCGCTGCGACACCGGCCGCTGATCCTCGCGCTGAGCGTGGTGGCGCTGGTCTACGGTGGCTATCTCTCGACCACGCTGCCGATCGATGTGTTTCCGGACCTGGATCGGCCGCGTGTCGTGCTTCTGGCCGAAAGTCCGGGGCTTTCTCCGGAAGAAGTCGAGGCGCTGGTCACGCAGCCGCTCGAAACCGCCATGCTGGGCGCCCCCGGCGTGGAAGCGGTCCGCAGTCTCTCCAGTCCCGGACTGGCCGTGATCTACGTCGAGTTCGGCTGGCAGACCGAGGTGCGCGCCGCGCGCCAGGTCGTCGCCGAAAGGCTGAACTATGTCGCGCTGCCGGACGGCATCCGAGCGATCATGACACCCCCAACGTCGATCATGGGCCAGTTCATGCACTTCGGGCTGACCTGGGATCCGCGTTCGGCCGATCGCGCCGGACGGTCCGAACTCCGGAATCAAATGGATCTGCGGATTCTGGCCGACTGGGTGATCCGACCGCGGCTGCTGCAACTGCCCGGCATCGCCGAAGTCATCGTCTTGGGCGGCGAGAAGAAGCAATACCAGGTGCTGATCGAACCCGACAAGCTGCTCGAGTACGACGTGTCGCTGAAGGACATTGACGAGGCGATTCGCAATACGAACGTCAATGCCAGCGGCGGGTTTCTGGAGGAGGGGCAGACGGAGCGATCCGTGCGCGTCATCGGCCGGCTGGGGCCTCTGCCGGCCCAAGTCGTCCGCGATCTCGAACTCGCACCAGTGAAGCGGACTGGCGATCGCACCGTCCTCCTGAGCCACGTCGCGCGGATCGAGGAGGGGCCGGCGCCGAAGCGCGGCGACGCCAGCGTCGACGGCCGGCCCGGCGTCGTGGTCACCGTCGCCAAGCAGCCCCACTCCGATACGCGGGTCCTGACCGCGGCCGTCAAGACCGCCCTCGAGGACCTGCGGCCATCGCTACCACCCGACTTGGTCATCAACACAAATTTGTTCCAGCTGCGCTCCTTCATCGATCGCGGCATCTACTATGTCGGCGAAGCGCTCGTGGTCGGCGCGGTCCTTGTCGTCATCATTCTGTTCCTGTTTCTGCTCAATCTTCGCACCACGTTCATCACGTTGACGGCGATCCCGCTGTCGCTCGCCGTGACCACGCTGGTGTTTCGGCTGATCGGCGTATTTTCGGGAACGACACTATCGATCAATGTCATGACGCTCGGCGGCATTGCGGTGGCGATGGGCGAACTCGTGGACGACGCGATCGTCGACGTCGAGAACATCTTTCGCCGGCTGCGGGAAAACTACTCGCTGCCGCAGCCGCGGCCGGCCCTGACGGTCGTCTACGACGCCAGCCGCGAAGTTCGCTCGTCGATCGTGTTTGGCACGGCAGTCGTCATTCTGGCGTTCATGCCGCTGTTCGCACTTTCTGGCGTCGAGGGCCGCTTGTTTACGCCGTTGGGCATGGCGTACATCGTCTCGATCCTGGCGTCACTCGTGGTGTCGCTGACTGTGACGCCCGTGTTGTCGTACTATCTGTTGCCGCAATCGCGCGCCGCCCATCACACGGGCGACGGCTGGCTGCTGCGCGGGCTCAAGTGGATCGCCAGTCACCTGATTCGCTTCAGCATGCGGCACGCGGGTCTGATGCTTGTGGCGACATGGGTCCTCGTCGCCGTCAGCGCGTGGAGGCTCTCACAACTGGGCGCCGACTTCCTGCCCAAGTTCGACGAAGGCAGCGTGCAACTCAATGTCACGCTGTCTGGAAACGCATCGCTCCAGGCATCGAACGACGCGGCTCGGCACATCGACCGGGTGTTGCGGGGCATGCAGGCGACGCCCGAGCACCCGGATCGCCCGGTCCTGCACTTCGCCCGGCGCACCGGCCGGGCCGAACTCGACGAACATGCCGAGCCGGTCAGCCGCGGCGAATACATCCTGACGATGAACCCGCGTTCGAACGTGCAACGCAACGAATTCCTGCAAATTCTCCTGGCGGCGCTCCGCGCCGAGGTTCCCGGCGTCGATTTCGAGGCCGAGCAGCCGTTGTCGCACCTGATCAGCCACATGCTCTCCGGAGTCAACGCGCAAGTCGCAATCAAAATCTTCGGCGATGATCTCGACAAGTTGCAGCAATTGGCCGGCGAAGTGCAGCGAGCCGTGGCCGGTATTCCGGGCATCACGCCGCCGATCATCGAGCCGCAGGAGCGCGTAGATGAACTCCACATCGTGCTGCGTCCGGACGATCTCGCTTTTTACGGTCTGAGCCGGTCCGACGTCGCACATTTCGTCGAGACGGCCATGAAGGGCGTCGCCGTTTCGGACGTGCTCGACGGTCGCCGGCGATTCGATCTGGTCGTGAAATTGGCCGATCCGTATCGCTCCGACGCTCGCCGTCTCGGTGATTTGCGCCTCGATCTGCCGAATGGCCAAGGACAGATCCGGCTCCGCGATGTGGCCGATTTCCCCAGCTCCGCGAGCGGCCCGAATCTCATCCACCACGAAAACACGCGGCGGCGGCAGGTCGTGCGCCTCAACGTCTCCGGCCGCGACCTCGGCAGCGCGGTTCAGGAAATCGAGGAACGCGTCCGTGAACTCGTCAAGCTGCCGGAGGGCTACTTCATCGAATTCGGCGGACAGTTCGAAGCACAGCGGTCCGCGACGCTGTTGATCGGCGCCCTGGCAACCGTGTCCTTCGCCGGCATCCTGATAGTGCTGATGATGCTGATCCCGTCGGTACGCGTCGCGCTGCAGATCCTCAACGCGATTCCGACGGCGTTCATCGGCGGCGTCGTCGCACTCGTGCTGACCGGTCAGACGGTCACGGTCGCCAGTCTCGTCGGATTCGTATCGCTCACCGGAATTGCGGTTCGCAATGGCATCTTGCTCGTCACTCACTACTTTCATCTGATGACAAAGGAAGGCGAGGGTTTCACGCCGCAGATGGTCCTGCGCGGCAGCCTCGAGCGGCTCTCGCCAGTCCTCATGACAGCGTTGACAGCCGGAATCGCGTTGGTGCCGCTGGTCGTCGGCGGCCGGAAACCGGGATTGGAAATCCTCTATCCCGTGGCGACGGTGATTCTCGGCGGACTGGTCACGTCCACGTTTTGCGAGTTCCTGGTCCACCCAGGGTTGTTCTGGCGATTCAGTGGTCGCGACGCCCAGCGGATCGCCGCCGGCGCCGTCTCGGAAAACCAACTACTGAAACAATCGGCTGAAGATTGAGGAACGGATTCCACGGAATGAGACAAATGAAAGGAGCGACTCATGCTTGCTCGAATCCTCTGGTGGGCTTTGGCCCTTGCGTCGGCCATGGCCATCGGCTGCGTCAGTGAACCGCCGAAACCGAAGAAGAATCTGGCGACGCGCCCGCCAGGCAAATCGACGACCAGCCATCACGCGGCGCACGAACCGGGTCCGCACGGTGGCGTCGTGTTCGATCTGGGGAAATACCACGGAGAATTCGTTCTCAAACCCGGCAGTGACGAGGCAACGCTGTTTATCCTCGACGACGATGAAAAGTCACCGACGGCGATCGGGGCGGCGCAACTGGACGTCACGCTGAAACAGCCGCCCGTCACAATCGAATTCAAACCGCAGCCGCTCCCCGGGGAACCCGACGGCAAGTCCTCGCGGTTTGTCGGGAAACACGAAACGTTCGCGGCGAAGCAACCGCTGGAAGCGACGGTCATCGGCGTGATTGACGGCAAGCCGTCGGAAGGCCGATTCGAAGCCGATGCGGCCGGCACTCCCCATTCGAAACACAAAGCAATGCCGAAGGGCGTCGCCAGCGCCGCTGCCGAGCGCGAATTGTTTCTGACCCCCGGCGGCATCTACACCGAGGCCGACATCGAAGCCAATGGTCGCATCTTGCCGTCGAAGAAGTTTGCCGGGATCAGCTGGCCTCACGACGACGACTTGAAAACCGGGGACAAGCTCTGCCCCGTCACGGCGAACAAGGCGGACCCCCGGTGCGTCTGGATCGTCAACGGGAAGAGTTATGAGTTCTGCTGCACGCCGTGTCTCGATAAGTTTGTGAAGTGGGCCAAGAATCAGCCCGACCGGATCAAGAAACCCGAGGAGTACATCTACAAAGAGTGACGCGATCACAACGGCGCGATCACACAAGCCGCGGCGTTGGATGTCGCCGCTTTCGCCTGTCGTGTTGGCACGATGTCTATCGACTTCCAGAGCGCGTGACACTGTGATGTAACAACCTGAAGCCGTTCGCCATTCCGAGCGAAGCGAGGGATCTCACCGCGGCCATCCAAGGAGATGTAAGATTCCTGGCTGCGCTCGGAATGACACTGATTTCTTGGCTGCGTCACTACTTTGAAGTGCGCTCTAGTTTCCGTGCCGCGCTTCGATGAAGCGAACGGTGCCGCTCTCGGAGCGCATCACGACGCTGTGCGTGAGCGGACCCCGCTCGGTCGTGCGGACGCCGCGGAGCAATCCGCCATCGGTGATGCCCGTGGCCACGAAGGTGCACGGCCCTTTGAGCAGATCCTCGATGTGGAAGACCCGCGGTTGGAGGGTCATGTCCTTCTTGTTGACGATCTGCGCCTGGAATCCGCCGCGGAGGCATTTCATCGCGGCCGCCGTGATGACGGCCTCGGGGGCGCCGCCGATCCCGAAGCACAGATCGACGCCGCTTTCCATCCGGCAGGCCGAAATCGCTCCGGAAATGTCGCAGTCCTGGATCAGCTTGATGCGCACGCCGAGGGAGCGCATGGTCGCGATGTGCGGCGCATGACGTTCCCGGTTCAGGATGCAGACCATGAGTTTTTTCAGATCCTTGCCCGTCGCCGCCGAGACCTTTCGCAGTGTGATTTCGAGCGGATCCAGAATGTTGAGTTCGCACTTGGCGGCGATCGCCGGTCCGTAGGCGAGCTTGTGCATGTAGTGCTCGTCGGTGCAGAACATCGAGCCGACGTTGCCGACCGCCATGACGCTGATCGCTTCGGGACCGGAAGTCACGGTCGGCGTCGTGCCGTCAATCGGATCGACGGCGATATCGTATTGTGCGTCGCCGGACCGCTTGCCGACGCGCTCGCCGTTAAAGAGACCATAGCTTTCGTCTTTCTTGCCCTCGCCGATCTTGATGATGGCGGCGAAGTCGATGTTGTTCAGTCGATCGCGCATCGCGTCGGTGGCGTCGCGATCGGCGAGTTCCTTGTTGCCGCTGCCGACCCAGGCCGAGGCGGCGATGGCGGCGGCTTCGGTGACGCGGACGAGATCGAGGCTGAATTCGCGCATGGGCAAACTCCCGGACCGGAATGCGAATCGAACGGGGTATGGCCATTGTCGCCGCCGGCGCAGGAGCGAACAGGGGCAAAACAGCCGAGTGGAAATGCGACACGGCGGGCCAAACAGCCCGCCGTGCGTCCATTTCGCTTCCGAGAACCGTAACGCTCAGAAGGGGGTGGCGATCGGGGCGGCCGGGGCGATGATCCGCGGAAACGCCGTGGTCTTGGCCGGAGCACTGTTGGCCGGCTTCGGCTGGACCGGAACGGCTTCCGGAGGAGCGCCCGTGCCGGCCGGAGCGGCGATCGCGCCGCCGCAGCCGCAGCCGCTCATGCTGGCCGTGCCGCAGCCGCAGTCGCACTTCGACTTCTTGGTGAACAGGCCGCCGAAGAGCGGCTTCTTGCCGCACGAATCGCAACTGCCGCACGTGTGAACGATCGGGGCGGAATCGCAGCAGGACTTGGCCGGCTTGCAACGCGGAGCGCGCGGCTCCCGGCACGTCTGGCAGGAATTGCAGCTGCTGCGCACGCGGACGCTGTTGCAGCAGGGCGCCGGCGCGGCGCACGTCTGGCACGACGAGCCGCAGCCGCAGTCGTCATGGCACTTCTTGGCGAACAGGCGGGTCAACAGGCCGGGCTTCTTGGCGCACGGGTCGCAAGCGGTGGCGCAGGCGTTGCAGCCGCCGTTACAGTTATTGGCCACAGCCGCGGGAGCCGGATCGGCGCCAGCAAGCCACGCGGTCGTCAGCATCAAGTACGCAGCGTTCACGGTCGTTCCTCCTCGGGACGGTGTCTGAACAATTGGGACGCTGTCGGGTCGGCCGACGATCCTGTCCGCCGCCGCGCCATGCCGTCCCGTCGTGTCGATCCTTCGATCCCGGCCCGCGGGTTGCTGGCATCCTGCCGGCATTCGGGCGCGTCTCTCCTGAAAACTTCGGCCGCGGAAAACCGGCTCCTTGAGCGACTTCCGGCATCAGTGACGAATCCGAGCGAATCGCGGCGAATCGGCGCTGCGCCGGCCGTCAAACCCGTCACACTTTCACGCGATCGGAGCCGACCGCGGACGCTTGTCCTGCGCCGGCGAACCCGGATAATCGTTGTGTCGGGAGGAGATTGCCCGTGCGGCGCGTTGCGAGGAAATGGACTCTGAAGCCGCACGACGCGGCGAGGATCGAGCGGCTCGCCGGCGCTCTGGCGTCTCCGCCGATCGTCGCTCAACTGCTGCTCAATCGGGGCGTCACCGAGCCAGCCGCCGCCCGCGCCTTTCTCGATTGCCCCCTCGTCGGATTGCGAGCGCCGCATGAACTGCCGGGCGCCGTCGAGGCCGCTGACCGGCTGTGGGCAGCCGCCCAAGCGCGCCGCCGCGTCACCGTCTACGGCGATTACGACGTCGACGGCATCACGGGCGCCGCCATTTTGCTGCAGGCGCTTCGGCTTGTCGGCGCCCAGGCCGATTTTTACGTCCCCAATCGGCTGGACGAAGGCTATGGCCTGAACACCGAAGCGATCGAGCAACTGGCGGCGGCGGGCACGAACACGATTGTCACGGTCGATTGCGGTATCGGCAGCCACAGCGAAGCCGAGCGCGCTCGGGCCCTCGGCATCGAGTTGATTGTCACCGATCATCATGAGCTTCACGGCGCGCTGCCGGCGGCGAACGTCGTCGTGCATCCGCGTCTGCCCGGCGGGCCGTCGGAGTTCGAGACGCTGTCCGGGTCGGGCGTCGCATTCAAGGTGGCGTGGTTGCTCTGCCAGCGCGCCAGCGGGAGCGACAAGGTCGGCCCGCGGTTGCGCGAGTTTCTTCTCGACGCATTGGTCCTGGCGGCGCTCGGTCTCGTGGCGGACGTCATGCCGCTCGTCGGTGAGAATCGCATCTACGTGCGCCATGGTCTCCACCGGCTCCGCACCGCGCCGACGACCGGCTTGCAGGCGTTGATGTCCGCGGCCGGCATCAGCCCGGAAAAGCCCGTTCGGGCCGAAGACATCGGCTACCGGCTGGCGCCACGGCTGAATGCGGCCGGGCGACTCGGTTGCGCTCGGCTGTGCGTCGATCTGCTGACGACGCCGTCGGCCGAGCGGGCGCGCGAACTTGCCGCGTTCCTCGAATCTCAGAACACGCAGCGGCAGCAGATCGAGCGGCAGATTCTCGCAGAAGCCCGCGACGCGTTGACCGCCGGCGGGCGAGTCGATGATCCCGCGATCGTCCTGGCCGGCGATCATTGGCATCCGGGCGTCATCGGAATCGTCGCGGGACGATTGGCTGAGCTTTACGGCCGGCCGAGTCTCGTCATCGCGCGGAACGGCGACGTGGCGGTCGGCAGCGGCCGGTCGTCGGCCGGCATTGACTTGCACGCCGCGCTCAGCGAGTGCGCCGACGTGTTGCTGACGCACGGTGGGCACGCCGCCGCCGCGGGATTTCGTCTCGCTCCCGACCGAGTCGGCGAGTTGCGCGAGCGTTTCGCCGCCGCGGTCGTCCGGCAGGCGCCGCACGGCCCGCCGCCGCCGTCGCTCGTACTAGACGCCGAGATCCCGCTCAGCGCGCTGACGCCGGGACTGGTGGACCACATCGCGCACCTGGAGCCGTACGGCCCGGCGAATCCGCGTCCTCGCTTTCTGGCCGCGGATTTGCAAATCGTCGGCGAACCGCGTAAGATCGGCGGCGGCGATCGGCATCTGAGCTTCCGCGTCCGCCAGGCGGGTTCGACGCTCCGCGCCGTCGGCTGGGGCTTGGCCGAGCGTTCCGACGAACTCGCTTCCGGGGGCGGACGGTGCTGCCTGGCGTTCACTCCGCGGATCAACGAGTGGAATGGCCGACGCGCCGTCGAATTGGAAGTGATCGACTTTCAGCCACAAGCAACGGCATCGCTCAGTTGACGCTCGCCGCGCAGCCACACAACTTGGACAATGCCGGCATACTCGAAGCGCCCGACCGGAGGAAGACCGCCATGTCGCAGCCAGCGCCGTTTCGTGGTCGAATCTACGACGACATTACCCAGTGCATCGGCCACACGCCGCTGATCCGGATGCAACGCGTGCCCGGTCCGGAGTGCAAGGCTCAAATCGTCGGCAAACTCGAGAATTTCAACCCGCTGTGGTCGGTGAAAGACCGCATCGGCGTCGCCATGATCGACGCCGCCGAGCGCGACGGCAAGATCAGCCCCAATACCGTCATCATCGAGCCGACGAGCGGCAACACCGGCATCGGCCTGGCGTTCACCTGTGCGGCCCGCGGCTATCGGCTGATGGTGACGATGCCGGAGACCATGACGCTCGAGCGCCGCCGGCTGCTCAAGGCGTTTGGCGCGGAAATCCACCTGACCCCCGGCGAAAAGGGGATGACCGGCGCCGTGGCGCGCGCCGAGGAACTGTTCCGCGAACTCGGCGGCGAGCCAAAGGCGTTCATGCCGCAGCAATTCAAGAACCCCGCAAATCCGGAAATTCATCGCCGCACGACCGCGGAGGAAATCTGGCGCGACACCGGCGGACAGGTCGACATTTTGGTCAGCGGCGTGGGCACCGGCGGGACGATCACCGGCGTCAGTGAGGTGATCAAGGCCCGCAAGCCGTCGTTCCGCTCCGTGGCCGTCGAACCGGCCGCCAGCCCCGTCATCGCGCAGCGGCTCAACAACGCCGAAATGAAACCCGGCCGGCACAAGATTCAGGGCATTGGCGCCGGGTTTATCCCCGATGTGCTCAATCTGAAAATCATCGACGAGGTATTCCATGTGAACGACGAAGATGCGTTCACGATGGCACGCCGGCTGGCCCGGGAAGAAGGCTGGCTCGTGGGAATCAGCTGCGGCGCGGCCGCCCACGCCGCCATCGAGATCGGTAAACGGCCGGAGAACGCCGGAAAACTGATCGTCGTCATCCTGCCGGACCTCGGTGAGCGCTACCTCAGCACGCCGCTCTTTGAAGGATGAGATTCCGACCAATCAACAGATGCGGGCGGACTCGCAGCCCCGGATGCAATCCGGTGCCGGTTCGTTAGGGCGGATTATTCGCCCTCTCTTCGACCATCAGATCCGGTTTCCCGAAGCGGCGTCGGATGCGATTGATCGCGGCGCGAACTCGCGGCCGGCGTAACAGGTTTTGCTCCACGCGCCGCTTGCCCGGCAGATCAATGAACATCAGCCCAATCAAGATTGTGAGAATGCCCTGCCCCGGCACGCCCGGTAGAGACAAGATGATCCCGAGGATGACCAGCGCCACGCCGAGCAGGTTTTTACCAATCTTGCCGGCCGCTCGGAGAAGCGGGTGGCGATCATTCCAAAACGGCGGGGGATCCGGCCCGATGAAATAGTCTGGCGGGAGTTTAATGAGAATCCAGGCCGTCGCAGCCAGGCTGAGCGCCGCCGTCAGAACGAATAGGCCGACGCCCACGGCAATTTCAGTCCAGGTCGGCAGCCACCAGGGCGATTGGGCGGCCGGAATGGGCGCCATGCCGCAGACTCCGGTGCGGAAAAAGCTTGCGAACTCCGACTCGCGTCTCATAGTATAGACCGTAGCGTTGCCTTTTTGGCGAACACAACGTCCTTCGGTCGCGCGGCAGCGGCGGGCGGTGCTGCGCGGGTCCCCGAATGATTCTCTCAACCCCGTGTTCGGAGCGCGGCTCATGGCCATCAGAGTAACCTGCCCCGGATGTCAAAACAGTTACTCCGTCACTGATGAACTCATCGGCAAGACGATCCGCTGCAAGGACTGCCAGGAAACGTTTGTGGCGCGAGCGGCCAAGGCGACAGTCGCCGCCGGCCGAGCGGACCCGCGCAGTCAGCGCGCCGCCGCCCGCGACCAGCATGGAGTCGACGTTGAGGAATTCGAGCCTGTCAACGGCACGCAGCGTAAGCAATCCGCACCGGCCGCGTCCGGGAACAACACTGCTCTGATCGTCGGCGGATCGATCGCCGGCGTCACGATCCTGGGCCTGATTGCCGCGCTGGCGTTTGTACTGTTGAATCGGCCTGAGCCCTCGAACCCCACGCCGCCGGCGCTGCCGGTCGTCGTTCACACGCCGACTCCCACGCCGCCGGCGTCGCCAACGTCCGACGTCAAGCCGAGCGACGACAAGCCGACTGAAATTAAAGCCGCGACCGAAACCAAGGCCGCTGACGTCAAGACCACCGATACGAAGCCGGCGGAGACGAAGAATTCAACCGCCCAGATGGTGACAACGGCGCAGATTCTCGGCGGCGTCCGCATGCCGCGACCTGCCAACTTCAAACCGGAAGTCGTCGAGCGGGCCAAGAAATCCGCCGTCATGCTGACCTGCCATTTCGAACAAGGGCTGTCCTGGGGTTCCGGCTGGGTCGCAGAGAAGAACGGCAACGAGCGCTACATCGTCACCAACGCACACGTCGTCGGTATGAAGGAGCGCGAGAAGCCGAAGCCCGACAAGATCGAAGTCACGTTCTTCATTGGCACGCCGCAGCAACGGGTGCTGGAAGGCACGCTGCTGGCGCTGGATCGGGAGGAAGATCTCGCCGTCGTCCGTGTGAAAGGTCCGGACCTGCCGGACCCGTTGCCGATCGCGCCGTCGTTTGATCTTCGCGAGACGGAAAAACTCATGACGATGGGTTTCCCGCTCGGCGGCCGGCTCAAGGACATGCTCGGTCGGGGTCTGGGCGTCGATGTTGTGACCACGCTGAAAACCCGCGAGGCGCCGATCACCGGCCGCGTGATCAACAAGGACGGCAGCGTCAAGTACATCCAGGTCGAGGGCGGCGCTGATCCCGGGAACTCCGGCGGAGCGGCCGTCGATACCAACGGCAACGTCAGCGCCGTGGTCGTCGCACAGGCGCCCGGAACGAACATGAAGTTCGTAATCCCCAGCGAGTACGTCATGCACCTGCTCGCTGGGCGAATCCTCCGCGTCATCCCCGGGCAAGCCGTGATCTCGGGCAGCACGATTCAGCAGCCGATCAAGGCCTTTATCGCCGACCCACTCAAGCGCCTGCGCTCCGTATCCGTGGACGTCTGGCCGGGTCTGAAGCCGGAGAAAGGCTCGGAGATTCGCCCGGCGAGCGCCACGCCGCCCAGCCCGGAGCACGGCGACGGGCCGCACGTCACGGCCATGCTCAACTTCAACCCCGATCAGCCGGTGAAAATCGGCGAACCGTATCCCGCCAGCGCGGAACTGAGCCTGCCGGCGCTGAAGGAAGGCGAGGTGTATTGGTTCCAACCCCGATATGTCTCGAAGGACGGCAAGGAACGCTGGGGCGAGGCGGTGGTGATGGAGATGGGTCGATATCCCGTCGAGGCCAAGCCCGCCATGATCGCCATCAAGCACAAACCCGATCTCAAGCCCGACGACGTGCGCAAGCTCGAGCTTTTCAGTCGCGGCGTGACGGGCCTGGAGCTCGAAGGGATCGGCAGTCTCGGCAACGATCTCTCGCTGAAGGCCTACCTCACGGAGAAAACCACGCTGGTCGATAAGAATGGCGACGCCAAGGTCCGGCTGAAGTACACCGACCTTCGCTTGAGCGACGACGATGAGAACGTCATCTTCCGAAAAGCGCTGCGCGGCGTCATGGAGTCGGTGAAGAATCTGGCGACCGACATTACGGTGACCCGCACCGGAAAATTCGAGAAGCCGAAACCCGATTTCGCCGAAGTGCCGCAGCGCGCCCGTGACGTGCTGGGTCAGTTCAACTCGCAGATTATCGAGTCGCTGGAGATCCTGTCGCTGGTGCTTCCGAACAAGGAGGTTCAGCCCGGAGAGACATGGTCGTTTGAAACCGCCTACACGATCATGTTCATGAACAACAAGTCGGAAAATGCGCTGTTCAAGACGACCTGCAAGTACATCGGCACCCGGGTTCGGAATGGCCGGCCGGAAGCGGTCATCGAACTGAGCGGCTCGGTCGTGAGGAACAACAACTCCGGCGGCGGCCAGCAGAGCGGTCCCGGCAAGGTCTTCGGAATCGACGGCGGCGCCGGCAACGCCCCGCGCACCGACGAGCCGACCGATGAGGAAGGCCGCCGTAAGCGCGGCGTTTGGGGCGTCTCCTACGGCGCCGCGGTCATCGATCTCGAGACTGGCCTCGTGACCATCGCCCGCAACGAGTCCGACATTGTCGTCGGCACGCAGGTTACCGTGCGCGGCCCGAACAATCAAGAGGCGAACGTCGACGCGTTCCTCGGGTTTTATCTCGACACGCTGCTGCAGCGTGGCCTGACGAAAGAACCGCTGAAGACCGTCGAGAACCCGGCGACCGTCCTGCCGAACATGGTGCGTGTTTACAATCCGCTCGTCGGCGTGGGCGAACCGCTGACCGCGGAGATTTCCAAGAGCACCGACGTCGCCCCGGAAATCGCGACTCTCCTGCGGCCGGAGACTCTCCGCAAGGTGCAGAAAGCCGCGGTCCTCATCCATGTTGAGGCCGGCGACGGCGGCGGCGGCTCCGGCAGCGGCTGGTTCGCCGAGCCCGGCATCGTCGTCACGAACTGCCACGTCGTGGACATGCTCAGCAAGTCATCGCGCAAACCCGCACGCATCACCGTCGTTCTCGATTCCGGCACCAACTCCGAACGCAAGTTGCCCGGCAAACTGTTGACGATCAATCGCACGGATGACCTGGCCGTAATCAAGGTCGAGGGCGACAACCTGCCGGAACCGCTGAAGATCGTCCCATCGGACTCGCTGGTCGAAACGACTCGGTTGACGATTCTCGGTTTTCCACTCGGGCGCAATCTCGCGCGGCAGCTCGGCATGGGCTTGAACGTCCGCGACTTGCAGACGACGCTGAAAACGCGGACCACGACGGTCTCTGGTCGGGTTGTGCAATCCGACCAGAGCATTAAGTACGTGCAATTGGAAGGCGGAGCCGATCCCGGCAATTCCGGCGGCGCGATCGTGGATAAGGACGGCAATGTCCGGCTGGTGCTCGTGGCCGGCATTCCCGGCACGCAATTGGTGTTCGGCATTCCGTCCGAGTATCCGGCGCGTCTGCTCCAAGGCTGGCCGATCGAAATCGAGCCGGATTACGCCTACCTCGACGGTTCGACCGCCCGGCAGCCGGTGCGCATCCATTTCACCGATCCCGTTCGCCGCGTCGGGAAAGCCTCGATCGACGTCTGGGTCGGCGCCAACGGCAAGCCGCGGAAACCCACCGACAAGGAGCCGACGCGGTCCCCGTCCGACTCCGTCCGCGAGACCTTCCCGCTGCGTCTCGAGCCGGATGCCACGGGATTGTTCATCGACGCCGTGGGCGAGTTTCCGCTCCCGCCGCGGTCGGCCGGGCAGGTCTACTGGCTCCAGCCGCGATTCATCAACGGCACGGGCAAGGAACAGTGGGGCCAGGCGATTCCCTACTCGCCCGATGGCCCGCCGGTCGAGCGGAAGCCGGTCGTCCTCCAGCACAAGATGCCCAAACTCGGCGCCGAACGCACGCTGGAACTCACCAGCCAGGCCATCTTCCAATGGCAGCAGTTGACGGAGCGCCACGTCGAGGGCTATCCGCTGAAGGCGACGGTGATCGAGAAGTTTCAGCCGCCGCGATTCGGCGTCACCCGGGTGCAGATGTCCTACAAGGATCTGACCTGGGACCTGCCGTTGCCCGAGGGGATTCCCCAACCGATCGTCTCCACGATCCGAAATCTGCTCAAGCAGTTCACCGACAGTATCAAGGGCGTCGTGACGGAGATGTCGATCACCAAGGAGGGGCTGTACAAGGCGCCGGTGACGGACTACTCGCGCGTCCCGCTTGAGCGGCTGCTGTTCACCAAGACCTTCAACGATCAACTCATGCAGTCGCTGATCGCCATGTCGATTCCGTTTCCCAACAAGGAGATGAAGTACCGCGACACGTGGGAGCATCCGACGAACTTCTTCATCGAGACACGGAATCGGTACGAGCCGTCGCTCTTCAACATGAAGTTCCGCTATCTCGGAGTGCGGGATCGCGGCGGCCGGACGGAAGCGGTCATCGAAATCGAAGGTTCGCTGGCCAAGGACGACAAAGCCAAAGCGATCGGCGAAAAGGAACTGAAAGCTGATCAGCCCGGAGGCGAAAGCCCCGAGCCGTCGCCGCCGCCGGCGGACCCCAACAAGCCGCCGCTGCGCGAGTTCCAGTCGCGCAGCCAGAGCAAATCGCGCGGCATGTACGGCCTGGCCAAGGGGCATGCCTACATCGACGTGCAATCCGGCTACGTCGCCGAGGTGAAACTCTTCATCGACGTGGACGTGGAACTGACGGTGAAGGACCCGACCTCGAAGCAGGATATTCCAGTCCCCGCGGGCGGAACCATGGAAGTCCTGCTCAAGCGGCTGCCGAGCGCGGCCAATCGGTGACCATCGAATCGGCTTTACCGCGTTGGCCCGGCGGCGTCGGCAGATGCGAGATTCGCGAACTCGCGGCTGACGCCGCCGGGCCCTTGTCATAGAAACCCGTCATGCCGGATTCGCTGATTCGCTGCCCCGCCTGCGACCACGAACTGCGCTTGCCGCCGGAGTTCTTCGGCAAAACCGTCGAATGCCCGCAGTGCAACACGCGCTTCGCGGCTCCGATCCCGGCAATCGTCAAGCCCGTGACCGACCGGGCGGCGGGCGAGGCCGGGCCGAGCGACGCCGAAGTGGAGTTCGTGCGCCGGGCCTTGGCCGCCAACGCGCTCCGACCGCCGGCACTGATGCTCCTCGTGGTCACCGCCTTGAACCTGTTCTGCTGCGGCTGGGGCGTGCTCTCGGCCCGCGTCATCGTCGCCGACCCCAACGCCTTCGAAGTGCAGATGCACCAGCGAATCGACGAAGAAGATGACCTCCCCCCGGCACAACGAGATCGCTTGAAAGAGATCTTTTCGGCGCAAGCCGTTCGCCGTCATGAGCGGTGGATTCTCACCTGCCCCGGTCTGCTGACGGCGTCGTCGTTCCTCGTCCTGCTCGGTTGTATCCAGATGTTCCGGTTACGAGCGTATCCTGTCTGCGTCCTCGGAGCCGTGCTCGCCCTGAATCCGCTGAACATTCCGTGCTGCCTGCTGCAGTTTCCGTTCGGACTGTGGGCGCTCATCGTCCTGCTCAATCCCGACGTGCGGCAATCATTTTCTTGATCGGGCGCTGGAATCGGCGGCGATTCGTGGATAGCATGGCGGCGAAAGCTCGGCTCGGCACGGAGGGCTGCCGTGGACGCATCCGCCCCCTCGACGACCTGGCCGCGACCGGCGCAGTTGGCGGCCGCGTTTCTGCTTGGCATGGGCGCGGCGCTGCTCGGCGAGCGGTTGATCGGCGCGTCGCCGCGCCCGCTGCTCCTGCAACGCGGCGCGATCGATATCAACCGCGCGGATCGGTCGACATTGCTCCAGTTGCCGACCGTCGGACCGCAATTGGCCAACCGTATTCTCACGGAGCGGGAGCAGCGTGGCGGCTTTGTCTCTATCGAGGACGTGCGCTCCGTGCCGGGGATCGGACCCGCTCGGGCCGAGCGACTCAAGCCGTGGCTTTCGTCCGAGGCGTCCGCGGCCAGCCAGGCACTCGGCTCTCCCGTCGACATCAACACCGCCGACGTCGCGCAACTCCAGGCACTGCCGGGCATCGGGCCGAAGATCGCTCAACGGATCGTCGAGGAACGATCGCGGGGCCAGTTTCAGTCGGTCGACGATCTCCGCCGCGTTGCCGGCATCGGTCCGAAGACGCTCGAGAAACTCCGGCCCTTCGCGCGTGTACAATAGGGCGAGCCACGAACGTGCGGCGTGAAGCGTGCCGCCGCGCCCACCCGCGTTCCGAGGTCCGACGACCCCCGAGAGGCCGATGCCCGCGCACTTTGAACTCGTGAGCGATTTTGCCCCTGCCGGCGATCAGCCGAAAGCCATCGCGCAACTCGTCGATGGCTTCCGCGCGGGGCGGACGTGTCAGACTCTGCTCGGAGCCACCGGCACGGGCAAGACGTTCACCGCGGCGCACACCATCGCTCAGCTCGGCAAGCCGACCCTGGTGCTTTCGCACAACAAGACGCTTGCCGCACAACTCTACAAGGAGTTCAAGGGCTTCTTCCCCAAAAACGCCGTCTGCTACTTCGTCAGCTATTACGACTACTACCAGCCGGAAGCGTACATTCCGCAGCGCGACATCTACATCGAGAAAGACGCCTCGATCAACGAAAACCTCGACCGCCTCCGGCTGGCCGCGACCAGCGCGCTGGTCAGCCGCGAAGACGTCATCATCGTCGCCAGCGTGTCGTGCATCTACGGCCTCGGGTCGCCGAGCGACTACAAGCGGATGATGGTCAGCCTCTCCAAGGGCGAAGTGATCGAGCGCGACGCGCTGCTGCTGAAACTCGTGGATATCCAGTATCAGCGGAACGACGTGGCGTTCGAGCGCGGGAAGTTCCGCGTCCGCGGCGACACCATCGAAGTTTGGCCGGCCTACGAAGAATACGCGCTGCGGATCGAACTTTTCGGCGATGAGATCGAAACGCTGGCGATCGTCCATCCGCTCACCGGCGCGGTGTTGCGCGACCTCGACGAACTGTTCGTGTACCCGGCCAAGCACTTCGTCACGCCCGACGAGCGCATCCGAGAAGCCACGGCGGGCATCGAGCAGGAACTGCGCGAGCGCCTGGAAGTGCTGAAAAAAGAAGGCAAGCTGCTCGAGGCGCAACGGCTCGCGGCCCGCACTCGCTACGATCTCGACATGCTTCGCGAGGCCGGCTACTGCGCCGGCATCGAGAACTACGCTCGCTGGTTCTCCGGCCGGCGGCCCGGCGAACCGCCCTATACCCTGCTTGACTTCTTCCCGGACGATTTCTTCGTCGTCATCGACGAATCGCACGTCACGCTGCCCCAGGTCCGCGGCATGTACGCCGGCGACCGCAGCCGCAAGGAGACGCTCGTCGAGCATGGATTCCGCCTGCCCAGCGCGCTCGACAACCGGCCGCTGCGCTTCGACGAATTCGAGAAACGCCTCAGCCAAGTTCTGTACATGTCGGCGACGCCGGGACCGCTCGAACTCGAGCGCTGCGGCGGCGAAGTCGTCGAGCAATTGATCCGACCCACCGGCTTGATCGACCCGAAGATCCACATCAAGCCGGCGCGCGGCCAGGTGACCGATTTGGTCGGCGAAATCCGTGCCCGCGCGGAGCGCGGCGAGCGCGTCCTGGTCACCACGCTGACCAAGCGGCTGGCCGAAGACCTCTCGAACTACTTCCGCGAAGCCGGCCTGCGCTGCCAGTGGCTCCATTCGGAACTCGACGCCTTCGAGCGGGTGCAGACGCTCCGCGAACTGCGCCAAGGGGCCTTCGACGTGCTCGTGGGCGTCAATCTGCTCCGCGAAGGGCTCGACCTGCCGGAAGTCTCGCTGGTCGCCATTCTCGACGCCGACAAGGAAGGATTCCTGCGCAGCGGTACGTCGCTGATCCAGACCATCGGCCGGGCCGCGCGCAACGTCAATGCCGAGGTCATCCTGTACGCCGACGTCGTGACCGACTCGATGCAGCGGGCGATCGACGAAACCGCCCGGCGGCGGGCGCTCCAGGAACGTTACAATGCGGAGCACGGCATCACACCGCAGTCGGTGCGTTCGGCCATTGCGACCGTGCTGGAGGAGGAGGTGGCGGCACACATGATCGCCGCCGAGGCGGCCGGCGCGCCGCCCGAGAACTACGTCACCGAAGAGTATCTCGAAGAATTGCACGCCGAGATGCTGGCAGCGGCGGAGAATCTCGAATTTGAACGAGCGGCACAGCTCCGCGACAAGATCGCTCAACTCCGGGGCGAGCCGACGACGCCGGCCCCGCACGTCAAAAAACGCCGCGGTCGGAAATCCTTCCGCCGAGGTTCGCCGTCATAGGATTAGCGGCAGTGTCGCCGCACGATCCCGGTTCACCCTATTTCGATCCGCGAGGAATGCCATGAATCGCCGACAGTTTCTGCAAGCGTCCGCCGTCGTCCCGCTGCTCGCCGGGATGGCGAACGTCCCGGCCGCGTTCGAAATCCCTCGGGGAGAGGCCATGAAAGCCGTCGTCGCCGGCAATACCGCGTTTGCCATCGACCTGTACCGCAAACTGGGACAGGGACCGGGCAATCAGTTTTTTTCGCCATTCAGTGTTTCCGCGGCGCTGGCGATGACCAGCAATGGAGCGGCCAACGAGACGCTGGCGGAGATGATCAAGGTGCTGCATCTGCCGGCTGATCAGGCGGAATCCAACGCCGGCTTCGCCGCGCTGACCAAGAAGCTGCACGACGAGGCCGCCAAAGGCGCGTTCGAGTTGCGAATCGCCAACGCGCTCTGGGGTCAGAGCGGATTCCCCTTCAAGAACGAATTCCTCTCGCAGATCAAGACCGATTACGGCGCCGGCTTTCAGACTGTCGATTTTGGCAACCCCGAGCGCGCCCGGTCTCAGATCAATCGCTGGGTCGAGAAGCAGACCAAGGACAAGATCAAGGACTTGTTCCCCTCCGGCTCGATCAACGCCGATACGCGGCTGGTGCTCGCCAACGCCATTTACTTCAAGGGCATGTGGCTCCATCAATTCAAGAAGAGCATGACGTCCGACGCGCCGTTCTACAGCAATGGCGAATCGAAGAAGGTTCCGACGATGCACCAGACCGCTCGCTTTGGTTACGCCGAGGGCGACGATTGGCAGATGCTGGAGATGCCGTACAAGAATTCGACTTTGGTCATGAACGTCGTGCTGCCAAAGTCCCGCGACGGCCTGAGTGCGATCGAAGGTCGAGTGAATTCGGAATGGCTCGGTTCGGCGTTGCAGCAGCTGCGACCGGAAGAAGTGATTGTCAGCCTGCCCCGATTCAAGGCCACGATCAGCTACGATCTGACGAAGATTTTGGCGGCGATGGGCATGGGGCGCGCGTTCTCGCCTTCCGAGGCGGACTTCTCACGGATGACCAGCGCCGACCGACTGATGATCGGCGTCGTGGTTCACAAGGCGTTCGTGGACGTGACGGAGGAAGGGACGGAGGCGGCGGCGGCCACTGGCGTCGGCATGCGGTTGGCTGCGGCTCCGGTCCAGCAACCGCCCAAGGTCTTCAATGCCGATCATCCATTTGCCTTCGTCATCCGCGACACGGCGACCGGGGCCCTGCTGTTTGCCGGCCGAATCGTGCAGCCCTGATTCGACTTGAAAGTGCGCTCGCGGCACGTTATTCGGCGGTGTGACAATGACAGGGGCCATGGAGGGCCACCGCGATGACGCGCCGTGAGTTTCTGCTCGCCGCGCCGGCGGCTGTCAGCGCCGCCGGCTGCCTGGGACTCGATCCTCGCCTGCTCACCGAGCCGCGAGTCGACACCGCGCCTTTGGCCGACGCCAATACCGCCTTCGCCTTTGACCTCTTCGACCAACTTCGCCGCCGGCCGGGGAATATCTTCTTCTCGCCATTCTGCGTCGCGACATCGCTGTCGCTCGCCGCGGCAGGCGCCGACGGCGCAACGCGGAGCGAATTGTTGCATGCGCTGCACCGTGGCGATGAATCCGATCCGCGCGCGGCCGGCGACGCCGCGCTGCAGCGACAAATCGCGGCCTCGGTCGCTCCGAGCGGCTGCGAACTCCGATCCGCCTACGCACTCTGGACGGACCGCGGCTTGCCCGTCCATGAGGATTTCCGCAAACTCGCCCAGGACCGCTATGCCGGAGCACTGCAATCCGCGGATTTCGGCCGCCCCGACGCGGCGCTGCGCTCCATCAATGGCTGGACGGAATACCACACGGCGTTCAAGATCAAAAACCTGCTCACGGCGGAGCTGCCGCCGCAGACCCGATTGCTCCTGAGCAGTGCCGTCTACTTCCGGGGCGTCTGGGCGCGGACGTTTCCGAAGGCAACCGGCACATACGGCGCCTTTCATGCGCCGGCCGGACAGCTCACGGCCCCATACATGCGCCAAACGGCTGAGTATTTCCTCGCCGAGAACGATCACGCCCAAGTGATTGAAATCCCGTTTGCCGGCGGGAGTCTCCGCTGGTTGATGGTCGTGCCACGACAACCGGACGGCTTGCCAGCCGTCGAAACAGGCTTCAATCCGGAACTGCTCCGGCGGTTTGACGATCAGCGGTCCATGCAGCGCGTGCTCTTGGCGATGCCGCGGCTCCGGGCAGCGACCGAAACGAAACTGAAGCAGCCATTGCAAGCGCTCGGCGTGAACCGAGCCTTCCAAGCCCCTGACGCTGACTGGTCGCGGCTCACCGGTCAGCCGGGACTGGCGCTCGATTCCATCGTCCACAAGGCGATCGTCGAGGTGTCTGAGGAAGGCGCGGACAGCGCCACGGCCACGAGTCAGGCAGTTCGGTCCGCCGTGGCGGCGCGCGACGGCGAAGCCAAGCCGCTCGCGGTCGATCGACCGTTCTTGGTCGTCGTGCGCGACGCTGTCAGCCACAGCGTCCTGTTTCTCGGACGGATCGAAAAGCCGTAGCGTTCGAGCCTCAGTCCTTGGCCGGCTGATTGCCCAATTCGGTCGGGCCTTTCCCTTTGGGAATGCGATTTCCCTCCAGTTTTTTCTTTTCCGGCTCCGGCGACGATGAGCTGCAACCCGTCATTCCTAACGCCAGGGCGGCGAACACCGCGGCCGCGATGAGTTTGCGCATCGTGTACTCCCCGTTTTCCTTGATTACGGGACGGACGCCGCCTCACCGCCGGCGCGCGTGCCCAAGGCTGTCATCAGCGGGATCAACGACGAGCCATGTGGAACGGTGGCCTTGCCCGCCGAATACGCCAGGAATCGGCACGAGCCGTCGCCCATAAGGAAGTTCGCGCCGCCGGAGTGCAGGCTCCAGAAATGAAACTGGTCACAGGGATAGAGAATCGTGCCCGGCCCGTACTGGTACGGCCCGATTGGGCAGGCATTCAACTCCGGTATGCCGACGGAGCGCAGATTGATCTCCGCCACGCCGAGGGTTACGTCGCACGACCCACTGTTTCGGACGTATGGCGGAAAACCGTAGTCCCATTGCCCGGCGCCGCAGTACCACCAGCCGAAAACGAGGTCCCAGCTTGGCGGCCGCTCGCCCACGAGAATGGTGTTGCTCAACCCATCGGTGACGTCACCCATTCGCACCTTGCTGTTCCAGTAGAGGATGCCATCGTAACTGCGCACGTTCTGGCCGTTGCAGCCGAGATAGCCGGTGAACGCCACGCGATAGCCCTGCGCATACTCCGCAATGTACTGTCGGGAATCGGACGGGCAGCGGAACATCTGGACGACGGTCGACAACGCCTGATGCGGAGGGTTCAGGAATGGATCGGGGAAGTTGCCCTGGCTTCGGTAGGCGTCCTCCATGTTCTTGAAGAGCGGGCCCTGCTCAATCCACGGCAGGATTCGCCCCATCCAGCTGAGCCACTGGCGCGGGTCGTTGTAGCCGGGGATCTTTTCCGTGATGCCCTGCGGGAACACCAGATTGGTGTCGTGATAGTTGTGCAGCGCCAGTCCAATCTGCTTCATGTTGTTGACGCAATCGGTTCGGGCGGCCGCTTCGCGGACTTTCTGTACCGCCGGCAGCAACAAACCGATGAGTACCGCAATGATCGCAATGACGACGAGCAATTCGATCAACGTGAATGCGTTTCGGCGCGGCATGGCCGGGCCCTCCTGATGTAATGCCAAAGACCGGAACATGGAAAATGAAGGCGACGAGTCAAGGAAAAGCGTACCAAATGGAAATCGCCGGTTCAACGAGATTCTGGAAAAGTTGTGGTGGAAGAGATCTGGTAGAGAAAGTGAATCGCCCCGGCCGCAAGCGCGACCGGGGCGCGTCAATGTGATCTGGGAATTGAGAGGGGCGGTTAGTAGTTGCCGCCGTAACCGCCGCCGCCGTAGCCGCC
>JRYK01000149.1_pt1 | contig 187845 bp, 149 predicted proteins | sample 235381 | NCBI WGS metagenome assembly JRYK01 (sample SAMN03074220, study PRJNA261476) | activated sludge metagenome | biome: Wastewater Treatment Plant; feature: Wastewater; material: Activated sludge; isolation source: activated biomass of a wastewaster treatment plant treating hydrocarbon... ... | reverse complement strand
GACGAGGAGCAGCGCTTCGGCGTGGAGCACAAGGAGAAACTGAAGCGGCTGCGAGCGATGGTGGACGTGCTGACGCTGACGGCGACGCCGATCCCCCGGACGCTGCACCTGGCGCTCTTGGGGCTGCGCGACATCTCGAACCTGGAGACCCCGCCGCCGGAGCGCCTGCCGGTCGAAACGCGAATCGTGCCGTTCGACCGCACACTGATTCGCCAGGCAATCCTGCGGGAACTCAATCGAGACGGGCAAGTGTTTTTCGTCCACAATCGGGTGCAGGACATCCATGCCGTGGCGTCGCAAGTGCAGTCGATCGTGCCGGAGGCGCGGTGCGTGGTCGCTCACGGCCAGCAGCCGGCCGACGAACTCGAAGCCGCCATGGGCCGTTTCGTCCGCCGCGAAGCCGACGTGCTCGTGGCCACTACCATCATCGAAAGCGGGCTCGACATCCCGACCGCCAACACGATCTTCATTCACGAGGCGGATCGTTACGGCCTGGCGGACCTGCACCAGTTGCGAGGCCGAGTCGGACGGTACAAGCACCGCGCCTATGCCTATCTGCTGCTCGACGGCCAGCGGGCGGTCACGCCGGACGCGGCGCGCCGGCTCAAGGCCATTGAGGAGTTCACCGATCTGGGCGCCGGGTTCAAGATCGCCCTGCGCGACCTTGAGATCCGCGGGGCGGGGAACATTCTCGGCACGCAGCAATCGGGGCACATCGCAGCCGTGGGCTACGAACTGTACTGCCAACTGCTCGAGAACGCCGTGCGGCAATTGCAACAGTTGCCGGCCCGTGGTCCGTTGCAGGTGACGATCGATCTTCCCTGGGCGGCCTATTTTCCCCACGACGTCATTCCCAGTCAGAAGCAGCGGCTGGAGGCGTATCGCCGTCTGGCGCGAGTCCGTGATCAGGCGACGCTCGACGATTTTCGCCAGGAACTCCGCGACCGATACGGCTCGATCCAGGAGCCCGGCGAGTGGCTGCTGCGACTGGCGGAGCTCCGGCTGCGGGCCGCGCGCTGGAAGATCACGAGCATCCACCGTCACGGCAAAGATCTGGTGTTCGCGTACGCCGGTCCGCGGCTGATCCGCCAGTTGGCCGAGCGCGTCGGCCGGAGCCTGCGCGTCGTCGATGCCAAACAGGCGTATTGGCGGCCGGCGTCCTTCGACCCGCCGCGGCTCTACGAAGAACTGCGGCGCGTGCTGGGCGCAGCGGTCGACGGGAAAACGACGCATCACGAAAGCACGACAGAATAAGAACACGACGAAATCAATCGTCGGCGGCGGCTCAAATCAAGGCTTGGAGGAAAAACCATCCACCGATGGACTCAGATTCACACTGACGAAGCAGTCGAATCCGTTTCCATCTGTGTGCATCTGTGGTCAAAGTTTCTTAGCCGCGCATCCCCGTCGCCACGGCCCTTCGCCCCCTTGCCGGTCCCTCCGCCTGCTATCGTGACGTTATGCTGGAGTTCGCTCAGCCGTGGGCGTTGGCACTCGTGCCGTTGGCAGTGCTGGCGGCTTGGAGTTGGCGCCGCCAGCGAAGGCCCGCATTGCGCTGGCCGGATGTGAGCGCGTGGACGACGCTGCCGGCCGGCCGGGTCCGCTGGGTCCGCATCGGCGGGGCGCTTCTGCGCGCGCTCGGCGTCGCGGCGATGACTCTCGCTTTGGCGGGGCCGCGCTGGCCCGACGCGGGCTCGCGGCTGCCGGTCGAAGGCACGGCCATCGTCATCGCTCTCGACGTCAGCGGCAGCATGGCCGAGCGCGATTTCAACTGGGATGGCAAACTCATCGGCCGGCTCGAAGCTGCTCAACGTTCGCTGCACCGGTTCGTCCTTGGCGACGATGGGTCTCCGACCCGGCCGCGCGACCGCATCGGACTCGTGGCGTTCGCGGCGGCGCCCGAGGACACTTGCCCGCTCACGCTCAGCCACGACGCGCTCGTGCAACTGCTCGAAGCGGAGCGACCGCGGCGTCCTCCCGACACCGGCACGAACATCGGCGATGCCATCGTCTGGGCGCTGCACAAGCTCGAGGCGGCTAGTGAGCGGAGCGGAGCGATCATCCTCGTGACCGACGGCGAGCACAATGCCGCGCCGCCGGCGCTGACGCCGCGGCGGGCGGCTCAACTGGCGGCGGCGCGCGGCGTGGCCGTGCACACGATCGACGCGGGCCCGGCCGAGGCCGCGCGCGACGATCCGCAGCAAGCCGCTGCGCGCGCCGCCGCGCGAACAGCGCTGGCCGAAGTGGCCGCGATCACCGGCGGCCGAAGCTTCGTCGCCCACGACGGCGCCGCTCTCCGCGCCGCGCTTCATTCAATTGACGAATTGGCGCGAACGAAGGCCGAGAGCTTTCAGTACCGCCGATACCATGAGGGCTTTCCGTTCTTTTCAGCGGCAGCGTTGCTCTGCATCGCGCTGGCGCTCGGATTGGAAGCGACGATCTGGCGGCGAACTCCATGACGACCTGGCTGACCGATCCTCGCTGGTTGTGGCTGGCGGCGGCGATCCCGCTCCTCGGCATGCTGGTCTGGCACGCACGGCGCCGACGCGCGACGGCTCTGGCGACTCTCGGTGATCCGGCCGCTCTCTCGGCACAGGTGCTCGATCGCGGAAGCCGTGGCTGGCAATCGGCCGGATGGCTCGGACTGATCGCGCTGATGGCTCTCGCTGCCGCCGGTCCGCGCTGGGGCGACGGGCCGCCGCCGCCCGTCAAGCCCGGCTGCGACGCGATCTTGGTCGTCGACGTCAGCCGATCAATGCTCGCCGTCGACGCGCTGCCGAATCGGCTCGGGCGGGCGCAGGCTGCACTGATTGATCTGGTCGATGCCGTCAAGGCGCGCGGCGGGCACCGGCTCGGCGTCGTCGCGTTCGCGGGCCGGTCACGGCTCATGTGTCCGTTGACGCACGACTACGATCACGTTCGTCAGGCGATTGCCAATCTCTCGGCCGATCCGTTGCCGCCGGGGTTCGAGAGCGACGCCTTCGGCACGCGGATCGGCGCGGGGCTTTCCGCGGCGGTCGCCGCCCTCGATGAATCGACGCGCGGCGCTCAGATGATTGTGCTCGCATCCGACGGCGACGACCCGGCCGGTGATGGCGAATGGCGCGACGGCATCACCGCCGCCCGGAGAGCCGGGATTCCAGTGTTTGTCCTCGGTGTCGGCGACGCGGAGCAGGCAAGCCCCATCCCGACGGGAAGCGGCCAATTGACGTTTCGCGGCGAACCGGCACGCACCCGGTTGCAACTCGAACCGCTGCGCGAGATTGCCGGCCGCACGGGTGGTCGGGTCATCGCCGCAGGCACGGCGAAGCCGGACCTGACCGACTTCGTGCGGGACACGCTCAACCGGTTTCCGACGCGCGAAGCCGTGGCCGGGACGCTGCCGCAGCCCGTTCCGCGACAGACCTGGTTTCTCGCCGCCGCGCTGCTGTTGAGCTTGGCGCTGTGTTGCGGCTCTGCCAATTGGAGAACTGACGAAAGACAATCCACAGATGAATACAGATTGACACAGATTCGGACTCTTAATCTGTGTCAATCTGTGCTCATCTGTGGATTCCTCCTCCTAATCGGCGCGGCACCGGCAAGCGATGCGGCATTGAGGCGAGGATTGTCGGAGCTGGACGCGGGGCGCCACGATGCCGCGCTGGCTCAGTTCGAGCGCGCGGCCGAGCGAACCACCGATCCCGGTCTCGTGGCCTTCAATGAGGGAGTCGCGCTCTTCCATTTGAATCGGTACGCCGAAGCGGCCGATCGGTTCCGCTGGGCGCTGTCGGATGCCGTGGGTCCGCGGCGAGATCGGGCGCTATACAACCTCGGCTGCGCGCTGTTGCAAGCATCGCAAGGTCGGCAAGGCGAACAGCTGCGTGCGGCGATCGCGGCGTTCGAACAATCGCTGGCAGCGGACAATCTGGATGGCGACGTGCGACTCATGGCGACGGAAAATCTTGATCTCGCCCGACGTCTGCTGGCAGAGGTGCGGAGCGATGCGAAAGCGGCGACGGCGTCGAGCGCTGGGGTACCGGCGGATCGGCCGTCGGCCCGCGGCTCACAGCGCGGGGGCGAGGGTGACGACCGGCCGGCGGGAGTGCCACAAGTCGCGGAACGCGGCGAGGCCGATGCCGGCGCGCGCCCGACAACTCAGGCGCCATTGCCGGGCGCGGGACGGCCCTCCGTGCTGCCCGATGAAGCGGTACAGACTCCGCTGTCACCCGATGAAGCGCGCTCCCGGCTCATGGATGCCGTGAATCGCATCGCCGCCGCTCGACAAGCACACCGACTCACAACGGCCGCCCCGCCGTCGCAGAAGTTCCCCGACTGGTGAAGTCATGAGAAACGATGCGCGCCACGGAGACACGGAGAACACGGAGAAAGCTATCGGGCCTTGGTTGTTCGTTGTCTCCGTGCTCTCCGTGTTTCTGTGGTGTCATCCGGTACTCGCAGCCGATCCGCCGGTCGTCGGCCGGCCGGCGGATTTCTCCGGTGCGATCGGCGGCCCCTTTATCGTCAGTCTTTCCGCCGACCCGACGCTCGTGGCCGTCGAGGAACCGCTGACGCTGACGCTGCGAATCACGGGGCCCGGCAACCTGCGCGACATGCCCCGGCCGATGCTGGGCAGGCTGGAATCGTTCCGCGGTTTCGCCGTCGATGATCTCGATGACGAGTTTCGCGATGGTTCGTCGCCGAGCCGGACGTTTCGCTACCGGCTTCGGCCGCGCAGCGCCGATGTGACGCAGATCCCGCCGTTTCGCTTCGTGTATTTCAATCCCGCGATCGTGCCGCCGAGCCGGGGATTTCAGACGACCTATGCGGACGGCGTCGCGCTGATGGTGACGCCCGCGCCGCCGAGCGCCGACCAACGGCTGGCCGACGCGATCGCGGACCTGCATTGGGAACTGGCGCGCAATCCCGGCGACTCCACGTTGCGAGCGGCTCTGGCCGCGGCACGGAATCGCGTGATGTACCCAACGGCCGATCTGCGGCCTCGGGACAGCACTTGGCCCGGCTGGCTGACGCTGCGACACGCGCCGGGCCTGACACTCGCCGGCGCGACTCTCGCGATCCTCGCGCTTCGACGCTGGCGGACGACGCGCGTCTCGGGCTGGTTGCTTGCCGCCGCCGGGTGCCTCGCCGCGGCCGGCTTGCCCGCGATCGGCACGGCGTTGCAATGGCGCGATCAGGCGCGAAACGGCACCGCGCCGATCGTCGTGATCGTCGAACCCACGACGTTGCGCCGCGGCAACGGCGACGCCTATCCGCCGCGGCTCGATGTGACACTGCCACGCGGCGTCGAAGCGCGCCGGTTGTTCACTCGCGGTGATTGGATGCAGGTCGAACTGGCCAACGGCGTTGTCGGTTGGGTTCCCGCCACGACCGTCACGCGGCCGCGCGGCCACGAATGAGATGGCCCACGCCCGGGAGATCGATCCGGTAGTCGTCGATGAAGAACGTCGTGGCGGGTTCCGTTTCGACGATCTGCGGTCGCGCCGATTTCAGCGGCGTCAGCGCGTCGAAGTAGGAGCAGGACAAGGCGACGGCTCGCTCCAAAGCGGCCCGCTCGGTGGCGGCGTCGGCCGTGTCGTGGTCGGGAAGTTTCTGAATCATCGCACCGATGTTATCGGCTCCGGCCGCGCGGCAATTGCAGTCCGATTCGCGGGCCGATACCGCGATTTCCGCCGTACAATACGGGAACTTGTCGAATTTCCCCCCGGGAAGGATCGCCGCCGTGTCCGCCGATCGCATCAGCGAGTATCTCGCCCAGTTTAGCCAGACCCGCAGCCAGATGATCGAGCAGCTTCGCCGCGTCGTCATCGGACAGACCGACGTGATCGAGCAGATTCTGGCTGCGATTTTCACCCGTGGGCACTGCCTGCTCGTCGGCGTGCCGGGCCTGGCCAAAACGCTCATGGTCAGCTCGATTGCGCAGATTCTCGACATTACCTTCAAGCGCATCCAGTTCACGCCGGACCTGATGCCGTCGGACATCACCGGGACGACGATCCTCGACGAGAGCGAGACGGGCCGCCGCGAGTTCCGATTCGTCAAGGGGCCGATCTTCGCCAACATCGTCCTGGCGGACGAAATCAACCGCACGCCTCCGAAGACCCAGGCCGCGCTCCTCCAGGCCATGCAGGAACGCCAGGTCACCGCCGGGCAGGAAACGTACAACCTGCCGGACCCGTTCTTCGTCATCGCCACGCAGAACCCCATCGAACAGGAAGGCACTTATCCGTTGCCCGAGGCGCAACTTGATCGCTTCATGTTCAACATCAAGGTCGATTACCCGACGATGGATGAAGAGAAGCGCATTCTGGCGATGACGGCCAAGGACGAGGTATCGGAACTGACCAAGGTCCTGAGCGGGAAGGCGATCTCGAACCTGCAGAAGCTGGTGCGGAGCGTGCCGGTCGGCGATTTCGTGATCGAGTTCGTGGCGCGGCTGGTGCGGGCGACCCGGCCGAAGGACCCCAGCGCGCCGGAGTTTGTGCGGACGATGGTCGATTGGGGCGCCGGGCCGCGCGCCGGGCAGTTCCTGATCCAGGGCGGCAAGGCGATGGCCGCTCTCGACGGCCGTTTCTCCGTCGCCATCGACGACGTGAAAAAGGTCGCCGTCCCTGTCCTACGCCACCGCATCGCCACGAATTTTCAGGCCCAGGCCGAGGGCAAGACCAGCGAGGACATTATCGCGCTACTGCTCAAACACGTCAGCGAACCGGAACCGGAAAAGTACGTGGGCAAGAAAAAACTGTAAAGATCGCGGAGAACCAAGAGCCGACGCAACCGCAGATGCCCGCGGATGGATACCGATGCCATCGTCCGGATCCGCGTGCATCCATGTTCAACCGTGGTTCAAACGTCGTCAGTTCTTGGTCGTTGGCTCGGCCACGGCCAGCGGCGGCAGCGGACAATCGAGCGTGTCGCAGATCGCCCGCAGCAACTCCGATTCGCGCACCGTGACGGTCTGATCGGCCAGGATGCACGCCGCACACGCCTCGACGATTCGCCGCTTGACGGCCGGGGATGCCCGGTCGAGGTTGTGCAGTGCCGCGTCGAATCCCGCCAGACTGCACTGTTCTCGCGGCGGCAGCCGGAAACGATGCTCGCCGCCCAGGTACGTGCGCATGCCGGCGTCGAACGCCGCGGACGCTTCGGCGGGGTGCTCCGCGTCGTCCCAGGCCAGCAGTGCCAGGACCTCGGCGACCGGCTCGGCCAGGCGGGCCACTGAGTCGATGGTCCCGCCGCCGCGTCGCCGCTGAGGCTGGTACTGTGCGTCGAGATGGCGGTTCAGAACGCAACGCAGCACATACTCGAACAGGCTGATGCGCCGATCCGCGGCGACGAGCGCTTCGACCTGCTGGCGGAATGCTCGGTGCTGCCGCGGCGACATCTGCCGGAGCGCCGGCATCGCCAAGTCCACGAGCGGCAGGCGCTCGGCGTCCGGCAGTTGACGAACCATCGGCGCCAGTCTCAGCGTCTCGGCGTAATCGGGCGGCTCGGCGCCGGATTGAAGCTGCGTCAATTGCAATTGGCGGATCTCATCCCGCGGGTCCAGCAGCAGCGCGTAGATCAGCGCTCGAGCGCCGAATGGTTCTTGAGCAGCGGTCAGCAACGGCTCGGGAATGTCGTCATGCAGCGCCGCCGCGTAGTGGAGTTCCTTCGGCGTGACGTTGCCGACCCGGCTGGCCGTCTCGGCAGCCGCCGAGGCCAGAATGGGAATCGGCATCTGCGGCAGGCCGGGCAGGGTCGGCAGACCCCCGATCGGCGGCACGCGTCCGGGCTTCGGCCCCGCGAACTCGCTCGGGTCCGCGCTGACCGGCCGCGGAATCGGATACCGCCCGTCAAATTGCGGATCCAGCCGGCGAATCCGATCGTCGAGCGGCGGGTGCGTCGCCAACAGCCCCGTGATGCCCTGACTCAGAGCGTTGGCGAAAAACATGTGGCCGACCTCTTCCGCCCGCGGATTCTCGATGTGCGACCCTTGCTGCAAGCCGCCGATCTTCTTGAGCGCGCCCGCGATGCCCTCGGGATTTCGGGTGAACTGCACGGCGCTGGCATCGGCCAGGTATTCGCGCTGGCGCGACACCGCGGCCTGAATCAGCCGGCCGAAAAAGGCGCCGACGAGTCCCAAGACAAACAAGCCCAGCCCGAGGAGAATCAACGCACCCCGGCCGTCGCGGTCATTGGATGAGCGCGACGATCGGCTGGCCGAGTTCATCAGGATGCGGCCGATGATCGACAGCGCCATGATGCCGAAGATCACGCCGATCAGACGGATATTCAGCCGCATGTCGCCATTCAGAATGTGACTGAATTCGTGGGCGACGACGCCTTGCAGCTCGTCGCGATTGAGATAGTTGAGGCAACCCTTGGAGACGGCAACGACGGCGTCGCCCGGCGCGTAGCCGGCGGCAAAGGCGTTGATGCCCGGCTCGTTGAGCACGTAGACCGGCGGGACCGGCACGCCGGAGGCAATGGCCATCTCTTCCACGACGTTGAGCAGCCGGCGCTCACGCGGGTCGGTCGTGGTGCCGGGCACCTCGACGCCGCCCATCATGAGCGCGACCGCCTGCCCGCCGGAAGACAATTGCGCGACCTTGACCAGGCTGGCCCCGCCGACCACCGCGCCGACGCCGGCCGCAGTGCCGAGCAACAACTCCGGATGCCACCACGAATGCATGCCGCCCTCGGCGAATCCGACGGCAACCAGCAGGCCATACACCAGCGCGATCAGGCAGATGACCGCCAGGGCGAAATAGACCACGAGCTGGCCCGTCTTCCGCCGCGCGGCGTCCTGTTGTGCGAAGAAATCGACAGCCATCGTCGCTGCGACCCGTGATCAGTGCCATCGAGGAGAATCCACAGATGCACACAGATGGACACAGGACACGAGGTTTCGCCCGCGTCCACCGGGATGCACTTGTGGATTGAATTATTTGAACGACACCTTGGGCGCCTGGCGTTCGGCTTGCTCGGCTTCGAGCAGCGCCGCCTCGGTGAACCCGAACATGCCGGCGACCATCACGGCTGGAAAGACTTCGCGCTGATTGTTGTAAGCCGTCGCCGCGTCGTTGAACGCCTGCCGGGCAAAGGCGATCTTGTTCTCGGTCGAGGTCAGCTCCTCTTGCAGCGCCAGCATGTTCTGGTTGGCCTTAAGATCGGGATAGGCCTCCGAAAGCGCGAATAGCCGGCCGAGCGAGCTGGTGAGCTGCGTTTCCGCTTGGTTCAGTTCCTGGATTGCCGAGGCGTTGCTCGGATTGGCGGCGACTTTCTGTTCGGCCGCCATCGCGCTGTTCCGCGCCTTGATGACCGCGTCGAGCGTCTCGCGCTCGTGGGCCATGTAGCCCTTGACCGCTTCGACCAGGTTCGGGATCAGGTCGTAGCGCCGTTTGAGTTGGACGTCAATCTGCGCGAAGGCGTTCTCGAAGCGATTCCGGCCGACGACCAGCCCGTTGTAGACGCCCATGAGCCAGAGGCCCAACACGAGGGCCAGACCGAGCACGACAATCAAGCCAATGACAAGCGGACCCATGTGCCGTCACCTCCGATTCGGGAGTCAGGTTGCTGATGCATGGCGCGAGGGATTTTCTTATGGATTTCACGTGGATCTCGAGTGCGAAGGCCCCTCGAAATGCTGGCGCCGGATGCAGCCGAGCCCGTCATTTGGATATTCGCGACAAACCGTGTCGGGTTTGCTCGATCCGCTGCGATTCCCTCTGAGCCGAGCGGGTACGCCTGGAGTTTGTATCCGCCGAGCCGGGGAGAACCTGCCATGCGACGCTGGAGCTATTTCGTCTACGGTCTATTCTGCCACCTGCTGTTCCTGGCAGTCTTCGCGTACATGGCCGGGTTCGTCGGCAACCTGATCGTGCCGAAATCGATCGACACGCCGTCGGCGCTGTCGCTGCCCATGGCTCTGGCGGTGAACCTGGGGCTGATCGCTCTCTTCGGTCTTCAACATTCGATCATGGCCCGGCCGGCGTTTAAGGCCCGCTGGACACGGCTGGTTCCTGAGCCGATCGAGCGCAGCACCTATGTGTTGATCTCGTGCCTCGTGACGGCACTGCTCATGTGGCAGTGGCAGGGGATTCCCTTGGTGATCTGGGATGTGCGGGATCCGCTGGGACGAGCCGCGCTGTGGGGTCTGTTCGCGCTCGGCTGGCTGCTGGTCCCGGCCGCGAGCCTCATGATCGATCACTTCGATCTGTTCGGAACGCGGCAAGTGTGGCTGCACCTGCGCGGGCGCAGCTACGCGCCGCCAGAGTTTCGAACCCCGCTTTTGTACAGCTGGGTGCGGCACCCGATTTACGTCGGCTGGGCGCTGGCCTTCTGGGCGACGCCGACGATGACGCTCGGGCACCTGACATTCGCCGGCGCGCTGACCATCTACATGCTCATCGCCACGCGCTACGAGGAGCGCGACTTGGTCGAGTATTACGGCGAGGCATATCGAGAGTATCAGCGCCGCGTGCCGCGCTTTGTGCCCAAAACTGGTAGTATCCGAACATACACTCCCAACGCGAAAGCCACCAACATTCGCCGCGACAGTCCGGTGGCACAGATCTGACCGCCCAATTATCGACGACCGAGTCATTCATCTTGCCATCCACCATCCGTCAATATTCAACCGCGCTCGCATACCCGCACCGGAACTCACACGTTTCCGATTCCCGCACACCATCACACCTCTTCAAACCGTTCTGTTGCCCGTGACATCTCTGGTACCGGGCGACAGACATTTTTGACAGCTTTTCCAAACTTCGCCAGGAAATACCCGTTTGCAACTCCCTCCGCCAGCCGGCGTCCGACTTTCGCCATCAGTCCACTGCTAATCGCTGAGGTGACGTCCTCCGAAAATCTGCCTGCCACCTGCGTAAACCCAACCAAGCCCATTGCATGCAGTAGAATCCGAACGGTACCGGCACCCCCAGGCCGCCCAAAGTATGTTCTCGAGATGTCGTTGATCAACCGGGCGCAGCCCCAAATGACGACAACACTATCTAGCCACCGCGGGCCGACGGCAGTCGCAATTCCAACCTCAGTCGCTGTTTGCTTTATCCGCTGATCCACCTGTCCATCCAGTTCTGCTAACACAAACTCTTCGAGACCTCGTATATCGTCCGCGGCGTGACTTCCATACTCGTCATACTTCGCCAGTAGCTTCTTGACCGCTCCTTTAATCTCCGACCTGCCTCCTCCGTCCAGTGCTTGCAGGTATTTTATAATTCCATCGCGCACTTGGCGATCATATTCTGGATAGCTGCCCCTTGCCGTTCCGTCGAGCTCGATAAGCTCCCGCAGTTTCGACACTTTGCAAACTTGATAATATCGTTGAAAAGCTTTAACCAACAGAATGCCCGCTATTGCAAAGGCTACTGCCACCGAACACAAGTATACCCATCCCATTGAGGGCGAAAGACCACGAAGCCGATAATAACAATTCATCGCATCCGACAATATGCCAAGCACGATCGCCACCGCGATACTGCTTACGAGTGTGACAATCAGGCCGACTCGGATTAGCGATCTTCGTTGGGTGTCCTCGCCATCCGCAATATTGTTCACCTCCGTCGAGTCCCCGACGCCTTGCACCGGACCTTTATACTTAGGACACCCGCCAGCCATGGTCACTTCCTCTGCAAGAACGGTACGGTAAAGTGCTCAATAATACGCCTCACCACATTTGTCTCTGCGCGCCGATGATAAGCTTTCGGATGGATCTACTTTTCAATGGCCATTTTGTCAAAAGACCGGTGCAATTATCTCATACAACACTTCATCAAAACTGAGATGAGGTAACGGTGCCCCATCGATTACCGGTAGCCTAGGCGCCTCAAACGATGGAAAGCCCTTTCGATTGATTGCATTCCAGGCCTCGGTTGTCGTTGGCCACTCCCCGGAGAATACATAGGGCTCGTAGTATGCCTCCTCCCGCTCGTCATCGGCAAGCTCAATGCCTTTCACTAACCTTCGCTCTGAAGTCCCTGCCGGACTGTCATCCTTCGTCGCCCGCACTGATGCAAAATGTCTCACTTTGACGGGTACGCTCAGCTGCGGACCGGCGCGCTTCGCCTTCGTTACGAGGCTGTCCAGTAGGTGCGTAAGTTGATGTCGACAACATCCTGGCGCCTGGTCAGCCTTTGGCGCCGCAAACATCAGCCCGAATGGTCGCCTCCAGTGTGTCCAGATACTTCGCTCGCAAAGGACGTCCAGAACAGTCGTCAGGCACGCACGGACACCATTGTAAACCTTGGGGTCGCCCGACTGCAAGATCTGCAGCACGTCCACCAATACTAAATGAGTATCACTCTTACGCACCTGCTCCACGAATGGGTCAACCTTCTCCTCGCGATACTGCCGAAACCGTTGCTCCATAGTCGCACGAACGGCAGTCTGCGTCGCAGAAAGAAACTCTCTTGGAATAGGGAGGAATGGAAGCTCGTCCTCACTGGGTGGCCGTCCACTTTCAACCATGACACCACTCGGTGGACTTCCGGCTGTTTGTGCTCCAGTATGGTTGTGCCACTTAAGCATTGCCATAGCGGGAACAACATCGAACAATCCCTTCTGTCGCGCTGCGGCGGCATAGCGGCTATATGCCGTACGCAATGCGCCTAAGTCTGTCATATCATTCAGTCCAGCTAATCGCTTTTGATACTCGTCCCCCTCTGGAAGCGCATGCTCTACAATTTGCTTGCAGGCTAGCTCGCTCCAATCCAGATAGGACATACGACTGGCACTGACGTCATACAGAAATTCACCAGGGTAATCATATATATCAAGGCGTACCTTACCTGTGGCACGGAACATTCGACGCCATCGACGCATGCGATGCCTAATGGATGGACAGTTAACGCGATATCGAAAGATCAGACTGAAGTGATGCTCTTGGTCGGTTGGCACCGGCCACTTTGGTTTGTCGGATCGCAGCGCCGCCAAGTGAGACTCATATGGAAACGCATCAGACGTACTGGCATGACGATGGACACATTTGGCTCCAGGATAAACTCTTAGTCCTTTGTTCGCGAAGGCGTGGAGGCCGTCCGAGCCACGCTCCAAAAGGTGATAGATCAGCGCTGTCATGAACACTGTTTTTCCGCTTCGCGGCAAACCGGTCACACCGAGGCGAACTGTGCGTGTCAGCATGGCTTGTCTAATGGTTGTGCGGTTCCAACGAGCAAGCGAGGACAGTCCTCGCCGGTCAACCTTGTAGGCGGACAACCGCGATCCTAAGCGGTTCGAAATGTCCGCGTGAATTCCATCAACAATAGACAACACGGCACAACAGTAAAAAGCAAATGGCCAGAATACAGACCAGCGGCATATTCGAGCGTCGAACGGTTTCGATAATCCAACCGATCACATTTCTGTTCTGAATCGGGCCAAGTCGACGGCACCGCTCAGAAACAGGTCCGTGTCGGACAGAAGCGAAAACGACGTCCGCAATGATGGTCCATCTTCCCTCATGGTGCCTGATATAATCGCCTGCGCGGCCGTCCGGGGACACCTGGGCTTCGAACATCACCGGAGTTCGGCCAATTCCGGCTAGCCGACTGACCTGGGGAAATATAGCTGGTCGACGATTACCTTGCGAATTCACATCCTTTATCGCGCTAGGTGCTGGCTTGCCGAAGATAACCATGGGAGGCTCCGCGATCTCGCAGGGTTTCATCACGGACTCAGCTATAGCGTCTCCAAAGTGGATGAGGATCGCCAAGAGGTTGTTTCTTGCTTGCAAGGGACGCTACGACCCGGATGGCCTGATCGCCCCCGACGAGCCATCAACGTGACCTTCTCCCACCGTGTTCGCCGGTAGTCATCGCGACAACGTACGCGAACTGACCCGGTCGAGATGCGACTGCTTACTCATTTGGGCACTCAAACCTGTTGTCAAATGCCCGTAGTCGCTGCGTGTCGCTAGGGAGTGTAACAGATTTGAATGGACGCATCAAGAGTCGGGTCGCACTTTTGCGACAACTCTAGATCAAACATCGAAGACGCCACCCAAATAAGATGCCCAAGAACCCGATACTTCTCACCCCTCAATCCCGCTCTTCTGCTGGCACGTCGCGGCTGCCGACGGCGGATGTCCACTGCCCGGATGCGACGTCGATCAGGCGCTCGTCGGCGGGCTTTGAAAGCAGGAATCCGAGCGCGACCTGCGTCGGCTTGCCATGCCACGTCGTCTGCCCGAGAAGCAGCGTCCAGTGCGAGGGCTCGCCGGCAGCGGTCGGAAACTGCACGCGCTCCTCGCATGATCGGCGGAAGTACTTGCGAGCCGATGGATCGTTCCACACCTCGACGCGGGGATAGTCGGCGGCGGTCAGCGCGGTCAGTCCCGGCCGGATCGCTTCCAGAAACTGATCGACGGGCGCGGGCACGGCGTCTTTACCCGTGGCCGCGGCGTCCGGCACCATCACAACCAATCGCAGCCGCGCCGGCACGCCCCGCACCGCCGCCTGCTTCGCGCCCAGGCCGCTGACCGAATCGCCGATGGTCGCGAGCACGATCTGGGACATCGGCCGGGAGCGCTTCGACTTCGGCCTCAGAATCTCCTTGCGATTTCGGTGGAAGTGCGGTCCGAAGAAAATCAGCCCCAGCAGCCCGGCAAAGACGACGAGCCAGCCCCCGGCATTGAGCAAGTCCTGAACCGGGTGCGGCAGGTGCCTCGTCACCGGCTCCAGGGCGCCGTACATCGGCGCGAGATGGCCATTGAACGACCCCCATGCCTGGCCGATGCGGTGCCAGACCGAATCGCCCTGGCCCTTGCGCTCCTGGCAGCGCAGGGCGAGTTCCTCCAGGTCGCTGGGCGGAGCGTTGCGATCCTGACCCCGCGGCGGTCGCGTTTGCACCGCCTGCTCGTGCCGCGGCGGAATGAAGTGCTCGTAATAGGCGATCCCGAAGCGAAACACGAACGACAAGGCCACCATCGCCGCCACGGTCAGCACCGCCTGGGCTACGAAAACCACCGCGCCGATTTTGAACTCCACCTTCCATACGAACACCTGGACGAGACAACCGACGATCAGCGCGATGAACAGCGGAATGAACCGGATGAACGGCACCAGGCCGAGGATGCGCCATTTGAGCGCCAGCGGTTCCCGCAGCCAGTCCCAGTAGCTGAACCCCGGCGGAAACGTAATTCCGACCGACGGATCGCGCATCATGAGCGCGAACAGATAGGCGGTGATGTCGAATGCGAAGAACACAGACGCGGCGGTGACCAGCACCAGAAACAGGCCGCGAAGGAAGGACGTCGGGTAGTCGTCGGCCAGATAGCCGGCGACGACGTGCAGAATCGCCGCCGCGATCGGCGCCATCAGCGCCCAATACAGAATGGTCGCCCACGTGTTTTCAGCGAGTGCGGGAGTCACGCGGTCAATCGTACGAAAAAATCTCATCACGAAAACACGAAAGAACGACAACGCGACATCGTTCCTATGTCGCGCTTTCTCTCTGTCATGCTTTCGTGATGGACTCTTCCTACCCGACGCTCGTCTCGTAGGCGCCGGCGACGAACTGCTCGGCCATCGGGAGATCCTTCTTGGCGATCCGCAGGCGGATGCGACCCTGCCGGCTGCCCGGCACGGCCGCAACCGCCGTCAGGCTCTTGGCCACGATCACCAGATCGGACGATCGCAGCCAGCGCGGTTTGAGCTCGATGGATTCCAGTTCCACGAGCGGCACTCGGACCGTTTTCGGCGACCCGCGAATCCAGCCGAACAGATTGTCCTGAACCTGAAACTCGAGAATCAAGTGACCGCCCTCGCCGCGCAGCAGTCCGTGGCAATCGGCGAAGCCGCCGTACAGGTGGGGGACGGTGAACGGTACGCTCGACATGAGTCAGACTCCGCGCGCAATCAGTCCGGATCACCGGAGTTATTCGTTTGGCGCTGACTGAGATTTTATCGGAACCCACCGGCGGCTGCACGGGCTGGACGAATAGGATGGCGGATGATGGCTCGGCCCCTGGAGTTGCTGCGAGCGACCTTCGGCTACGGGGCGTTCCGCGAGGGACAGGAGGCGGTCGTGGAACGGCTCCTGGCCGGCCGCTCCGTCCTCGCCGTGTTCCCGACCGGCGCCGGCAAGAGCCTGTGCTACCAGCTTCCAGCCCTGATCTGGCCCGGGCTGACGCTCGTCGTCTCGCCGCTGATCGCCCTGATGAAAGACCAGATCGACTTTCTGACGCGGCGCAAGATCGCCGCCGCCCGGCTCGACTCCACGTTGACGCTCGACGAATCTCGAGCGGTGCTGCGCCGGCTGCGCGACCGGTCGCTGAAACTGCTGTATGTCTCGCCCGAGCGCCTGGCCGACGAACGATTCCGCGCCCTCATCGGTGGGCAGCGGATCGCGCTCATGGCCGTCGACGAAGCGCACTGCATCAGCGAATGGGGGCACAACTTTCGGCCGGAATATCTGAAACTGGCACAGGCGGCGCGGGAGCTCGGCGTGGTGCGCGTGCTCGGGTTGACGGCCACGGCTCCGCCCTCCGTCGCCGCCGACATCGCCCGGGGATTCGGCATCGACCCGGCCGACGTCGTCCGCACCGGCTTCTATCGCCGAAATCTCACGCTGCACCTGACGCCGTGCCGACCGGACGAGTCGACCGAGCTGCTCCTGCGGCGGCTGGCGGAGCGGCCGAAGGGCCCGACAATCGTCTACGTCTCGCTGCAACGAACCGCGGAGTTCGTCGCCGAGCGCCTCGCCGCCGCCGGGCTGCCGGCTCAGGCATACCACGCCGGCTTGGACAATGACGAGCGGGCCCGCATTCAGGACTGGTTCATGTCCTCGGCCGACGGCGTCGTCGTCGCCACGATCGCCTTCGGCATGGGCATCGACAAGCCCGATATCCGCGCGATCTACCATTACAACCTGCCGAAGAGCCTGGAGAACTACGCTCAGGAGATCGGCCGCGCGGGTCGCGACGGCCAGCCGAGCGTCTGCGAAGCGTTCCTCGTCCCCGAGGATCGCATCGTGCTCGAGAACTTTGTTCACGGCGACACGCCGACGGCCAAGGCGATTCTCGATCTGCTGGTGGACGTTCTCGGCCGGGGCAACGAGTTCGACGTTTCCCCGCGCGAACTGTCCGACCGGCACGACATCCGGCCGCTGGTGGTCGAAACGCTGCTGACGTATCTGGAGCTCGAAGGCGTCCTCCGCGCGAGGTCGTCGTGGTTCGCGGAGTACAAGTTTCAGCCGAATCGGCCCTCAGCGGAGATCTTGAACGATTTCGACGCCGAGCGGGCCGCGTTTCTCCGGAAACTGTTTCTCTGCGCGACCAAGGCGAAGACCTGGTTCACGATTGATGTTCCAGCCGCAATGGCCGCCACCGGCGAACCGCGCGAGCGCATCGTCGCGGCGCTGAATTTTCTCGAGGAGCGCGGCGATCTAACGCTCAAGGCCGCCGGCTTGCGCCAGGGTTATCGCCGGCTGCGGGCCATGGTCGATGGTCGATCGCTGGCTCAGAAGCTGCACTCGCGATTCGCCGAGCGCGAAGCGCGCGACGTCGCCCGGGTCAACGCCCTCATCAAGTTGGCCGAGTATCCGGGCTGCTGGTCGCGATACCTGGCCTGCTATTTTGGCGATCCGCCGGGCCCCGACTGCGGGCACTGCGGGTGGTGTTTGTGGGCGCGGCCCGGTCCTCTGCCGCAGCCGGAATCCCCCGACCTGGGCCTCGTCGAACGGCAACTGGTTCACGACATGCAGCGGCTCGAACAGCCGGCGCTCGGCTCGCCGCGGCAGGTGACGCGGTTCCTTTGTGGGCTGTCATCGCCGGCGACGATCAAGGCGCGGCTCACGCACCGACCGGAATTCGGCCGCCTGGCCCATGTACCGTTCGCGAATGTGCTGGCCTTCGTCGAGCAGGCTTGGGACCGACGCTGAACTCCGTGAACAAGCGAATCCTTCCCCGGATTTCATCCGGGGCTAAACATCCGACGCCCCTTCGGGGCTGCACTCGGCAGACTCGCGCCCCAAGCGCCGGGGGGGCGCCGCATCCGTAGCCCCGGATGGAGCGAAGCGGAATCCGGGGGACGGCTCGATCAACCCGCGCCCGCCGGCTGCACAGCCGTGGGGCGCTCGCGCGGCTTGGCCGGCGCGCCTTCGCCAAGCAGGATCAAGAGCGGACTGGCGACGTAAATCGAACTGTACGTCCCGATGATCACGCCGACGACCATCACGAAGGCAAACAACTTCACGCCTTCGCCGCCGAACAAATACAGAACGACGACGACGAGGAAGACCGCCGTCGAGGCCAGCAACGTTCGGGTCAGCGTCTGATTGACGCTGTCGTTGATCATCTGCTCGGTCAAGAGCGGACTCTTGCCGCGGACTTCGCGGATGCGGTCGAAGACGACGATCGTGTCATTCACGGAGAAACCGACGAGCGTCAGTAGCGCGGCGACGGCCGGAAGGTCGATCTTGAAATCGTCGATACCGAGAAACGCGGCCAGTCCCGGCGCCCAGCGGACGAGGTAGTGGCATGCGGCAATCACGCCGAGCGTGAAGCAGACGTCGTGAATGAGACACAGGACCGCCGAGGCGCCAAACGTCCAGTTGTGGAACCGGAACCACAGGTACAACAGCACGGCGCACCAACTGAGGAGGATGGCGTAAAACGCGCGGCGGCTGGTGTCGGCCGCCAGTTGCGCGTCAAAGTTCTCCAGCCGCTCCGGCTGCGGGCGCGACGCGAAATCGGCCTGCGCCTGTTTCAGAATCTCCGTCAGCTTCGCCTCGTCCACCGCGTTGCTCGACACGTCGAGCGCCATGTGCTCGAAGCGGCCTTCCAAGCCCTTGCCCTCGCCGCGGAGTTCGAACGGTTGGTTCTCCTCGATGCCCTGCGACTTGAAAATGCGGTCGAGCATTAACTTCAGGTAGCCGGGCGACGCGGGGTGGTTGAACGTCAGCGTGGCATGCCGGCCCTTCACCTCGAAATTGAACGTCGTTTGCTCGAGAAGCGATTGATTGTTTTCCTGCAACAGCCGGGCGACGGCGACTTGAACCAGGTCTGGCGCTTTCTCGGTGGAGCGGATCGTGAAGAACCGGCTGGCGCTGCCGCCGCGGGTGTTCTCCGGATCGGTGACAAAGATTTGCTCGACGGACCAGTCGGGCAATTGGCTGGCCCGCTCCTTGATGTTGGCCTCCTGGGCCGCGGCGTTGTCGCCCTTGGCCGGGTTCGGCAGGCTGACCGTGGCCGTCGATCCATCGCTGAACACCAACTCGAACAGCCGCCCGTCGTCCTGCTTGCGGGTGACCGACTGCACCTTGAGCGCGACTTCCTGGCGATCCTTGTCCAACAGTCGCCGTAGTTCCTCGATGGTCAGCGGCTTCGTGAGCCGGCCGCCGTAGGCCGTGCCGCCGACAAAGTCGATATTCAGCCCGGCTTTCCCGCGGAACAGAAACAGCGCCAATCCGAGCAGCGACACGGCGACCGTGGCCGTGAAGAACACGCGCCGCCAAGCCATGAAGTCGAAGTAGTGCTTGTGCAGCCAGTTCGACAAACCGGCGTACATCGACAGCTTCTTGAGCCAGCCTTTCGCCAGCCAGTAATCGAAGATCAGCCGCGTCATGGACAGCGAGGTGAACAGGCTGATAACCAGGCCGGCGCACAAGCTGATGCCGAATCCCTTGAGCTGATCGTTGCCGACCGCGTAGAGCACGATGGCCGTGAAGATGCTGGTCAGGTGGGTGTCGAGAATCGTCGGAAAGGCGCGGTCGTAGCCATTGCGGATGGCGGTGGCCAGGCTGGCGCCGCGTTCGCGTTCTTCGCGCAGCCGTTCGTAGATCAGGATGTTGGCGTCGACCGCCATGCCGAGCGTCAGCACCAGGCCGGCCAATCCGGGCAACGTGAACGTGGCGTTCACGAACACCATGAAGGCGACGGTGATGAGCAGGTTGGCGAGCAGCGCGACGCTGGCGACGAACCCGGCGAAGCGGTAGTAGACGAGCATGAACGCCAGCACGGCAGCGAAGGCGACGAGGATGGAGAACGCGCCCTTGTTGATCGTGTCGCGGCCGAGGGTCGGCCCGATGGTGTTTTCACTGACGGGCTGGGCCTTGAGCGTGGCCGGCAACGCGCCGGAGCGAAGGATCTGCGCCAGCTTGCGCAGGTCGTCGTCGCTGGCGCTGCCCATTTTGATCTGGCCGTTGGTCGAGATCACCGTGCTCAACGTCGGCGCGGAGACGACTTCGCCGTCAAGAATGATCGCCAGGGCCGAGAACTGTGCGTTGGGCGATTCGCCCTTCGGCAGGTTGGCGCTGGTGAGTTCGCTGAAGATCTGGCCGCCGCGGGCGTCGAACGTGAAGTTCACGGCCCGCTCGCCGGTCAGATCGTTGACGTTGGCGCTGGTCAGGTAGCTGCCGGTCAGCGCCATCGCAGGCGAGACGGGATTGCGTAGGAGGATGAAGTACTCGTACTCCTTGCGGTCGCGGTCAGCCGGGCTGAGCCGGAGGTTGTCCGACTTCCGGCTCCAGATCAGCATCGTGGTGCTGCCGCGCTTCGACTCGTCGCTGGAGGAGACGCGGTCGTTGGTGAGGACGACGGCTTCGCCCTTTTCCCGCGCGTCGGCGACGAGCTTCCAGTTGCCGGTGTTGGCCGCCTTGTTGGCGTTGGAGAGTCCGAGAGCCCGCCGCTCGTCTTTGCCTAGTTCGACCCAGCTGTAGGTGTAGGGCCAAGGCTCGGCATCCGGCGGCGGCGTCGGCGGTTCGGGCGGCAAACCCTGCCGGGCGCGCCGCTCGAGCTCCGCTTGGCGTTCCGGCGACTTGTTGCGGAAATACTCTTGAGCCGCCTTGATCGCCGCGCCGTCCTGGTGCAGATTGGCGACGATGCGGAACTCCAGGCTGCCCTGCTGCGAGATCAGATCCTTGATCCGCTGCACTTCCTCTCCGGTGACGTTCTTCTTGCCGCCGATCGACGCGTACTGCTCGCGGACGAACTTTTCGACGTCGGCGGTGCTGACCGTGGCCGCGTTCTCGGCGACGAACTTCTTCACGTCGTCCGCGTTTCCGCCGACGATCGGCGTGATGACACTCAAAAGCCGATCGATGGAGCCGGCGGGCACGCCGTCGATTGCGGCGGCATGATCCTTCAGAGCCGGGTATTTCTCCAGGAGTTTCGCGCGCAGATTGAACCAGTTGACGTCCTGCTGCACCCGGGCGATGAGATCGCTCTCCCGGCCTTGCGGGACGAGTTCGAGATCGGTCTTGGCGAGGGCCTCCGGCCAGTGGGCTTTGACCTTGGCGAGGAGCGATTGCCAGGCGGCCTTCTCAATCGCGGCTTCGCGCGCGCCGCCGGTCGGCAGGATGATCTCGAAGCGGGTCCCGCCGCCGACGGGGCGGATCGTGACGTTGTAAATGTCGGCCGGGTCGATGCGCCGCTTGAGGAAGGCGGCCATTTCATCCGGGTTGAAGTCGCGCTGATTGGGATTGTCGCGTTGCTGCTGAGCGAGGCGATCCGCATCGACCTCGTAAACGAGAATCGTGCCGCCGACGAGATCGACGCCGAGCTTGAACCCGCCTTCGCCGCGGGCATATTGCAACGCCGCCCGCGCGACGATGATGGTGGAAATCAACAGCACGGCCGAACAGAGAATAATGCGACGAGTGAAGTTCTTCATTCGATTTCGGATTGGGGATTTCGGATTTCGGATTCAATGAAAACCACGGATACGCTCAGATGGACTCCGATTCCGCCATCAGTGTACATCCGTGTTCATCTGTGGTTCCATCCTCAGCTATTGGTCGTTGTTTGTCGGATTCGTTATGGGCGGTTCAGGCGTTGTCCTTGGCCTCTTTCTTTTCCACGGGCAGAACGCGCGTGATGCTGCTGCGGAAAACCCGCAACCGCACGTTGGCATTCGGGTCGATCTTGACGAGCAGCTCATCCTCGCCGGCATCACCCTTCTCGATCTTGTCTACGACTCCGACGATTCCGCCGTTCACGATCACGCGGGAGCCCTTGTCGATGGCGGCGAGCATAGCCTGCCGCTGCCGACGCTCCTTCCGCGCCGGCAGCACGATCAAGAAGATAAAGAGGATCGGGAGCAGGAGCAGGAGTGTGTAGTCGTAGGCGGCCGGCGGCTTTGCAGCCGGCGGATCCTCGGCCAGAATCAGGATCGTGGCGGTCATCGGCGGTCTCGGAAATCGTGACGGGCATTCTATCAATCGAGTGATTTCAGGGTAGACGCGTCGGCGCTGGCCGGGCGCGCTCGCCCCGCTCGCACTGGACAGAAAAACGGCCGGTCATCGCCTCGGCGTGCTGGACGGCGCGCCGCTCGGCGTGGTACAATTGTCCACGCTCATTCGTCCGGGATCGTTTCCTCTTTCATTTTCGGGGTCCGAATCATGCGTCATTCCCGATTCGATCGTCGAGCGGCATTCACGCTCATTGAACTCATGGTCGTCATTGCGATCATCGCTGTACTGATCGGCCTGCTCGTGCCGGCCATCCAGAGGGTGCGCGAGACGGCGCAGAAAACCCAGTGCGCCAATAATTTGAAGCAACTCGGGCTCGCCTGCCAGAGCTATCTGAGCACCGTGGGCGCTCTGCCGACGGGCGGCAGCCACACGGTCAATCCGCCGAACTTGCCGCAGCGGTTCCCGACGGGAGTCACCAATCCGGCGCCGCTCGTCGGAGCCAGTCAGGAATGGAGCTGGACCTATCAGGTCCTGCCGCACATCGACCAAGAGTCATTGTGGATGAACCCCAACGACGGCCTGGTGCTGGCGTCGGTCGTGCAGGCTCTGACGTGTCCGAGCCGCCGGGCTGCCGGCGTCGTGGTGCCGAATACGGCCATGCCGGCCGGCGCTCAAATGCAGTTCCTCGCCGACTACGCCGGCAACGGCGGCTGGCGCGAGGCCTACCAGTTCACGTCGAACAAGAATGGACTGATCGTCCGCAAACCCGCCGCGGCCACCGATATCATCGTGAAACCCAACACGGTCAAAGGAGGCATGTCCAACGCCGTTCTGCTCGGCGAAAAATACATCCCGCTGGACAAGTACGATGTCATCGAACCGATTTACGATGACCTCAGCGCGTTCTACGGGTTTAAGAACAGCAATATCCGCTACGGCGATCGCGGTCCGTTTCCAGACAGCCTGACTCCCACGGCCAACATTCCGATCTCGGGGACGAACAGCGCGCCAATGATTCCATTCGGTTCCGCGCACCCGTCCTCGATGAACGCGGCGTTTGCCGATGGTTCTGTACGGGCCATTTCGTACTCGAACACGGTGTTTCGGCTGCTGTGCGACCGCAACAACACCACGCCCGTCAATCTCGACGACCTGAGGTAACGGGACACCCGCGGCGCGACGGCCGCCGGATCAGGCCGTCTCGCCATCTCGAGAACGCAAACCACCCCAGCGCGACACGGAACTCCCCGTGTCGTGCTTTCGTCTTTTCGTGTTGTCGTGATTGGTCGTCTCTCGCCGCGGGTCCGCCGGCCCTTTCCCTGAAGCCGCGAATTCGCCTTGTCAGCCCCGCTTTCCCGTGCTATCAGCCGCGAGCCAAGGAGGGCGTATGCGCGCGCACATTCTGGCAGTGCTGGTCGGACTCGGAGCGGCGGCGTCGGCCGCGGCTCAGGGCCTGCACCGCGAAGGGTTCGACGGACCCGAACCGCTCTGGTCGCGCGGGCCGGCCAATGTGTCGTTCACCGAAGAATCGCACATGCTGACCGCGCAGTTCTCCCACAGTCTGCCGAACTCCGAGTACATTCGCATCAAGGCGGAACTCGCCGGCCAGGTCAATCCATTCGTTTACTACGCCTATCCGACGCCGAACGCGCCGATCGGCGAGGACCTGACGCTCAGCGTCTGGGTGCGCGCCAGCCGGCCGGGAGTGCAGCTCGCCGCCCGCGTCGTCCTGCCACGCGAACGCAATCCCGACAATCTCAACGAGCCGATGACCACGCTGCTGCGCGGCGAGAGCTATTCGGTCGGCGGCGGATTCTGGCAGCCGCTCGAACTCCGCCGGCCCGTCAAGCTTTTGAAGGACGAGCAGCAGCGCCTCCGCGCCGAACTCAAGCGCGACGTCAATATCGACGGCGCATACATCGATCGCGTGCTGCTGAACGTCTGCGCCGGCTCGGGGCTCACGGAAGTCTGGGTCGATGACGTGACGATCGGCCCAGTCGTGGAGCCGAAGCCGCCGCAAAGCGCCGGTGGGTCGGGATCCAACGTCGCTCGATCCGGCGCCGGCACGCCCTCGGCCGCGCCGGCGGCGGGGCTCCGCGGCGGGTCGCTGGCCATCGAGTTCAATCGCGAACAACTGCGCGTCGGCGGCCGGAGCGTCCTGTTCCGCGCCATCCGGCACACCGACACGCCGCTGCGCGCGCTGCGCGAGGCCGGGCTCAACACGCTGGTCGTGGACGGGCCGCTGGATGCCGCCCTGGCCGAGGACGCCAATCGCGAAGGCTTCTGGATCGTCCCCACGCTGACGATTGATCCGAACGACCCCGAGGCGACGGGCCGGCAGGCCGCTCAATTGACCTTCGAAGATCACGTGCTGTTCTGGTATCTCGGCAGCGACCGCCGGGCGCTCGACGCCGACGCGGTCAATCGCGCCGCTCAGGCCGTGCGCTCGGCCGATCCGCAACGCGCCATCGCCGCCGACGCGTGGGACGGCATGTGGACTTACTCCCGACAGATCGACCTGCTGAGCGCTCACCGCTTTCCGCTGATGACCAGCCTGGAATTGCCGCAGTATCGCGACTGGCTCGAGCAGCGGCGACGCCTGGCCCGTCCCGGCACCTTCTTCTGGACCTGGGTGCAGACGCACCTTCAGGATTGGTTCATCGGCACGGTGCTGCCCGAATTGGCCGGCACCGCTCGGAGCGAAGAGCCGATCGGCCCGCAGGCGGAGCAGATTCGCATGTTGACGTACCTGGCGCTGACGGCCGGGTGCCGCGGCGTCGGCTTCTGGTCCGATCGATTTCTGACGGACAACCTGCAGGGGCGCGACCGGCTCCTGGCGCTGGCGCTGCTGAATCAGGAACTGGCCATGCTCGAGCCGGTGATCCTGACGAGCCTGGCCGAGCCGCTCTGGATCGACACGTCCGTCAAGGAGGTGAAGGCGGCGGTGATCCGCTGCGACCGGGGGCTTCTGGTCCTGCCGCTGTGGCTGGGCAAGGGGGCGCAATTCGTGCCGGGTCAGGCGGCGGTTCCGCGACTCACGATGGTTGTGCCGCAAGCGCCGGCTGGCAGCGAGCCCTGGATCGTCTCCCCAGCCGAGGTCCGCACGGTCTCCACGCCGCGGCGCGTCGTCGGCGGAACCGAGATCACGCTCACCGAGTTCGACACCAGCGCCGTCGTCGTGTTCACGTCCGACAAAAAACTGGTCGAGTTCTGGCAGACGAAATCGCGGTCGCTCGTGAAGCTCGCGGCCCAGTACGCCTACCAATTGGCGGCAATCGAGATTGAGAAGGCGGAGAAAGTCCAGGACCAGTTGGCGTCGCTGGCTCCGGCGATCCCGGACGCGAAGCCGCTCTTGGACGACGCGCGCCGCCGGCACAAGGACGCGGCTGCCGCCTGGAGCCGGGAGGACTTCCGAACGGCGTACCGCGAATCGCTGCGGGCGGTCCGGCCGATCCGCATCCTGATGCGTGCCCAATGGGAATCGGCCGCGAAATCGCTGGGTCCGGATGCGCCGCCGACGGCGAGCCCCTACGCCGTCAGCTTCTTCACGCTGCCGCGGCATTGGAAATTCCGCGCCGAGCTCGAACGCTGTCTTCCCGGCGGCAATGCCGTGCCCGACGGCGACTTCGAGCGCTCCGAGCAGCTCGGCGAGGGCTGGCAACTGCGCCAAGGCACGCCCGAGAACCTCGAAGCCGAGGCCCGAGTCGACGCTTTCGAGCCGCGCGACGGACAGCGCTGCCTGAAACTGGAAATCCGGGAACGGGCGCGAGCCGCATCGGGAACGCCGCCCACGGCCATCGAACCAGCCTACGTCGGCGTGACGACGCCGCCGGTCGCGTTCCCGCCCGGCACGCTCGTCCGTGTCAGCGGCTGGATGAAGATCACCAAGCCGATCCTCGCGTCGCCGGACGGCGCTCTGCTGTTCGACAGCGCCGGCGGCGAGCCGCTCGGCGTCCGTCTCACCCAGCCGACGCCCTGGAAGTATTTCGTCCTGTATCGCCGCACGCCGGCCAATGGGCAGGTGCAACTCACCGCGGCGCTCACCGGTATCGGCACAGTCTATTTCGACGATCTCAAGATCGAACCCCTCACGCCCCGTTAGCCGCTATGCGAAGGCCGTTAGCCGCGAGGCGGAGGCTTTGCGAAGCCGAGCGCGCCGCTAACCTGACCTCATGTCCGAACATTACATCTTCACCATCGAAAACCTCACGAAGGCTTACGGCCAGCGCGAGGTGCTGAAGAACATCTGGCTGGCGTTTTACCCTGGCGCCAAGATCGGCGTCATCGGCTCCAACGGCGCGGGCAAATCGACGCTGCTGCGAGTCATGGCCCTCGAGGAGAAGGACTTTCTCGGTTCCGCCCGGCCGCACGACGGCATCACCATCGGCTATGTGCCGCAGGAGCCGCGGCTGACGCCCGGCAAGACGGTCCGCGAAAACATCGAAGAAGCCGTCGAACCGATTCGCGCCCTCGTCCGACAGCACGAGGAACTCGGCAACAAGCTGGCCGAGGCGCCGCCAGAGGAGTTCGATTCGCTCATGGAGAAGATGAGCCGGGTGCAGGACCAGATCGACGCGATCAACGCCTGGGAATTGGACCGGCATCTCGAAATCGCAATGGACGCCATGCGGTTGCCGCCGGGCGATTTCGCGGCCGAGACGCTCTCCGGCGGCGAGCGGCGGCGCGTCGCCCTGTGCAAGACCCTCCTCCGCCGGCCCGATCTCCTGCTCCTCGACGAGCCGACGAACCATTTGGACGCCGAAAGCGTCGCCTGGCTCGAACGCCACTTGCAGGAATATCCCGGCACGGTCGTCAGCGTGACGCACGACCGGTACTTTCTCGACAACGTGGCGCAGTGGATTCTGGAACTCGATCGCGGGCACGGGTATCCGTTCAAGGGCAATTATTCGTCGTGGCTCGAGCAGAAGCAGGCCCGGCTCGAGAAGGAGGAGAAGCAGGAATCGGCCCGGCGTAAAGCGCTGGCGCGGGAGTTGGAGTGGGCCCGGATGGCGCCCAAGGCGCGGACCACGAAGAACAAGGCGCGGCTCAGCGCCTATGAGAAGCTTGCCGCCCAGGAATATGAAGAGCGCGAGGACGAATTGCAGATCCAGATCCCGCCGGGACCGCATCTTGGCGACCTCGTCGTCCGCGCCGATGGTCTCCGCAAGGCGTACGGCGACAACCTGCTCTTCGAAAACATGACGTTCGACCTGCCGCGCGGCGGCATCGTCGGCGTGATCGGCCCCAACGGCGCCGGCAAGACCACGCTGTTCCGCATGATCGTCGGGCAGGAGCAGCCCGACGCCGGCACGCTGCGCATCGGCGACACCGTGCGCATCGCCTACGTCGACCAGAACCGCGATGCGCTCGATCCCGCCAAGACGGTCTTCGAAGAGATCACCGGCGGAACGGACTTCCTATTGCTCGGCAAGCGCAAGGTGGCGGCGCGCGGCTACGTGGCCCGGTTCAATTTCAAGGGGCCGGATCAGCAGCGCAAGGTCGGCGAACTCTCGGGAGGCGAACGCAATCGCGTGCATCTCGCGAAGCTGCTGCGTTCCGGCGGCAACCTTTTGCTGCTCGACGAGCCGACCAACGATCTCGACGTCGATACCTTGCGGGCGTTGGAGGATGCCCTCGTCAATTTCGGCGGCTGCGCCGTCGTCATCAGCCACGACCGCTGGTTTCTCGACCGCATCGCCACGCACATCCTGGCGTTCGAAGGCGACAGCACGGTCGTCTGGTGCGAGGGAAACTACCAAGTGTACGAGCAGCAGCGGCGAGCGCGGCTGGGCGTCGCAGCCGATCAGCCGCATCGGCTAAAATACCGCAAGCTGCATCAGTGAGTTCGAGAGTCCGCCATGGCACCGCCGTTGTTCCGACACCCGCGCCGGAAGCTTCGCCGCGCATCGGCACCGTCGCCGATCTGCTGCACGAGCTCGGCGACGTTCCACCCGAACGCGTCCTTTGGAACCCGATCCCCGGCACCGCCACCGAGGCGGACGTCGTGCGTCACGTGGACGGCGACGACAAGCGGCTCGTGGAGTTGATCGACGGCACGCTGGTGGAGAAGGCGATCGGCGCTTATGAAGATCGCGTCGGCGCGATTCTGCTGTATCGGATCGAGCAGTTCCTGGAATCGAACGATCTCGGCATCACGTTTGGACCATCGGCCACCCTGCCCATCTTGCCACGGCAAGTGCGGTTGCCGGATGTCTCGTTCGTCTCCTGGTCGAAGCTGCCGGACCGCCAGTTGCCGGCCGAGGCGATCGCCGGCGTCGTGCCCGACCTGGCCGTGGAGATCCTGAGCCGGTCGAACCGGCCGCGGGAACTGGCTCGGAATCGACGCGATTACTTCGCCGCCGGCGTGCGCCTGGTGTGGCAGATTGATCCCGAGACTCGTGCGGTGGAAGCGTTCACCGGCCCCGACGAGTGCATTGCCATCCCGCCCGACGGCGACCTCGACGGCGGCGACGTGCTGCCGGGCTTCCGGCTGCCCCTGGCCCAGCTGTTCGAGCGCGCCGGCAAGCGAAGCGGCGGCTAACGCGGCGCCGAACCGCTCGGCAGCGACGGCACGACGTTCGCCGGATTCGACGACCACCCGCCGGACTTCGGATAGTACGTGATCGCAACGGCCAGGACGACGACCAGTCCTATCACCAACCCCAGTCTGGAATCGGTCCCCATACTGCAATTCTGCGCCCTCGGGGAGCCACACTTCAACAATTCGGACCGGCGTGCGAGGGACGGAGGCTCGGTCAGACGCTTCATCTCGCACAGGCGAGAAATCAAAAACCAAAGACATCATCCACAGATTGCACAGATTTCGCAGATTGAGACAAAGCGAAACTGAGTAATCTGTGCAATCTGTGGATGTTCCATCAACAGCAACGACCGCCTGGGGCTGATTCATGCCCCCGCGAGGTTCCAGGATTGAGCCTGAGCGGCCAATGCGGGTATGATCGCGACCGAAGCCGGGCAGGACGCCGGGCAATTCGGAGGGCGGCACGGATGCGAGCATGTCTTTTTGAAGATCGCGGCGCGGCCGGTTTGGTTCCCCTGAGTCTGACGCGGCCGGTGTTCGACTTGCTCTGCGGTCCGGTGCCGTTGGCCGTGCAACAGTTGCGGCTCTGTCCCGGAGCGGCCGCGGGCGTGCTCGTCCGTCCCGAATTGGCGGATCTGGTGCGGTTCGAGCGGCCGGGTCTTGCCGTCAACGATCCCAACTGGCTCCGCGCCGGTCCCATCGCGCTCATCAACGCGCGTTGGCTGCCGCCGTCCAAGTTCCGTCCCATCCCGACCGATCGCCCCTGCGTCGGCTCGATTCATGGCGAAGTCGCCTTCGCCGTGGTGACGCCGGAACTGCTGCCGGTCGATCCTCTGCTGGGCTTGGACGATTGCCTCGACCGATTGAAAAGAACCTTGCCGCCGGTCGCGGCCGGCGGAATGGTGATCCGGCACGCCTGGGACCTGATCCGCGCCAACGAATCGCGGCTGCGCGATGAGTTCGAGCAGCGCGTTGCCGAAGACGACGATCCGGTGGGCTGGCGGCCGGCGGGCACGGGCCTGGTTGGTCCGGCCGAAAAGCTCTTGATCGATCCGCTGGCCCAGATCGATCCGATGGTCGTCTTCGACACGACGCAGGGACCGGTGACCGTCGAAGCGGGGGCGGTGGTGACGGCGTTCAGTCGACTGGCGGGACCATGCCACGTCAGCGCGGGAACGCACGTCCTCGGCGCTCGCATCGCGGGAGGGACCACGCTGGGCCCGTGCTGCCGGATCGGCGGCGAAGTCGAGTCCAGCATCGTCCAGGGTTTCACCAGCAAGAGCCACGACGGATTTCTCGGGCACTCGTATCTCGGCTCGTGGGTTCAAGTGGCCGCCGGCGCGCAGGTCAGCGATCGCCGGCACGATTACGATGAGGTGACCGCGACCATCGCCGGGCACGAAGTTCCGAGCGGCGGCATGCGGCTCGGCTGCCTCGTCGGCGATCATGCGAAAATCGGCATCGGCTGCCTGCTGAACGCCGGCACGGTGATTGGCGCATTTGGGCAGGCGCTGCCCGCGGGCCGGTTGCTACCCAAATCGATCCCGAGTTTCTGCTCGACGCACTTCGAGCGTCTTGCCGAGCAGCGGGATTTCGAGTCGCTGTTGAGCGTGGCGGCGACGGCGATGGGTCGGCGCGGACGCGCTCTGACGCCGGCGCACGAAGACCTGTACCGCACGGTGTACGCGGCGACGGCGCCGGAACGCCGCCGGGCGCTGCGGGACGGGCCCCGGCCCCGGGCGCGCCAGGCCGCCTGATCCGCCCGTGTTGATTCCCGGCTCCGCGCGCATATAACTCGCATCCGCCCGCTGTGTCGCACCTTGGAGCATTCATCATGGGCGTCAATGCACCGCTCAATCGCAAGCTGCGCATGGGACTGGTCGGCGGCGGCCAGGGCTCATTCATCGGCCGCGTCCACGCCATCGCCGCCTGTCTCGATCAGCGAGCAATGCTCGTCGCCGGCGCGCTCTCATCAGATCCGGCTCGGGCCAAGGCGTCCGCCCCCGACTACGACATCCCCGCTGACCGCGCCTACGGGTCTTACGCGGAGATGCTCGCGTCCGAAGCTCGGCGACCGGACAGGATCGACTTCGTCTCCGTCACGACGCCGAATCACACTCATTTCGAGATTGCGAAAGCCGCGGCCGAGGCCGGCTTCAACGTCGTCTGCGACAAGCCGTTGACGTTTGACCTGGCGCAGGCGGAGGAGCTGGCCAAGGTGGTCGCGCGGACCGGCGTGGTCTTTTCCGTGACGCATAATTACACCGGCTATCCGCTGGTGCGGCAGGCGCGCGAGATGGTGCGCTCCGGCGAGCTCGGCGACGTGCAGGCGATCCGCGCGTTCTACATTCAGGGCTGGCTGCGCACGCGGCTCGAAACGCAGAATCAAAAGCAGGCCGCCTGGCGCACCGATCCGAAGCGCTCCGGAGCCGCCGGATGCTTCGGCGACATCGGCACCCACGCTTACAACCTGAGCCGATACATCACCGGCTTGGAGCCGAAAGCGATCTCCTGCCAGTTGCAGACCTTCGAGCCCGGCCGAGCGTTGGATGACTATGGCACAGCGATGATCCGCTTTGCGAATGGCGCGCTGGGCACCGTGACGGCGTCGCAGATCAGCCACGGTCGCGAGAATGATTTGTGGATTGAAATCGACGGCACCAAAGCGGCGCTGGAATGGCATCAGGAGGAGCCGAATCGGCTGATCGTGCGACGGAACGGGCAGCCGCATCAAATCTACACCCGTGCCGGCGGACCCTATCTCGGCCCCGCGGCCGCGGCCGCAACCCGACTGCCCAGCGGACATCCGGAAGCTTTTTTTGAGGCGTTTGCCAACGTCTACACCGCAGCCTTCGACGACATGGTGAAACGCGCTTCAGGTCAGAGGTTCGAGCCGGCCGGCGGCGTTTATCCGACCGTGAGTGATGGCGTGGACGGCATGCGGTTTATCGAGCGCTGCGTGGCGAGTTCGCAGTCGAACGGCGAATGGCGGCCGATGGATCAGTAGGCAAACACACTCGGCCGGGCCGCCGCCCCGCAAGAATTCGCGAGCAGCGTCCCGGCCGATCTTGGTCCGGTCAACTACCGGCTCACCACCCTCGCCGACAAGACGGGCAGTTTCCGCCAAACGACGGGTAGGACGTCGGGGTGAAGACGGGCTTGGCCACTTCGCCATTGGCATGGGTCGCCAGCGCCTGCGCGACTTGGGCCGCAGTCAGCTCGCCAGCGTGCCGGAACGCCTGAACTTCGCCGGATTTGTCGCTGATGACCAGACCTTGGTCGATCCCGAACTGCTTGGCGAGTCGCTGACCTTCCGGAGTGTCGGTGTCAACGAAGAGGCAAACGTAATTCGATCGCAACGTCGAATTGATCTTCGAGTCTTCCCCGGCGACCTTGGAGAGGTTCGCCCATGGAGACTTGCCGGACCCGATCACGACGACGACCGGCTTGTGCTCCTTTTCACCGAGATCGCGAGCCTGCCGGTAATCGTGATGCCAGGTCGGAGCGAGTTCGTTGGCCGCGGCAAACGAAGTCGCCAAAGCCAATCCCAGAATCGAGGTGTACATCTGTTGCCCTCCTGTTCGGATGCCGCCACCTCAAAGCATCGGTCCGGACACCCCGGACCATCCACGACTGTGGGCGAAAGCAGAGTCTTAGGGATTCATCGGCGGGGTTGCAACCCTGCTGAGCCCATCACTCTTCCCAATCCCGCCGTTGCTCGTTGGTGGAAAAATCGCCTCAAACCGTTCAACAGTCAAAACATACCGAGAATCCAAGCCTGGGACTCTGCGAGTTCAGTCGTCGTCTAGACGTCCACAGAGGCTTGTTGATTCAATCGCCCGGAGTGGGCGGTGCGGATGGGTTCGATCACATCTCGAATGAGAGAAACGACTTGCTGCGGCGATCGGCCGACAAATTTCGTCGGGTCCAGCGACGTCGCGAAATCGATGCCAGAGAACGCCGGATCAGCCCGCAATAGGTCGACTAACGGGTTATCTTCCGATCCCGATTTGATTTGCGATGCGGCCGCGTGCGAGTGCTTCCGAATCCGTTCGTGAATTTCCTGGCGATCACCGCCGCGAGCCACCGCCTCCATGAGGAGATTCTCCGTGGCCAGGAACGGCAGGACCCGGACGACGTTGCGCGCGATCACGTGCTCATTGACTTCGATCCCCGACGCCACGTTGAGCGTCAGCCGCAACACGGCGTCAGCCGTGAGGAACGCCTGCGGGAGAATGAGCCGGCGGCTCGCGCTGTCGTCGAGAGTGCGCTCCAGCCATTGCGACGCGGCATTCTGACCAGCGATCGCCGGCAGACCCATGAGAAACCGCGACAGGGAACAGATCCGCTCACAGCGCATCGGGTTGCGCTTGTAAGCCATTGCCGAGGACCCGACCTGGTCGGTCTCAAACGGTTCCTCAAGTTCCTGTTCATGGGCCAGCAACCGTAAATCAGCTCCGAACTTGTGAGCCGATTGGCCGATGCCTCCGAGGCTTTCTAGCACCTGACTGTCGATCTTGCGGGTGTAGGTCTGGCCCGTGACCGGCAGGATCTGCTCGAAACCCATTTTTTTCGCCACGAGCCGGTCGAGCTGTTCGACTTTCTCGTGGTCGCCGCGAAACAGCGCCAGGAAGCTGGCCTGAGTGCCGGTGGCGCCTTTCGCCCCGCGGAACCGCAAGTTGGCCAGCCGATGCCCGATTTCGTGCAAATCGAGCACGAAGTCGTAGCACCACAGCGCGGCGCGCTTGCCGACGGTGGTCAGTTGCGCCGGCTGAAAGTGCGTGTAGCCGACGGTCGGCAGGTCTTTCCATTTCTCGGCGAACGTGGCCAGCGCATCGATCACGCCGACGAGCCGATCGCGGATCAGTCCCAACCCCTCGCGCATGAGCAAGAGGTCGGTATTGTCGGTGACGAAGCAGGACGTGGCGCCGAGATGGATGATTGCGCGGCTGCGCGGGGCCACGTCGCCGAACGCATGGATGTGGGCCATCACGTCGTGCCGCAGCCGGCGTTCGTACTCGGCGGCCTTGGCGAAATCGACGTCGTCGAGATGGGCGCGGAGCTCGGCGAGTTGCTCCGAAGTGATGCGAGGCGTTCGGCCGTCCTCGGCCATGAGGCCCAGTTCGTGCTGCGCCTCGGCCAGGGCCAGCCAGAGCCGCCGCCAGGTCGCGTGCTTACGCTGCGGGCTCCACAGTTCGGCCATCGGCCGCGACGCGTACCGCGTCACCAGCGGATTGTCGCAGAGATCGGTCGAAGTCATCGGCGATCCATGAATCGGCTCGGAACTTGAGCGAATCCGGCGGAATGAGCGATCGCGCGGTCCGAACCGCCGGAATGGTTGGCGTCGGCCGCGCGAATGCTGCCGAGCGCGCGACCCGAACGATAGCTTAGCGGATTCCCGGGAATCCGGGAGGGAATCGCGGCGCGGGTTCGCGGCGTCGGCTAGACTTGCGGCAGACAGGGATGGTGCGGTCGCGCGCCGACCGCGTTCACAGGAGGTGCCTCATGTTTCGTCGCATGCTTCTCGGCGTCTGCAGCGTCGTGATGCTGGCGAGCGTGGCGAGCCCGGCCCGATCGGCCGAACCGCCGCTGCCTCGCTTCTTCTACTACCCGTACTACTACTACCCGCACAGCTACTGGCCGTCGAACAGCCCGCAGTGGCCCGAAGCGCCCGGCATGCCGTACCAGCGCCCGCCGGCGTACATGGCCTACCCGCCGTTCAAGGAGCCGCGCTGGCACTACATGCTCTTCGAATCGCACCGCTACTACAAAGGCAACCACTTCTGGCTCGACCAGTTCTGAGATTGCCGCCTCGCAACCTGCCCCCGGTCCATGACCGGGGGCTTTTTGTTTGGTAGGTTTTTCAAAGTATGGCCGAACCGACGCGAATGCTGTCCGGCTGGGAGCGAGCGCTCCTGATCTCGAAACCGCTGGATTCATTGATCACCAGCGGATCGACATCGATGTCTTTATCGACGGACCGCCTGGGCGCACGAGCGGCGGCGTGCACTTACTTTTCGAAGGCGAACGCGTGAACCGTGAGGATGAAGCTCCTTGCCCGACTGTCAATGAAACGGAACCAGCTCTCGGCAACGACGCCGGCACCCCCTTCCATGTCGTTATTCTGGGTGCACTGGTCCGGATGAAGCTGACATGCTGGCAGCGAAAGGACCAAGTTCAATTGATTGACCTGATTAACGTGGGGCTCATCGACAATTCCCGGCCCGCGCGGTTCCCGCCCGCGCTGGCGGCTCGATTACAAGCGCGGATTGACAATCCGAATAGCTAATCGACCCCACGATTCGCCCGACGCGCTATTTCTCCTTTTCCATCGCCGATGCAAGCCGTCGCCTTGCCTCAGCCACGCGCTGTTCGGCCTGATTGACATCGGCAGCCGAGGCCGCACCAGCGCTGTGGCGACGCTTCATTTCCTCGAATCGCTGCTCTTGTTTCGACGCGATTTCACTGAGCAGACGTACGGCTTCGGCTGACCGCTGGCGAGCTTCAGCCAATCGGACCTGCGCTTCGAGCAAGTCAATATCGGCCGCCGCCAGATCATCCACCGCGGCGACGCCCGCCCGCGCTTGCTGCTGAATGAGATCGACCGCCTTGGCCTTCAAATCGACGGCACGCTGGAGTGCCGCAATTTCGGCCGAGCCGTCAGGTTCACCGACGACGATCTCCTCGCGCCCGCCCCAGCCAATTGTCAGCAATCGCTCCTCGATCAATTTGCCGTCGCGCGTGACTTTCATCCAGTATCGCGCCGGCGGCAACTTGATCGGACGTTCGCGGGTGTTGGCCACGGTCGCCCGCGGCTCGAGAGGCCAGGCGCCGGTGAAAGTCCGCCGAGGCGATTGCGGATCGGTGTCGCTCGTCTCCCAGAACTGCGCCACGGTTGACCGGTCGGGCAACTTCACGATCAATTCGCGGTGGAAGAGCCGTTGGATTCTTCCGACGGAATTGCCCCAGACAATCGCGGCAATGACGACCAGAAATCCAGCGACGATCGCGCCGACGGTGCGGAGAGCGCGATTCTGAGACGCGCGATGGGTCCGCCCGACCGCGAGCCATCGTGATCGCCAGTGCTTTCCGAACTGGTACAGCACGAAGGCAACCAGGATCGCCAGCGCCGCGCCGCAGGCCGCCGCGGCCCAACCGAACAACTTCCCGCCGCTCAGCCAACCGGCGAGCAAAACAACCTGCACGATGCCCCCGATTGTCAGCGTGGCAAGCGTCCACTTCAGAAGCGGCCCTTCCCAGGGCTTTGTTTCCATCGGCGGACTGGCGGGGGAATTCGCCGCGGGGTCAAATCCGAATTGCTGCACCTCCGCCAGACGCCGCTCCAACTCCTGCGCCACCTCCTGCGCCGACTGATACCGCGCGGCCGGATTCTTCGCGTGCAGCCGAGCGATGATGTCGGCGAGCCAGTCCGGCATGTCGGGATTCAATTCGCGAATCGGCCGGGGAATGTCCTCACACACGCGCTTGAGCGTCGCGATCGTGCTCTCGGCCCGAAACGGCGGCCGGCCGGTGCTCATCGCGTACAGCACGCTGCCGAGGCTGAACAAGTCGCTGCGATGATCGACCAGCTGGCCCTCGGCTTGTTCCGGCGACATGTATTGCGGCGTGCCGGCGACGACGCCCGATTGCGACACGCTGGCGTCATCGACGGCGCGGGCCAAGCCAAAATCGGTGATCTTCACCCGCTGCACGCCGTTTTCCAAGAGGATGTTCGACGGCTTGATGTCGCGGTGCACGAGACCCTGCTTGTGCGCGGCTGCCAATCCGGATGCGATCTGCATGCCGATGCGCAGAATCTCTCGGAGTTCGAGCGATCCCTCGGCGTCGATCTTCTGCTGCAGCGATTGGCCTTCAATGAACTGCATGACGAGGTACGGCGTCGGACCGGATTCTTCGATGGCGTGAATCGGCACGATGTGGTCGTGCACCACGGCGGCGGCCGCCTTGGCTTCCCGGCTGAAGCGCTTGCGAGCGGCGGCGCTGTTGGCAACGTCGCGCGTCATCACCTTGAGCGCCACGACGCGGTGCAGCTTCTCGTCGAACGCGCGGAGCACAATGCCCATGCCGCCGCGGCCGACAACGCTCAAAACGTCGTAATGATCGAGCCGGCCCAGCGATTCCGGATTGTCCGATGGTGCCAAAAAGTCGAGTGATACAGCGCTCGCTCCGGAATCCGACGAGTGCGTCTCGGTCGCGCTGCCGGGTGTCGGGTCGCTGGCGACCGAGGTGCCAACGACGGGTGTGCCAAGAAAGCTCCCCGCAGCCGAGTGGGATTGCAACAGATGCTCGACCCGCTGACGCAGCTCGGCGTCGGCGCCGCAAGCCTCGGCCAAAAATGCGGTCCGAGCCGGGCCGCTCTCACGCTCCAACGCCTGCAGGAAAATCGTCCGCTCGGTCATGACATGGACTCGCAGAGTTTCAACCGCGATTCGCCTGTTCTAATGGCATAGGCGGAATCGGCGGCGAAAGTCTGCCAAGAATCTTCACGCGTTCATTTCCCGGTGCAAATAAGCTCGGGCATAGGCCCACAGCCGATGAGCGGTCCGCGGTGAGACGCCGAGAATCTCGGCCGCGTCGATCAGCGAAAACCCGGCGAAGAACCGCAGCTGCACCAGCTCGGCAGCTTGCGGATCCGCTTTGGCGAGTTTCTGCAATCCCTCGTCCAAGGCGATCAAGTCTTCGCGCGGTTCGGGCAGCGCGATGGGCAGATCGTCAAGATCGTGCCGGACTTGATCGCCGCCGCGCTTGAGGCTGGCCTTGCGGCGTGCGCGATCGACGAGAATCCGCCGCATCGCCTGGGCCGCCGCCGCGAAGAAATGACGCCGATTGGCGAAATGACTTTTAGCCCCCGGCGAGTCGCCCTGAGCTAACGGATTGACCAAACGCAGATACGCTTCGTGCACCAGCGCCGTGGCGTCGAGCGTCTGCCCCGGCTTCTCGTGCGCCAACTTCGCCGCCGCGAGCTGGCGCAGTTCGTCGTACACCAGCGGCAACAACTGCTCGGCGGCGTGCGGGTCGCCGGCGTCGATGGCGGAAAGGATCTGCGTCACGTCGGGCATGGAGCTTAGCGTAACGCAGATCGCCGCCGGTTGCATCAATCTATCACCGAGTTCTTCGAAGTCGAAACGTCGCGGCCAGCGCTGCACTGGCGGCGAACAACGCCAGCGACCCCGGCTCTGGCACTGGACGCGTCCAAAGCAGCGCCTCCACGCGACCGGTGGTCATGTTGAAACCCTCACCCGCGATGAAGAGCGTTCCACCATCGCTCCAGACACTGCGCGCGACGGTATTGCCCCACGAGCCGGTCAGGTCGAGTGAAAGGTCGACCCATGATTCCGCGGTACCGCTCCACAAGCTGGCGTGGGTTACGCCGCCAATGAATGCGTCGCCGACTTGGAATCCGTCGCCGATGCCGTAGGCTCTCGAATACGTCGCGCCGACGGGATGGAGGTCAACCAGAGAAGCAGCTGTTCCATTCCAAAGACCGGCGTGAGCGTCCGAGCCGAAGCGGAAAAGTCCGACCTGCCGTCCATTGAAGACGCCCAGCGCGTAGGACTCGATGGCTCCAGCAGGGTGCAAATCCACCCAAGAAGCGGCCGTGCCGGTCCAATAGCCGGCGTGGGCGACGTTGGCAAAAACTGCGCGACCCACTTGCTGTCCGTTGTGAACGCTTGTCGCATCCGAATCTTCTGCGCCGGCAGGGTGGAGGTCCACCCAAGAAGACGCGGTGCCGGTCCAGAGACTGGCGTGGACCTCAAATCCAACTTGAACCAGCCCCGCTTGCTGGCCGTTATGAATGCCGCTCGCGAGGGAGTGATCGACGCCAGCGGGGTGAAGATCAACCCAGGAAGCCGCGGTGCCATTCCACACTCCCGCGCGCTGCACGCCGCTGAAAACTGCGGCGCCGACCTGCCGCCCGTTCGCGGATGCGAACGCGATGGAATTCCCGGTCGCCCCGGTGGGGTGGAGATCGATCCAGGACGCGGCCGAACCACTCCACAGACTCGCATGGAGAACACTGCCGACGCGGGCTTGCCCGACCTGCTGTCCATTTTGGACGCCGTAAGCAAACGACGCCGAGGTGCCCGCGGGATGCAAATTAATGACAATCTGCGCTGAGGCGCTGGCCGCCGGGACTAGCACAGCGGCCGCCGCCAACCGGACGATGCGGGAACTGCACATTTCCAATCTCCTTCGAATACGAGTGAACTGCTGGCCGACTCACGGCCGAATCTCCACCCCCAGTAATTCCGCCGCTTCAGATCGCAAGCGCTTCAACACCGCGTCGTTCGCCAGGCCTTTGTCCATCCAGCCGACGGATTGGTCGTACCACTCGCGAGCTCGGTCCTTCTCGCCGAGTTGCGAGTGAGCCATGGCGATGACGAAGCCGTTGAACGCGTGTCGAGCCTCGTCGGACCGTCGCAAGCGAATGGCCCGTTCGAGGTCTGCGATGGCGGCTTTCCATTCGCCTGCGCTGTAACGGGCCGTTCCGAGAGTTCCCCAGTAATCGGCGCGGGTCGGCACTGCTTTCGCCGCTGTCGTGGCCAATTCGATGGCCCGTTGCGGGTCACGCAGCTTGGGGTCCGGCGTCGTGGCGAGCATCCAGGCGAGCTCGTTCATCGAGTAAATCGTGGCAGGATGGTCTGCACCGAGCCTGTCTTTTTGCAATCGAAGCGCCTCTTCGAGAAACCTTATCGCGTCGGGATATCGGCCGAGGTTGAAGTAGCTCCCGGCGAGGTTGGTCATGCTGAACAGCGTGTTCGGGTGATCGAAGCCGAATTTCGACTTTTGAAGCGCCAATGTCTTTTCGTGAAGTTCAGCGGCTTCCGCGTGCCGGGCGAGGCGCGCAAAACAATGCGCAAGGTTGTTCATGCAGTTCAGCGTCAGGGGATGATCGGGGTCGAGCTTGGCTTGGAGTAGGGCCAGCGTTTCCTGGTTGAGCTTGAGAGCGTCGGCATGCCGGCCGAGGGCAGTGTAAGTCGCCGCCAGATTGGACTTGGCCATCAGCGTGTCAGGATGAGTGGGTCCGGATTTGATCGTGCGGATGTCCACCACCTCTTGAACTAGCTTGAAGGACTCTTCATGCCGGTCGAGGGCGGCGTAACTGGCCGCCATATTGTTCATGATCATCAGCGTGTCGGAGTGATCGCCGCCCATCTTGGCTTTCATCAATGCCAGTAAGTCCTGGAATTGAACGATGGCGTCGGCGTGACGGCCGAGGCTGCCGAGAGTCGTGGCCACGCTGCCCATGCTGGCGAGCGTCTCGGAGTGGTCGGGACCGAGTTTGCTCCGCCTCAAGGCCAAAGTCTCTTGGTGAAGTTTCAAGGCATCGTCATGCCGGCCAAGGCCGTTCAAGCTGTTGGCCACCGCATGCATGCACCAGAGCGTCGTCGGGTGATCGAGGCCCGATTTGGCCTTGCTGAGGTCTAAGGCTCGTTGGAGTTGCTGCCGCGCCATTTCTGATTGACCCAGGTGCAAGAATGTGGCGCCAATCGTCTTCCGCAGCCGCGCTTCGACGAGCGGTTGACTCGTGAAGTTCGTCTCGACGAACGGCAACGCGGCTTCGATGGCCCGGCGCAACGTCACGTTGTTTCCCAAACCGCCGTCCTGGCCTTCCGGCCGGGCGGCGGCAAGGATTTTGTTCTCCACGAAGTCCAGCACCGCCTTGGTTTCGGCTTCGCTCTGTTGAGCCGCATACTCCGCTTTCCGGGCGACCATTGCCTGCCAGGTGCTGACGACGGTTCCGGCGAGCAACGACAGTGTCACGAGTCCGCCGGCGATCAAAGCCGCCCGGTTCTTGCGGGCGAACTTCCGCATGCGATAGGCGGCCGACGGCGGACACGCTTCAACCGGCTCATCGCTTAAGAAACGTTGAATGTCGTGCGCCAGGCTGTTGGCGGTTTCGTAACGCCGGGCTCGGTCCTTCTCCAGCGCCTTCATCGTGATCCAGTCGAGGTCCCCGCGAACGAATTTCGATAACTTCGCCGGTTCGGTGTGCCGCGAGGCGGCAACGTTCTTCAACTCTTTGGACCCTGACAGCCGGGTGCTCGGCTTCGGCGGCTCTTCTTCCTTGATGACTCGCAGCATTTCGGCGAACCCGGCTGATTGCAATTCCCTCCGCGAAAACGGTACTGTCCCTGTCAGCAACTCGTAGAGGATCACACCGAGCGCGTAGACGTCCGAGCGCGTGTCGATGTCCAGATTGTTCAGTTCCGCTTGCTCCGGCGACATGTATTCGAATGTGCCGATCACGGAGCCGACTTCGGTGTAAACGCTGTTCTCACTGATGCGGGGGCCGGTCGCCTTGGCCACGCCGAAGTCGATGACCTTCGGCACGGGCTTCCCGTCATATAAGCCGACGAGAATGTTCGACGGCTTTAGGTCGCGATGAATGATGCCCTTCAGATGCGCGTGCTGCACGGCCTGACACACGGGGATGAACAATTCGAGGCGTTCGCGCGGAGTCAGCTTCGCTTCGTCGCAGTATTTGGTGAGCGGAACGCCCTTGATCAACTCCATCACGAAGTACGGTTGCCCGGCCTCGCTCACGCCGGCATCGAGGACTTTGGCGATGTTCGGGTGATCCATCAACGCCAGCGCCTGTCGCTCTTGCTCGAATCGGGCCAGGACGTGCGCCGAGTCAGCGCCGGTGCGGATCACCTTCAGTGCGACCCGCCGCTGGACGGGTTCGGTCTGATCGGCGACAAACACGATGCCCATGCCGCCTTCGCCGAGTTCCTCACGCAACTTGTACCGACCGGCAAACGTGTGTCCGACAGCCAATCCGTGAGCGCGATGCGCTTCCGTCGGCGGATTGAGATAACTGCCCGGTGCCTCATGGGCTTTGAGCAGTGCTTCGACTCGTGAAAGCAGATCCAGGTCGTCGCCACATTCTCGCCGCAACCAGTCCGGGCGGTCGGACGCCGCGGCGTCCGAAACGGCCATGAAGACTTCTTTGACGCGCTGGGGATCGGCCGGCATGGGCATTCTCCCATCGGTGGCGGTCTGCACATCTATGCGAAATCTGGCTCGGAATCGTCCCAGCAAAATCTACCGCGGCCGGCGAATGGCATCGCGCAACCAAGCGCGGGCGTAATCCCAAGTCCGGTATGCCGCCGATCGGCTCAGACCAAGAGCCGCGCCAGCCTCCTCGATCGACAGACCGCCAAACACATGGAGTCGAACCAATTCCGCGGTGTCGCCATCTTGGCGAGCTAAGTCATCGAGAACCGAGTCGGTATCAATCAACTCGTCGTCGGAGTACCGGCCGGCCAGCTGATCGAGATCGATTTCCAGCCGCTGGCCGTCGCCACCGCGCTTGGCTGCTTGACGAGACCGTGCGCGATCGACGAGGATCCGCCGCATCGCCTGGGCCGCCGCCGCGAAGAAATGGCGCCGATTGGCGAAATGACCTTTGGCCCCCGGCGCGTCGCCGGGAGCTACCGGATGAACCAAACGCACATACGCCTCGTGTACTAGCGCCGTCGCGTCCAGCGTCTGCCCCGGCTTCTCGTGCGCCAGCTTCGCCGCCGCGAGCTTGCGCAGTTCGTCGTAGACGAGGGGCAGTAGTTGCTCAACGGCGTGCGGGTCGCCGGCGTCGATGGCGCTGAGGATTTGCGTCACGTCGGGCATACAGCACCGAAACGCAGATGTCGCAGATTATCGCAGAGATTGGCTCTGCTTTCATCTGCGAAATCTGCGTTTCCGTGTTTGCCGGACTCAGCCCGCTTTCATCGCCGTCGGCGCGGGGCAGTCGAGCGTGGCGTCGTCGGGATGCCAGAGTTCCTGGCGCATGCGGGCGCGTTCCTCGAGCACGGCAATTTTCTCCGGCGTGCCCGGCAACGCGGCCGTGGGCGCGTGCGGCTGCGCGCCCCGGCCGCAGAAGTTCCCGACGCCGCGACGGGCAAACTTGCTCGTCGATGGGTACTGGTCCCGAACGCCCGGCGTGTAGTAGCACGTCCAGCACAAACCGCGCGGACGGCTGACCGGCCCGGTGTGACAATGGCGGCAACGCATGGCAAGCGATCTCCAAAATGCGATGCATTCGATGCGAATCAGGCGGCGGCCACTGCGGCACGACGACGACGGGGCGGCGCTCCACGGTCGCGCCGCGCGAGTTCGCGCTGGATCTCCGCCAGCAACTCCCGACGCATTTCGTCTCGCGGAACGTCGTCGTACCAGTTGAGAAAATAGCGCACCGCGGCCGGCTCCCCGAGCCGCCGATCCGTTTCCAGGCACGACTCGGCAAACAAGGCGTCGAGCTCGCCGACAGTGGCGACCGCGCCGGCTTGCCAGGCCCCGTAGCCCACGACGCAGGCGCCCTCAATCGGCCAATCGAGCACGTGTTCGACCGGCGGCGGCACTGACGTCGCGCCTTGCACCAGCCGTGCATCGTTTCGCGCCAGCCCCTGGCTCAGCGCTCGCAGGCTGCTCGTGCTCATTTGCGGCGCCAAACCATCTCGCCATACCTTGCGCCAGCTTTCCATGGGTCGGTCTCCTCGAGACTGCGGCGGCAATGCCGGCCGTCCAACACCTCAGTTCGCCATCACCGTTGTAACTATAACTATGTTCACTATCCGATCAATCGGCAATAGCGAGAAAAAGGTCGATATGTTGATTTGACTTGTCTAAAACGTGATTAGAAATGAAACTTAGTTGATGAATATCGAACAAATAGTGGATTTTTGTAGTCGATATTCGGGAACTGATTATTCCCCGATCGCCGGTCGGAGTTGCCCGCTAGTCGAGATTTGGAAGCCAGCCGCGCTGCACCTGCCCGCCGCGGATAATGAAGAACCGCAGCGGCGACAGGCTCGGCAGTTCGGGATGGGTCAGCACGTAGTGGACGTTGTCGAGCGAGACGGTTTCCCATTGATGGAGCCCGATCAGGATGTCGCCGCGCTGGATGCCCGCGCGGCGGGCGGCGCCGTCCGGGGCGATCTCGAGCACGGCCAGGCCGCCGTGGAGGGCCGCGTTGACGCGGGTCACGTTCTCGCCCGTCGCCGGCTGCAATCGCATGCCGAGCTTGCGCCAGATCAGGTCGTTGTTGCCTGCGGCGACGGGCGTTCGTTCGATCGGTTGCAGCGTCAGGTCCAATTGCCGTTCGCTGCCGTCGCGCTGGAACGTGATGGAGACGGTGTCCCCGGCCGCACGATCGAGCAGCGCCCGCTCGAAATCGAGAGCCGTCGCAATCACCTGCCCGTTGGCCCGGAGGATCACGTCGCCCTTGAGGAAACCGTTGCTCGCGGCCGAGGTGCCGGGCTCGACGCTGGCGACCATCGCGGAGCGCACAGCCGGGCTGCTGTTCGGCTCGACGCGGTCCACGAGCCGCAGACCGTGCGTCAACCCGTTGCGCTTGCGAATGCTGAGCATGTCCGCCGCAACGCGGATCATCGAATCGACTGGGATGGCGAAAGCGATGTTCTGCGCGCCGGCGCGGATGGCGACGTTCACGCCGACTAGCTCGCCGTGGATGTTGACGAGCGGCCCGCCGGAATTGCCCGGATTGATCGCCGTATCCGTCTGAATCAAGGACTTGTAGGAAATTTCCTTGTTCAGCGTCACGTCGCGCTTGAGTGCGCTGACGATGCCGGTGGTCACCGTGTGCTCGTAGCCGTAGGCGTTGCCGATGGCGAAGACCGTTTCGCCGATCATCAGGTCGCCGGCGGTGCCGATCGGCAGCGTCGGCAATCGGCGTTTGACGTCGATTTTGAGTAAAGCGAGGTCGTTTTCGTGATCCCGGGCAATGACGCGGGCGTGGGCGGTGGTCCCGTCGCTGAGCCGGGTGCGGATCACCTGCACGTCGTCGATGACGTGGTGGTTGGTCACGATGTAGCCGCGCGGATCGATGATGATCCCGGTGCCCATGCCGTTGACGCGGTTGGGGGCGGATTGGAGGCTGTGCAGATCATCGCCGGGCTGGGGCGGGACGGTGCGTTCGGAATGGATGTTGACGACGCAATCCTTGACGCGATCGACGATTTCGACCAAGGGTGTCCGGCGTGGGTTCCCGGCCGGGACCGGCAGGGCCGCCCGTGCCGGGCCAACGATCACCAACCCCGCCAACCCGAGCGCGACCAGACCGATCCGCCAGCCGAGCCCTCCGCAACGCGACGATGGCTCCAACGCCGGGTGCACTCGCATGGTGATCTCCGTGCCGCGGTCGCAATCGGATGTTGCCGACTGTTCCGCAGTTTTTTCGGATGCACGGGTCGCGCGGCGTGAGCCGGCGGCGCGAGTTCGACCGATCCGCCGCCGGCGCCGTGACGGTCCGCCGCGACCTGACGATTGTATGGCCGTTGCCCGTCGGATCGCTTCGCCCTAGACCATCATTTGCCGCTGCGGCGCCCCCTGGACCCTGCCGATCGTACCGGTTCCGCAATCCGGAGAATCTGCGATGACGGAATCGGCTCGCATGCAGCAGATTCGAGCCTGGCTGGCCGAGTCACCGGACGATCCGGAGTTGCGCTACGCACTGGCCATGGAGCACCGCAGCGCCGGCGACCTCGATCGCGCCGTCGAGGAGTTCCGCCGCCTGGCCGCGAATCAACCGGATTTCGTCCCGACGTATCTGATGCTCGCGCAGACGCTGCTGCAAGTTCAGCAGCCCGAAGCGGCCCGCACGGCACTTCAGCACGGCATCGCAGTCGCTCGGCGCATGCGGAACGATCACGCCCTCGGTGAATTGCAAGCGCTACTAGACAGCCTGGATCCCGCCCCCTGACCATCGGAGAACGCTCATGTCGCGCAACGTGTTGGCCTTGGCCGCGCTCGTCTCCTTCGCCGCCGGCCTCCGCGCCGGTGACGTCGTGGAGATCGACGGCCTGAAGTCGAAGGCGCCCGATTCGTGGAAGAAAGCCGCCCCCGCCAACTCCATGCAGTACGCGGTCTTCAACCTGCCCAAGGCGGACGGCGATTCCGACGACGCCTCGCTGATCATTTATTTCTTCGGCCAGGGGCAAGGCGGCGGCGCCGAGGCCAACGTCAAACGCTGGAAGGATCAATTCAAGGCCCCGGCCGGTGACAAGGCCAAGGTCGAGAAATTGAAGGTCGGCGACGTGGAGGTCACACTCGTCGACGTCGCCGGAACCTGGCTGTCGCGGCCGCGGCCCGGCGACCCGAACGTCACGGAAAAACCCGATCATCGCCTGGTCGGCGTCGTCTTCGCCAGTCCGAAGGGACCGTACTTCTTCCGGCTCGTCGGCCCAGCGAAGACCGTGGAGAAACACCACAGCGCTTTCATCGACTGGGTCAAGAACTTCAAATAAGGACTCCGTTCCGACGTGCTTGAGTGGAATCCGATATCCACAGATTGCGCAGATGTCACAGACGGAAGTGTCGTGAACCTGTGCTCATCGGTGCAATCTGTGGACGTGTTTTTGTCCACGAGACATGCTGAGACAGGTAACCGCCGACGACGCGGACTTTGAATCCATCGAGACAATTCTTCTCTGCGAGATTGGCCAGCTCGATCGCGATGGCATTTCTTGACTTCGACCTGCCGCCCGACCTGATCGCGCAGGCGCCGGCCGCCGAGCGGGACGCGGCCCGGCTGCTCGTGCTCCGGCGAGCGGAGGCGTCGCTGGCCCATCACCTCGTCGCCGATCTGCCGGATCTGCTGCGCCCCGGCGATCTGCTCGTGCTCAACGACACGAAGGTCGTGCCGGCCCGGCTCGTTGGCCGGCGGGCGGCCACCGGCGGCCAATGGGAGGGCCTGTTTCTCCATGCGGCCGGCGACGTCTGGGAAATGCTCTGCCAGACGCGCGGCACATTGCAACCAGGGGAGATCATCGACGTGGAGCGCGACGGCTCCCGGCTCGCGTTGCGCTTTCAGGGCCGGACGGCGGAGGGTCATTTTCTCTTTGCGGCGCCGGACGAGCCGGTGAACGACGTGCTGGCGCGCTTGGGGCACGTGCCGCTGCCGCCGTACATCCGCCGAGGTCGGGACGAGCCGGCCGACGCGGAGCGCTACCAGACGGTGTTCGCCCGGTCGCCCGGGGCCGTGGCGGCGCCGACGGCCGGATTGCACTTCACGCCCCGGCTCTTCGAACGCCTGGCCGCCCGCGGCATCGAGCGCACGTTCGTGACGCTGCACGTCGGGCTGGGCACCTTCGAGCCGCTGCCGCGAGAGCATCCGGAATCGGCGGAGCTGCACGCCGAATGGTGCGAACTCTCGGACGACGCGGCCGCGGCCATCTCCGCTTGCGGGGCTCGCGGCGGACGCATCGTCGCCGTCGGCACGACCGCGGTGCGGACGCTCGAAACCGCCGCCGGCCGACCGTTCCGCGGCGATACCCGACTCTTCATCCGCCCGCCCTACAATTTCGCTGTCGTGGACGCGCTGCTGACGAACTTTCATCTGCCGCGAACGAGCCTGCTGCTCCTCGTCGGTGCGTTCGCCGGCGACGATCTGCTCCGCCGCGCTTACGAAACCGCCATCGCTGAACGCTACCGCTTCTACAGCTACGGTGACGCGATGCTGATATTGTGACAAAGAGGCAGGACCACCGATGGACGCGAATAAAGAATGGATTCCGATTCGGATTCCATCCGAGTTCATCGGCGCTCCTCCGCGGTTTTGATTCGGACTCGCCGGACGGAACATGAGCACGCGGATTCAGCACGTTGCGATTCGAGCAGCCCGCCTGACCCCGGCGGAAGCCGTGCTGATGATCGACGTCCAGGTTGCGCTCCTGACGCCAACGACGGAGCTGCGCGGCCGGCTCATCGGACCGTCGAGTCCCTACAGCACAACCATCGAAGTGGCGTATCCGGTGCGGACGGCGGAGCGCCGACCGGGGCATCCGCCGATCCTGCGCGCCAAGGTGGTGATCCCGGAACCGTCGTGGTGGGACGTGGACAGCCCGTTTTTGTATCACGGGCCGGTCGAACTGTGGGAGCACGAGCACAAGGTTGATGAGACCCGCTTGCGGCTCGGCCTGCGTTATGCGGAGTGGCGCGACGGATCGTTGGTCTGGAACGGCCGGCCGCTCGCCCTTCGCTCGCAGACCCTCTCGGAAATCGACGAGCCGACGCTGCGTTCGCTGCGCGAGCGGGGATTCAACAGCGTCATTCTCCCGCCCGGCCCGGCCCGGAGCGTCTACCCCCTCGCCGATCGCATCGGCATGCTGGTCTTTTCCGACGCGGATTTCGACCCCATCGCGTTGCTTCACCCGAGCGCCATGGCGCTTCAGCCGACAACTTCGGCCACGGCGTCGGCCAATTGATCGACATGCTCGATCGAGTTGAACGGTCCGACGCTGGCCCGTACCAGGCCGTCGGGGAAGGAGCCGAGCGCCCGGTGGATGTACGGCGCGCAGTGCATGCCGGGGCGCACGGCGATGCCGAACGAGGCGTCGAGCACGCCGCCGAGGTCCGGAGCGGGCATTGCCTCGGCGGAGAAGCTCAGGGCCCCGACGCGGCGCCGCGGGTCGCCGTGCCCGTAGGTGCGAATGCCGGGGATTTCGGCCAGCCGGCCGCGCAGCCGCTCGATCAGCGTCATCTCGTGCTGGTGCAGCGTTTCCAGCCCGCGCTCCGCGACGAATTGCAGGCCGGCGCAGAGCCCGGCGAAGCCGAGGACGTTCGGCGTGCCGCCTTCGAGGAAGTGCGGCCATTCGCGCGGCTGAGTTTCGCTGGCGGAGTCCCCGCCCGTGCCGCCTTCCCGCCAGGCCCGCAGATCCGCCCGCTCACCGACGTAGAGCGCGCCCGTGCCGGTCGGACCAAAGAGCGCCTTGTGCCCCGGAAACGCCAGCAGGTCGATGAAGTCCGCGGCGATATCGACCGGCACGACGCCGACCGATTGAGCGGCATCGACGAGAAACAGCGCGTTGTGCTCGCGGACGATGCGTCCGATCTCGCGGATCGGCTGAACCGTACCGAGCACGTTGGACGCGTGGGTCATGGCAACGAGGCGCGTGGCCGGCGTCAGCGCGGCGCGAATGGCGTCGGGATCGATCGTGCCGCCGGCGTCGGCCGGCACCCGTGTCACCGTGATCTGCCCGGCGCGCTCCAGCGCCCGCAGCGGGCGGGAGATGCTGTTGTGTTCCAGGTTCGTCGTGATGACGTGATCGCCGGCGTTCAGCGCGCCTTTGATCGCCATGTTCAGTCCGTCGGTGCAGTTGAACGTGAGGATGAACCGCTCGGGCGCACTCCCGTGGAACAACTGGTTGAGGCGATGGCGGCAATCGTCGAGCACGCGGGCGGCGGCTAACGCCATGCGGTGCCCGCCCCGTCCGGGGTTCGCCAGCGTCGTCCGCGCGAACTGGTCCATCGCCTGATAGACGCTCTCCGGCTTTGGAAAGCTCGTGGCGGCGTTGTCGAGGTAGATCATTCAGTGCCCCACGTATTTGGCGTACAGCGTGCGCGCCCTGTCCGGGTCGCTGGTGCCCTTGATGATCGCCCGCCCGTCGGGGAACAACGTGAACTGGTAATCGTCGACGTCGAACTTGAGCAGAAACTTGTTGAAGGACACGCGGCCCAGCGCGGAGAGATCGCGCGCCAGGGATTCGAAATCGAGCGGCCCGGCGACACGATGGCTGACCTGCACGGCGTTGCGACCGCACAGGCTCGTCGTCTGCGCGCCGTGAGCGCCGTCGAGCCATTCGAACGATCGCCTCTGGCAGCACGGACAATCGACCTTGCCCGCCAGACCCGCGATCTTGATTCGCCGGAGCGTGTTGTCCCACAAGTCGATCGTGATCAGGTCGCGATTAATGGCGTCGGCACGACCGGCGAGCAACTTGAGCGCCTCGGCCGCCTGGATGCTCGCCACGACGTTGACGATCGGTCCGAGCACGCCGGCGGTCTCGCAGGTGCCGGCTTCGCCGGGATTCGGCGCCGCCTCAAAGACGCAACGGAGGCACGGCGTCTCGCCCGGCAAGATCGTCATCGACTGGCCGAAAGAACCGATGCACCCGCCGTAGACCCACGGCTTGCCGAGTTTCACGGCCGCGTCATTGATGACGTAGCGGACCTCGAAATTGTCGCTGCCGTCGAGCACGACGTCGGCGTCGTGGATGAGTTCGAGGATGTTGGTCCGATCGACGTCCGCGACGACCGGTTCCACCGTGACCGAGGAATTGATGCGACGGAGTTTGCGGGCAGCCGCTTCAGCTTTCGGCAGATTCGCGGCAATGTCGTCCTCGTCGAACAGAATCTGCCGTTGGAGATTATTCGTCTCGATGAAGTCGCGGTCGATGAGTCGGAGATAGCCGAGGCCGGCGCGGACCAGCGCGTTGGCCAGCACGGTCCCGAGTGCGCCGCAGCCGACGAGCGTCGCCCGGCCTGCCAGGATGCGGCGCTGGCCCTCCTCGCCGATACCGGCGAACCGTACCTGCCGGCTGTACCGTTCGGGAATCTCGGTCATGACCTCTCCGCGCTAACGTCAAGGAACCACAGAGGAACACAGATGCACGCGGATGAAACGGTCAATCCGCAAGTGGGAAGGCTCCGGCCGGATCGTCATTTTTCCATGCTCATCTGCGGTTTCACTGATGCTGCCATCTTACTTACAATGGCGGTATGACACGATGGTGGGCGATCGGTTCGGTCTGGGCGGCGATGCTGGTCTTGGGCGCGTTCGCCCAGCCGCCGGGCAAGGAAGAGGAAGACACCAAGGCCAAGCCGCGGAAGCCGGTGCCGCGAATGGAAGACGAAGCGCCGGCCGAACCCGCCGGCGCGGCGCCGCCGCCGGGCGTGCTCGTCGTGGCGGTGTCGAGCCTGCCGGAGTTTTTGTCGCCCACGCTGGCGCGCTCGGATTCAGAGCTGGCGGCGCTCGACTTGCTGTACGAAGGCCTGGTCCGGCCGATCGCCGATCTGACCGCGGGACGACAGTACGAAGCGGCGCTGGCGGGGGAATTGCCGACGCTGGCGCCGCGTGGCCGGGAAGTCCGGATCGCGCCCGCTCAGTGGGTCGACGCCAACGGCGCGCAGCGGCCCGTCACTTCCGCCGACGTGCGCACGACCATCGAAAAGCTGCGCGCCCGCTCGCAGCAGTTCGGCGGCGAACCGGGCGAGCTGATCGAAGCCGTCTACGCTGACGCCGAGGATCGCTGCCGGTTCCTGCTGACGCGCGGCGTGCCGGACCCATTGTCGCTGCTGACAGTGAAGGTCGTTCCGAACGATCGGCCGGACGACGCGGCGTTTGCCCGGCAACCGATCGGCAGCGGCCCATTCACGTATGCGGGCCGGCGGACCGAGAACGGCCGGACGTATGCCGTATTCCCGGCGAACCCCACCTACGGTCGGCGGCCAGGACGGGCCAATCTCCCCCGCTTGCAGGCGGTGTGGATGGTGGCGTCGCGCGATCCGGTCGCCGATTTCCGCGCCGGCCGAGTGCATTTCGTGCTCACCCGTGCGACCGGCGATCTGGCGAGCCTGCGCAGCGCTCCCGCGCCGGTCGATGCCTCGGACAGTTCCCGGCCGATTGGCCGGCTCGACGTCACCATCGGCGCCGGGCGAGTCGATTCTCTACCCAGCCGGCGGATCGACCTGCTGGCGGTGAACCATCGCGATCCGCGGCTGGGGGGCAGCGCGGCGGCCGCGGAGTTGCGCCGGCTCATCGCTCATGCCGTGCCCCGTGAAGCGATCCTGACCGCGTGTTTCCGCGCCGGATTCCCCGATCACCACCAGGCGCTGGACGGGCCATTTCCGCCAGGAACCTGGCCGTGCAGCCCCCTGGCCGGCCGACTCGACGATCCCGACCTCGCTCGCCGCCTGGCTGACGAACGCCGGGGCGAGCCGGTCACCCTTGAACTGAAGTATCCCGCCGGCGAACCGCTCGTCGAACGCGCCTGCCAGCAGATGCAGCAGACCCTCGGCGAGTACAAAATCACGCTGAAGCTGGCGCCGCGGCCGATTGCCGATTTTCGCAAACAAGTCCTCCTCGAACACGATTTTCAACTGGCCTACTGGCGCTTCGATTTCGCCGACGAATGGTTCGATCTCGGCGCCTGGCTCGATCCGCAGCGGATCGGTCCGCCGGACCGCCCGGGCAATCGCAACTTCATGGGCTACGTCCCCAGCGCCGATTTCGGCGCGTTGCTGGCTCGCGCGCAGTCGCTGCGCGATTTCGGCGAACTCCAGAAGGCGATGCGACAACTGCACCTCGAATTCGGCAGCCGTGAGATGCCGTTCATTCCGCTCTGGACGCTGGACGTCCACGTATTGGCGTCGAGCCGGCTGCGCACCGTCCCCGCCGCGCCGCTTCTCGACCCGCTCAAGCCGTTCTTATTCATCGATCAGTGGACGCTGCAATGAATGGCCGGAGGCTCCACGGATGAACACCAATCAACATCGGTCAGAATGGCTCGTCCATCGGCGTTCATCCGCGCTAATCTGTGATTTCGTTCTGCCTCTGTCCACGAACTGACGTATCCCCATGCTCCGCGTGAATCTCGGTTCGCGGTCGTACGACGTGGCGGTAGTCCGAGGCGACGCCGCCGGACTCGGTGCGTTTGTCCGCCAGCGCTGCCCCGGCGAGCGGACGATGATCATCGCGGATGAGAATCTGATGTCGGCTGTGCAGGGTGTGGCCCAATCACTCCATGCCGTGGGCTACCATCCGCTGATCGCCACGATTTCGCCGGGCGAGCCGTCGAAATCTCTGGCCGTGGCCGCCCGGCTGTACGATGCTCTGGCGGGGATGCCGGCTGATCGCGCCACGCCGATCGTCGCGGTCGGCGGCGGGGTCGTCGGCGACGTCGCCGGATTCGTCGCCGCCACCTGGCACCGCGGACTGCCGATCATCCACGTTCCCACCTCGCTGCTCGCCATGGTCGATAGCGCCATCGGCGGCAAGGTGGGCATCAACCATGCGCAGGGCAAGAACCTGATCGGCGCGATCCACCAGCCGGCTGGCGTGTGGATCGACCTGGCTCATCTGGCCACGCTGCCGGAGCGCGAGTTCCGCAGCGGGCTCGCCGAGGTCGTCAAGCACGGCGTCATTCTCGACGCGGAGTTTTTTGCCTGGCTCGAGACGACCGCCGAGGCCATTCTGGCTCGGGACAGCAATGCGCTGGAGCGCGTCGTTTCGACGTGTTGCGCTCACAAGGCCGGCGTCGTCGAGCAGGACGAGCGCGAAATCGGCGGCGGACGGATGATCTTGAACTACGGGCACACGTTCGGCCATGCGTTCGAAGCCGCGGCCGGCTATCGCGGTTGGACGCACGGCGAAGCGGTCGCGGCCGGCATGATCTGCGCCAGCCGCCTCGCCGAGCGACTGGGCCGTATTCCGCCGCAGGTCACGACCGCCCAGATTTCGCTCCTTGAGCGCTTCGGTTTGCCGACAGCTCCCGATCGCGCCTGGCCGATCGACGCCATCCTGACTGCGATGCAGCGCGACAAGAAAGCGCTGCATGGCCGGCTGCGGTTCGTGCTGCCGACGCGCATCGGCCACGTGGAACTCGTCAGCGACGTGCCCGAGGCCGCGGTGCGAGCGGTCCTGGCCTGAGCGTCGCGGCGGCGAGCAGCCGTCGGAGGAAAAAAACATTATCCACGGATTCCCCCGATGACACCGATTTCTGGTATCCGATCTGCGTCATCTTTGGAATCTGTGGATAGTCTTCTTTCATGTTCACTTTGCAATCCTCCGATGGCCTGGCTCGGCGTGGGCGGCTCGTGTTGCCGCACGGCGTTGTCGAGACGCCGGAGTTCATGCCGGTCGGCACGCAGGCGACGGTCAAGGGCGTCCTGCCGGAGCAACTGCACGCGCTCGGCGCGCAGATCATTCTCGGCAACACCTACCACCTGACGCTCCGGCCCGGCGACGAGCGCATCGCGCGGCTCGGCGGATTGCACCGGTTCATGAACTGGGACCGGCCGATCCTGACCGACTCCGGCGGCTTTCAGGTCTTCAGCCTTGCCGACTTGCGCAAGCTCACCGACGCCGGGGTAACGTTTCGGTCGCACATTGACGGCCGGCTGCTGGAACTCACACCCGAATCGGCCATGCGGATTCAGGAGAATCTCGGCTCGGACATCGCGATGTGTCTGGACGAATGCCCGGCCGGGAATTCGGACGCGACGAACCTGCGCGAGGCGGTCCGGCGGACGATTCTCTGGGCGGAGCGTTGCCGGAGGGCCCATCGGCGACCGGATCAGTTTCTATTTGGGATCGTGCAGGGTGGGACGGACATTGCGTTGCGGCAGGAGTGCGCAGCGGCGCTGGTCGGGATGGATTTCGCCGGGTACGCGCTGGGCGGGTTCAGCGTCGGCGAATCGCCGGCGGCGATGCGCGCGGCTCTGGAACCCTCCGCCGCCGCGTTGCCTCCCGACAAGCCGCGGTATCTGATGGGCGTCGGCCGGCCAATCGATCTTCTCGACGCAGTCGCCGCCGGCATCGATCTGTTCGATTGCGTCATGCCGACGCGCAACGCGCGGAACGCATCCGCTTTCACCGCCGAGGGTCCGCTCCGCCTCCGCAACGCCCGGCACCAGGACGATCCGCGGCCGCTGGAACCCGACTGCGACTGCCCCTGCTGCCGGCAATTCAGCCGGGCGTACTTGCACCACCTATTCGCGGCCGGGGAGATGCTGGGGCCCATGCTGCTGACGCTGCACAACCTGGCGTACTATCTCCGCCTCATGCGCGATGTCCGCTCGTCGATCGAACGGCGGGATTTCGCGGCGTTTCGGCAGCGGAGCATCGCTCGGTGGAGTGATCACGAACGGGGATCAGAGACCACGCTGGGAGACCGGTAAGCCGGTTGGAATCCTTGCGCGCCGGAGTGCCGTGATCGTCGAAAACTCCAGTTTCATCACGACTCGGCGAAGCAACGATGGCGTGACAAGATCGACTCCGCGTCGTGTTGTCCGGGCTCCGTGCCCTTGTGATCGCCGCGATGCGGCGGAAGTCAATCGGTTCGAGACGCGATCGACCCGCGCGGACCGCTCACGAGGCGCACCGCGACGTTGAGCGTCATGACCACCGCGACGAGGACAAACGCGGCCGCCCAGGCGAGCCTCAATTCATCGGACCCGGGCGCGTATTTGGAAAACTCGTAGATGTAGAACGGAACCGAGGGCGTTGGATCGGCGAGCGATCGCGGCATGAATTGCGAGCCGCGCGCCGTCAAGACCAGCGGCGCCGTCTCCCCGGCCACGCGGCCGAGCGCCAACAAGATGCTGGTGACGACCATCGGCCACGCCGCCGGCAACACGACCTGCAGGACCGTTCGCCAATGGGTCGCGCCGAGCGCATAGCTCGCCTCGCGGAGCGCATTCGGAACAAGGCGCAGGGCTTCCTCGGTCGCGCGGATCACGACCGGCAGCATGATGACGCCCAGTGCGAAGCCGCCGGCCCAGGCGGAAAAGCCCCATCTCTCATTGAGCCAGAACGGATTCACCAGCAGCGCGTAGCCGAAGATGCCGATCACGATCGACGGCACGCCGCCGAGCAACTCGGCGACGAAGCGGATGGCGCGCGTTAATCGACCATTACGGAATTCGGCGAGTGCGATCGCGGCTGCCACGCCGATCGGCACGGCAAAGGCCGTTGCGAGCCCGACGAGAATCACGCTGCCGACGAGGGCATGGGCCAGCCCGCGCCCGTCGGCGTCGTTGGGCAGCTTCGTGAAAAAGGCCCAGTCCACTTCCGGCGCGCCGCGCACGACGATTGTGCCGAGAATCAGAAACAAATGGACGACCGTCAGCGCGAAGCACAGGGTCAGCACCCAGCGCATGATTCGATCGAGGAATCGCGCACTGCTCCGGCGGGTCGCCAATTCGAGCGCCGGTTGCCTCGGCGGCGAAGCCGAGTCAGCCTTGATCCGCATTGGCGAACCGCGTCGACGGCGCGGACTGGCCGTCCAGCGGATGATCGCGCGTCCGCCGACATTCATCGCCAGCGTCATGAGCAGCAACAGCAAACCGAGCGCGACCAGGGCCGCTCGCTTGGCGCCGTCCGCCTCAAACAGCTCCTTGGCAATGACGCTGGGGATCGTGTCGCCCGTGCCATTGATGCGGAAATCAAAATAGGGTGAATTGCCGATGACCATGGTGACGGCCATGGTTTCGCCGATCGCGCGTCCGAGGGCGAGAAACCCCGCGGTGATGATCCCCGGGCGCGCGAATGGCAGGATGATCCACGCGATGACCTGCCAGCGCGTCGCGCCCATGGCCAGCGCGCCTTCGCGCAGCGAACGCGGCGTCGAGCGGCACACATCGAAACTCACTGCCGTGATGTACGGCAGGATCATGACCGAAAGCACCAGCCCCGCGGCGAGGATGCCCTGGCCGGACGCGACGTTCGGCTGACCCATCCAGTCGAACACCGGCGCCAGCCCGAGTCGAGCCAGAAACTCGCGGCCCCAGAAGCCGTAGATCACGCTCGGAATCGTGGCCAACAGCTCGAGCAGCAGCGAACCGGCGCTTCGGATCCGCGGCGGCGCGAGTTCCGCCAGATACGCCGCCGCGCCGACCCCGAGCGGCATCGCCGCCATCATCGCCAAAAGCGACGTCACCGCGGTGCCATACAGGAACACGAGCGCGCCATACGACCCGCGGCCCGGATCCCAGTCGCTGACCGAGGAATACATCACCGGTCGGTTTGGCTGACGTCTTCCCCGTGCCGCTTAATCCCGCTTCGGTTCGATTTTCTTCCGGACCAGCCGCAGTTCGTAGTCGCTGTAGTTTTTCTTCAGGCTGCCGGCTTTGCCGGTGTTGACGGGCCGGACCCGGCGGATGAATTCGCCGCCGACTTCCTCGCTGCACGTCACGCAGATGCGGGTTTCGGGAATCGTTTCCAGCCGCTCGATGGGGATGGGCGCGCCGCAGCGCAGACACGGGCGGGGTCGGATCGCCATGGAATCCTCCGGATCGACATCGGAATCTCGACTGCATCCGTAGTACGTTCGCAACCGGCCAGGAATTGACATCCTTCCTCGAATTCTCATATCCCGCTGGGCGGAGCCTGCCCGATCCGCTAATCTCGCCGTGATGTCCCGCGTCCTCCATTTCGAGCAATCACCATGAATCCCGTCTCCGGCGCATCCGCGGCGCCGCCACGCGGTCCGAACAGCGCCCTTCCCTCGATGCCCATGCTCTGGCGCGGGATTCTGCTGGCGCTGGTAGCGGGATTGACCGTTCTGGCGTTTCAGATCAGCCCGACGTGGGGCGTGCGCGGGCAAGCCGCCTGCGGTGTCCTGGCGTTCCTGCTGGTGATCGCCGCGTTTTCGGCCGACGTGCGCCTGATTCAGTGGCGCACTCTCATCTGGGGGATCATTCTCCAGGTGTCGCTCGCCTGGATCATTCTGAAGTTTGAGACGCCGCCGTTCACGATTCCGCTTGGCATCACGGAGATTCACTGCCACGGCCGGCCCGGATTCGAGCTCGTCCGGGCCGCCGCCGACGTGGTGACCGCGTTCCTGAACTTCACGGAGAAAGGCGCCAAGTTTGTCTTCGGTCCGCTCGCCGATCCCGCCGCGCTCGCCCAGGCGTTTCCGAACAACAGCTTCGTCTTCGCCTTCGCCGCTTTGCCGACAATCATTTTCGTTTCGTCGTTTTTTACCGTGCTCTATCAGTTGGGCATTTTGCAGTTCATCGTTCGCATTATGGCGCGAGTGATGATGTATCTGATGGGCACGAGCGGAGCGGAGACGCTCTCGGCAGCGGCCAATGTCTTCATGGGGCAGACCGAGGCGCCGCTGATCGTCAAGCCGTACGTCCCGCGGATGACGCAATCCGAACTGCTGGCGCTGATGGTCGGCGGCATGGCGACGATCGCCGGCGGCGTCATGGCCGTCTACATCAAGATGGGCGCCGATCCGGTGGCGATCATTGCCACGAGCGTCATGGCGGCGCCGTGCGGCCTATACCTTTCCAAGCTCATGCTGCCGGAAACCGGCGTGCCGGAGACGCACGGCGGGGCCGACGTGCCGCGCGAAAAGATCCACGCCAACGTCGTCGACGCCGCCGCCGCCGGCGCTTCGGACGGCCTGCAGCTAGCGCTCAACGTCGCCGCCATGCTGATCGCCTTCCTCGCCTTCATCGCGATGGTCAACTATCTGCTGGGATTGATCGACACGACGCGCGTCATGAGCCAGTCCTGGTGGCCCGGCGATTGGATCCTGCCGCAGAAACTCTCATTGGAGTGGATCTTCGGCCGGCTGTTCGCGCCCGTCGCCCTGCTCATGGGCGTCGAGCCGAAGGACATCACCGACGTCGGCAGCCTGCTCGGCACCAAGCTGGTCGCCAACGAATTCGTCGCTTACGCCCAGATGACGAGTATGGAGATGCAAGCGGCGCTGTCGCCGCGATCGATCGTCTTGGCGACGTACGCCCTGACGGGATTTGCCAACGTGGCGTCGATCGGCATCCAGTTGGGCGGCATCGGCGCCTTGGCTCGCGAACGGCGGAGCGATCTGGCCCGGCTCGGCGGCCGGGCGCTCCTCACCGGATTCACCGCGACGCTCTTGAACGCGTCGATCGCGGGATTGCTGATAGGATAGCGCCGGAGTTGCGGCATGTTCACCAACGTCCATGTATCACAGCACCCGCTCGTCAAGCACAAGCAGACTGTGCTGCGGCAGACGGCAACGGATTCGGTCCTGTTCCGCAAGCTGGTGCGCGAACTCGCTCAGTTGTTGTTCTTCGAAGCGTCCGCCGATCTGCCGCTCGAAACCGTGGACGTGGACACGCCGCTGGCGGAGTATTCCGGGCACCAGATCACCGAAGCGATCGGACTGTTGCCGATCCTGCGGGCCGGGCTCGGCATGGCCGAAGCCGTGCTCGACCTCGTGCCGAAAGCGCAGGTCTGGCACCTGGGGCTTTACCGCGACCATCGGACTCTGCAGCCGGTGACGTATTACAACAAGCTCCCGCCGGAGCCGACGATCCAGCGGGCCTTCGTGCTCGACCCGATGCTGGCGACGGGCGGCTCGGCCGTAGCCGCGGTCGACGTGCTCAAGAAATGGGGCCTGGCGCGGATCAGCTTTCTCGGCCTGATCGCCGCGCCGGAAGGCGTGAAGCTCTTGCAGGAACACCATCCGGACGTGCGGATTCACCTCGCGGCGATCGACTCGCACCTGAACGACAAGGGCTACATCGTGCCGGGATTGGGCGACGCCGGCGATCGGCAATTCGGCACGGGGGCCTGAGCGCGATTCCCGCGCTCGGCTCGCTGACGTTCGCCGTGAGGCGAACGTCAATCCGCCGATAGACTGGCACTCAATTTCGTCAGCGCTTCGCTCTCGATCTGCCGAACGCGCTCGCGCGTCAGCCCGAGGCATTCGCCGATTTCCTTGAGGGTTTTCGGCTCCTCGTCGTCCAGGCCGAAGCGCATGCGCAAGACGGTCGCTTCGCGCTTGTCCATCTTGTCGAGCAGTATCATGACCTGCGACAAATCGTCGGTCTCGACAAGTTCGAGATCGGGCGACTTGCTCCGGCCGTCCATGAGCATCTCGTCGATCGACCAGCCGGTTTCCGGCTGATCGGTCTGCGGCGCGGAGTTGTAGACGCGGATCGCCTTCTTGATGATGTTCAGTTTCTTCTTGGGCAGGCCGAGTTCCTTGGCGATTTCCTCGTGCGTCGGCGGCCGGCCGAGTTCGTCGTTCAGCTTCGTCGTCGCCCGGCGCCATTTGGCGAGCAGTTCGACCATGTAAGCCGGGATGCGGATCGTCTTGGCGGTGTTCACCAGCGCCCGCTTGATCGACTGCTTGATCCAGTAGCTGGCATAGGTGCTGAAGCGGGTGTTCATCGAGGGATCGAAGCCCTCGACGGCGCGGAGCAAGCCGAGGTTTCCTTCCTCGATGAGGTCCTGGAGACCGAGGCCCTTGCCCGTGTAGCCGCGAGCAATGTTGACGACGAGTCGGAGATTCGCGCGGACCATCTGGTCGCGGGCGGCCTGATCGCCGTCTTCGATGCGATAGGCGAGTTGCTTTTCTTCGTCGGCCGAAAGCAGCGGCGTCTCGTTGATCTCGCGGAGATAGGTCTCCAGCGGCGATTGGACAGCATCGCTGCGGAGCCGGCGCGGTCGAGTCATGGCGTTGAGTCCTGCGTGCGACGAATGACCGAGTCGTACTCGCGAATCGACGGCCGTCGTCGTGTTCACAACGGGCGTCGGCAAAGGCCCACGGGGACGGCGAGCCGATCTCCCCCCGGACCAGCCGTCCGTCTCAGGGTATCGTCCGCGGCCGGGCTTGTAATTGCGACCGGACCGAGATTCCCGGGTGGACGGGGCGGCTATGGGCATCAGGGTCGGGGCGACAGAAACAACCGGTAGTTTCCGCGCCGCCGCGCCAGACCGGAGAACCGTTACAGCTTCTCCGGTCGGCGCGGCGGCTTGGGGCGCTCAGGACGGGATGGGAGAGCGGCCCGCTGACCCTGCCTCAATCAGTTTTTTCCGTCTCCGGCATGGTGATGAGCAACCCGCCGGCGCCCGTGCCGCCGCGCAACTCGCGTTCCGGCCGGGGCTTGACTTCCACTTCGTCCTCGGCTCCCGTGTCGGCCGCCGCCTCTTCCTCGGTGACGCCGCCGTGCACGTTCCGCCGCGACAGCGCGATCTTCCGATCCTTCGGATCGACGCGCAGCACCTTCACTTCCACCTCGTCGCCCACCGCGACGACGTCTTCCGGACTTTCGACCTTGTCTTCCGAAATCTGCGAGACGTGGAGCAGGCCCTCCAGCCCCGGTTCAAGCTCCACGAACGCGCCGAAATTGGTGAGCTTCGTGACCTTGCCCTTGGCGACCGTTCCCGGCGGATACCGGCCCGGAATGTCACCTTCCCACGGGTCCGTCGCCATCTGCTTGAGTCCCAGCGCGACCCGCTTGCGCTCCTGATCGACGTTGAGCACGACGCAAGTGACTTTCTGGCCCTTCTGCACGACTTCGCTCGGGTGCTGCACCTTTTTGGTCCAGCTCATGTCGCTGACGTGCAGCAAGCCGTCGATCCCTTCCTCGATTTCGACAAACGCGCCGTAGTTGGTCAGGTTCCGCACGATGCCCGAGATGACCGTGCCCTGGGCGTAGCGCTCGGCGACCTGATCCCACGGATTCGGCAGCGTCTGCTTCATGCCGAGCGAGATCTCCTGCTTGTCGCGATTGATGTTGAGAACCTGCACCTCGATCGTGTCGCCGATCTGAACGACCTCGGAGGGATGATTGATGCGCTTGGTCCAGCTCATCTCGGAAATGTGCACGAGACCTTCGATGCCGGGTTCGAGCTTGACGAACGCGCCGTAGCTCATGATGTTGACCACTTCGCCGGTATGCTTGGAACCGACGGGGTATTTCTTTTCGACGTCCTGCCACGGGCTGGCCGTCTTCTGCTTCAACCCCAGCGCGATCTTCTCTTTCTCCTTATCCACCGAGATGATGAAGACCTCGAGTTCCTGATCGATCTTGACCATGTCGTGCGGATTGGTGATCCGGCCCCAGGACATGTCGGTGATGTGCAAGAGACCATCGATGCCGCCAAGATCGACGAAGGCGCCGAACTCGGCGATGTTCTTGACCACGCCCTTACGAATCTGGCCGGGCTGGATTTCGGCGAGGAGCGCCTGCTTCATCCGCTCGCGCTGAGTTTCGATGAGTTTCCGGCGGCTGACGACGATGTTGCGCCGGGCTTCGTCGATCTTCAGGATCATGCAGTCGATCGTGCGGTTGATGTAGTCGCCGATGTCCGGCGGTCGGCGGATATCGACCTGGCTGGCCGGCAGAAACACGTTGACGCCGATATTGACCAAGAGGCCGCCCTTGATCTTCCGCGTCACCAGGCCGCTGACCACGTCGCCTTCCTTGTGCTTGGCCAGGATCATTTCCCATTCCTTCTGCCGCTTCGCCTTGCGGTAGGACAGGTTGATGACCCCATTCTCGTCCTCGACCGTCTCGAGCAGCACCTGGATGGTGTCGCCGATATTCGGCCGGACGATCTGATCCGTGCCCTCGTCCTTGAATTCCTCGAGCTTGATGACGCCTTCGGACTTGTACCCGACGTCGACGAGCACGTCGTCGCCGACGATGTTGAGTACTCGGCCGTCGACGATCTTGTTGGTTTCGAAGACGCGAGTCTCGTCGCGCAGGTATCTGTTGATCTCTTCGTCGAAGGACGCTTCGATCTGGTTGTGCAATTCCGCGTCGGTCGGTTCAAATTCGCGCAGCAGTCGGCGATTGGCCATAAGTTTCGCTGGTCCTGGAAGCCGTCGCGCCGCGGACGGGCGGCGAGAGAGGCGGGGGTTAGAGACAATACCACTCCGGGCCGTCCACGGCGGACAGCCTCATCGGGAGAGGCGAACAGAAATTATAGCGACGGCGACCGCCGGCGACCAAGGTTGGTTGGCCGCAACGCTGGACGTCGCGCTCGGCTTGCTGACGCTCGCCACGCGGCTAACGCGCTCGCCACGCGGCTAACGGGATGGGCCTTTGACTTCCACGAACACGTCCACTTGTTGGCCGACGTAGAGAGGAACCTCGGCGCGATCCACGGCGTAAATCGCCTGCATGACGCGGGTATCGACTCGCTCCACATTGTCCCCCGTCAGCGACTTTTTCGGCACCACGAACGGTTCGACGCGGACGAAACGGAGTTCGAACCGAGTGCCGGGATTGCCGCGGAGCGATGCCTGAGCCGGCGCGTTCGGTCGGAAGCGATGGATGTCGTTCTCGTCGATGTCCACTCGGACGTGGAGCTGTTGCAGATCGCCGAGCACGACCAGGGCCTGGTTCGGCGGTGTGCCCACGTACTCGCCGACGCGGACGTTCAACTGGAGCACCGTGCCGACGATCGGCGCTCGGACCACCAGTCGATCGAGCTCCGTCTTCGTTTGCTGGACCTGGGCCTCGGCCTGGGCGACGGCGGCGCGGCTGACGGCGACGTCGGCCTGCCAGGCGCCCGCCTGGGCGAGCGCGAGTTCAGCCCGCGCCCGCGCCAACTGCTGCCGGGCCATCGCCGTCGCCTGCTTCCGGCGCTTGTACTCCTCGTCGGCGATCGCCTGGCTCCGCACCATGCGTTCGGCCCGTCTCTCCTGATCTTCCATGTCGGCGAGGTTGGCCTCGGCTTCGAGCACCTTGGCTTCGAGCGGCGGCAGCTCCTCCGGCCGGGGCATCTGCTCGAGCCGCCCCAGTTGGGCGCGGGTCGCGGCGAGATTGGCTTCGCGCACAGCCAGTTCGGCGCGCAACTGCCGGTCGTCGAGCTCGAACAACGGTTCACCCGCGGCTACGGTCTGCCCGACGTGCACCGGCACGCGCGTCACCACGCCCGGCAGGATCGAGCCGACAGCGATATTGGCCGTGCTGCTCGCGTCGCTCCGCGCCTCCACCAGTCCGACGCCGGCGACGGCCCGCGCGAACGGCGATCGGCCCGGCTCCACCATCGGCGGCTTGGGCTGCGGCGTCTGCTGCGACCGCACGACGTGCGTCACGGCGAACGTGAGCGCGGCCACGGCAATGATCGGCACGATGAGTTGCTTCCACATTTCGCTCGACCTCCGATGAAATCACGCGGCGTCCGCCGGCGACGACACGCGCTCGATCACGCCGTCGCTCATCTCGATCATCCGCCCGCCGAATTGATAGACCCGGCTGTCGTGCGTCACCACGATCACCGAGCGATCCGGGCGCACGGCCACGCGGCGGATCAATTCCATCACCGTCTGTCCGGAATGGGCGTCCAGGGCGGCGGTCGGCTCATCGCAGACCAGCAGCCGCGGTTCGTGGACCAGCGCCCGGGCGATGGCCACGCGCTGCTGCTGCCCGCCGGAAAGTTGATTCGGGCGGCTATTGGTGCGATTGCCCAGGCCGAGTTCGGCGAGGACTTCGCGCGCCCGAGCGACGGCCTTCGTCCGCGGCCAGCCCGCGATCAGGAGCGGCACCGCGGCGTTTTCCGCCGCCGTGAGTGACGGCAGCAAATTGTACTGCTGAAACACAAACCCGATATTCCGACCGCGAAAGTTCACCAAGGGCCGACCGCGCAACGCCGTCAACTCCGTGCCGAGCACGCTGACGCTCCCCGCCGTCGGATCGAGCAATCCGGCGATGATCGAGATCAGCGTGGTCTTGCCGCAGCCCGACGGACCGACCAGGAGCGTCAACTCGCCGAGCCGCACCTCGACGTCGATTCCGCGCAGCGCTTGGACCGCCGCGTCTCCGGAACCGAACGTCTTCGTGACGCCGCGGCACTCGACGGCGGACGCGTTTATTGTCCGCGGCCCGTCGTCCGCGGATCGGATCGGTCGTTCCAGCACGTTCGCATTCATCGCCGTTTCCTCAGCGCGACGGACGACTGACCACGGACAACGGTCTACCCTCGAAACACAACCGCCGGCTCCAGCACCAGCACCTTCCGGGCGCTCAGCACGCTGGCGATGATGCAGATGATCGCCACGCACCCGGCCACCAGGACCGCCACCTGCCGGTACAAAAAGATCCCCTCCAGTTCCACCTTCGCCTTCGACACCGTCTCGAAGTAGAGAGCCGACAGCCCGAGTCCCAGGCAGTATCCGATGACGCCAGCGACGAACGCTTGCAGCAAGATCATGCCGAGAATGCGCGTGTTGGTCAGGCCCATCGCCTTCAGCGATCCGAACTGGCGCAGGTTCTCCAGCGTGAACAGGTAGAACGTCTGTCCGGCGATCGCGATGCCGACGACGAAGCCCAGCGCGATCGTGATGCCGAAGTTGACCGGGATGCCGGTGCTGCCCATGAAATACCAGATCGTCTTCCAGAAAAACTGGTCGCCGGTGAGCGCCATCAGTCTGGCGTCGGCTTGGTCGCCGCCGCGGCTGACGCGGGTCTGTTGCTCGATCCGGCGGGCGACCATGGCCGGATCGGCGCCCGGTTCGGCCTTGGCCAGCACGAAACTCATCAGATTGCGCTCCCGAGGCGAGTACAGCGCGGCTTGGCTGTACCGGCTGTAGAGGATCGGCGTGGACATGAACGGCATCGACACTTGGCACACGCCGACGAGCACGGCCCGGCGATCGTTCATCTCGAAGACCTTGCCGAGCTGATAACCGTGCGTTTTGATCGTCGCCTTCTCCTCGGGCCACATGTATTCGTAGCCGGCCTTGTCCACGATCACGGCATCCGGATCGCGCAAGCCGTCGATCGAGCCGGCGAGCATGCGCGCCGGCGCGCCGACGAGCGTGGCGTCGTCGAGTCCCATCAGGATGGCGTTGCGAAACTGCCCGTCGCTGAGCCGGCAGCGGACGTTGCCCTTGTACAGCCGCACCGCCCAGGAGACGCCCGGCACGCCGCGAACGCGCTGCAACGTTTCATCGGGCAGCGCCGGGATCTCGTCGATAAAGCGGACCTTCGAGTCCATGACCCAGATGTCGGCTTCGGTGACGTCCACGATCTGGCTCGCGGTCCGCGCCATGATGCCGACAAAAATCGACATCTGCTGGCTCATCAGCAGCGTGGCGAACATCACGCCGAAGATGATGCCGAGGTATTTGCTGCGATCACCGGTGAGCATCTTGAGAGCGATCCAGTTCACGGCTGCACCCCCAGTCCGCGCAGCGTGAACGCGGTGACGTGCTCGGCGATCCGGTCGGCGTCGAGCGTGGCGAAATCGCTATCGCCCATGAGCAGTTGCGCCACGGGGCGATTCTGCTTGTAGAACAGGCATTGCCCGACGATGCTGAACCCGGTCATGTAAATCCGCACCGGGTCGGCGTCCGGCATCAGTTCGCCGAGAATGCCGCGAAGGATGTCCGCCATCGGGCGGATGTACTCACGCACCACCTCGACGCAGGCCTGAGTCGGGTGAGCCAACTCGCGCATCATCAGCTGCGTGGCGTACGGGTCCGGCTCGGCGGTCATGCGGTGCACCAGCGTGCGGATGAACCCGCGAAGCCGCTCGACCGCCGGCGTGTCCGCGGGATACTCGGGGAACGGCAACCCTTCATGGCAAGCGCGGTGGGCATATTTCACCGCTTCGATGTACAGCCGCTCCTTGCCGCCAAAGTGAAAACTGATCGCCGCGCGGTTGGCGCCCGCGGCTCGGGTGATTTCGTCGACCGACGCCGCCTCGAAGCCCTTCTCCGCAAAAATCCGCTCGGCCGTCTCCAGAAGACGTTGTTTGGTTGGAACTTCCGCCAGCTGACCAACCATAAATCACCTCAGTCTAACAATCGTATGAAACGACCATTCGACTGAAATGATAGTTTGAAACGTGCATTTGAGTCAAGTGGAATGTGTTAGCCGCGAGCTGAGCGCAAGCGAGCCGAGCGTGAATTCGACCGCGCTCGGCTCGCCAGGGCTTGTCTCGCGGTTAACCGAAGAGTTTTGTGACGGGTTCCGCCTGCACCAGCTCGCGCGGCTGCTTGAGGTGATTATCGACCATCGTGTGCGGGTCGATGCCGAAGGCGTGGTAGATCGTCGCCAGGAGCTCGCCCGGATGGACCGGATCCTTGCGCGGGCTCGACGCGGTCTTGTCGGACTCGCCATGCACGTAGCCGCGCTTGATTCCCGCTCCGGCAACGAGAGCCGTGTAGCAGTACGGCCAGTGATCGCGGCCGTCGGGGCTGTTGCCGTTGCCGGAGGTGCTGACGCCGCGCTGCGGCGATCGGCCGAACTCACCCACGGCCACCAGCAGCGTCTCGCTCAGCAGGCCGCGATCGTCGAGATCCGCGACCAGAGCCGAGAGACCCGCGTCGAACATCGGGCCGGATTGATTCTTCATTCGCTTGGGCAGATCGACGTGCTGATCCCACGAGTGGTTGTCCGAATTGGCGACCTTGGGCCAGACGACCTCGACGACGCGGGTGCCGGCCTCGACGAGCCGGCGAGCCAGCAGGCACGACTGGCCAAACGTGTTCCGCCCGTAGCGCTCGCGCACCGCGGCCGGCTCCTTCGAGAGATCGAAGGCGTCGCGCGCCCGACCGCTGAGCACGAGTTGCAGCGCCCGGTCGTAGTAGGCGTCGAGGTTGTAGTCGGCGACGGCCTTGTCCACGTCGGGCATCTGGGCGTTGATCGCGTCGCGCAGCTTGGCGCGGCGCTCGAGTCGAGCGCCGAAGACTTCCGGCCGGAGCCGCAAGTCATCGATGCGAATGCGGTCCATCTTGGCCATGTCCATGTCGTCGCCGTCGGGAAAGAGCGTGTAGGGATCGTAGGCGCGGCCCAGGAAACCGGCCGAGCCGCCCTTGCCCACGACATTCGATTCCTGCAACGGCCGGGGCAGCATCACGAATGGCAGCATCGGCACGTCCGGCGGCTTGAGCCGGGCCAGGTGCGAGCCGAAATTCGGGAAATCCTTCGGGTCCGGCGGTTCGAGCTGGCCCGACGGGCTGACTTTATCCGTCGTGTAGCCGGTCATCATCTGGTAGATCGCGGCCGTGTGGTTGAACAATCCATTCGGTGTGTAGCTCATCGACCGGATCAGCGTCACCTTGTCGTTCACTTGCGCGAGCTTCGGCAGGATCTCGGTGAACATGACGCCGGGCAGCTTCGTGCCGATGGCGCTGAAGGCGCTCTTCACGTTATCCGGCACGTTGTCCTTCGGGTCCCAGAGGTCGATGTGGCTCGGTCCGCCTTGCAGGTAGACCATGATGATGCTCTTGGCCTTGCCCCAGCCGGGGCCGCCGGAATGCCCCGCATCGGCGGCTCGCGCTTGCAGCGAGAACATCTTGCCCAGCGACAGGCCGAGCATCGTCGATCCGCCGACGCGGAGGATGTCGCGACGGGTCAGTTGCCGATCGCAGCAGTCGGAACCGGGATGGCCGGGAACGATGATCATGGTTCTCGTCCTCTTTGCTTCGCGACGCTTCGTCGAAGCGTCGCGAATCCGTCAGTGATTGAACAGAAACGCCGGGCTGTTGATCAAGGCCCAAGCGATGTCTTGGGCGCCTGTGAGCCGTGGGTTCTTCAGTTGTTGCGCGCTCGCTTCGACGTCCTTGCGCAACTGCGCGAGCTTCGGGTCGAGCGGCACGGGCTTTTCAGCTTCGGCCAAAATCGCCCGAAGCTCGAGCAGTTTCTGGTCGATCGCCAGCGGGCGCTGGGCTTCCGCCAGGTCGCGCTCCCGGGCCTGGAGATCGGCGTCGGCCAGGCGATAGTGTCGCAGCAGCGTCGCCGACTGTTTCTCGTCGCGCAGTTTCGGCGGCGTGTCGAGAATGATCTGCAGCTCGTCGCAGAGGCCGAGCCCCACCGGCTGCTTGGCCGCGGCGACCGAGAGACGGAATCGGCCGATGGCGAATTGACCTTGCGCGAAACGCTGGGTCAGCGTGAAGGTCAGCACGGCGCCGTCGGGGAAATCGATCGGCTCCTTCAACTGGAAGGTCGCCCAGTGGGTCATGCCGAAGTGCGGCGAGACGGCCCAGCCCTTTTCGGCGGTCGGCTGGCCGTCAATCGCGCCCGTGATCGGGTAATTGGCCTGGTTGAAATCGGCGACGGCCGCGGTGAGCGGGATGACCTTGGCCTGACCGGGTGAGCCGATCGGCGCCGCCTTGAGTTCGAGTTGCGAGAGGACGAAATTGCCGTCCGGCGCCCGGCCGGGGCCGCCGTTCGGCAGCGACGGGTCGTGCAGGACCTCCAGCCGCACGGCGGTGATGCCGCGAATCGGCGTCGTCGCCGTTACCGTGTAGGCGCCGCGCGCGCTTTTGCCGACGGCCAGGATCGACAGGTCGTCGAGCTTCTTGAGATCGACGCCCGGCATGGCCGCCAAGCTGCGCGGATGGAGTCGGACCCAGTCAAACTCGCCGGAATTCTTCCGACCCCAGGCCGCGATTTTCTCAGGCAGCGTCGCTTTGTAATTCTCCAGCGCCTCGGTGGCCCGAGCGATTCGCCCCGCGCGGTCCTTCTCCGCGGCGGCGACGCTCGGCGCGATCGCCTCTTCGTGCCGGGCGACGGCTTCCTTGGCCTGGGCGATGGCGGCCAGGCGCTCGCGCTCCTTCCGCTCGAGCTCGGACTTCCACCAGGTTTCGCGCTCGGCGAGGGCAGCCGTGAGTTGACGATGGTCCGCCTCGATCTGCCGGAGAGTCTTCAGACTGGCGTCGAGTTCCGCGGTGCTGGGCGGGCGATTGAGAATGCGAAGAAAGATCTCGTTGACCAGCCGGGCGTCGTCCTGTTCGCGCTCGACGAGTTTCGTCAGTTCGTTGCCCGGATCGGCGATGGCGTCGGCGATCGTCTGGCCGTTGACCAGCGTCATGACGGGCCCGAGTTGCAGGCCGGTGGTCCGCTCACACTCGCAGGCGCTTTCGCGCGGCGGCCGGCCCAAGGTCGAAAGGAACCCGCTGGGCAATTCAATGCCGCTGTCCGGCAGCGCGGCGGCCCGCGTGCCCGGCGGCACTCCCGGAATCTTCGAGACCACGCCGGTCACCCGGTGGACCGCGTCGAACAGCACCTCGGCGGGCAGGCGCTTCGCCAGCGCGTGCGAGTAGTTCGCCCGGTCGTCGGCGTTCCACCGATTGGCGGCCACTGATAGCTGATAGGTCCGCGACGACACGATCAGCCGCATCATCCGGCGAACGTCGAAGCCGCCGCGGATGAACTCCTGCGTCAGGTAGTCGAGCAGTTCCGGGTTCGACGGCGGGTTGCCGGCGCGGACGTCGTCGATCGGCTCGATGATGCCGACGCCGAAGAGATATCCCCACAGGCGATTGACGTAGGTGCGCGCGAAGTACGGATTGTGCGGCGAGGTGAGCCAGGCGGCGAGTTGTTCACGGCGGCTGGCGTGCCCGAGGACGGCAGTCGGGGCGTCGAACGGCAGCCGCGGCGGCGTCACGGCGCCGGTGCGATCGTGCGTGATCTCGCCTTCGGCGCGGTCGAAGACTTCCTCGTAGAGCGGGCGCGGCGATTCGACGTCCGTCCCGCCGATCGTCCGATTCCCCGACGCCGGATCGCGCCGCAACCCGACCCGCGCGAAGTACGCCGCGGTCTGGTAGTACTGGTCCTGAGTCCAGCGCTCAAATGGATGATCGTGGCACTTGTTGCAATTGAAGCGCACCGCCAGGAACAGGTGCGTCGTGTTCTCCATGATGGCGGCCGGGTCGCGCAGTGTCTTGTAGTACGACGCCGGTGGATTGTCCTTGTTCGATCCAATCGCCGTCAGGATGGAATAGACGAAGCGGTCGTACGGCGTGTTTCTGGCGACTTCGCCGCGAATCCAGGCGCGGAAGGCGGCGGCCCCCTCAGCGCCCAGGAACTTGCGATTGACCTGCAACAGATCGGCCCATTTGTTCGACCAATACTCGACGAAAGCGTCGGACCCGATGAGCCGGTCGATCACGGCTTCGCGCTTCTCGCGCGACGGCCGCGGATCGGCGGCAAAGGCGCGCACCTCCTCGGCCGTGGGCGGCAGACCCGTCAGGTCGAGCGAGACGCGGCGGAGAAATTCCAGGTCGCTGCACAGTTCCGAGGGTTCGATTTGCAGGCGCTGCCATTTCGCGGCCGTGAGTTCGTCGATCCGGTTGTAGGCGGGCGGCGGCTTCCAGACGAAGCCGGCGCGATCGCCCATGACGGTGAGCGTGGTGGCGGCGTACGCGCCTTCGAAGCGGGCGAGGACGGCGGCTTCGCCGCGCCGCACGGCCGTCAGCAGCCCGCGGGGTCCGGCCGTCGCCACCTCCGTGTTCCCGCTCTCGATGAACGCCTCCCGGGTCACGTCGCGGGTCCGGCCATCGCTGTACGTCGCCGTGACGCGAAACTGCTGCTGATCGCCGGGCCGCTGCACGATCGGATCACTCGGCGCGATCTCGATGCGCGCGACTCGCGGCGAATCGAGGTTCAGCCGCGCCCCGCCGGCGATCCACGAGCGGAGCGTTCGATAGTACGGATCGCCGGGCTGCATCAGAGCGCCGCCGACGTGCGGCACGGCGCCGGACGCCTTGAGCAGCATCAGGCTGTCGTCCGGCGAGGCGACCGTGACCCGGCGCGAGGCGAGATCGTCGGTCAGCGCCCGGACGTCGTGGATCGGATCGTAGCCACGCAGGCTCAGTTTGAACCCGTTCTTGCCGCCCTGGGCGCCGTGGCAGGTCCCGGCGGTGCAGCCGGCCCGCGACAGGATCGGGGCCACGTCGAGAATGTAATCCGCGGGAGCGTCGGCGCCGTGCGCGTCGGCCGGCGCCGGGTTGCTGGTCAATCGGGCGCGGAGTGCGGCATCCGGTTGCAGGGGCGCGGGCGCGAACTCGCGGATGAGCCGGCCGTCAGCCGCGTCATACACCCGCACCAGGCCGTCGCCGCCCGCGGCCGCGATCGACTTCCCATCCGGCGCGAAGGCGACCGCGTACTGGCCCGCCTGCGGAACGGAAATGTGGGCGATCCGCTTCACGCCGGCGGTGTGATAGCGCGCCAGCGCGTCGCGCTCGGCGGGCGACCGGCTGGTCACGACTTTCGATTGGATGGCCTTGATGTTGTCCGGCATCGACGTGTCGAAATCGTAGCCGTAGATGCCGAGCTCGCCGTGCCCGTCGAGCGCGCTGGCGGCGGCGATCCGCTGGCCGTCGCGGCTGACGGCGACGGAGAAGATGCGCCCGGTGAGCGCGGGAAGTTCGCGGATCAGGTTTGAATCGTCGCCGATCACGCGCGCCGTGAGGCGAAAGACTCGGTAGACGCGCGGGACGCCGTCCGCCCCGCCGACGACGATCTCGTCGCGCTGCGGATGCCGGGCAATTGCTTGCAATCCGCCCTTGAGCGCGCCCGGCGTGATCGACGTGACGTTGTCCACGAATCGCTGCGTCGCGACTTCCGTCAGCTTCACGGTGCGGTCGCGGCTGGCGGACAACAGATGCGAACCGTTCGGCGTGAAGACGGTATCGAGCGGCCAGTCGCCGTGCGAGCCCTGCTGCAAGACCTGCTCGCCGGTGGAGGCATCGATGGCGCGGACGGTGTTGTCCGCGCAGCCGAAGGCGATCTTCGTTCCGTCGGGCGACCAACTGACGCCGTAAAGCGTGTCGAAGCCGAACGGCAGCGAGAGCAAGAGCTTTTTCTTGGCGACGTCCCAGACCTGGACTTCGCCGAGTCGGCCCGGCAGGCCGCCGACCGCGGCGATTCTCGTGCCGTCCGGCGAAAAGCGCACCGACTGGATGCGCTCGGAGAGGCCGATCAGGCGGGCGATGGGCGCGGCCGACGGGCTGGCGCCGTCGCAGAGGAGGATTTCGTGAAAGCCGGCCACGGCGATGAGTTTGCCATCCGGCGAATAGTCGATCGAGGGGATGACCGGCGGGCGGGTGTAGATTGGCGGATGGTCGGCGTCGTAGCGCATGCGGGCGCTCGGCGGGGAATCATCCGCGGCGCCCGCGGCGATCCAGCGGCGGAGCGTGTCGATTTCGGTTTCGCTGAGCGGCCGACGGCCTTCGGGTGGCATCTTCGGCCTGCCGCCGCTTGGCGTCACGTCCGCGACCAGTCTCGATTTTTCGGGATGCCGCGGAACGATGGCCGGCTCGCCGGATTCGCCCCCGGCCAGGAGACGGTCGAACGCCGTCATCACGTAGTCGCCGCGTGCCTTGGCCGGTTGATGGCAGCCATAGCAATGCGTCTGCAGGATCGGGCGAACGTGCCGGGAATAACTGACCGATTCCTCGAGCGGCTTCCTGGATTCATCAGCGCAGACCGATGACGCACCGAGAAGCCACGCGGCCCAGATCAGCCAACGCACCATGCGAGCAGTCCTCGGCAACAGCGAATCGGGGCAGGCGGGTACAATCGAGGCCCCGAGACAGCATAGCCGATTTGGCGTCGGCGGTCACGGGTGTTTGAGAATTGCGGTCACGAGTGACTGACCTAAGCGTCGTGGCTGCCAAGACATCATACCTTCGTCCACAGATTTCACAGACGACACAGATTCTCGGCTCCCCATCTGCGGCATCCGTGAAATCTGTGGATTGTCTTGTTTTGAGGCCTATGGAGTCCACCAATTCGGGGCGGTTCGCATCCGAGGGCTCGCTCACGCCCGGCACGCCGGGATCGGCGTCAGCTTCCAATTGCCGTCGCCCTTCAGTTCGAGCAATTGATGGTGATACTGCCGGAGTGACGGTTGGTCGCCGATGGAGACGTAAGTTCCCGGCATGCGGGCCAGTTCGCTGTAGAGCGTGTTGACCCAGTAATCGTCCAGCGCGTTGACGGCGACGTCGAGAAAGGCGAAGCGCGGCTTGGCGAGCAAGAGGCGCGCAAACGCCAGCAGTTGCCGTTCGCCGACCGACAGCAGATTGTCCCAATCGCGCTCGACGTGCAGCGAACCGACGCGCTCGATCAATCGATGAAGTTGCACTTTCTCGAGCGCGGCGACGATCTGATCGTCGGTGATGTGTCCGAGCGCCGGATTGAAGACGAGCTGATCGCGCAGCGTGCCCGGAACGGTATACGGTTCTTGCGGGATGAACATGACTTCATCTTCGGGCGGGCGTTCGATCGTGCCGGAGCCGAACTCCCAGATGCCGGCAGTCGCCCGGAAGATCGCGCTCTTGCCCGCGCCGTTCGGTCCGACGATGAGCAGCCGTTCGCCGCATTGCAGCGTGATGGTGAGATCGCGGACCAGCACGTGATCGCCTTTGCCGGTGAACAAGGAGAGGTGTTTGTAGGCGAGGCACGGGCCGTCTTTCTGCGAAATGATCGTGGGGCCCGGCGGCACGTCGGCCTCGGTCGCCTCCCAGACGGCGCCGAGGCGCGCGATGACCGCCGCGAACGATGAAATCTGCTGAAACTGCGTGACGATGATCGAGAAGGCGTTGAGGACAAAGGCGAACGCCATGGCCGAGCGCGTGACGTCTCCGAAATCCTTGATCTCCCCGCTGATGTAGCTGGGCGCCACGATCACCAAGGGAATGATCTGGATGAGATAGTTGTAAGCATTGGTAAATAGTCCGAGATTGACGTTGACGTGGATGATGTCGCGGAAGTTTTTAACCAGCGCGCTGAGCCGCTCGCGCACGCCGATGTTCTCTTGCCGTTCGGAGTGGACGAGCGCGATCGCCTCGCTGTTCTCCCGGATGCGGATCAGCCGGAAGCGCAGGTCGGCCTCTTTCTTCAGCTGCAGGAAGTTGAGCCCGACGAGCCGCCGGCCGATCAGGATCGTCATCAGCGACCCGAAGGTGGCGTACACCACCGCCACGATGAACAGCACCGGCGTGATCGACAGCAGCACTTCCGAGAACAGCACCAACGTGATGCCGCTGTTGAGCAGGATGAGGAACAGCGACAACGTCGTGTTCGTGAACGTGTTGATGTCGTCGGTGAGCCGCTGATCGGGATTGTCGATGATCTCGGAATGCCGGAGCCGGTGGAAGTGCTTGCTGGTGAGGTAGCGGCTGACCATTCGGGTCGTGAGCCACTGCCGCCAGAGCAGGCCGAGACGCTGCTGAACGTAACTGTTGATGACGGCGGCCACGGTCAAGAGAGCGAAGATCACCACGTACAGCAGAGCTTGGCGCTGGAACTCCGAGGAGTTGCGATCGGCGACGGCGGTCATAAAGGCGCCGCCAATGTGATTGTTGCGGACGTTGAGCCATCCGATCACGAACAGCATGACCACCAGCGTGGTCAGGAACAGGGTGACGCGCCAGCGCTCCTCCGAGTAGAAGACCGGGGTCACCAAGGTGCGAAAGCGCTTCCAGGCGCTGCGAGGACCGGCAGAGATCAATGCTGGACTCCGTTCGAGTGCGAGCGTGCCGCAGGTGTTTTGTATTTATTGGCGGGGCTGAACCGAGCACCTAACCGCCTGGAACGCGAATGCCTATCTTGTTCTGAAGCACATCGCGGAGACGTCGCATGAGCAGGCTGGACCTGACAGCCCACGGCATCACGGTCGCGGAGATCGCGCACAACCTGCCGCCGGCGGTGCTGTACGAAGAGGCGATCCGGCTCGAAGCCCGTTCCCGGATCGCCGCCTCCGGCGCGCTGGTCGCCTACTCGGGCAAGAAGACCGGCCGGTCGCCGCTCGACAAGCGCGTCGTCCGGCAAGCGCCCTCCGAAGCCGACGTCTGGTGGGGCAACGTCAACGTGCCCCTCACGGTCGAAAGCTACCTCATCAACCGCGAGCGGGCCATCGATTACCTCAATACCCGGCCGAGACTGTATTGCTTCGACGGCTATGCCGGCTGGGACCCGCGCTATCGGATCAAGATTCGGATCATCTGCTCCCGGCCGTACCATGCGCTTTTCATGCACACAATGCTCATCCGTCCCACGCCGACGGAACTGGCATCGTTCGGCCAACCGGATTTCGTCATCTACAACGCCGGCGAGTTTCCCGCGAACGCTCATACCGCCGGCATGACGTCGAAGACCTCCATCGACTTGAACTTCGAGGCCGGCGAAGCCGTCATTCTCGGCACCGAGTACGCCGGCGAGATGAAAAAGGGCGTCTTCACGCTGATGAACTATCTGATGCCGAAGCGCGGCGTGCTATCGATGCACTGTTCGGCGACGGCGGACCCGAAGACCGGCCGATCGAGCGTCCTCTTTGGCCTGTCCGGCACGGGGAAGACGACACTTTCGGCCGATCCGAAACGCTTGCTCGTCGGCGACGACGAACACTGCTGGAGCGACGAAGGGATTTTCAACATCGAGGGCGGCTGCTACGCCAAGACGATCAACCTCAGCGCCGAATCGGAGCCGGACATTTTCCAGGCGTTGCGGTTCGGGGCGGTGCTGGAGAACGTGGTGCTGCGGCCGGACCGCACGCCGGACTACGCCGACGCCAGCATCACGGAGAACACGCGCGGCGCTTACCCGATCGAATCGATCCCCAACGCCAAGGTGCCGTGCATCGCGGGGCATCCGACCGACGTGATCTTCCTGACCTGCGACGCGTTCGGCGTGCTGCCGCCGGTGAGCCGGCTCGACTCCGCGCATGCCATGTACCATTTCATCAGCGGGTACACGGCGAAGGTGGCGGGCACGGAAGTCGGCGTGACCGAGCCGCAGGCGACGTTCTCGCCGTGCTTCGGCGGCCCGTTTCTCGTCTGGCATCCCGGCAAGTATGCCCAGATGCTCGCCGAGCGCATGCAGGAGCACGCTTCGCGCGTCTGGCTGGTGAACACGGGCTGGAGCGGCGGCGGCTACGGCGTCGGCAAGCGCATGAAACTGGCGTTCACCCGCGCAATCATCGACGCGATTCACGCCGGGACGCTGGCCGACGCTTCGGTGCAGCGCGATTCCGTGTTCGGGCTCGACGTGGTCACGGCGGCGCCGGGTGTGCCGAGCGACATCCTGCTTCCCCGGAACACCTGGAGCGACAAGCTGGCTTACGACGCGGCGGCGCGGAAGCTGGCCGGGTTGTTCCGCACGAATTTCCAGAAGTACGAATCCGGGGTGCCGGCCGAAGTTCGGGCCGCAGGGCCTGCCTAATCGTCGCGCTTCGCCCTCGGGAACCCACCGCCAGCCGAATCGCGGCGCAAGACTCTTTCTCCTGTCCGTTTCATTGCGGTAGAATCATGATCGCTCCAGGCCGTTGGCGGGCCAATTGTGAGGTGCATCCCATGATCCGCAACCGATGGATTCCGGCGGCGCTTTCGACAGTCCTGTTGGTCAGCCATCCGTTGCTGGCCGCTCCGCCGGGCGGCGGCGCGCGGCCCGGCGGTGGCGGCGCGGGCCCGCGACCCGGCGGCGTTCCCGGCGGCGGAGCACGGCCCCCGATGGGGATCTCTGGCGGAGGACCACGGCCGGCGATGGGCATGCCGAGCGGCGGCCCGCGACCCAGCATGGGGATTCCCGGTGGGGGCCCGCGTCCCAGCATGGGAATGCCGAGCGGTGGTCCACGACCGATTACGAGCGCGCCTGCCGGCGGGCCGCGGCCGATCACCAGCACTCCCGGCGGCGTTCGTCCTCCAACTTTAGGCGGCGGCGGAAACCTTGGCACCGTGCGTCCGCCCACGACCGGCCTTGGAGCGAATCCCGCGGGCAGCCGAATTCCATCGGGGAACCCCGCTTACTACTACGGCGGTCCGCGGCCCCCCGTCGCGGGCGCCGGCTTGACTCCCGGCACTATCCGCACACCCTCCGCTGGCATCGGCGCCAATCCCGGCGGCATTCGAAATGCGGGCTCGAGCCCCTATTTCTACTACGGCGGCCCGCGGCAGCCGGGCGGCGGCCCCGGCGGAGCGCCCGTCAACAATCCATACACCTGGTCCCGACCGCGGCCGCCCGGAGGCTTCCCACCTGGCGGTCAGCCAGGCTGGGGTGGTGGTTGGAATGGCGGATGGAATAACGGCTGGGGCGGCGGCTGGAACGGCGGCTGGGGCTATTCGCCCTACTGGAACAAGGCGTTCTACCGCTCGAGCTGGTGCCCGTGGTATACAGGTTATCCCTGGGGCTCGATCGCGCTTGGCTTTGCCATCGGTTGGCTGTCGTCGCCCGGCTGGGGGTTTGGCGGCTACTATGCCGGGTCGCCGTACTTTGGAGCAGCCGTTGCGCCGGCGACGAGCTACGTCGTTGTCTCGGATCCGACGCCGCCGGCAATTGCGGAACCGCCGGCCGGACCTCCATCGGCCGAGACGTCGGCCGGTCCGCAAGCGCGCATCACCGTACGCCTCCCCAGCGCGGACGCCAAGCTGTGGATCGACGAGTACGTCTCCACGTTGACCGGTTCCGATCGAGTTCTGATTACGCCGCCGCTGGAGCCGGGCAAGAGTTACTCGTACACGCTGACGGTCGAATGGGTCGAAAACGGCCAGCCGAAGTCCCGCACCCGCGTGATCAAATTCGATCCCGGCGACGTGCTGACGGTGAACTTCAACCACGCGGACTGAGAGCGACCGGAGCGGAGCGGGGAGCAGTGACGTCCGCGGAGCCAATCATCATCGTGTCGGGACTCCCCCGGTCCGGCACCTCGCTGATGATGCAGATGCTTCAAGCTGGCGGCGTGCCGATTCTCTGCGACGGCGCCCGCCCGCCGGATGCGAGCAATCCGCGGGGGTATTTCGAGTACGAAAAGGTCAAATCGCTCGCGGCCGATCATTCGTGGCTGAACGAGGCGCGCGGCAAAGCACTGAAAGTCATCGCCCAGCTGGTGCCGTTCCTGCCGCCGGGATTGCCGTATCAGTTTGTCTTTCTGGATCGCGACATTGGGGAAATCCTGCGATCGCAGCGGTCGATGATTGCCGCCCGAGGTGGCAGCGCCGCCGTCGATGAGACGACTCTAGCGCGTGTTTTCGCCGATCAGCTCGCTGCCGCGAAATCCCTGGCCGAACGAATGCGTCCAGCAACCAGTCTGTCCGTTGCTCATCACGAATTGATGTTCCGAACCGAGGGGGCGGTGGATCGGCTCATCACGTTTCTGAACCGGCCGGGGTTGGATCGCGCCGCCATGATCGCGGCCGTCGATCGCTCGCTGTACCGAGCGCGAGTCGCCGGCACGGCGACGGAATGATCTCTGATCGACCCCATCTCGAGTCGGGCCAGCGCAACAATTGTCTTTCAGCTGCTTCGGCGCCGCTACATTCATCCGACCGCGGCTCACAGCCGGCGATCTCAAGAATCCCCATGTTTTTACGGGGCAAGACATCAATCAATGGTCGCGGTGCGCGGGAGCGCGGCGCTAAGTTGCCAGCGGTCACCGTCAACCGTCGAGATTTTTTGATTTCTTTGCCGATTTTTCTTGACTCGCCGAAATAGGCGGATTACGTTAGTGCCCAATCGAAAGGCTCGACCGCGCAACTTGAGCTTTTCGGAATTTGTCCATCGGGGTCATCAAACACGTTCGGCAGCACGCCTCAACTGGGCGGCACTGACTGCAAGGAGAGTCCCATGAAGTCCGGCACAACTCGCAAGTCACGAATCCTGGGGAACGCCGATCGCATTCTTGCGCGGACCGCGACGGCCGTCGCTGCGGCCGCCGGCGCAGGGCTGGTCGGCCAGGCTCAGGAAGCGCAGGCACAGATCGTCTATAGCGGTCCGGTCAGCATCCCGATCCCGCTGACGACCGCCGGCGTATACGTGAACCTCATCACGAATGTATTCGATCCGAATCCGAGCTTGGTTCCCGGATGGGACATTAACCCATGGAGCAGCACGACTCTGAACTGGTTTAACCCCAGCGCTCCGACCGGCGGCGTGTACGTCATCGGCCCGGATCCGCTGGTTGATAACCTTGCTGCGGGCACGTTGATTGACGGTTCCAGTCTCTACGGCAGCGGCGGCAGCCAGACCACCGGCGCCACGGCATTCAACTTCAATAGCTCCAACAACTACGTCGGCGTTCGCATCCAGAACGAGGGCAATTCGCAGGTCCACTACGCCTGGGTGCAGATTGAGCTTGGCGCGACCTTCACTGATCCGGTTCGCCGGATCGTTGGTTACGCCTACGAGGCCACTCCGGGTGTGGGAATCGCCGCCGGTGCCGTGCCAGAGCCGTCGTCTTTGGCTTTGCTGTCGCTCGGCGCCGCCGGGTTGACCGCCTATCGCCGCTACCGCCGCAAGGCGTCGTAAGGCAAAAGGTCTTGCAACGATCATGACTCCGAGACGGTTCATGCTGGCGCCAGCATGAACCGTTTTTTTTCCTGGATTGCCCATGCCAGACCCGCGACTGGCTCGGAAGCTCCTGCTCATTGGTTGGGACGCCGCCGACTGGAAGTTCATCAACCCGCTGCTCGACGCTGGGCGCATGCCGAATCTCGCGCGCCTTGTCGATGGCGGCGTCATGGCCAACCTGGCGACGCTGCAACCGTGCCTGTCGCCGATTCTCTGGACCTCGATCGCCACGGGAAAGACAGCGGACAAACACGGCATCACCGGCTTTATCGAGCCGATTCCCGGCGGCGGGGGCGTGCGGCCGATGGCGAGCACGTCGCGCACGACCAAGGCGATCTGGAATATTCTCTCGCAGAGCGGCCTGACGAGCGTGGTGCTGAACTGGTACGCCAGCCATCCCGCTGAGCCGATCCGCGGCGTGTGCGTCTCGCACCGATTCTTCGACGGGCACCCGAGCGATCCAGCCGATGCGTGGGAGGTCATCCCCGGCAGCGTGCATCCGTCCTCAGCCGGGTCGGTGCGCGCCGACCTCCGCATGCACCCGGCCGAGCTGGCGCGACCCGACCTGGCGCGACTGATCCCGGACATCGAGCGCATCGACCTGGAGCACGATCCGCGGCCGGGGCAGCTGGCCGCGATCCTGGCTCGCACCGTCTCGGTCCACAGCGTTGCCACCAGCCTCATGGAGTCGGAACCCTGGGATCTTTTCGCCGTGTACTACGACGCGATCGACGTCGGCGGGCATCTGTTCATGCCGTATCACCCGCCAAGGTTGCCGTTCGTCTCCGAAACGGATTTCGCCGCGTATCAGCATGTGATGCGAGAGCTGTATCTGTTTCACGACGAGATGCTGGGCCGCCTGCTGGCTCTTGCCGGTGACGACGCGACGGTGCTGCTGATATCCGATCACGGCTTTCACTGCGACCACCGGCGGCCCGCGCATTGCGGCGAATCGCCCGAGGCTCAGGCGGCGGCCTGGCACCGCCAATACGGCCTTCTCGCGCTCAAGGGCCCGGGCATACTTCAAGACGAAAGGATTTACGGCTGCACGCTGCTCGACGTCGCGCCGACGGTGCTGAATCTCCTGGGCCTGCCGGTCGGGCGAGACATGGATGGCCGGCCTCTGATCCAGGCGTATTCGCAACCGCCGCAAGCGATTCACGCCATTCCAAGCTGGGACCGCGTCGTCGGCGAAGACGGAATGCACCCGGCCGACGTCCAGCAATCGATGCTGTCGTCGCCGGACGCCGTGGCCCAGTTGGTGGCCTTGGGCTACCTGCCGGCGGCTACGGCCGAGGCGCAGCGCGCTGCGGACATTGCCGCCGCGGAATCGAAATTCAACCTGGCAATCGTGCATTCGTGCCACGGTCGCAGCCGCCTGGCCAAGGATCTGCTCGAGGAGCTTCGGGCGACGGATCCCGACAATGTGCGGTATTCGGTGGCGCTGGCGAAGGCGTACGCGAACCTGGGAGAGCATGAACGCTCTCTGGAGGTCCTCGAAGCTCTGGGTCGGCGCGGCTGGCAATCGGCCGAGGGCGAGTTGCTGTCCGCGGCGGCGCTGTTCAATCTCGGCCAGGCGGACCGCGCCCTCGCTCGATTGGCGGAATGCGAGGCCCGCTATCCGCCCAGCGCCACACTGTTCAGCCTGATCGGGAAGATTCACCTGGCGCGGGAAGCCTGGCCTGACGCGGCGGCGGCGTTCAACAAGGCGCTGGCGCTCGACGACGACGATCCGCAGTCGCACGACGGCGCCGCACTGGCCGCCCTGAAGCTCGGCGACTTCGAGAACGCCGCCGAGCGCGCGCTGCGCTCCGTCGGGCTGCTCTTTTTCAATCCGCGAGCGCATTATCACCTCGGCCTGGCGTTCAAAGGCATGGGGGAGTTGGATCGCGCCATCGCCTCGCTGAAACTGGCGGTCGCGCAGGCGCCGCGCTTCACGGAGGCGCAACGCGAGCTGGAACAATTGAAGGCGGCCGCGGCCGAAGCCCGACGCCGCGGCGACGCTTAGTCCGCCAGGACTCGCGGATCGCCATTCTCGTCGGCTTTCGGCGTGACTACAACAATCCCAACCTGGATTCGAGGGTGCATCATGAGCCGGCGCATCGGAGTTGGGTTTGGTCTCTTAATCTGCGTGGCGGCCGTGAGTGCGGATTCCAAGATGAACTACCCCGTCACCCGCCGCGTCGATCACGTCGACACGTATCACGGCACGCCGGTGCCCGACCCCTACCGCTGGCTCGAAGACGACGTGCGCAAATCGCCGGAAGTCGCCGCGTGGGTCGCCGAGCAGAATCGCATCACCGAAGCGTTCCTCCGCTCGATCCCCGAGCGCGAAGCGATCAAGGCCCGGCTGACGCAGTTGTGGAACTACGAGCGGTTCACGGTCCCGTTCGAGCGCGAGGGCCGGTACTTTTACTCCCGGAACGACGGGCTGCAGAACCAGTCCGTCCTCTACATGGTTCAGCCGCTGAACGGTCAGCCGCGAATGCTCCTCGATCCGAACACGTGGTCGAAGGATGGCACGGTAGCGCTGGCGGGCATCTCGGTGACCGACGACGGCAAGCGGCTCGCCTACGCCGTCGCCGAGGCCGGCAGCGACTGGAACACCTGGCGGGTGCTCGACATCGACAGCGGCAAGACGCTCGACGACGAGATCAAGTGGGTGAAGTTTTCGGGCGCGGCATGGGATCACGAAGGCAAGGGATTCTACTACGGGCGATTCCCGGCGCCGGAGCCGGGCGCGACGTTCCAGAGTCTGAATCTGAACCAGAAGCTGTACTATCACAAGCTCGGCACGCCGCAGAGCGAGGACGTGCTGATCTACGCGCCGCCCGAGCCGAAATGGGGCGTCGGCGCCGGCGTGACCGACGACGGGCGCTATCTGATCATCTCGGTCAGCGACGGCACGACGAGCCGTCGATCTCGAATCCTGTACAAGGACCTGAGCGATCCGAACGGCGCGGTCACGCCGCTCATTGACAATTTCGACAGCCGCAATTCGTTCATCGACAACGTCGGCACGACGTTCTACTTCCGCACCGATCGCGCGGCGCCGCGCAGCCGCGTCGTCGCCATCGACATCCGGCGCCCCGAGCCGTCGCAGTGGAAGGAGATCATACCGCAGGCGGCGGACAACCTCGTCTCGAGCGGGATCGTCGGCGATCGGATCACGGCCGAGTACCTCAAGGACGCGCGTTCGGTCGTGAAGATCTTTCAGCTCGATGGGACGTTTGTCCGCGATGTGGCGCTGCCGGGGATCGGCACGGCGTCGGGCTTCGGCGGCCGGCGCGACAACCCGCAGACCTTTTACGCGTTTTCCAGCTTTGCGACGCCGCCCAGCATCTTCCGCTACAACGTCGTCACTGGCGACACCGAGCTGTTCCGCAAGGCAAAGGTCGATTTTCAATCGGACAGGTACGAAGTCACGCAAGTCTTCGTGCCGAGCAAGGACGGCACCAAGGTGCCGATGTTTCTGACCTATCGCAAGGGCCTCGAAAGAAACGGCACCAATCCGACGCTGCTGTACGGCTACGGCGGTTTCAACATTCCCCTGTCGCCGCAGTTTTCGATCGCCCGGGTGATGTGGCTGGAGATGGGCGGCGTGTATGCCCAAGCGTGTCTGCGCGGCGGCGGCGAGTACGGCGAGCAATGGCACCGCGCCGGGACCAAGCTCCAGAAGCAAAAGGTCTTTGACGACTTCATTGCCTGCGCGGAATGGCTCATCCGCGAGAAAATCACGCAGCCGTCCAAGCTGGCGATCCAGGGCGGATCCAACGGCGGACTTCTCGTCGGCGCGGTGATGACGCAGCGGCCGGAACTGTTCGGCGCCGCGCTGCCGGCCGTCGGCGTCATGGACATGCTCCGCTTCCAGAAATTCACGGCGGGTCGTTTCTGGGTCGATGACTACGGATCATCCGACAATCCCGAGGAATTCAAGGCCCTGCTGGCCTACTCGCCGTATCACAACCTGAAGCCGGGCACGAAATATCCGGCGACGCTGGTGACCACGGCCGACACGGACGATCGCGTCGTGCCGGGCCATAGTTTCAAGTTCACGGCCCAGTTACAACACTGCCAGGCCGGCGACGCGCCAGTGCTGGCGCGGATTGAAACTCGAGCCGGCCACGGCGCCGGTAAGCCGACGTCGAAACTCATCGAGGAAGTCGCCGACCAGCTCGCATTCCTGGTCAAGGTTCTGAATTTTCAACCAAAACGCTACTGACGATCCACGGCGAGTCCGGCCCCGGAGCCGGGAGTTTTCGGGCATGGAATACGACCCACTCGCCGCGACCGATTATGTCTGTTTCCAAACCTGCGGCCGCCGAGCCGCTTGCCCAGGCCCAGGCTGCGTTGGCAGCCAGTGAAGCCCGGTATCGCGCGCTGGTCCAGGCGTTCAGCGAAGCTGTCTGGAGCTACGGCGCCATCACCGGCTTTGAGCCGGGCATCAAATGGTGGTGTGAACTGACAGGGCAAACGCCGGAAGAAGCCGCGAACGAAGGCTGGTTCCACGCCATCCATCCCGATGACCGCGAGCGAGCGATCGACGTCTGGCATCGCAGCCTGGCGACCGGCGAGTTATTCAGCATCGAATACCGAGTCCGCACGGCTGACGGCAGCTACCGGCACTTGCTGGTTCGCGGCGTCCCGGTCGGGGATCCGGCGGATCACGGCTGGGTCGGCACCTTCACGGACGTCACGGATCGTAAGCTGGCGGAGGAAGCGAATCGGGAATCGGGCCGGCGGCTTCTGGAATTGCAGGAGCAGGAACGACGGTTTCTGGCGGCGGAGCTGCACGATTCGATCGGCCAATGCCTGGCCGGACTGAATTATCAATTGGACTTGGCGGCGCGGGACGGGGCGTCGCGCGAGCCGCTCGAAAAGGCCCGGGCGCTGGTGGCTGAGATTACAAATCAGGTGCGCGAACTGTCGCATCGGCTGCGGCCGGCGGCTCTCGATCACCTGGGCCTCGAGGCCGCCCTGCGGTGGCTGGCCGAGCAACTCCACCATCAGACGGGCGTCTGGGTTGAGCTGAGCGCGGAGGGCCTCGCTAAGCCGCTGCCGCCGGTCGTGGAAGCGGCCGCGTTTCGCATCGTCCAAGAGTCGCTCACCAACGTGGCGCGGCATTCGGGATCGTGCTCGGCGGACGTGGCCATCAAACGCCAGTGCGCGGCTCTGGAAATCGGCATCCGCGATGTGGGCCGGGGCTTCGATCCGTCGCGGATTGATCCGCGAAAATCGTGTGGGATTACCGGCATGCGCGACCGCGTCCACTGGCTCAGCGGCACGCTGGACATCGACTCGGCGCCGGGCCGGGGTACATTCATCCGCGCTCGCATCCCCCTGGATCGGCGCGAGGATGCTGTGTCGGTTGGAGATGGCGATGACGATCCGCATCGTGCTGGCTGACGATCACCAGATTATCCGCGACGGCTTGCGGTCCGTGCTGCGCGACGCGGTCGATTTGGAGATCGTCGGCGAGGCCGCCGATGGGCGATCCGCTCTGGAACGGACGCTGGAACTCGCGCCGGACGTGCTGGTCGCGGACATCCTCATGCCGCAGATCAACGGGCTGGAATTGGCTCGCCAAGTGCGCCGCCAGTGCCCGAAAACGCGCGTGGTCATGTTGTCGATGCATGCGGACGCGCCGTATGTATTGGAAGCGCTGCGGGCTGGCGCGATCGGCTATGTGCTCAAGGATTCGGGCGCGGCCGAGCTGGCCGCGGCGGTACGGGCGGCGGCCGCCGGCGAGCGCTATCTCTCGCCGCCGCTCGATCAATCTCCGGCCGGCCAGGCCGCCCTCGCCGGCGATGCGCCTCCGGCCGACCCCTTCGACACCCTCACGCCGCGCGAGCGCGAGGTCCTGCGCCTGACCGCCGAGGGACTGAGCGGCACGGCCGCCGCCGAACGCCTGGCCATCAGCCCGCGGACCGTCGAGACTCATCGCGCCCACATCATGCGAAAGCTGGGCGTCCGGAATCAGAAGGAACTGATCCGCTATGCCATTCAGCGCGGGATGGTGCGCTGAGAGATGGACATCATGGCATCGCTGTCGCCCTTCTCCATCGCGATCGGGAGCGTGATGATGATGGCGACATCGCGATGGATCGGCCGCTATGACGCCGGGCGTGCTGGGGAATCGCATGCGACGGGCGGCCCATCACTGGCTCGCTGCGATGACAGGAGGCCGCCGCCCAACGCCTGATAGGCGTTGACGATGGCGGCGAGCTGCTGCTTTTTCGTTTCGACCAGCGCCGTCCGCGCTTCCAACAGGTCTCGCTGAGCGAGAAGCACTTCCACGTATTCAACGCGGGCATTCTGGAACAGTTTGCTGGCGACGTCCACGGAGGCTTCCAGCGCCTTCAGTTGTTCCTTCTTGATGGCAATGCTCTTTTCGTAGTTTTCCGCCTTCCTCATGCGGTTGACGACTTCGGTGAAGGCATTGAGCACGACGCGCTGGTAGTTGTACACGGCCTGCAACTGCTTGGCGTTTGCGGTCAGATAATCGGCTCGGATGGCCGACTTGTTGATGAGCGGCGCGACCAGGTCTCCGGCGGCGCTGTAGATCAGCGACTCCGGCGTATTGAAGAGATATCGCGGATTGAAAGCCTGATAACCCACGCCTGCCGTGATGTCGAGTCGCGGGAAGAACCGCGCCCGAGCGACCTGCACGTCGAGCCCGGCGGCGGCCAATTCGCGTTCGGCTTGTCGGATGTCCGGCCGATTCGCCAGCAGTTGGCAGGGCCATCCAGCGCTCAACGCGTGCAGGGTCACGTTGATGAAATCCCCCGATGCGCGGCTGACCGGCTGTGGAAACCGGCCGCTCAGGAAGTTGATTCGGTTTTCCGCCTCAACGATCTCCTGATTGACGATCAGTCGTTCGCTCTGATTCTTGAACACTTCCGCCCGAAAGCGCTGCACACCGAGCTCGGTGCCGCGGGCCGCGGCTTTGTTGGCCTCGGCGACTTGCAGACTGTGTTCCTGCAGGGCGATGGTTTCATTGAGGATTTCCAACCGGGTATCGAGCGCTCGAAGCTCGAAGTACTTCTCGGCGATTTCAGCAACAAGCTGGGTCAGGACGTAGTTGCGCCGTTCAGTGGCCGCGAGAAAGCGCTGGTTCGCGGCGTCGCGCGCATTGCGGAGTTCCCGCCAGATGTCGACCTGCCAGAGAAATCGCAGGCCGCCGATGAAGTCGGGAAGCGGATCGGGAAAGTGCTTTCCCGGCTGGAACTCGAGTTGATCCTCGACGGCTCCCTCGGGCGTGAACAGGCTGGGCTTCCGGACGCCGACGCCCGCCCCGGCGGTGATGAAAGGAAACACTGCTCCGCGCCGCGCCGTGACCTCATTTCGAGCGACTTCGATCTCTTGCTCAAGAATCTTGATTTCCTGATTGGACGCCAGCGACTCTTGAATCAAGTGCGTGAGCACGGGATCGCCAAAGAACTCGTCCAGCGTGAGCTGGGCGGCGGTCGGCGACGACGGCGTCTCGTTTGACATCATGCCGTCGAAACTTGCCGGCAGCGCCGGGCCAGGGTCCGGCGACCGCAGCGCCGGGATGGAGCACGATGGAAGGCTAACCAGGCAGCCGCCGATAATCAGGCCCCCGAGCACGCGTCGGCGGACGATGAATCTCCAGTCGCCCGGCACTTGGCTCATCGGCGCGGTCCAAGAAATGTGCGGCAATGTCCGCGCTTCCGTCAGTCGCCCTGTGCGGCGCCGAGCGCGCCGACATTGACGGCCGATGAAGCGTCGGCGTCAGCCGTTCACAGCCTGCGTAACTTGGTGCTTACTTCGACCACATCGGGTGGCAAACTTTACTGACAATGACAGCGCCAATGTGAGAATCAGCGCGAACTGTCCAGAATAACTCAAGGATCCAAGACTGTTCGCCGACAGCGCCGCTCAAGTTGCCCCTTGGGATGGATCGCGGTTCGATTCGCTGCTAGAGGGCCCGTCGGTGAGCCCAGCGCCGCCGCGCTCGCTTGCGGAAGCGGCGTCGGCAGCCGATGGCTTCGCCGAAGGAGGACCTTCTGCTTGCGTCGGCCCCTGCGAGACGCCCGGCGCAGTCCCCGGCGACGCGTGCCCAGAATTCGCGCCCCCCGCGGCGTCTCCGTTCTCTCGATCTGGTGGAATCGGTCCGTGCTCAAAAATCTCACTCAGCGGTTCATCGACCGCATCGCGAAGTAGACGGCGTCCATCCGACATTCGCGCGAACAGGTAGTACAGTCCTGGAATAATCAAAACCGCGACGACCGTGCCCATGAGCATTCCACCGACTCCCGTCGTGCCAATGGTTCGATTTCCGATTGCTCCGGCCCCCGTGGCGCCGACGAGGGGGATCAAACCGGCAATGAACGCGAACGACGTCATTTGAATCGGCCGGAACCGCAGCCGGCCGCCTTCCACGGCCGCCTCATGCAACGACAAGCCATCGCGCCGACGCTGGACAGCAAACTCGACGATCAGAATCGCGTTCTTTCCCAGCAACCCGACGAGCATGACGAGACCGATTTGAGCGTATACGTCGTTGGACAGGCCCATCATTTGCAGGAACAAGAATGAGCCGAACACGCCAATCGGCAGTGAGAGGATCACCGCCCACGGCAACAAGAAGCTTTCGTACTGTCCGACAAGCACCAAATAGACGAACGCGACGACGATCAGGAAAATGTAAACGGCTTCGTTTCCCTTTCGCGCCTCATCATACGAAAGCCCTTCCCAGCCGATTCCATAACCGTTTGGTAACACCTCAGCGGCGACGTCTTGAATCGCCTGAATCGCCTGGCCGCTGCTGAACCCGGCGGCCGGCGCTCCCTGAATTGAGGCCGATGGATACAGGTTGTACCGCGTGATTTCATTCAGACCCTGTTTCTTTTCGATCTTCATAAACGCGGAGTAGGGCACCATTTCTCCGTGATCATTCTTGATGAACAGGTTGTTAAGATCCTCCGGGTACCGCCGGAACTGCGGTGCGGATTGCACGTAGACTTTATAAAACTGACCGAACAGAATAAATCCTTGCTCATACGTGCTGCCGATGAGGATATTGAGATTGTCCAGCGCCCTGCCGATTGAGACGCCTTTTTGCATCGCGACGTCGTTGTTGATAATCAATTCGTATTGCGGATAGTCGCTGCTGTAGAACGTGAACAGACCGGTAAGTTCCTTCCGCTTGGACAGGGCCGCCAGGAACGCGTCCGTGACCGAGCCCAGCCGTTTGTAATCGGTTGAGTTCGTCTTGTCCAGCAATCGCATGGAGAACCCGCCGGCGGCGCCGAAGCCGGGAACGGCGGGCGGTTCGAAAAACTCCAGCTTCACATTCGTGATTCGGCGACAGGACTCCTCGAGTTCATCGATAATCTGCCGTGCGGTCCGCATGCGATCCGCCCAAGGTTTCAAGTTGATGATGCAGGTTCCGGCGTTGGATCCCCGGCCCTCGGTCAGAACTTCGTAGCCGGCCAGCGACGTGACCGACGTGACCTCATCCACCTCCCTGAGGATCGCTTCAAGCTCGTGGGCCTTGGCGTTGGTATACTCCAGCGTCGAGCCTGGCGGCGTCTGAATCACCGCATAGATGACGCCCTGGTCTTCACCGGGGATGAAGCCCGAAGGCAGTCGCCGGTACACCACGCCGATGCCGGCGACAAAGGCGCCGACAAGCAGGATGGTCAGCCAGCGGTGGGCCGCCGTTCGCCGGACAAACATGGCGTAGGCGTTGGTCGTCGCTTCGACCGCCCAGTTGAACGGGCGGCGCAGAAGCGGCGCCAGGACGAGCAGGAATCCGACGGGGCCCCACAGGTAGTAGGCCACATAGGTCACTGCCCCAAGCACCATCAGACCGCCGAGGCCGTATAGCGCCAGTTTCAGCCAGCCCAACCGGCGTTTGGGGCCGCGCTCCGCCGCCGCCGATCGGTGCGGCTTGAGAATCATGGCGCACAGCACCGGCGTCAGCGTCAGTGCCACGACGCCGGAGAGAACGATCGACGTTGCCATCGTGATGCCGAACTGCCGGTAGAACGTCCCCACGGGCCCCGGAATGAAGGTCACGGGCACAAAAACAGCCGTCATGACCAATGTGATGGCAATGATCGCGCCGCTGATCTCGTGCAGCGATTCCATGGTCGCTCGATACGGTGACAGGTGTTTCACCGCCATCTTGACGTGGACGGCCTCGACGACGACGATCGCGTTGTCCACGACGATGCCGATCGCCAGCACCAGCGCGAACAGCGTTATCAAATTGATGGACAGCCCGAACGCCTTCATGAAAATAAACGCGCCGACCAGCGATACCGGCACGGCGAGAATCGGGATCAGCGTCGAGCGCACGTCGCCGAGAAACATGTACACCACAAGCGACACCAGTATGAATGCTTCGAGCAAGGTGTGGAGCACCTTTTCGGTCGACGCTTCCAGGAACTTTGAGACGTCATAAGCGATCTCGTAGTCCATGCCCGGCGGAAACGTGTCTTTCTTGATTTGTTCGAGCGCCTTTTTGACTTCTTCAATAACAACCGAAGCGTTCGACCCCGGACTCTGCTTGAGAACGATCGAGGCGGCCGGGTGGCCATTGACGTCCGAGTAGATGTCGAAAAACTCCGAGCCGAGCTCGATTTCCGCCACGTCCCGCAGCCGCAGGATTTCGCCCTCCGGGTTGGCCTTCAGGATGATGTTTCCGTATTGTTCGGGCTTGTTGTAACGCCCGATATAGGTCAGCACATACTCGCGAGACTGCGACGTGCGGCCGGTCGCCTGCCCGAGCCGGCCGGGAGAGCCAATCACGCTCTGCTCCGCCAGAGCTTTCATCACGTCTTCGGTGGACAACTTATAGGCGCGCAGGCGATCCGGGTTCAGCCAGACGCGCATGGCGAACGCGCGGTTGCCGAGATTCCGCGGCAAGCCCATCCCCTGGATGCGCTTGATGACCGGCAGGATGTTCACGTTGACGAAGTTGTAAAGGAACGTCTGATTCGCGCTCGGGTCGGTGCTGTAGACGTTGACGTACATCAGCATGCTTGGCACGACCTGGCTGACCAGAATGCCTTCGCGCTGCACCAGCAGCGGCAAACGATTCATCACGATGTTCACGCGGTTCTGTACGTTGACGACGGCAATATCCGGGTCGGTGCCCGGCTCGAAGAAAATGCGAATCGTCGCTTCCCCGGCGCTGGTGGCGTCCGACGCGATGTAGCGCATGTTCTGTACGCCGTTGATCGACTGCTCCAGAGGAATGAGCACGGAATCGACCAAAACGTTTGCGCTCGCGCCGGGATAGGCGATGGCGACTTCCACCGTCGGCGGCGTGATGGACGGAAACTGCGCCATCGGCAACGTCACGATTCCCAGCGCGCCGAGGAACGTGACGATGATTGAGATGACAATGGCCAGTGCCGGCCGATGGAGGATCTTCGTGAACATGGGTCGCGTGCAGCTCGATTCGCGGTCCCAGCGCGGATTCCCGCGCCGTCACTCCGCGTGATGTTTCAGTTTCGACAGGGCGTCCTGCGCCGGTACGACGTCATATTCACAGCGCTCGCCGTCGCGGACCTGCCGGACGCCGTCCAGCACAATCTTGTCGGTCAGCTGGAGCCCGCTCTTGATGACGAAGATGTCGTCCAACTGATGCTCAATGACCACCTCGCGCTGATGCGCGACGCCGTCGTCGCCGACGACGAAAACGAAGTGCTTATTGAGGATCTCAAAGGTCGCCTGCTGAGGAATCACGATGGCGTCCTTCAGCGTGCGGTGAATTCGGATGGTGCCCGTCTGGCCGTGACGCAGCAGCCCATGGGGATTGGGAAAGTCGGCGCGAAAGGCGATATTGCCCGTCTCGTTGTTGAAGTTCGCCGCGACGGCGCCGATCTGGCCGGGCTCGGGAAACTGGCTGCCGTTCGCGAGGATCAGCTCGATCCGCTGATTCTCGGCCCCGTGTTGCCCATTGGCCATGTACTCGAGATAGCGCGCCTCGGGCACATTGAAGTAGACCCACATGACGCTGTTGTCGGACAGCGTCGTCAGGACCTCCCCTTCCTTGACGAGACTGCCGAGCTGTTCGTGCAGCCGATCCACAATGCCATCGAATGGCGCGACGACGTTCGTGAAGCTGAGTTCGGCGTCCGCCAGCTTGGCTTTCGCCCGGGCCTTGGCGAGCTTCGCTTGAAACAGCGCCACTTCGTTCGGCGAGACGACCTTGTCCTGCATCAGCCGCTCCGCGTTGTGGAGCTCGAGTTCGGCGAGTTTGGCCTCGGCCAATTCGACTTCGAGTTTCGCCTCATAGAGCACCGGCAGAATCCGGAACAGCACGTCGCCTTTCTTGACGGCTTGCCCTTCGTTGATGTGAATCTCCTTGATGTAGCCGCCGTCCATTGCGCACACCTTGATGTGCTGGCGCGAGTGAATCTGGCAAACATAGTCCGTGGTGATGTCCACGTCTCGGACGCTCGGATTGGTGACTGTGATTTTGTGCTGAGGCGCTTCAGCATGCTCCGCATGGGGCTGACACGCTGAAAATGCGCACGGGAACAGCGCCGCAATCACCATCGGGACGATTCGCTGACGGAGGATCTTCATTCCACGGACTCCTGAAGTTCATGAATGCACGGTGGCGCGCCTCAGTGGGCGACGAGGCATGGGCCAGCGCGGGCGCCGGTCATGATCGCGGACGATCGCAACTCCGTGATCGGAGCGCGTGCGGTGCTATCAGATCGAATGCGAACGACGGGCCGGTGAAAAGGCCCTGGAAATGACTGTCAACAGCGCAGCGGGCGAAACAGGCAGCGCGGTTGGCAGACGTTCAGACCGGTCGGACTGGCATCCGGCCAAGGCAGCCGGTCCCAATCCCCATTCGTGCTCGCAGCGGCAGCGACTCGCGTCGGCGACCACTCGGCGATCAGCGATCGCACGGACGTGGCCGACGGGCTCGGTCGAGCCTTGCTTCTCTGGTGGCGCTGCGAATTGAAAGTCGCATCGGTCGCGGTGTCAACCGCGGCGAGACCAGGGGCCGCGAAGGCTATCAGCACAATGCACGTCGTCAGAATCCTGGCAACTCTTCGCATGGCCTCGGCGGGACGATCCGATCGCCCGCTTCGGCATGCACTGTTCCCCAGCATTCCGGCTGATTCCAACTGACTCTGCACTGCGCTCATCCTCGCCAAACCATCAAATTCCGCATTATAGCAGCGAGTATCCATTCGATCGAGGCCGATTTCGGCCGAGGGATGCTCCCAGTGCCACCTCCGCGTTGCGGCGGTCATGATGCGAACCGATCGAATTGGCCCGGCGCCGCTCTGTGACTCATTACGTTCTCTACATTGACATTGGTCGCGCATTTTTTGCATCGGGCTCGGGCGACATCATGGACAAAGTCGGCCTGGTCGGGTTCTCGGGTTCTGGCAAGAGCACAGTGTTCCACTGGCTCACGGGCGTCGCGCCGGATACGGCGCGCGTGCAGCAGGGCCAGACCGGCATGGCCAAGCTGCCCGATCCGCGGCTCGATCGGCTCTCGGCCCTGTTCCATCCGAAGAAGACGACGCCGGCGGAGATCGCGTTTCTCGACACGCCCGGCCTCGACACGGCTGAGCGCCGCGACAATCCCCGGCGGCTCGGCATCTTGCGCGAAGCCAACGGCCTGGTCGTCGTGCTCAACGGGTATTCTGGCGGCGATCTGGCGGACGAACTTCGCCGCTTCCGCGCGGAGACCGCATTCGCCGATCTCGAAATCGTGACGAACCGGCTCAGCAAGGTCGAAGCAAACCTGAAGAAGCCGCGGCCGGCCAAGGAGCGCGAGGCGGACCTGAATGAGAAGGCAGTTCTGGAGCGGCTCGCTGCCGCCCTGGAAACCGAATCGACCACGGCCATGGAACTCAAACCGGAGGAAGAGAAAGCGGTTCGCTCATTTCAGCTCCTGACTCTCAAGCCGGAGATCGTGCTGGTGAACCAGGGCGACGCGTTGGTCGGCCAGCCGCTGCCGGCATCGCTGATGGCGCTGGCGCCAACGGCGCTGGCGGCGCCGGCCCGGCTCGAGCTGGAGTTGGCCGAGCTTCCGGAGGCCGATCGCGCCGCCTTCGCGGCCGATCTGGGACTGACCGGCTCGGCGCGGGATGCGACGCTGCGGGCGATCTTCGCGGCGATGGGCCGGATCGTCTTTTACACCGTCGGCGAGGACGAGTGCCGCGCCTGGCCGCTCCGGCGCGGAGCCGACGCCGTCGAAGGCGCCGGGTCGATTCACACCGATTTTGCCAAGCGATTCGTTCGAGCGGAAGTCGTCGGTTACGACGATTTTCTCCGGGCCGGCAGCATGAAAGAGGCCAAAGCTCTCGGCGTTTATCGCCTGGAAGGCAAAACCTATATCGTCCAGGACGGCGACATCATGCACATATTGGCGTCGAGCTGAGGCCGTGGCTCGAGCGCGGTTGCCGCCCCGGCGGCTATTCCAGTGAGCATTTGCAAGGTAGAATGAAAGTGGCTGACCGTGCGCGGTGGTCGGCCGCATCGGGCCCTGCGAACCGCATGGGAGTCCGCCTCGGTGCCGTTGACCAATGTGGATCGAACGCTGGTTCAGCGCTGCCTGCAACACCACCGCGGGGCGTGGAACGATTTCGTCGATCGGTTCCTCGGCCTGATCTATCACGTCATTCATTTCACCGCTCACCAGCGCAGCGTCCCACTCCAGCCGGAAGACGTCGAAGATCTCGCGGCCGAGGTGCTCCTGCAGATCGTGGCGAACAATTACCAGGTACTCAGCCAGTTCCGCGGTCAGAGCAGCCTGGCGACGTATTTGACCGTGATCGCGCGGCGGATCTGTGTGCAGGAGCTGGTGCGGCGGGCGCAACGGCTGGCCGCCGAGGCCCGGCAGCGCGAACTGGCCGAACGTCCGCCTCGGCCCGCAAGCAGCCTCGAGACTCTGGAGGAGGTCCAGCGGCTGCTGCGACGGCTGCCCGCGCGCGAACGCGAAGTCGTGCGGCTGTTTTACCTCGAAGGGCGCACGTACGAGGAAATCAGCACCGCGCTGCACATGCCGGTGAACACGATCGGGCCAGTGCTGTCGCGCGCGAAAAAGAAGCTGCACAACGGTCAGGCGCGAAGCGAAACCAAGCCGCCCCGGCGGAAGAATCAAGAACCGTCGAAGTGAAAATCGACACGACGGCGCTCGGACAGGATTGATTGGCGATTGCGCGCGCCGATCGGCGGCGTTTGCCGTCAGCGGCCGACGCCGCCCATGCGCTGCAAGGGCGCCGGCGGCGCGTCGTAAGTGCCCCGCGCCAGGTTGAACGAGCGAATATCCGTCAGCACGGGCCGCGCGTACAGCCGCGGATTCTGCACCGCGTCGCTCGACGGACTGTTGACGATCACGCCATCCAGCGTCATCCGCATCTTGAGTTTCTGTTCCGGCCACTCGAACAGCACCTTGTGCGGGATGACCGCACCCGACAGATCGCGGCGCACTTCGCTGATCGTCGCCTGGCAGATCAGCTTGCCGCCCGAATCGTACAACCGCAGCGCCGTGACCTGCGGCGTGGTCCCGCTGGCGTTGTAGTTGTTGAATACCGTCACTTTCTTGACCGGCTGGCCCTGCGGCGACGTCGTCTGCTCGATCAGTTCGAACGACTGTCCGCGCGATTCGACCGAGAAGTTCTCAGCCCGGAAGGTTGGGCGCGACGCGTCGTAGCGAGCCATGCCCAGTGCTTCCATGACCCATTCCGGCTGCACGGGGAACGGCAGGCGCACGCCCTGGGCCAGGTCGGCGTAGGAACAATGGTACAGGTCCGGCGGTTTGTTCTCGCTGATCCAGTACCAGAACTCGTGATCGTTGGAGCCGACGTCCGCCACTTCCTTGCCGACGACCTTGGCGCGGAGGCGGAAGTTGCGCGGCTGCTGGCAGTAGAGGCTGCCGCCGACGCCGATGGTCTCGCGGCCGGCAGTGATGTCCATGTCGAGGTCGCGGGTTTCCAGAGCCGTCAGCCGCTGCGCGTTGCGATTCAGATAAGCGAGCAGTTCATCGCGCGTGGGCGTCTGCGAAATGCGCGCGGCCGGCGGTGGCGCCGGAGCCTTCGAGCCGCTCGTCAGCCCCATGCACCCCGCAGTGGCGACGAGCGCGCAGGCGGCGGCCGTCATGGCCGAACGGCCGCGCCACGGCCGCCGATCCCGTTCCCGTCGCTCGGTCTGTTCCGTCGGCATCACGGTTCACTCTTCACTTACGCTTCGGTCCAGCCAAGCATCTGAAAGACGTCCCGTTCCAGTTGCGCCATCTGCTCGTCGGTCAGATTCGGATCGGGGAGCGTAAACTTCTGTCCGGAGCGCGCGTCGCGGAGGACAAGCGATTCGCCCTCGGCCGAACGAATCACGTCGTCGAGCCGAAAGCGCTTCCGGCGAACGAGCAACAACCCGATGACATAGCGGAATTGCCGGCGCGAGTCTTCGGTTTCACCGGCCAGGCGTTGGAAGCACTCCATGAGCATGTCGTCGTCGATGGGCGGCCGATAGGCGGCGTCGCCGGGCGGGACGCGGCCGGTCCAGTAGCCGATCGCCTCGGGCGGCGGCCCGGTCCACGCCTCGGGGCTGAACTCGCGCCGCACCAACCGGGGACCCTCGAGCGCGACGACGCCGATATAGCGTTCGCCGGGCTGCAGCGGTCGGCCGGTCGCGGCACAAATTCGCGTCGGGGCGGGAATTGTGTATTCGGTCATGCGCGGTCTCGTCAGCCGAACTCAGCCGCCTGTGTATCGTATCGGCGTGGAACGGGCAACAGCAAGCACGGCGGAAATCCGCGGCGGAATGCGCGGCGCGGCCGGGGCAAGCTGTAGCGGTTGGGACGGTCACGGCGGCGTCTCGCCGCGACGGGCGGCATCCGCCGCATGCCGCGTCGCCATGATGGCGGGGCGGAACGGCGTCGCCGGCGTTTCGATCAAGGCGGCGTCGATACGGCCAATCAGCGCGGCGTAAGCGGCTGGCCCGGCCCGGCCGGCTGCCAGTCGCCGGTATTCGTTCTGAAACCGCGCCGCATGGCGAATCTCGCTCCGGCGATCCTGGCCCAGCGCGTCCGGATACGACGACACGCCGCCATGCAACTCATAGATGGTTTTTGAGCGGATGATCGAATCGCGCTCGCCAAGCTTGCGCCACTCGATGGCGCGTTCGAGCCGCTCGACGATGCCGGAGTCGGCGCCGAGCCAGGCGATTTCCGTGCGCCGCCAGGCCGGCTGATCCGCGGACAGCCGATCCCAATCCGCCGATTGCTGCTCGCCGGCGAGCTTGACGCAGCGGACGCCGTGGACGATCTCCGTGCCGTCAGCGCGCCAGCGAAACGGCGGGCTGACGCCGGCCGCCGACCACTCCACGGCGTCGCCCGGCGGGCGTTCGATGAATCCGGCGCACTCCAGCGCGGGCGGACCGTCGGGCGTCAACGGCGGCGGTTCGCCGGACGCCAGGCACACCCGACCGCGGGAATCCACTCGCGCCAATTCGAACCGAACCGCTGGCGGCCCGGCCGCGTTCGGCGAACGGAGCGCCGTGCACACGGCGAGGCTTCCGCCCGTGGGGCCGACGTCGAGCACGAACACGCGAATTTCCAGTTCGAACGTTCGGCGATATTCCGTCCCGCCATGCGTGGCCGTCTCGGAGTAGCTGCCGCGATACGTCATCTCCTGACCGCGCACCAGTCGCGGTTCGCCCGGCTGGGCGGTGGCGAGTGTTGCCAAGAGCATCGCTGTGGCAGGGATCATGCGCAATGGCCGCGCTCGAAGGGCGGGATTCCAACCAGCGGGTGGACGATAGCGTTCGATGCGAATGCGTCAAGCCGGATGTGCGGCGCAAGATGGGCTATCTGAGCGGTTTCTCGAACACGATCACGTGCTGCCACGGCAGGCTGTCAAATGTCTTGACGTGTTTGAGCGGAAACGGCTCCATCTCGCGCCGAACCTGCTTCTCGCTCATCTTGTGCACCCGCTTGATCGGGACGGATTCATCTTCGAGACGGAACTCGACGAAGACGATCCGACCGCCGGGTTTCAGGGCTTTGACCATCGCCTCGGTCATTTCGTAGGGATGCGAAAACTCGTGATAGACGTCGACGAGCAGGATCGTATCGACCGCCGCGGCCGGGAGTTTCGGATCCGTGACCGTGCCAGCGATCGTCTCGATATTGGCGAGCCGCCGCTGCTGCGCCCGCTGGCGGATCAGCGCCAGCATCTCGGGTTGGATGTCCACGGCGAAGACCTTGCCTTTCGGTCCGACGCGCTCGGCGAAACGAAAGGTGTAGTAGCCGCTGCCCGCGCCGACGTCGGCGACGATCTCGCCGGGCTTCGGTTGCAAGATCTCCAGCAACTTGCTCGGCTGCTCTTCCTGCTCGCGCTCCGGGCGGTCGAGCCAGCCGGCCGCCTCGTGCCCCATGACCAGGGCGATTTCGCGGCCCATGTAGAACTTGCCGCTGCCGTCGGGATCGTGATCGCGGCGAAACTCGTAGCGCGGCGGATCGGCCAGCGCCGTTCCGGCGAAAACGACGAACAGCACGGCGAGCCAGCGCGGCATGGTGACGCTCCGGGGCCGGGTCAGTATATCATCGGCGGACCGACGCAGGAGCCGATCATGGACTATCCCCACGGGCACGACGATTCCGCGAAGCACGGGCACGGCGAGCCGTTCACGGCCGAGGAATTGACCCACTTTCAGGCCGAGGATCGGCATGCGGCGGCCGCCATCGTGACGCTGATGACCGGCGTATTCACGCTCGGGTGTCTCGGCGCGTTGACGATCGCAATCATCGCGGCCGGTTGAGAGTCGCCAAAGCGCGCTCGCGGCCCGCGCCCGTGAGCACCAACTGTTCGCCACGTCGCTGAATCAGATTGCTCCGTTCCGCTCGCAGCGCCACATCGCTGACGTGCCGCGGCGGCCAGCGCAGGTGCCGCGGCAGTTCGTCGATCCGGCATTCGATCTCGGCCGAAGGCGTGTCCTCGTGGTGTGCCAGGTGCACCAGCAGCATGGTGACGGCGAACTCGCGCTTCTGGCGCCGGCGGCGAGCGGCTTGCGCCCACAGCCCGCGTTCCGGCGCCGCAAGGAACGCCGCGGCGAAGAGTCCGCCCAGGGCCACGGCAATCGCGCCGGCATAGGTGGCGTCGAGCGCTTCCGCCAGCCGGCAGCCGAGCCACGAACCCGACACGGCCACGGCGACCGCGATCGCCAGCATCCATTTCAGACTGTCGGTGAGCAGATAGGCCGTCGCGGCCGGCGCGATCATCAGTGCGACGACGAGGATCGAGCCGACGGCGTCGAACGCCGCGACCGCCGTGAATGACACCAGGGTCATCAGAGCGTAGTGCAACGCGGTCGGAGCGAATCCGAGTGCGCTGGCCAGGGCCGCGTCAAACGTCGCCAGTTTCAGTTCCTTGAAAAACACGCCGACGAAGGCCAGGTTCAGCGCCAGGGCCGCGCCCACGAACCAGAGGGGTTTCGGCCCGAGATCGTGACCGCGAAACTCCCAATGCTCGAGTGCCGCGATCTCCAGCGAGCCGTTCAGCACCGCATCGGTGTCGAGATGAATGTTGGCGGTTCGCTGCGACACGAGAATGACGCCGATGCTGAACAGGGCTGGGAACACCAGCCCGATCGCGGCGTCTTCCTTGACCCGCTGGGTGCGTTGCAAGGCTTCGACGAGCACGACGGTGACGACGCCGATGGCCGCGGCTCCGACGAGCAACAGCGGCGAGCGCAGGTCGTGCGTCGCCAAAAAGGCCAGCACGATGCCGAGCAGGAGCACGTGGCCGATGGCGTCGCTCATCAGGGCCATGCGGCGCAGCACGAGAAAGACGCCAGGCACGGCACAGGCCGCGGCGGCCACGGCGGCGATGGCGTCGACGTCAGACATCAGCGCCTCGATTCCTGAAGCCGCGCCGGCGCATCAGCGGATGCAGCACAATTGACGCCAGAACCAGCGCGGTCACGACGAGCACGATCGCCGGACCCGCCGGGACGTTCCAGGCGTCGCTCAAGAGTGTGCCGACGAGTCCGCTGGCGCTGCCGAACGCCGCCGCCAGCAGCACCATGACGCCGAGGCGGTCGGTCCATTGGCGGGCGGCCGCGGCCGGAGCGATCAGGAGCGCGCTCATCAGCACCACGCCGACGCACTGCAGGCCGAGCACGATGGCGACAACGAGCAGCCCCGTGAGCCCGGCGTCGAGCCAGCGATTGGGCCAACCCAGGCTCGCCGCGAAATCAGGATCGAAGCTGAGCAGCTTGATCTCTTTCCAGAACAGCAGCAGCAGGCCGACGGCGGCGGCGCCGAGGATCGCCATCGTGAACACGTCTTCGGCGAGAATCGTGGCCGCCTGACCGAAGAGGTATTTGTCGAGCCCCGCCTGCCGCGCGTCCGGCCGCTGCCGCAGCCAGGTCCACAGCACCAGCCCGCACCCGAAGAAGACCGAGAGCACCAAACCGAGGGCGCTGTCGAACGGCACCCGACTGGAGCGCACAATCGCCTGCACGACCAGCGTGGCGAGCCAGCCCGCCAGCCCGGCGCCGACGACCAGGACCAGCGGCGACTTGCTCTGCATGACGATGAACGCCAGCATGATGCCGGGCAGGGCGGCGTGCGACACGGCGTCGCCGACGAGGCTCTGCCGGCGCAGGACCGCGAACGTGCCCAGGGCGCCGCTGATCGCGCCGAGCGCAGCCGCGCCCAGCGCCACCGTGCGGAGCGTGTAGTGAATCTCGAAAGGCCACGAAGCGATCATCCGCGCTTCACGTCGCAACGGGTTGCAGAAAGAAGCGCCACGTCATTGCCAGCGCAACGACGACCATCACCGAACCGACGCGGACCAATTTCCGTTCGCCACGCGGGCCGGTGCACTGGTCCCGCCAGCGGTTCAGCGCGCTCGGGGCGACGAGGTACAGGCAGCTCTTGATCGTCCAGCCCCAGCCCATGATCGTGACGATCACGGCCCAATCGAGGAGCCAGACGTTGTGCGTGAGCACGATCGCCAATCCGAGCGGCAGCGTGAGCGTGCCGATGACGAGGGCCGCGTACGGCCGGGCCAGCAAGTCGGCGAACAGGGCGCACCAGCGCGCCGGCTGCAGGACATGCGAGAGCCCCGCCGCCAGGATCAGAATCGTCACGAAGCGCTCGATCACCAAATGGTTGGAGGTCATGTTCGTTCTCGCAATCCGCTACAGCAGCCCGACGACTCGCCCTCCGTACGCCGCGCGGAGATTTGTTTCGTGAAACGTCTCGGCGACCGGTCCGGCAGCGATCAGTCGCACATTCAGAAGCGCGACCCAGTCGAAATACTCGCGCACCGTCGAAAGATCGTGATGGACGGCGATGACCGTTTTGCCGGCGGCGCGCAGGTCGTGCAAGAGCGCCACGATGGCGCGTTCGGTCGTCGCGTCCACGCCCTGAAACGGCTCGTCCATGATGTACAGGTCGGCATCCTGGACGAGCGCGCGGGCCAGAAACACGCGCTGCTGTTGTCCGCCGGAGAGTTGGCTGATCTGCCGCCGGGCCAGATCCGACATGCCGACTTTGTCGATGGCGGCGAGGGCCGCGGCGCGTTCGGCAGCGCCGGGCCGGCGAATCCACCCGAGCCGGCCATAGGTCCCCATCTGCACCACGTCGAGCACATTGGTCGGGAAGTCCCAATCGACGCTGCCGCGTTGCGGCACGTAGCCGATCCGCAGCCGCTGGCTCTCCACCGGGCCGCCGAAGATGCGGACGCTGCCGGCCACCGGCCTAACCAGGCCAAGCACCGTCCGGAGCAACGTGGTCTTGCCGGCGCCATTCGGCCCGACGACGGCCATCAAAACGCCCTGCGGCACTGACAGATCCACGTCCCAGAGAACCGGCTGCTCACGGTAGGCGACCGTGAGATCTTCGACTTCCACGGCCGGGACCGTTCTGAGCGTCCCGCGCGGTTGTTCGGCTGCGGTCATTCACTGCCTCAAGAAGAAGGCATCATCCACTGATTCGCACGGATGAACACAGATGAATCGGTGCATCTGAAATTTGTGTTCATCTGTGTGAATGTGTGGATAACTCTTCACTTCAGCGCGCCGACGATTGTATCGACGTTGTGGCGCACCATGCCGATGTAGCTGCCCTCCGGCGTTCCAGCGTCGCCGAGCGCGTCGGAGAACAGTTGGCCGCCGAGAAAGCGCACAGTGAACCCGTAATCCTGAGCGACGGCGTCGCGGACCGCTTGCAAGTTGCGGTCGGGGACCGACGATTCGCCGAAGATGGCCGGCACTCGCCGTGTGCCGATCAGCCGGGCGAGCTGCTGCACGTCGCGGGTGCTCGGCTCGGCCGCGGTGCTGATGCCCTGCAAGCCGTGGACTTCGAAGCCGTAGGCCCGGCCAAAGTAGTGAAACGCGTCGTGCGCCGTGATGAGGACGCGGCGATCGGACGGCACCGACGCGGCCTTGGCTTTCACCTCGTCGTGCAGTTCGGCGAGCTGCTTCAGGTAGGCGGCGGCGTTGGCGCGGAACTCGTCGGCGTGCGCCGGGTCGATTTCACACAGGGCGTCGCGGATGGTTTCGACGGCGATCATCCACAAGCGCACGTCGAACCAGACGTGCGGATCATGCGTGCCCTCGAAGCCCTCCGGCGCGGCGCGAAGATCGCGCACCGGGTCCATGCGCTCGGTGACGGCGACGGTGCGCGTGCGCCGGCCCATCTGTTCGAAGACTTCGCCCATTTTGCCTTCGAGGTGCAGCCCGTTGTAGAGAATCAGCCGGGCGGATCGCATTCGCTGCAAGTCTCCGGCCGTGGCTTTGTACTGATGCGGGTCGATGCCGGGACCCATCAAGGTGTGCACGGTCAGCCGCCGGCCGGCGATGATCGACGCCGCGTCGCCGATCATCCCCGTCGTGGCGACGACCGCCGAGTCCGATCCGTGGTTCAGATCCCCCTTGCAGCCGGCGACGCCGAGCAACACCGCCAGCGCTCCAGCCGTGACGCAGCGAGGCATATTGATAGTCTAGACTAACTACTTGATTTAGTCCATCCGAATGCGATCATCCGTCCGCGATCTGGAGCACGACCTTGCCGAACTGATTGGCCTCTTCCATGCGGCGATGGGCGTCGGCGGCCTGCGCGAGCGGGAACACCTGATCGACGATCGGGCGCAGGCCGTGCCTCGCATACAGGTCCAGCAGACCGGCGAACTCTTGCGGCGTGCCCATCGTCGAGCCGAGAATCGAAAGCTGCTTCCAGAAGATGCGGCGGATTTCGAGCTGCGGCGCGGGGCCGGTGGTCGCGCCGTAGGTGACGATGCGTCCGCCGGGCTTGATAAACTCGATGATCTTCCCGAAGGTCTCGCCGCCGACCGAATCGATGACGACGTCCGGGCCGCCGTCGGTGAGCGCGGCGACGGCGCGATGCCAGTCAGACGATTTGTAGTTGACGCCGCCGGCGGCGCCGAGATGTCGGGCGCGTTCGAGCTTGGCGTCGCTGCCGGACGTGACGACGACGCGCGCGCCGCGGGCCAGAGCGATCTGCATGGCGGCGAGCGACACGCCGCCGCCGATGCCCGTGATCAGAACCTGCTCGCCGGGTTGCACGGCCGCGCGCGTCACCACCGCTCGAAAGGCGGTCAAGCCGGCCAATGGCAGGGCGGCCGCCTCCTCCCAGGTCCAGGGCGCGGGCTTCGGCCGAACGTGCGTCGCCGGGACGCGGACGAACTCCGCGTAGGTGCCGTCGTCCGGCAAGCCGAGGATCCGGAACTGGGCGCTCTGCACGCGCGGATCGCCGCCCCAATCCAGACCGGGATTGATGATGACCGCCTGGCTCGAGAGCGACGGGTCCGCGCCGACGCCCACGGCGGACACCGTGCCGGCGCCGTCGGAGCCGAGGATGATCGGCAATTGGATGCCGGCGTACAGCCCCTTGCGGATCCAGACGTCGCGATGGTTGAGGGCGGCAGCGCGCAGCCGCACCACCACTTCGCCAGGACCCGGTTTCGGATCCGGCACGGTTTCGAGGCGCAGATTCTCCGGCGGCCCCAATTCGCGGAGGACGATCGCGTGCATGGCTGCTGATTCCCGCCGTCAGGGCCCGCCGTCGCGCCGTGGCGACTGGCTCTCTGAAGTGCCCCGGTCGCGCGGCAACAGGGAGTCGAGGTTCGCGACGCGCATGGCCACGATCGCCATGACCTGCGCACCCTGAATCAGGTCCGGCTCCCGCGCCTTGTCCAGCGTGTCGGACTGCGAGTGGTGCGTGAAGCGATACTCGGCCGGGTCCTGCTGGAACATGATCCCGGGCACGCCGGCGCCGTCGAACGACTGGTGATCGGAGCCGCCCATGCCGCGCGTGTTGATCTCCTTGACGCCGAGCGGCTTCACCGAGACGAACTCGCGCTCGAAGATCGCCTTGAGCGGTTCGCGGCGCTGCGTGCCGATGGCGACCACCTTGCCCGTGCCGGTGTCGTGCACGACGGCCAGGGACGTCTTCGGCATCTCGTCCTTGTGCGCGTTGACGTAGGCGCGCGAGCCGTGCAACCCTTCCTCTTCCCCGGAGAAAAGGACGAAGCGAATCGTGCGCTTGGGCCGAACGCCGCTGGCCGCGATGATCCGCGCCGCCTCCAACACGACGCAGGTGCCGGTACCGTTGTCGGTCGTGCCCTGGCCCAGATCCCACGAGTCGATGTGAGCGCCGATGACGACGAACTCATCCGGTTTTTCTGAGCCGACGATCTCGCCCACGGTGTTGTAGACCTCGACCGGTCCGGGAATGAACTTGTTGGTGACCTCGAGTTCCATGCGGGTCTTGGCGGGTTCCGGGCGGCTCGCCAGGCGCCAGAGCATCGCATAGTGGTCGTGGGTGACAAAGAGCGTGGGCAGCGGTTCAGCGGCGTTGGCCCGTTCGAAGTTCCGCCAACTGCCGGTCATGTTGAGCAATCCGTGAGGCTTGCCGGAGTCGGTGAGAACAGCGGCGGCGCCTTCGGCGCGGAGGAACTCGTTGAGTTCGTTCATGAACGCCATGTTGCCGCGGCGGAAGAACTGATCGCCGGCCGGGGGCTGACCGCCCGGCGCGGGCGGTGGGCCGCCTGGCGCGGGCGGCGGCGGGTTCGGATTGTCGGCTGGCGCCGGCGGCGCCGGCGGGCCTTCGGGCCGAGCTGGTGCGCCGGCCGGCGGTGCGCCACCGCGATTCCCACCTCCCGCCGCGCCCTCGCGCCGTCCGCCCGGAGGACCTGCCGCCGGCGGCGTGAACGACAAATCGCTGATCGGTCGGACGTTCGCCGGCGGCGAGCGCAGCACGATCGCATTCTTCAGCTTGCCCTTGTACTTCGCCAGGTCGTCCTTGTTCTGAGCGCGGACGATGACGACGTCGCCTTCGATTTTGCCTTTGGTACCCGGAGACCAGCCGGCCGCGGCCAGCGTGATGGTCCGGCCGTTGTTCGGCTCGATCAACCGGGCCGTCGCCGTGCCGCGCTCCCAAGCCACCGGAATGGTCCAGGGCTCGAGCCGGACGTTGGAAAGCCCGTATTGCCTCATCTTCTCCGCCGCCCACTCGTTAGCGCGCTTGAGGTTCTCCGATCCCGTGAGCCGGGCGCCGATCACGTCGCTGAGATACGTCAGGTTGGTCATGACCTGCGATTCGGTCTTTCCGAGCTCGATGAGCTTTTGATCGAGCGCGCGAGCCGCGGCTTCCTCAGGCGTCGCCGGCGGCGGCAGATCCACTTTCACGTCCGGCACGGCCGGAGCCGGCGGAGCGGCCGGCGGCGCTGGCGGCTGCGACCAGACAACCGGAACAGCCAGGGCCAGAGTGACGCACAATCCCGGGAGAATCAGCGCGAGTCGTCGGCGGTGCATAGAGAGAACCTCTCACGGATGATGGCGACGGAGGCAGCGTGTCTTTCGGGCAATTGCATAGGCGATTATCGCAACCGATCGCGGCGGATACAAGTTTCTCCCGCGTTCTCATGGCGTTTTCATAGTTGCCAGCCGCAGAGTGCGCGGCGCAGTGAGACTTTGACGTCGGCCGGTGATCGTCTCGAGCGGCCCTGCGCCTGTTCCCGTTCTGAGCTTGCAGGTTACGGCATTGATGGATACTCTGTCTGAGCTGAATTTCGTTGCTTCTCGCAGCGCATCTCGGGCTCCGGAGTTTCCAATCATGCGAATCACCATTGGTGTCGCCGTCGTGTTGATGAGTCTGGCGTCGTGGGCCTGGGCTGACGACGAAAAGAAAGACGAAAAGAAAACCCCCGAGGAGCAGTTCCGGCAGTTGCGTCAGGATTTTGTCAAGGAACGGACGGCCCTGTTGCAATCGCTCCGCTCCGGCAACGCGGAGCAGGGCGAGGCCTCGCTGTTCAAGAAAATGGGCGAGCTGATGGCCGCCCAGATGCCGAAGTTCCTGGATTTCGCTCGGGCGAATCCGGGCGATCCCGCGGCGTTCAATGCGCTGATCTTCGTCGCGCAGAACGCCGGCGGGGCGTCGCCGAACGACGAGTACAACCGCGTCATCGCGCCGTTCGCCGATCAGTCCGTGGCTATGCTGCTGGACAAGTATGACGAGAAGCTGGCGTCCCGGCCGATGGTGCTCGAGCCGCTCGGCCCGCGCGGCGAGTCAGCGCTCCGCGCGCTGCGCGCGAAGCTGAAGCCGGGCGACGGCTATTGGAAAGTCACCGCCAGCCTGGCGAATCTCCTCAAATCGCCCAGTGAGCGCGCCGACTCCGACGAGGCCGTCGCCAAGGCCCAACCCCAAGCCAAGGAAGCTGAAACGCTGTACGCCGAGATCGTCGAGAAAGCCGGCGATCAGGCGGGAATGCGGCGGCTCGTCGCCGAAGCCAAGGAGAATCTCGACGAGCTTCGCACCCTGGGCATCGGCAAGACCATGCCCGAGCTCGAAGGCAAGGACCTCGACGACCAGCCGGTCAAGCTCAGCGACTACCGCGGCAAGGTCGTCGTGCTGGACGTCTGGGCGACCTGGTGCGGTCCGTGCCGAGCGATGATTCCGCACGAGCGCGAACTCGTCGCGCGATTGGCTGGTAAACCGTTCGCGCTCATCAGTGTCAGCTGCGATGAAAAGAAAGAGACCCTGACTGAGTTTCTCGAGAAAGAAAAGATGCCCTGGGTCCACTGGTGGGACGGCAAGAATGGCCCCATCGCCAAGACGCTCAATCTGCGTTATTACCCGACGATCTATGTGCTCGACGGCAACGGCGTGATCCGATACCGGGGCCCGCGCGGGGCGAAGATGGACGCCGCGGTGGACAAGCTGCTCAAGGAACGGGCCGCTTCTGAATGAGGAGCGGAAGGGAACTGTTGCGGATCGTCGAGAAAACAAGACTGGTCCACAGATGAACACAGATTGACACGGATTTTTCTGGCCCATCCTCCGCGGTCGTTTCAGGGAGTGAGGCTCGATGCAACGAATCGGACTCGTGACGTGCGCCATGATGGTGCTGGCATCGGCAGGCTGGACCGACGACAAGAGCCGCCCGCCGTCCGAACTCGGCCGGCAAATCGCGGAGCTGGAAGCGGCGTTCGATCGGGACCTGCAACGCGCGCTGGCGGACTACCGGTCAGCCGACGACGAAGGCCGGGCCGCCATTCGCGATCGCGCGTTCCGCCTGGCGCCCGATTACGCGGATCGCATTCTCAAGGCCATGTCGGCCCATCCGGGCGATCCAGCCACGGCCGCGGGTCTGGTCTGGATCGCGACGGTATCGCAGCGGCGGAACCTGCCGCCGCCGCCTCAGGCGGAGCCGGCCTTCGATCGGTTGGTTCGCGATTTCCTGGCCAGTCCGGACATTGTCGGCCTGCTGCCGCTTTTGGAGACGCGGCCCGACGGCGAGGCCGTCCTCCGCCGGGTACTCGACAAGAACACGAACCCGCCGGTCCGCGCCCACGCGGCGTTCAGCCTCGGCGCGGTATTGGCTGATGACGAACGGGGAGCGACTCCGGAGCGCCTTGCCGAAGCCGAGCGCGTCCTCGACTCCGCGCTCGCCGCGGCTCGGGCGATCCCGAACTTCGCGACGGATCGAATCAAATCGGCCGAGGGATTGCTGTTCGAAGTCCGCCATCTGTCCGTCGGCAAAACGGCGCCGGAGCTGGAGTGCTCCGACCTGGCCGGAAAGCCGGCCCGGCTCAGCGATCTCAAAGGCAAAGTCGTCGTCCTCGATTTCTGGACGACGGACTGCATCCCGTGCCGGGCGATGATCCCGCACGAACGGCAACTCGTGCAGCGGCACGCCGGCAAACCGTTCGCACTCGTGAGTATCTGCGCGGATCCGGAAAAGGAGTCGCTGAACCGTTTTCTCAAGAATGAACCGATGCCGTGGACGCATTGGTGGGCGGGCGAAAACTCCGGCGTGCTCGACAAGTGGAACGTGCGGCTGTTCCCGACGATCTACGTGATCGATACGAAGGGCACGATTCGCTTCAAGAATGTGCGCGACAAGAAGCTCGACGAGTCGGTGGAGACCCTGCTCAAGGAAGTGGAAGCAAAGAAGAATTGACGGCGGCGCCGGCGCGAATCCCGCTGGCGGAGATCTACCGCGGCGTCGAGTTTCCGGAACCAAAACTGCGATTGCCTGCCGATCGATCCGCAGGCTTTGGGCGAGCGCCGATCGCTCGTCGAGCATCGCTACGTTGTGGCGAGACACTCGACGGCGTTGCGAAACAGGCGCATGCCGTCGCCCTCGTCGCGCAAACCCGTCCGGGTCCAGCGCGGATGCTGCGTCGGCAACACGTGCCGCTCGGGGTGCGGCATCAGGCCGAGCACGCGGCCGGTCGCATCGCAGACTCCGGCCACGTCGCCCTGCGAACCGTTTGGATTGCTCGGAAACGATCCTTCGGCGAGCCGGCCGTCCGCCGTCGCGTAGCGCAGCACGATCTGGCCGGACTCCGCCAGGCCGCGCAGAATCCACTCCTTGCGGCAGACGAATGCGCCCTCGCCGTGGGCCACTGGCAATTCCATCCGCTCGACGTCTTTCAACCAGACGCACTGGCCCGGAGTCGCGGCGAGGTGCACCCAGCGATCCTCGAAGCGACCATGACGGTTGTGTGCCAAGGTCGCCAGCGGACCGTCTTCGTCCGGCGGGATGAGCAGCCCGGCCTTGAGCAGCACCTGAAAACCGTTGCACACGCCGAGGATCAACTTCTCGTGATCGCGGAAGCGGCGGATTTCGTCGGCCAGGAACGTGGAAAGTTCCTGCGCGAGGATCTTGCCCGCCGCAATGTCGTCGCCGTAGCTGAATCCGCCGGGCACGCACAGAATCTGGTAATCGTGCAGCAGTCGCGGATTCTCGCGCAGCCGATTGACGTGGATTCGTTCCGCGGCCGCGCCGGCGCGCTCGAAGGCAAACGCCGTCTCGGCGTCGCAGTTGGCGCCGGGCGAGCGAAGAACCAGAACGCGCGGTGTCGCCATGCCACTCCTCGGAATCGGCAGCGCCGACGGCGCGATGGGCGGATCGCCCGCCGGCGCTTCCGGCCGGGCCACCCGCTATTTCTTGCGCGTGAACTTGATCGTCCCCGACTTGAATTCCTTGCCACCCGGCGGGGTGGTATAGAACTCCATCTCGTGATGGTCGTTGTCGATGATCCGGATCACGTCCCGCGCTTTGACCTTCTGGCCATACATCGGGTTGTACTCCTCGCGGTGGTAGGTGAACACCTTGCCGCTGGAATCGACTTCGCCGGTGGAGAAGCCGATACTCGTCGTCATCGAATCCACCCAGACGCTGACGTACTTCTTCAGAGCATTGTCGTAGCCGGTGACGCCCAAGCCGTGGAACGGCTCGCCGCCTTCGCTTTTCGCGTCATCCATCATGAATCGGCCATCGAGAATCCACTTCCGCGTGCCGACGCCGGCCATGTCGAACGCGGGACCGTTCGGCTCGATCATGAACGAGGCCTTGTAAGTCCAGTCGCCGATCAGCGGTTCGAGCTTCTTGTGGAACGGACCGATCTCGGCGTGTTTCTGCATGGCGGCCATCGCGGCCGCCATGTCGAGCGCCGGCTTTTTGTCGTCGGCCAACGCCGGATAGGCGCAGAGGACCGCCAGCAGGGTTCCGATCAGTCGTCGAGACATGCCAACCTCCACGGTGCAGCAGGAAATGGGTATTGGACCGCGAGGTGATTAGAGCAGATCGTCCTGTGCGAGGGAAGAGCAAATAGCTAACATTTGTCCACTATTTTTTCGTTCAGCTGGCGCGAGAGTCTTCCACATTACTCCGGCAGCTCAATTCCGCCGGACATCATGTCCGCAAATGGTTTGGTGGATGCGTTTTGCGCGAGGATGATCCGGACGACCCCGGCGATCGGCGCCGCCAGGATCGCCCCCACGACGCCCCAGATCGTCCCGAAAAACAGCATCGCCAGCAGGACCGCGACCGGGTGCAGGTCCTGGCTTCTGCCGACCAATCGCGGCGTCAGCAGATTGCCGATCACCAGTTGAATGGCCGTGGGCAGCGCCACCGCCAGGATCCGCTCCGTCATCCCCAATTGCGGGCTGAGCAGCACGACAGGCAGCGGCAGAACCGTCGCAATGATCGACCCGATCGTCGGAATGAAGTTGAGCAGGAACGCGAGGAAACCGAACTCGAGCGCGAAATCGACTCCAAGCCACATCAACGTCACGCCGATGAGAATGCCCGTCAACGCCGACAGGCCGATCATGTTCAGGATGTAGCCGCGAATGGCGTGATCGACCCGTTCGCGGAGCGGGCTGAGAGGGCGGTGCCTGGCGCTGCCGGTCACCATGAAGAGCACGAACAGCAGCACCAGCGTGCCGCTGGAGATCAACTCCATGCCGCTGGCCAATACGGCGCCGAGCAATTGCCGCGTGCCCAGTTCCGGAATGTCCTTCCAGCTTTCGACGTCGATTCCCCAGTGCCGGAGGTCGGCGCGTTCCGCAAGCCGATCGGTGAGCTGCCGAAGCTGGGCTTGATAATCCGGCAGGTGCTCCTTGAGCTTGACGATGAAAGCGGTGACGAGCAGGCCGATGGCCGCCAAAACCAGCAGCCCCGCCAGGCCCGCGCCGGTGACCGCTAGCCAGCGCGGCAATCGCAGGCGCTGTTCCTGCCAGTCGATCATCGGCTGCAGCGCGTAGACCAGGACGATCGCAAGCAGAAACGGCACGACCACGGGACGGAGGAAGTACAACGCCGCCCCCGTCGCAATCATTGTCAAAATGACGAGACACGTGGTCCACAACTGCCGATCGGTGACGGAGCGTTCGCTCATGGCATTTGCGTCGCGGGCGCCATTCGCCGGGGACGGTAGTTCGACAGGTAACCCAGCACGTCGGGTTCGACGTCGAGATTGCGGTAGCCCCCGGCCCGCAATTCGTCCAGAGCGTCGGCGTTCGACCAGCCGGCGTATTCCATGCGGTACACCGCGACGTACGCACCCGTGCGATGAACGCCGGCGAAGCAATGGATCAGCACCGGGTAATTCGCCGGGTCGTCCATGATTTTGAGAAAGGTCCGCACGCCGGCGTCGGCCGGGGGCGGGCTGTCGTCCGGCGACCACCAGCGTTGCGGCGCGATCCGGACGTAACGCAGGTCACGCTGCCGGCAGAATTCCTCTTCGCCCCAGTCGGGTTCCTTGCCCGACACGGCCGGGTCGCGGAGCGTGATGACCGTGCGAATGCCGTAGTCGTGCAGCACGCGCTCGAGTCCCGCCTGACTCAACTGGCCCGAGCGATAGAGCACGCCGGGAGTGACCACGCGGAAGCTGCGGAAATTGGCATTGCGATACGCGGCATACCCGGCCGGGCCGCCGACAATCACTCCGACCGTGAGCAACGCCATGCACCAGCGCAAGATCGACATGCCGTGACCTCCGTGCCGTGCCGCCGACTATAACCGACTTCTGGACTCGCGGGAAGGCGAACGCCGATTACAGATTGTTCCACGTTTGTCCATGTTCATCCGTGATCATCTATGGCTAAATCCTCTTCACCACATGGCAGACCAGGTCGAACTCGCGGACCAGGCCGTCCAGCCGCGGCGCGAATCGCTCGAAGGACCGTGCGTCGGCGACGATCGTGACTTCGACGCGATCGGGATCCGCATCGGCCGGCGGAGCATCGACCGGCTCGAGTCGGAGATCGGCCAGGTCCCGCTGGTCGAAGCCGGTCAGTTCCAGTTCGGGAAGATCGGCGAGCCCGTCGAGCACGTCGGCGAGCTTGTCGGGATCGTATCGACCCTGAGCTTCGAGGTTGTTGAGGACGACATTGAGCGCCTTTTCGCGCTCGGGACTGAGCCGGACGACCGACACCGGCACGCGGCGGACCCGCATCGACTTGAGAATCGCCAGTCGCGCGTGTCCGCCGACGACGTGCCCGGTCGTCTCGTTCCAGATCAGTGGTTCGACGAGTCCGAACTCGCGCAGGCTGCGCGCGAGCTTCTCGTAGCGGCGGTCGCCGGGCCGGAGCGCGAGCCGGGGATTGTACGGCGCCGGGATCAGATTTTCGATCGGCAGGGTGCGAACTTTCAGTCGCATCGGCATGTCGGTACTCGGGACGCGTGTTGTGGAAGTGCGGTATTGGGATCGCGGGGAGTCGTTTCGGCATCTCGCTCCCCGCCCCACCGGTTCACCACTTCAACACCTTGGCCACGGCGGCCGCAATCTCAGTTGCCGGTTTGGATTGGTACAATGACGCGGACCGGAGGGGTGGCAGAGCGGTCGAATGCATCGGTCTTGAAAACCGACAACGGGGCAACTCGTTCGCGGGTTCGAATCCCGCCCCCTCCGCTCGGCGATCAGTCGGCCGCTCCGCCCGCTTGGCGGACGATCTGGCGAGACTGCGGTTGCACGGATTTGTGCAGCAATCGGGCGAACGAGCCGTCGAGCCGATGCGCGACGATCAACTCGACGACGTCGGCGAAATCCCGGTGCTGAGCCGTGGCCGGGATCGACATGCTGCAATGATCACTTGCCAGGTCGCTGCATGCAACGCGGGATCGTTCTTTTGTGAACCCCGTCCGGCCGGATCCGCGCGCCACCGTCAGCAAGTGTTCGGTCACACGGCGGGCTGACGCCCGCCGCTCGGCCGATATTAGTTCGATGGTTTGTCCGTCGCTGCATCCAACTCCGCCAACTTCAATCGCACGCTCAGGATGTACGGCGGCTCGTTCGGCGTCCAATGGCCATAGGTCGTGACCACGAACGTGCCGTCGGGCAACAGTTCGACACCCGGGTAAGCGCAGTCCCACTTGTGATGATTCTTCTTGAATCGAATGCGATATTGACCGGGCCGGCCATGGACGATGTCGTCATAGCGCCCGACCCAGCCGACCCAGTCGCCGGCCGTCGGGCTGGTGTTGCCCTGTCGCGGCGCGTCGCGGAACGATATCAGCAGTCGACCATCGGGAGCATATTTCGCGACGTGGCGGTCGCCGGTCAGCGCGTCGGGCAGTTCGCGCGGCGCCGACCAGGATTTTGCTTCGTCGTCCGAAACGATCACATGCGAATTTCTGGCTCGGCGGTTTTCGCGCAGCAGCACGGCGATGTGTTTTCCGTCCGGCGACCGGATCGCGCCGGGCTCGCACAAGTGAATCTCGCGCGACTGAAAAATCGGTTCCGGTCTCGACCAGTTCAACCCGCCGTCCGTCGAGCGCGACTGATACAGCGTCATCACGCCGGAGGATTTGCCGTTCTTGGCGATGAACCGGCCGTCGTCATGAAACAGCGCGAGGTAATGCCCCGGACCGGTCTTCAGTTCGACCACGGAACCCATCACGACGATGCCGCCCCAATCGCCCACCGGTTTCAACTCCGACCAGGTGATTCCATCGTCCTCGCTCATCGCCATGCGCGCGGGGTACAGTCCGCTGAACACAATCACGCGCTTCTTGCCGGCGGCATCGACGACGCGGTGAATCGTCGGCGTTTCGAGGGACGTCTCCCACGATTTCGGCGTTGGCAGACGATCCGACCACGTCCTTCCGCCGTCGGTGCTCCGCTTGTAGACGATCGCGCCTTTGCCATGGCCCTTCGGATAGACGCACAGGATCGTTCGGCCGTCCTCGAGCAACAGCGTGGTGGGATGGCCGAGGTACTGGCCCTGTTCGCGATCGACGACGACGTGCCGTGCGGCATCGCCGTCGAGGTCGATGAATCGGGGCGGCGCGGGTTGAGCCGCCCCCAGCGTTGCCGAAATCGCCAGAACCGTGATCGCCGCGCGCATGGCTGTTCCTCAAAGAATTTCGGAATCGGCGACGACGATACGTCATCCGCCCGCCACCGCCGGGATGATGCTCACCTCGTCGCCGTCGCGGAGCGCCGTCTCGAGATGGTCGAGATAGCGAATGTCTTCATCGTTGACGAACACGTTGATGAAGCGCTTCAGGGCGGGCCCGTCGAAGAGGCGGGCCGTGAACTCTGGAAACCGGCCGGCGAGATCGTCGAGCACGGCGCGGACGGTGGCGCCCGCGGCGCTCACGGTTGCCTGACCCTGGGTGACTGACCGCAGGGGAGCGGGGATGTGAACGTGAATGGCCATCGTGAATCTCCGAAATAGAAATCGGTGCGCCTCGAGCGACGCGGCTAGACCGCGGCGGGTTCCCGCGCGGTCAGCGACTCGAATGACGCCAATGACGGTTGAATGACGGCCGGTTCCGCGACAGCGCCGGCCAAAGCGTCCTGGGTCTTCAGCCCGTTGCCGGTAATGCACAAGACGACGTCCTCATCGCGCCGGACGCGGCCCTGTTCGATCAGTTTTCGCGCGACGGCGACGGTGACGCCGCCGGCCGTCTCCGCGAACACGCCTTCGGTCTCCGCCAACAGCGTCATCGCCTCGCGGATCTCGTCGTCGTCGGCGTCCTCGGCCCAGCCGCCGGTCTCGCGGATCAGCCTGGCGGCGAAGTAACCATCGGCTGGATCGCCGATCGCCAGCGACTTGGCGATCGTGTTCGGCTTGCGAATGGGACGGTGCGACTCCCGGCCGGACTTCACGGCTTCGCTGATCGGGTTGCAGCCCGACGCCTGGGCGCCGTGAAAAGCGCACGGAGTCGGCGCAACCCAGCCGAGTTCGCGCAGCTCCTGGAACGCCTTGGCGATTTTGCCGATCAGACTGCCGCCGGCCATCGGGCACACGACGTGGCGCGGCCAGCGCCATCCCAGCTGCTCGGCTATCTCGAAGCCAAACGTCTTCGAGCCTTCCGCGTAGTACGGCCGAAGATTGATGTTCACGAATCCCCAGCCGTGCTGAAAGGCGATCTGCGTGCAGAGGCGATTGACCTCGTCATAGGTTCCGGCCACGGCGACGACCGTCGCGCCATAGACGCTCGTACCGAGAACCTTGGCTGGCTCGAGATCGGCGGGGATGAAAATGCGGGCGTCGAGTCCGGCCGATGCCGCTTGCGCCGCCACGCTGTTGGCCAGGTTTCCCGTCGAGGCGCAGCCGACGGTTGCGAGTCCGAATTCGCGCGCCTTGGACAGCGCGACGGCGACGACGCGGTCCTTGAACGACAACGTCGGGAAATTCACGGCATCGTTCTTGAGCCAGAGGCGATCGACGCCGAGCGCCCGAGCCAGACGATCGGCGCGGATGAGGGGAGTGCCGCCGACGTGCCGGCCGACGGTCGGTTCGCCGTCGAGCGGCAGGAGTTCGGCATAGCGCCACATGGTGAACGGCCGGCGCTGGACCTCGTCGCGCGAAAGGGTCGAACGAATGGCCGCATAGTCGTAGGCGACCTCGAGTGGCCCGAAATCATCGGTGCAGAAATTGATCGGTTGCGCACCGAACGCCTTGCCGCACACGCGGCACACCAGCCCTTGCAAGAATTGCGTCGGCATCGTCCTGGCTCCTGGAACAGAACAGTCGGCGGCCGCGGATCGGCGATCCGCGCGCAGGGTGACGCTCGCTTATCCAGGAACGACGACGGCGAAGGGACGCGCCGCCGGGATTGAGATCAAGAGGCGTGCGCTACTGCACGATCTTATCTCTCCCGCGTTCCCCCAGGGAGAACACGAGTGGGAGTTAGCACCAGCGTCTCGTTGCCTGCCCGGCGGGCAGTCGGCGAGACCGGTTGCTGTGGCGTCTTCGGGCCCAGCCCTCGGCCACTCTGGATAAGATACTCACCCGACCCGGCAAGTTTTAGCCGGATTCGAGCTCGCCGGCAACGAGCCGGCGCGGCTTCCTTCGCAAACCGTGGCAGCTGGACCCCGTCGACGCCGGCGCGGCAGAATTCGCACCGCTAGAGTACTGATTTTCGCGGACCACCATTGCCGCGACCCCCAAGTCCAAATAGGATCTTGAACAACAATGAGACTGAGTCTCATTAGCATGAAGATAAATTGGCGCAAGATATTCTTAAATAGGAGCTTGTGGAATGGGACGAACTCGCTCTGTAGCATTCACGCTCATCGAGCTGCTCGTCGTCATTGCGATCATCGCCGTGCTGCTCGGTTTACTTTTGCCGGCCGTGCAGAAAGTTCGCGAGGCGGCGGCGCGGTCCTCTTGCCAAAACAATCTCAAACAGGTGGGACTGGCGATGCATGGGTTCCACGATGCCCATGGCCGGCTGCCGACAGCCAACTCGCCGGCCTTCGGCAGCGCGTTCACGCTGACCCTGCCCTTCCTCGAACAAGATTCGATTCGCCGAGCGTATGACATCGCCGTGCCGCCGACGGCACCGCCGAACGCGTCGCTGGTCCGGTTGCCGATTCGGATTCTGATTTGCCCCTCGATGGTCGGTCCGCCGGCCCCGTCCGAGGCGTACAGCACGCATTTCGCCAGCTACGCGGTCTGCATCGGCAGCAACGACGGCTGGGCCGATCCGCCCGACAACGGCGCCATCGTCCGTTCGAATGCAACCGGCAATCCGACGATCGTCGATTCCGGGAAGCGGCTGCTGGACATCACCGACGGCACGGGAAACACGTTTCTCGTCGGCGAGATGGGGTATCAACTGCACGATTACGTCTTTCAATCCGGCCCGTTCGCTGGCGCGATTCGCGGCGGCAACACCAGCTGGGCATTCGGATACACGAGCTATTCCATCGGCAGCGCAATGGCGCGGTTGAACTCGATCGCGCCGGAGCTACCACTGCTCGATCGGCTCCAATCGTTCCGCAGTGATCACAGCGGCGGCGGATATTTTCTGTTCGGCGACGGCACGGTGCGATTCGTCCGTGACTCGATCGAGACATCGGCTTACCGAGCGCTGGCGACACGAGACGGCGGGGAGGTGGCCGGTGAAAATTAGGCTCATGCTTATTGTCGCAGCACTGGCCTTCGGATGCGCCCCGGCGCCGCCGGTCCATCCAGAAAAAGGGCCGTCGCGGCCTTTGCCGGCCGAAGTGTCCGGCGATCCCGCCTCCGCGCTGCCCGGAAAAACCGTCCCGCGCCCGCGCCGGAATCCGTAAGTCACTGTTGGCGACCCACGAGAGGATTGGCTGATGAATCGAATCGCTCTGGCCGCTTTGACCTTGTCGTTTCTCACCGCATACGCGGGCGTCGTCCTGGCCTCCGAGGCGAACTGGCCTCGTCTGCCGAGTCCACTAGCCAGCCACGGCGCCGCGGTCGCCGACGGCTGGCTTTACGTTTACGGCGGGCACACGGGAAAGACGCACGACTACTCGACCGAAACCGTGACGGGACGATTTCAGCGGCTGCGGTTATCAGGTGGAACCGAATGGGAGGAATTGCCCGGCGGCGAACCGCTTCAGGGAATGAACTTGGCCGAGTACAACGGCCGGCTGTATCGCGCCGGCGGCATGCAGCCGCGGAACAAGCCGGGCGAACCAGCCGACAATCACTCCGTCCGCGACGCCGCCCTATTTGATCCAGCGAGTCGGCGCTGGGAGCCGCTGCCTCCGCTGCCCGAACCGCGATCATCTCACGATCTCGTGGCGCTGGACGGGAAGTTGTACGTGGTCGGCGGGTGGATCATGCGCGGGGCGGCGCAGAAGCCGACTTGGCCGAGCTGCGCTTACGTCCTCGATCTGAGTCGAATCGACGCCGGCTGGCAGCCGCTGGAACAGCCGTTCCAGCGGCGCGCACTCACCGCCGCCGCGGCTCATGGGAAGATCTACGTTCTCGGCGGGCTGACTGAGTCCGGCGACGCCGTGCAGACGGTCAACGTCTTCGACCCGCTCGCGGGGCGCTGGTCGGTCGGCCCGGAATTTCCCGGCGATGGCGTCGGATTCTCGCCGGCGGCGTGCACGGCCGGCGTGCAACTCATTCTCAGCACGTCCGATGGCCGACTGCACCGCCTCGACCCGGCCGGCGCGCGTTGGCTGCCCGCCGGTTCGCTCAACGTGTCGCGCATCGTCCATCGGCTGGTGCCATTGCGCCCGGATGCGATCCTGGCCGTCGGCGGAGCGAGCCGCAAGGGCGACGCGCGCGTCCTCGAATCGGCCACGCTCGCGGCCATGCCCTGACCCCTTTATGGAGATTCTGCGATGCGTTGGAAAGCACTTGCGGCTGTTCTGTTGTTCGCCGCCACGGCTCGCGCCCACTTCGTGTTCATTCTGCCGGACGCTGACGGCCGGGCCGCCAAGGTTGTGTTCAGCGACCGGCTCGAACCGGACGAACGGGTGACGATGGACAAGCTGGCCAACCTGAAGCTGACGCTGCGCCGACCGGGCCAGCCTGAGGCTCCCGTGAATTGGGCCAATAGCCAGCACTGCTTTGAACTGCCGATTCGCGGCGAGGGACCGCGGCTGGTGTACGGCGCGGCGGAATACGGGGTGATGCAGCGCGGCGAAGGCAAACCGTTTCTGCTGATCTACCATCCGAAGGCGATTGTAGGCGACCCGGCCGCGGTCCAGCCCCTGGGCGAATCCGTTCCGGTCGAAATCGTGCCAGTGCGCGGCGACGGCGGCTGGCGGCTCCGGGTGCTGGCGCGGGGCAAACCGCGCGCCGACGCCGAAGTGACCATTCTCACCTCGGGAGAGTCCGAGAGCAAGAAGGTCAAAACTGACGCGGACGGCTTCACGCCCGCGATTTCGGCTTCCGGACGCTGCGGCGCCTGGACGTCGCTCACGGAACCCAAAAGCGGCGATCACCTCGGGAAGAAGCACGGCGAGATCCGCCACTATGCCACGCTGGTCGTGACGCTGCCTGCGGCTCGAAACTAGCCGGCGAATCGGTTAGAACTTCGTGACGGTTTCGTCACATCAGGAGACGGCGTCCCGACGCCATGGGACCGGCGGGCCCGTCACGCAGGAGTCAATTTCATGGCCACGTTTCGCCGCGACGCCTTCACCTTGATCGAGCTCCTCGTCGTCATCGCCATCATCGCGATCCTGATCGGGCTGCTCGTGCCGGCCGTTCAGAAAGTGCGCGAAGCGGCGGCGCGGACCGCTTGTCAAAACAACCTGAAACAAATCGGCCTGGCCATTCACAATTTTCACGACGCTCATCGCCAGTTGCCGACGGGTTTCACCGCTGTTGAACCGCCCGGAGGCGACGTGACGCCGGGATGGGGATGGAGTTTCTACCTCCTTCCGCACCTCGAGCAAAGCAGTCTCTTTCAAAAGCAATCGGACTTGGCTCAGCCGACGCGCGACTCCCCGTTGCTCGGCGAATTGGTCAAAGTCTACCAGTGCCCATCCGATATCCAGGTTGAGCGATTTCCACTCCGCGGGCCGGGCGGGTCTTTTCTCAGCTCGGCGACCGGCGCTCCGCTCTTGGCGGCGCCGTCCAGCTATGCGGCCGTGGTCGGCGGCGATGAGACGGAAGTCACCGTGGGCGACGAGCTCGGCTTTTTCCACGGTTGTTTCTTTCGCAATAGCCACATTCGACTGACCGACGTCAGCGATGGAACCAGCCAGACGGCCTTCGTGGTCGAGCGCGCTTGCGGCATCACTCAGGGAACGTGGATCGGCGCAATTCCCGGAGCGCGTATGCGCCTTGGGCCGGCGAATCCCGCGACGGCTCTCAACCCGGATCAGGATTACGATCCCGACCTGTTCGGACTCGTCCATGCGAACTGGATCAACGCCACGAATGATCAGTCCGACGACGGCGGGACCGATGATGCGTCGAGTTTTCATCCCGGCGGAGCTTATCACCTGTTTGGTGACGGGTCCGTGCGATTCCTCCGGAATATCACGGGATACCGCACGGCTCCGCCGACTGCCGATCGGCGCGCGTATTGGGCGATCGGCACGCGGGCCGATGGCGATGATGCAAGCGCAATAGATCAATGAGCGGAGTCAGGCCATGACCCGAGGATGGATGGCAATCGCCTTGATTGCCAGTTTCGGCTGCGGCTCCCCGATCGGGCCGGGTGAGCTCTATTACGGCGATAAGCCCGTCAGCTATTGGCTGAAGGCCATCGAGAGCACCGATGCAAAGATTCGTAAGAAAGCCGCTGACGTGCTTGGCAACGTGGGGCCGAGTGACCCGGCCGCGATTCCAGCGCTGATCCGCGCATTGAAAGACCGCGATCCGCGGGTGCGCGACGCCGCCGTCCTTGCACTCTCGAAGCTGGGCCGCGCCGCAGAGCCAGCCGCGGACTCACTCGACTCTTTAACTTCGGATCGCGACCCGCTCGTTCGGCAGCACGCCGCCATGGCCGCAGCTCGTGTGCGCGGCCGGAATTGATTGTTCACGAACTCCACTCCGAGACGGACGTGTGAAATCGAATCGAAAACGCCCAACTGGCATCATGATTGCGGTGCCGAACCTTGTGAGATCAGTCATGAGTAATCCTGTGCGTCGCGCTTTCACTCTGATCGAGCTCCTCGTCGTCATCGCCATCATCGCGATCCTGATCGGGCTGCTTTTGCCGGCCGTTCAGAAAGTGCGCGAGGCGGCGGCGCGAACGCAGTGCATGAACAACCTCAAGCAACTGGCGCTGGCCGTGCACAACTTCGAATCGGTCAACGCGGTCTATCCGCCGAGCATGAACGCGCCGGTCGGCGGCACATTTCCGACGAGCAACGGCTCGTGGGGCGTTCTGGGCCGCATCCTCGCCTACGTCGAACAGGGCAACGCCGGCGCCCGCGTCGATCTGGAAGTCGGCTACGACCAGCCGCCCAACAGCACTTCGGGCATTCCACAACTACGGATTCCAGCGTTCATGTGCGCTTCGGAAGTCAACGACATGGTTCGACTGAAGGCGGATGGCAGCCCACATTCCTATCCTCTGAACTACGGGTTCAATTTCGGCACCTGGTTCGTCTACGATCCGGTCACCGGCCGCGGCAGCGACGGCATGTTCTTCCCGAACGCCCGGCTCGGAGTGAACAGCGTGGCCGACGGCACGACCAACACGCTCATGATCGCCGACGTCAAGGCATTCACTCCCTACAGCCGCAATATGACGTCGGCGCCCTCGCCCACGCCGCCGACGACGCCGGAAGAAGTTGCCGCGCTCGTGCTGGCCGCCCCGGACAAGCGGATCGGACCGACCACGAACGACTGCACCGGGCACACCGAATGGCCCGACGGCGCGGTGCACCACGCCGGTTTCACGACGGTTCTTCCGCCCAATACCGCCGTCTCGGTGCTCTACAACGGCCGCACCTGGGATTGCGACTTCAACTCCCGCCGCGAGGGCAGCAGCGCGACGCTGCCGACGTATGCCGCGATCACGGCGCGCAGCTACCACACGGGGCTGGTCAACGCGGCTTTCATGGATGGCTCGGTGCGCGCCATTCGCAACACGATCACTCAGGGGCTTTGGCGTGCTCTCGGCACGCGCGCCGGCGGCGAAGTGATCCCGGGCGACTACTGATCGATCTCGCCAGCGCACTCGCAGACGAGCGAACCTTGCGCGGTCCGCAATTGCGCCAGCGCCCGATGCCAGCCGACGACGTCGGCCACGAGCGCCGCCCGGACTTTCCGCCACTCCAGTTCCGCCTGGAGCACGTCGAGAAAGGTCGCCAGGCCGCGCTCACTCCGGTCTTTCTGCTCTTCGACGCGCTCGCGCCATTGATCCGCCCGTCGGCGGTCGAGTTCGATCAGCCGTTCGTACATCGCCATCGCGGCCAGCGCCTGGCGGACTTCGTCGGCGACGGCGGCTTCCCGATCGGACAGTAACTGCTGCAACTGCCCGCCTCGCATCGACCGTTCCGCCGCTTGCCGGGTCACCAGGCTGCAAAGTCCCTCGAACATTCGGATGATCGGCGAGTTGGAGCCGGCCGGAGCGCCCATCGCCGGATGAGCGCTCTTCAGGAACTCGCGGACCACCGGCAGCGACTTGGCGTCGAGATCGCAGTTCAGCCGGCGGAGCAACTGCAACTCGGCCCGCTGGTCCAGCGCGAGTCGGATGGCGTCCTCGGCGTCGCGCGGAGCGCCGGCGACGGTCCAATCCGCGATGGGCCAGAGCCGCTCGTTGATCGGCAACGCGCCGTGGCCAATCAGCGATTTGACCCGGCTGTTCAACTCGTCGATCGTCCCTTGCACCCGAATCCGGTCCGCTTCCACTTCGAGCCGTTGACGCTCGAGACTCGCGAGTTCGATCGGCAGCTTGAAGCCGCGTTCGACGAAGTCGCGAGCTTGAGCGTGGGCGCCGGTCAATGCAGCGGTCGCCTCGGCGAGCAGATCGGCCTTGGCTTCGTATTCCGCGACGCGCAGCAACAGATCGAGCGCCAGCCCGGCGGAGCGATTGCGCAGATCCTGCTCCGTGAAACACAGGATCGTGATCCGCATCTGCAGCGCGCGATCGTCGCAGTGGCACGGCAGCAGGCAGCGGACCCAGGGCTTGTCGCAGCAGGGATGGGCGGCGGCGAGCCGGGCGCGCTCCCGAGCCAGCGAGTCCGCCAGCGGGGCGAACCGCACCGCCAGGCACTGGCAATCCCTGAGAGCCAGCCGGCGATAGCGCAGCGCCGGTGGGGCGCCGGCCGGCGGGCTGCTCGCCGATTCGATTCCCAGTGAGCCGCGCTCGGTGACGGCGAGTTCGACGGGCGGCGATTCGCCAGGGCCGTCGCATTTGGGACGCCGGCCGATCGCCCAGGCCGGCGCGGCTGCCGCCGCCAGCGCCGCCGCCAGCGCCAGTGCGAACCGTCCCCGCGATCGGCAATCGACCGGCCGAGCCATATCCCCTTCATCGGGGTCGCGAGCCTGACGATCTTAGCAATTCCGCCGATTTTCGCGGTTGCAACGGGACGGTCGCGGCTTCGCTCGCTTGCCTAAATTAACACGAGAGCCGAGATGCCCGCGCGTTTCCGTCATGGAATCTCGATCGCGCGCCCCGGTTCGAGCACGGTGACGTCCGATCGCCGCAACGCCGCGAGTTCCTTCAGGATTTCGTCCCGAAACCGCGCTTTGAGATGGATGGCGTAGATTTGCGCCGAGCGCTGCAGCTTGCGGAGTTCGGTTGCGAACGACTTCGGCGTCAGGTGCTTTGAGATCTCCGCCAGCCAGGCCATCGATTCCGGGAATGTGACTTCGAGGAAAACGGCCTTCAGGTTTGGCGTCCGATTGCACAGGTCCCAGATGGCGTCGGATTCCGCGGTGTCGGTGACGATGGCAATGGCCGATCGCCCATCGTCCACGACGTAGCCGACCGTCGGCACGACGTGGTTGAGTTCCGCGGCCGTGATGGTGAGCCCGTCCACCTTCGTCGGTTGCCCCGGCTGGATCGCCCGCATGCGCACCAGGGCCGGGCCGTCGATCGAGAGCCGGACAAAATCGGGAAACAGGCGATCGTTCAGCAGATCGCGCTGGACGACTTCGAGCACCGCGTCAGTGGCGTAAACGATCGGGCAGTCGTCGGTATCGTCGGAGACGTTCTCGAGAAAGATCGGAAGACTGCCGAGATGATCGATGTGCGCGTGCGTCAGGAAGACGTGGCGGACGCGGGCCTGGTCGGCCGGGCTGCCGAAGTAGCCCAGGCTCCCGGCGTCGATGGCCACCGAATCGCCGACGAGAAAGGTCGTCAGATACTGCCGCGGCCCTGCCGGCGCTTCGGATGGCAGGAGCGTCACCTTCATGCGCTGCCTCCCGGACACTCTGGGATTGTAGGAAAGGATGGAGGAGGAAGGACGAAGGGCGCAAAAGACCCACTTCATCCTTCGACCGCCGTTCTTATCTTTATCCTTCATCCGTTCTCGACGTTGGCGAGGTTTGGGCATGTCGGACTCGGCCGCGCTGGAGCGGTTCCTCAATGCACTGGAGCGAAGCGGATTGCTGCCGCCGGCGACGGTGGCCGACGTCCTGGCCGCGGCGCCGGAGCGGACGCGGCGCAGCGCCCGCCGGCTCGCGGATCATTTCGTCCGGCTCGGCAAGCTGTCGCACTTTCAGGCGCGGAAGCTGCTCGACGGCACGGCCGGCGGCCTCGTGCTGGGCCCTTACCACGTGGTCATGCCCATCGGCCGGGGCGGCATGGGCACGGTTTACCTGGCGCGCGACACGCAGACGCCGCGACTGCTGGCTCTGAAGATCCTGCCGCCGAAACGAGCGCGCAGCTCGGAGAGGTTGATCCAGCGTTTTCGCCGCGAGATGGAGCTGAGCCAGCGCGTCACGCATCCGAACGTGACACAGACTTACGACGTGGGCGTGGCGCAAGGCGTGTATTACATCGCCATGGAGTACATCGCCGGCGTGAATCTGTTTCGGGTGGTCGCGACCGGCGGTCCGCTGCCGATCGCCCGGGCGGCCAAGATCTTCGCCCAGGCCGCCGCCGGACTCGACGCCGCGCATTCCGCCGGCCTCATCCACCGCGATCTCAAACCCTCGAACCTCATGGTCACGCCGCGCGACCAGGTCAAGTTGCTTGACCTCGGCCTGGCCATCATCGAAAACGAAGTCAACGAGGACGTGGAAGTCATCGGCGGCAAAGGTTACGTGGTCGGATCCATGGACTACATCGCGCCAGAGCAGACGGAAGATTCCGCGGCGGTCGATGCGCGATCGGATCTCTACGGCCTGGGGGCGACGCTGTATTACGCCCTGACCGGCTATCCGCCGTTTCCCGGCGGCGATTCGATCTCCAAAATCCGGCGCCATCGGAAGGAAGATCCAACGCCGATCCGGGAACTCAACCCGCTGGTGCCGGCGGAGTTCGCGAGAATTGTTCATGGACTGTTGGCCAAGCGCCCGGAAGACCGTCCGCCCTCGGCCGCGGCGTTGCGCGCGCAGCTGCTGCCGTTCGCCGACCCCGAGCCGCCTCCCTATGTTGCCCCGGCTCCCACCGCGCCGGAAGTCGTGGCGATGGATCATGAAACGGAAGGTTCCGTCTGGGATTGGAAACCGCGACCGGCGAACGGATGGGACCAGTGGCTTTGGCCGGGCTCGTCGCCGTGGCTGTGGCTGGCCGCGGCCGCTGTGATCCTCGCTTTGGTGTTCCTGATCGGCACGTTGGTGCGCTGGTTTCTGTAATGGCCCGTCTCCTGTTCCGTGCAACTTGCCTGCTTTTCCACCGAATTCTTGAAATCCATTCGGTTTCGCTGAAGTGTTGGCAAAACCGACAGAACTTTCCTCAACGGAATAGCCGATACAACCGGCAGCCTCGTATCGCGCGCCGGCCGATTGCGCGGACACGGGCTGACATCGGGCGACCGCACGGGGAAGACCATGAAGCGCGGGAACTGGCGGCTGTCGGCGGTGCTCGTCCTCGCAGCGCTCAGCGGCTGCACCCGGACGTGCTACATGACCGAAGCCGACCTGCAGTCGTGCAGCAACTCCTTGGCCGCTTCGTTGCCGCGCGACCTCGAAAGCAATCCGCACGACGCCATCGTCCCAGCCCCCGCCAATACTCCCAAGCCCACGACCGTCAACGACACGGACCGGCCGATTCGCTACGTGACCTTGGCTGAGTGCATCGCCATCGGCTTGCAACAGGGCAACATCGGCTCGACAAGCCCGCTGTTTCCCGGCATCGCGAACGATTCACTAGTCGCGTTCAACGGCCAAACGGTCCTCGGCTCCGATTCGATTCGCGTGCTGGCCTATGACCCCGCGATCATCGGCGCCAACATCGAAGCGTCGCTCGCCCGCTTCGACGCGCGCTGGATCACGAGCCTGTCGTGGCAGAAAACCGATCTCGCGGTTTCCACGCTGCTGAACAACTTTCAGAACGGCGACCAGGCCAGCTTCAACACCGGCATCTACAAGCCGTTGCCGACCGGCGGCGTGACCGGCATCACGTTCAACACCGACTACACGTTTCTCGGCAACGCTCCCGTCGCCAACCTGACCAACCCGGCCTGGCGGCCGCGGTTGCAGGCGATCTTCGAACAACCGCTGCTTCAGAACTTCGGCGTCGAGATCAACCAGATCACGAACATTCTGCCGACGAGTACTCTCGTGCCGCAGTTCCGCCCCGCCGGCGGCACGCGAACCGAGGGCATCCTCATCTCGCGGTTGCGATTTGATCAGTCCCGCGCTGAGTTCGAGCGGCAGGTCAACTTCCTGCTGCTCAACGTGGAGTACGCCTACTGGAACCTCTACGGCGCCTACTACGCTCTCTACAGCCGAGAGCAAGGTTTGCGCCAGGCCCTCGTCTCCTGGCAGGTGAACAAGACCCGCTTCGAGGTCGGCCAGATTCCACAACAGGATTTCGAGCAGACCCGGGCTCAATACGAACTGTTCCGCGCCCAGCGCATCACCGCGCTCGGCAAAGTGCTCGATGCCGAGCGGCAGTTGCGCGGCCTGCTCGGAATGCCGATCGAAGACGGCTACCGGCTCGTGCCCAGCGACGTGCCGACGCTCTCGGCGTTCCATCCCGATTGGCATGCCGCCGAGCAGGAGGCGCTGTCCCTGCGGCCGGAACTTGTCCTGTGCCGGCAGGAACTCAAGTTCCGTCAGCTCGACCTGATCGCTCAGAAGAACCTGCTCAAGCCGGATCTGCGGTTCTTCGCCAGTTACGACATGAACGGCCTCGGCACGCGGCTCGACGGCCCGTCGGGCTTGCCAAACAACAACGACGGCAACGCCCTCGCCAGCTTCGCCGACAACCTCTTCAACTCCTGGACGCTCGGCTTGCGAGCCGACATCCCGCTGGGATACCGGGAAGCGCACTCGTTCGTCCGGCAGGCGCGGCTGGCGCTGTCGCGCTCCTACTACCAGTTGAAGGATCAGGAGGACAAGGTCCGGCGATTCCTGGCGCTGCAATATCGCAACGTCGACCAGTACTACGCGGAAGTCGAAGCCCAGCGGGCGCAGCGGGAAGCCAACGCCCGGCAACTGGCTCTGCGGTTCCAGGTATTTCAGGCCGGGGCCCGAGGCGGCACCATCGACGTGCTGCTCGAAGCGCAGCGAAACTTCGCGGACGCCCTGGCCAACGAATACGCCGCGGTGGTCAATTACAACAACTCGATTGCCGGGTTCCATTTCGCCAAGGGCACGCTGCTGCAGTACAACAACGTGCAAATCGCGGAAGGGCCGTTGCCGGCGTGCGTTCAGGGGCACGCCGTCGAGAACATTCGACAGCGCGAAGCGGCCTTGCCGCTGCGGCAGCGACACGACCCAGTGATACAGACGACATGTATGGACAACTGTCTGCCGCCGGAGGCGCCGCCGAGTTCCCTGGTCGACACGCCGATCTTGAATAAGCCGCCGGTGCTGCCGCCGCCGAAGCCCCTCGATCCCGCGACGGCGCCGAAGCCCGATCCGACACCGACCACCGGAGGCCGATGATCCGAGTCCTCGTCAGTGAAATTCTCTGTGGGGGGGGATGGGTGGAGCCTGCTCGGTCTTCCGAGTGGGCTCCGGCCCTTTTGGGGGAAGCGTGGGCGATGCTCGCGGCCGTCACGGCCGATCTCGCGGCCGTGCCCGGCGTGCAAGTGCTCACGATTCTCGATGCCCGGCTGGCGGACCACGTGCTCGACCCGCGCGTCGTCGTGCACCGAGTGGTTGCGGCCGAGGAACCAGCCCTGTTCCGCCGACTGGCCGGGGAGTGCGATTTCGCGCTGATCATCGCGCCGGAGATCGACGGACGGCTGGCAGAGCGAGCGGCTTGGGCCGCGGCGGCCGGGGCCCAACTGCTCGGCCCCGATCCAACCGCAATCGCCCTGACATCCGACAAGCTGGAATTAGCGCACGCCTGGGACCGCGCCGGGGTGCCGACGCCGCCCACGAGACTCTGCACCGGCGAGCCGCCGCCGTTCGCGCCGCCATGGATCGTCAAGCCGCGATGGGGCGCCGGCTCCGTGGGGATTCAGGTTGTCGAAGGGGCAGTCAAGGACGGCGGAATTTCATGGCCTCCTTCATCGTGGATCGTCCAGCCGCTCGTCCGCGGTCGGTCGGCCAGCGTCGCGTTTCTCGTCGGGCCGAGGCAGACGCTCGCCTTGCCGCCGTGCTGGCAGCGGCTCGATGCGGAGTTCCGGTATCTCGGCGGCTCGACGCCGCTGCCCGAGGACTGGGCCGAGCGTGCAGCGACGCTCGGTCGGCGTGCCATCGACGCGGTGGATGGTCTCCGAGGCTACGTCGGCGTCGATCTCGTCCTGGGCGACTCCGATATGGCCATTGAAGTCAATCCGCGGTTGACAACGTCGTACGTCGGCTTGCGCCAACTGGCGCGCGAGAACCTCGCTGAAGCGCTGCTGCGCATCGTTCGCGGCGAAACAGTTGAACTCTCCTTGCGAACCACGCCGGTCGATTGGCACGTATGACGGGCCAACAGGACTCACCCCGGAAATCCGCGGCGGCAATGGGATGTCAGTTCCACGTTATCGGTGGAGATCGTTCCGAAGGACCGCAAACATCTTGAGGTCCCAGAATCGGCCGCGATGAAACAGCGCCGATCGGTGCGTGCCCTCGAATCGCAAGCCGAGCTTTTCGAGCACGCGGGCGCTGGCGACGTTTTCCGCCATGCAATGCGCCTGAACTCGCTCGACGTCGTAGGCGGCGAAGAGATGCTCGATGAGGAGCTGCCCCGCTTCGGCAATGAGTCCGCGGCCCCACAGCGGCTCGGCGATCCAGAAGCCGATCTCCATGACGCGGTTGTCGCGGCTGACCCAGTGCCCGCCGACGCAGCCGACGACCGGCCCGTGCCGCTCGCCGTCGCGCAGCACGATGCCGAGCGGGTCCGGCTCGCCGTGGAGATAGCGCTCGGCCGCGTAGGTACGAATGAATTGCTCCGTGTCGTCGCGCGAACGATGCGCCTCCCAGAGCGTGAAGCGCGTGACGTTCGGATTGCGGGCCGCGGCAAAGAGACTCTCCGCGTCGGCGAGCTCGATCGGCCGCAGCCACAACCGCGATCCGGTGAGCACCGGCGGGCGAAAATTCGGATCGAACGAGGCGCTTTTCACGGTACTTCATTCCGTCCCCAACACCAGCGTGACCGGCCCGTCGTTGACGAGTTCGACTTCCATCATGGCGCCGAACCGGCCGGTTTCGACTCGCACGCCGTGCTCGCGCACCGCGGCGACGAACTGCTCGTAGAGCGGCTCGGCCTGTTCGGGCCGGGCCGCCGCGATGAAGCTCGGCCGGCGACCTTTCTGCGCGTCGGCGTACAGCGTGAACTGGCTCACCGCCAGCACCGCGCCGCCCATCTCCAACACCGACTGGTTCATCTTCCCGTCGGCGTCCGGGAAGATCCGAAGGTGAACAGTTTTGTCAGCCAGCCAGCGCGCTTGTTCGATGCCGTCGTCATGCGTCACGCCCAGGAGCACGAGCAACCCCGCGTCGATCGAGCCGACGACGGCGCCGTCGACTCGCACGCAGGCCCGACTCACGCGTTGAATGACCGCTCGCATGCCGAACTCAGAATCTCGATGAGAATCGTCTGAGAAACGATAGGCGCAACGAGGATTCCAGGTAAGATCACGTCGAAACGCATCGCTGGGGACAAATGGGTCTATGGAGCGCCTTTTCGGTGACGCCGATCCTGGTAGCCGGCACCGGACGCAGCGGGACCACAGCCGTCATGGCGCAGCTCGGCGTCGAACCGCGCATCGCGTTCGATCGCGTTTACCCGTACGAGAATCGCTATCTGACGTACTGGGCGAAGTGCGCGCTCTTGGCGGAACGCCCGGGGGGATTGTCCGCGTTCACCTCCGATCAGCTGTGCAATTTCAAGAACTCGGAATTTGGCGCGCGGCCCTGGCCGACAACCACGCCGGCGGACGGCGACGCGCTGGCGCTCAGCACCAGTGAGTCGCTCGCCGCTCTCTGGCATGGCTTCGTGGAGGGCGTGCGCCGCCGTCGGCCGGGGGCCACGCACGTCGCCGAGAAAGCCCCCGCCTGGTTGCCCGCGACACTCCGGAGAGTAACGCCGGTCCGGACCATATACCTGGTCCGCGATCCGCGCGACGTGTTTCTCTCCGCCAACGCGTTTAATCGCGCCCGCGGCTTCCTGGCCTTCGGCCGCGATGAGTCGGACACCGATCGCGAGTACGCCCTCAAGCTCGCCTATGCCTGGCTTCAGTATTTCGAAAACCAGCGCGTCGATCAGGACGACGCCATGACCATTCGCTTCGAGGATTTCATGCAGGATCGCGCCGCGTCGGTCCGCCGGATTGGTGAGTTCCTGTCGCTCGATCTGCGGCCGGACGAATCCGCCGGCAGCGAGCACCTGCCGATCCATCAGACCAGCTCGTCGCTCGAGCAGACCGTCGGCCGGTGGCGGCGCGAGCCGCTCGATTCCTCCGCCGCGGCTTTGCTGGAAGCCATGCTCCACGAAGCGATGGCATTCAATGGGTATCCGTTAAGTGGTTCCAGCAGGCCGGTGGCGGAACTCCCGTTGACGGAGTTTCAGACCTCCTCGCCGGACGGCGCGTGTTCGCTGACGGATCGCGGTCATCTCCAGGCGGAGATTCGCGGCGCGGATTTCTGGATCGAAACGCCGGCCGAGGGTCTGTCCACTCGCCCCATTGCCGAAATCTGGACGTGCCTGCGCGGCAACGTCGGCGAACACTGCTCGCTCTACTGGCGCCGTCCCGGCGAGATCTTCGACCAGGGGCGGAGCGTTCATTCGCCGTTCTGTCCAGGAGATCATTGGCAGATCATTCGGTTCGTGCCGGCCGGGCATGAGCACTGGCACGGCCGATTGGCCGGCATTAGACTCGATCTGTGCAATAATCCCGCTCGCGCGGGCCGGGCGGAAATCCGCTGGATCCGGCTGATCCCCGCTGATTAGCGAACTCGAGAACTCAACTGTCCAAGACCCGCCTTCATTTGCGTTGAGATTGGAGGCCGAATTCATCCATGATCCTACTTCCTTCATCCTTCCTACTTGACGGCCCGGTGTCGAACGTTTGTACTAGAGGGTGTCCCGCCTGAGCATTCGGAGCCTGCCCCATGCGCACCCCCCTCGCCGCGATTCTCCTTGCCGCTTGCTTCTCGGCCCTCACGCTCGCCGATGCGCCGATCGACCTGAGCGAGTATCGGACGGTCGCCACGGCCAAGACCACGACGGTCAAGGACCTCGCCGGACCGCCGAAGCTGCCCGCACACCTGGGAGTGTTCGTCGAGCCGGAACCGGACGGCATGCGGATCGCGGCGATCGAACCCGGCTCGGCCGCCGAGTCGGCCGGGCTGGCGATCGGCGATCGCATCATCGCGCTGGAGGGCAAGCCGACGCTGACGCTGGACGTCTTCCGGCAACTGATCACCGGACTGGTCGATGGCGATCAGATCGCGCTGACGGTGCAACGGCAAGGGCAGGCGATCGCGATTCCCGTGCGGCTCGGCGCGACCAGCCGGCCAATGAGCACGGCGCCGCGCGCGGTGCTCGGCGTGCAGATGGGACCGGCGGACAAGGGCGTGCGGATCGAGCGCGTCGAAGCCGGGCAGCCGGCCGAGAAAGCCGGCCTCAAACCCGGCGACATCCTCATCCGCATCGGCGAAGAGAGCGTGGCCCATCCCGATCGCGTCCGCGAAGTCATCAGCCGGCTCACGCCGGGAGAAAAAGTGACGGTGACCATCGAACGGGAAGGGAAAGAACTCAACGTCGAATGTTCACTGGCTTCGGAACGCGCGGAACCGGGCCGGCCCGAACGGCCGAACCCTCAGGCCGATATGCCGTCGCTCGCCAACTGGGACGCGCGGCGGCCCGGAACCTGGACCCGTCCGCAGTACCGCCTCGCCGTCATCCCCATCGCCTTCGCCGATCAGAAGCCCAACGAGAAGATCACTCCGGCCGAGTGGGACAAATCGCTCTTCAGCAAGGGCATTTACAAGGACAAAAGCGTGACCGGCCAGCCGGTGTTCGGCAGCATGAACGACTTCTACCAGGAGTTGTCGTGCGGAAAGTTCAGTGTCACCGGGAAGACGTTCGAGCCGGTGACCGTGTCAAAAAAGCGCTCGGAATATCCATCGGCTCCGAGTCGGTTCGCGCTATTCAACGAAACGCTGGACTTGCTTCTGGCGCGGGACGGCGCCGAGGCGCTGAAGGACTTCGACGGGTTGTTTTTCGTTTACTCCGGGCCGCGGGCGCAATCGCAGCGCGGCGGCATCTACTGGCCGCATCGCGCCAGCATGAACTATAAGGGCAAGCGCTGGCCCTACTTCATCTGCCCCGAGGGCGGCGAACGCATGACTTCGATCAGCGTCATCAGCCATGAGTTCGGGCACATGCTCGGCTTGCCGGACCTGTACGCCCGGCCGGAGACACCCGGCTCCGAAGGCGTCGGCATCTGGTGCACGATGTCCACCGGCCACGGCCGCGACGGCAAACCGTTGCACTTCTCCGCCTGGTGCAAGGAACAGCTCGGCTGGATCAAGCCGTGCGTCATCGACCCGACCGTGCCGCAGAAACTGATCCTCGCGCCGATCCACGGAACGAATTCCGAGTGCTACAAGGTGCTGCTGCGACGCGATGGATCCGAATACCTGCTCCTGGAGAATCGGGTGAAGAAGGGCTTCGATCGCGATCTGCCCGGTGAAGGGCTGTTGATCTGGCGCGTGGTCGATGGCCGGCCGGTGCTGGAGGAATCGCACGGGGTGACGACGCCGGACGGCCCGTCGCGGTTTCTCGGCTCGGTGCCGTATCCGAGCAAATCGAACACGGCGTTCACGCCATACACCACGCCGTCGAGCCGGCCGATCAAGCCCGGCGGCCTGCCGGTCAACATCACCAACATCCGCAAACTGCCCGACGGCCGGATCGTGTTCCACATCGGGTACGAATATTTGTAAGTCGTTAGCCGCGAGGCGAGCGTCAGCGAGCGGAGCGCGGTGCCGCGCTCCGCTCCGCAAAGCCTCCGCGTCGCGGCTAACCCGCGTCGCGGCTCATCGCGCGTTGGGGTGAAACTGTTCGATCCGCGCTCGCGCTCTAAAACTCCCCTACTTCCGAATATCCTGGAGTGCCGGCGATGAAAATTGCGGTGGTGGGGACGGGCTACGTGGGTCTGGTGACGGCGACCTGTCTCGCCGAGAGCGGCAACGAGGTCATCGGCATCGACAAGGACGCGAAGAAGATCGCGACGCTGCACGCTGGCAAGTTGCCGATCTACGAGCCGGGACTTCTGGAACTCGTGCAGCGCAATGTTCGCGACGGGCGGCTGCTGTTCACGACCGACTTGGCCGAAGGCATTTTGCCATCGCGGCTGATCTTTCTGGCGGTCGGCACGCCGCAATCGGCGGAAGGCTCGGCCGATCTCAGCGCACTTTGGGCCGTCGCCGACGGCATCGGCGGCATCCTCAAGCAGAACCCGGCCGCCGCGGCGGGCAAGATCGTCATCGTCAAGAGCACCGTGCCGGTCGGCACGAACCAGGCGCTGGTGGAGCGGCTGCGCAAGGCCGGCTGCCCGGACGGCGTCGAAGCTGCCAGCAATCCCGAGTTCCTCAAGGAAGGCGCCGCGATCGACGACTTCATGAAGCCGGATCGCGTGGTCGTCGGCGTCCGCCGCCCCGAAGTCGCCGAGGTCATCCGCAGCATCTACGCCCCGTTCCTGCGCACCGAGCGGCCCTACCTGGTCATGTCGCCGGAATCCGCCGAGATGACCAAGTACGCCGCCAACGCCATGCTCTCGACCAAAATCAGCTTCATCAACGAGATGGCGAACCTTTGCGACCGCGTCGGGGCCGACATCAACGACGTCCGCCGCGGCATCGGCCACGATCAGCGAATCGGCTTTCAGTTTCTGTTTCCGGGTCCCGGTTACGGCGGCTCGTGCTTCCCGAAAGACGTCCGGGCGATCGTCGCGCTGGCCAAGCAGCACGGGCTGCACCTCCGCTTGATGGAATCGGTGGACGTCGTCAACGAGAATCAGAAGCAGGTGCTGGTCAACAAGGTCCGGTCGCATTTCGGGAACAAATTGGCCGATCGCACCCTCGCCGTCTGGGGTCTGGCGTTCAAGCCGCGGACCGACGACATCCGCGAAGCGCCGGCCCTGACGTTCATCGACGCCATGCTTGCCGCCGGCGCCCGCGTCCGCGTCCACGATCCCGAGGCGATGGCCAACGTCCGCGAAATCTACGGCGACAAGCTGACCTACTGCGACCGGCCCTACGGCGCCATCGAAGGCGCCGACGCTCTCGTGATCGTCACCGAATGGCAGGAGTTTCGGAACCCAGACTTCGAAGTGATCAAGCGGCTACTAAAAGAGAAAGTGATCTTCGACGGTCGGAACCTGTACGATCCGAAAATGCTGGCCGACTGCGGGCTGACCTATTACGCCATCGGCCGGGGAAAAAACGATAGCCGCGCGCATCACGAAAGCACGAAATGACGAAATCACGACAGCGACGCGACCGTGCTGTCGTTATTTCGTGTTTTCGTGTTGTGATTTTTGACTACCCGGTGCGTTCGCCCATGGCCAGCATGCAGTCGGACCGGCCGCGGAGGTAGTGGAACCACGCGGCGATCTTGGCCAGCGGTTTGCGGACGAGCAATTTCTGTCGCCACGATTCCCGGCGCAGCCGGCCGGCATAAACGGCCGAGGACCGCAGCCAGTCGCTGTGGCGGATCATGCGCACCCGGCCGACGCGGAAGCCGGCCCGTTCGAGCATCCGCTTGAGCGTCGGCGGCGTGAAGTGCGTCAGGTGCCGCGGCAGGTCGAGACCGAACCACGCGGGGCCGAACTGCCGCGCCGGCTCACTGTCGATATTCGGCACGGCAACGACGATCCGCCCGCCCGGCGTTAGCAATCGATATGCCGCCCGAAGCACCTTCAGCGGTTCGTGCACGTGCTCCAGCGAATGCCACATGGTGATGACGTCGAACGACGCCGGCGGCAAATCGTCGTGGGGCAGCGAGCCTTCGAGCACCGTCACGCCGAGTTCGGATCGCACCTTTTCGACGGCCGCCGACGAATTATCGATTCCGGTGACCTGCCAGCCCTGGCGGTGCATGCGTTCGAGAAATGAGCCGCCGCCGCAGCCGAAATCGAGCAGCCGGCCGGAGCCGTGCCAGGGCAGCGCCCGGCGTTCGACGCACGGTCGGCCGAACAGAGCCGCCCAGGGAGCCGAGCGGACGGAGCGGGCCTTGATTCGCGGCCTGCGGTGCGGACGATACTGCTCGGGATAGAACTGGCCGATGGTCTCGGCGTTTGGGCGCGGACTGGTGAACTGCAGCCCGCACTCGTCGCAGCGGACGACGGCAAACCAGAGGCCGGGCTCGCCGCGGCCCATATCCGGCGCTTCGAGCACCGGCGAGCGCCGCTCACCAGCGCACATGGGGCACGGCGGTTCGTCCCACACGATTCCCGGGCGCAGAACCGTCGCTTGCACTGGCGGGGGCAACAGCATCCGTCGAAGTCCCTTTCGACTCGATTCGCGCAGCCGCGCGCGTTCCGAGAGTCTACCGCCGGGGCAAAAATCGGTCAATCGCAGGACGGCCGCGGGTCGCCGCCCCGGAAATCCGCCCCGTCGCTTAGAATAAAAGCAGGATTTGACGGAATTCTGAGGAGCCGATGCGCATGCCCCGCTGGGAACTGGCCGCCGAGAATATCGTCGTCAAGATCCGGTGGTTCGGGCTGATCCTCGGCTACCTGTACGTAAACCTGGCCGTGGCCCCGGAGCTGCGGGCGCCGCTGAACGCGATCCTGGGACTCGGCGCGGGCTACGCGGCGCTGGATACAATCTGGTCGCTGCGGGGGCGGGTGTTTCTCGGCCGGACGCCGCTCGTCGTTTCGGCCATGGAGGCGCTGTTCATCGGCCTGTTGTGCTATTGCCAGGGCGGACTGGAAAGCCCGTTTCGCTTTTACTACCTGCTGTCGCTCATCTGCTGCGCCATGCGGCACGACGTTGCCGTGACCGCGGCGACCTGCGCCTTGCACTGCGCCAGCGCCGGGGCGCTCTATCTGGCCACGCCGCCGGACGCCCGCCAACCGTTTGAACTGATCACGCTGCTGCTGCTGCTCGGTTGGGTGGCGTGGGCGGCGAGTTCGCTCGCGCTGCTCCTGAAGCGCTACGGCGAACACGTCAGCCGGCTCAACGCCGCGCTCCGCGAACATCAGACGCAACTCGAAACCCGCATCGCCGAACGCACCCGGGAACTGAACGAGATTCAGGCGCAACTGCTGCACAACGAGAAGATGGCGGCGTTCGGCCTGCTGGCGGCCGGCATCGCCCACGAAGTCGGTAATCCGCTGACCGGCATCAGTTCGATCGTCCAGATGCTCCGCCGCCGCGAACTCGACGATTACACCCGCAGCCGATTGGAGCTGGTCGGCGATCAATTGCAGCGCATTCAGGGAATCGTCCGGGAATTGGTGACGTTCAGCCGGCCGGCGAGCAATCAAAGCGAGCGCCTGGCGATCGCCGACGTGATCGCCGAAGCGCTGAGCATCGCCAAGTATTACAAGGGCAGCAAGTCGCGGATCATCACGGTGGACGCTCCGGCCGAACTGCCCGTGACCCGCGGGGTGCGCGGCCAACTGGTGTCCGTGTTCCTGAATCTCGTCGTGAACGCGGTCGATGCCACGGACAAAGGCGGGCGCATCGACATCGGCGCCCACGCCGACGACGATCTGCTGGTCGTCACCGTGGTCGATGACGGGCACGGCATGACGGCGGATCAGCAATCGCGGCTGTTTCAGCCCTACTTCACAACCAAGCCGCGGGGTACGGGCCTGGGCTTGTTCATGGCGCGGCAGCTGTTGGCGCGGCACGAAGGAACCATCGAGTGCGAATCCACGGCCGGCGCGGGCACGCGCTTCACGATCCGCTTGCCGATCGCCCAGCCCAGCGTCCGCGTCCGCGCTATTGCGGCCGCGACCGGCTGATGAAACCACCGATTCGATCCATCCACAGATGACACAGATTCCCCAGATGCAGAAATCAGCTTGTGAATTCGTGGCATCCGGGAAATCGGTGGACCATCTTTCGGCTCAGGCCGTGGCCATTTCGGCCGACGATTTCAGATCCGACAGGTCCTGCCCGATGCACTTCTTCATCGTGGCCTGCATCAGCCATCCGAGCGGCATCATGAGCCGGGCCAGGACCGTCTTCGGCGTTGAACGAAATTCGAGCGTGGCGCGGGTTCCAGCGCCATCGGGCTCGAATCGAAACGTGCTCTCAAACAGGCACCCGCACGAGTGGCAGCTGAGCGTGTACGAGTGCGGCGGGTCGAAGGCCGTGACTTCCATCTCTTCGGTCGCTTCGCGCTTCATGAACACGCGGGTCTCGCGAAAGCGCGTACCCACGCCGACCGGCCCCGGCGTCAGCACCTCGACGCGCTTGATACCGTGGAAATGCTCGGGCGCGTGCGGGAAGTCGCTGGCCAGTCGAAAGACTGTGTCAATCGGCGCGGCAATGACGGTGCTCAGGGAAAATGACGCCATGATGAGCGCGACTCCGGTGCCGGATCCAACTGCCATTGGCCTGACCGGCGCCCGCCTCGTCGAGCGCCCCCGGCCGCCAGCTTTCGAGAATCGCAGTACAGTGACATTGTATCGATAGTGCACCCGAGTCGATTCATGCCGACCCGTTCGACTGCCGCCGCGCGGATTCTGATCGTCGATGACGAAGCTCTGATTCGCGACACCCTGGCCGAGTTCCTCACCCAGGAAGGATTCACGGTCGAGGCGGTGGCCAGCGGCGAAACGGCGCTCGAGCGCGCCGCCGCCGAACGCTTCGACATCGCCATCTGCGACGTGCAGCTTCCCGGCATCGACGGCATCCAGGTGCTCGAGCGGCTGCTCAAGATCAGCCCGCAGACGTTTGTGTTGCTGGTGACGGCGTATGCAACGGTCGAAAACGCCGTCGAGGCCTTCCAGCGCGGCGCCCACGACTATCTCATGAAGCCGATTCTGCTCGACGAGGTGCTCGGCAAGGTTCGGCGGATGCTGCGCTACCGAGACCTGTACCAGGAGAACCAGGACCTGCGGCGGGAGTTGAACCGGCAGGGTGAACCGCCGCCGATCGTGGGACGAAGTCTCGTCATGCAGCGGGTATTCGAACTGATCCGCCGGGTCGCCCCGACGCGCTCCACGGTGCTGATCGTCGGCGAAAGCGGCACGGGCAAGGAGCTGGTGGCTCGCGCAATCCATCGCCAGGGGCCGGAGCCCGACGCCCGCTTCGTGCCGGTCAACTGCGCGGCGATTCCGCACGACCTGCTGGAGAATCAGTTGTTCGGCCATCGCAAGGGCGCCTTCACCGGCGCGGACCGCGATCAACCCGGCATTTTCGTCCACGCGGGCGCCGGCACCGTGTTCCTCGACGAGATTGCTGAACTGTCGCTGGCGACGCAGGCCAAGCTTCTGCGCGCGATTGAGCAGAAGGAAGTGCTGCCGGTGGGCGCGGCCGAGCCGGTGCCTGTGGCGGCGCGGGTGCTCGCGGCCACGAACAAGGACCTGAAAAAAGAGATGGAGTCGGGCCGGTTTCGCGAGGACCTGTACTACCGGCTCAACGTCGTGACCATCGAATTGCCGCCGCTGCGCGATCGCCGGGAAGACATTCCGGATCTCGTGGAGTTCCTGATTGCCCGCCATGCCCGGGATCTGGGCAAGCGGATCACGGGCGTCGATCACGCCGCCATGCAAGTGCTGCTGGCGTGTCCGTGGCGCGGGAACGTGCGCGAACTCGACAACGCCCTGCAACGCGCGGCGATCCTCGGCGACGGGCCGCTCCTGAACCGGGCCGATTTGCCGCCGGATCTCGCCCCGATCGAAAACGATCCATTCGGAGTAGACGAACTCGGCGAAGCGGTGCGCCGGTTCGAACGACTTCACATCGAGCGGATTCTGAAACAATCGCCGGACAAGCGCGAAGCCGCCCGGCGGCTGGGCATGGGCCTGAGTTCGCTGTATCGGCGGATCGCCGAACTGGGGATTGCCGCGACATCGGCTTCGACCGGCGATACCCACCTGTGATCGGCAACTGTGTAAGATGACCTCGCGCTGACATTCATGACCGCGGAGAGCCGCTATGTCCGATTCCATGTCTCGCCGCACCTTCGGATCGCTGGCCGCAGGATTCGTGCTGACATCCGCATCGGAACTACCAGCCGATGAACCGGCGGCGCCCCGCGGGCCGGTCGAAGCGCCGTTCGAACGGGACTATCCGCCGCCGGGATTCAAACCGTCCTGGAAGAAGCCCCAGATCAACCGCCTGCTCGTGCAGGATTTCGTGATCTACGCGCACTCCGATTTGCCGATGACGAAATCGCTGCTCGAGAAAGAGCCGATGCTCATCAACGCCGTGATGGATTGGGGCGGCGGCGACTGGGAGAGCGGACTCGGCGGCGCGGCACACATGGGCCGCCGAGACATCGTCGCGTTCCTCCTCGAGCGCGGCGCGCGGATGGATATTTTCTGCGCGGCGATGCTCGGACTGCTCGACGTGGTCAAAGCCGCGCTGACCCAGGAACCCAAGCTGATCGACGCCCGCGGTCCGCACGGCTTCACGCTCCACTTCCATGCCCAGGTCGGCGGCAAGGACTCGGAGCCGGTGCTCGACTACCTGCAATCGGTCAAGAAAATCGAGCTGAAGCCGAACCCATTCGCGCCGAAGCCGGCCGCGAAGGACAAATAACCGGATTCGATGCGTCGAGTGCTACGACCTTTTCTTCGTCCGAGTCGTCGGCGCGGCGGCGAGCGGATTCTCCGGCCAGGCGTGCTTCGGATATCGGCCGCGGAGGTCTTTGCGAACCTGGGAATAGGTGTTGGCCCAGAAGCTGGCCAGATCGTCCGTGACCTGTTGCGGCCGGCCATTGGGCGCAAGGAGGTGCAGCAGGACCGCGACCCGGCCGGCAGCGATCCGCGGCGTCGCCGACAGGCCGAACAACTCCTGAATGCGCACGGCCAGCACCGGCGGCCGACCGACTTCGTAGTGCAGCGCCAGCTTGCTGCCGCTCGGCACAACAATTCGTTCCGGCGCTTCTCGCTCAATCAGTTGCCGCTGCGCAAATGTCAAGCGACTCTGTACCGCCGCCAGCCAATCGAAGTGGCGAAGTTCCTTGATCGACCATCGGCCGACGCTCGCTTCGGCCATGAAGCGGAGCAGGTCCTCGTCGGTCCATGCCGGCAAATTCAATTCCGGCATCCAGGCGCGCAAGTTGCCCAGGCGGATCAGGAATTGCCCGGCGGGGGAATCGCCCGCCGGGCGCAGCGATTCCCGCCGTTCGCGGAGCGCGGCAAGGAAGACTGGCTCGGCCCGGGCATCGTCCGGCAGCGGCGCTTCGCGATCCTCCAGCGGCAGGTCGTCGTACCGCAGGCGCCGCCGGGCGACCACTCGTTCCGAACGCGCGTCGAACAGCACGTCAATCGTTTCGGCGAGTTGATCGGCTGGCAGCCAGTCGCGCTCGATGCGCGCAGCCCAGCGCACCAGCGACTCGGTTTCGCCGGCATCGACGTCAATGGCCAGGAACAATTCGCCGTCGATGACGGCGCTGGTTGGCGCGAGGCGGACGCCCCGGCCGCCGACCATCACACCCTTGTCGCCACCGGGGTTCCGCCGGCGAACGACTCGATCGGGAAAGGCGGCCAAAATCGCGCGGCCCAGCGCTTCACCCTGGCCGCCAGGACAGGCTGCCGAATCCGCAATCGGCATTTCGCACTCCGCGATTAGCCGCAGCAACTGATCCCGCGCGCGCAGGATCGCCCGGGCCGCTCCGCGATGCAGTTCGCCGCACACCGAGGTGGTTTGGCCCGATTGTTCGAATTCGTGGATTGCCTCGACGGCGTCGAGGACGTCGGAGGGACTCGGCGCTTTTCGGCCAAAGGCGGGCCGCGCCGCCGGGCGCTGAAACGGCGAGCGCTCGGAGAGCATGGCCGCGGCCGTGGCCGCGACCCGTTCGCACCCGAGCCGCCGGCTTTCGATCAGCAGCCGAGCGAGCCGCGGATGCGCCGGCAACTGCGCCATGGCCCGGCCCAGATTGGTGATGCGATTCTCGCGGAGAGCGCCGAGCCGGTGAAGGAGCATCGACGATTGAGCGATCGTCGCCGCCGGCGGCGGATCGAGCCATGGAAATTGCTCGACCGGCGTCTCGCCCAAGGCGTGGAGTTGCAGCACGGCGCCGGCGAGATCGACGCGGCGGATTTCCGGTTCGGTCTGCTCCGCCCGGCCGCGGTGTTGCGACTCACTCCACAAGCGCACGCAGACGCCGGGACGCTCGCGCCCGGCTCGGCCGGCGCGCTGATCGGCCGACGACCGTGCGATCGGCACGATGTCCAGTCGATCGAGCCCCACGGCCGGGTCAAACGCCAACTGCCGAGCCAGCCCAGTATCCACGACTCCGGTGATCCCGCCCACGGTGACCGAGGTTTCCGCGACGTTGGTGGCCAGGACGATTCGCCGACGAGTTTGCGGTTGGAGCGCGGCGTCCTGCTGCTCGGCCGGCAGGTCGCCGTGAAGCGGTAACACGGCCACGTCCATTCGCTCGGCGACGCTCGCCAACTCGCGCTCGGTCGCACGAATCTCACGCATGCCCGGCAGGAAGACGAGGACGTCGCCATCGGTTCGGCGGAGCAGGCGCTCCGCGGCGCGGGCGGCGGCCGGCGGCCACGGCTCACTCGGCGGCTTCGGCTCGTACAGAATCGTCACCGGATGCTCTCGCCCCGCGCTGACGATCACCGGGCAGCCGCCCAGGTACTCGGAAATGCGAGCCGCGTCCAATGTCGCGGACATGACGACGATGCGCAATTCCGGCCGAACCAGTTGCCGCAGGCGGCGGACCAGTCCCAGCGCGAGATCGCTGTCCAGTCCGCGCTCGTGGAACTCGTCGAAGACGACGCACGAGACGGTCGAAAGCAACGGATCATCGAGCAGATAGCGCAGCATGACGCCGGGCGTGACGACGGCGATGCGGGAATCGCGGCCGAGCTGCCGGTCGAAGCGGACGTGATAGCCAATTTCATCGCCGACTCGTCCGCCGCGTTCGATGGCGATCCGGCGTGCGGCGGCTCGCGCCGCCAGTCGCCGCGGCTCCAGCATCAGCACCCGCCCGGCGGATGCCAGCCCGGCGTCGACCAGCGACGGCGGCACCCGCGTCGTCTTGCCCGCGCCGGTCGGCGCCTGCAACACAACGGCCGAATGTCGCCGCAAGTCCCGGATCAACTCCGGCAGAACGTCGTCGATCGGCAACGGCGTCGGCGGCATCGGGATGTTGTACCGCTCGGCTGTCACGTCCGCCGGGTCGAGAGCGTATCTGATGGGCCGCGGGATCGCGCTGGGCGGCCCGCACTCTCAACTCGGAGGTTCCCGATCATGTCGTGGTTGATGCAGATTCTGGCTTCCCTGGCGATGGCGCTGGGCCTCAATCCGGTCGCGGACTGGCTAAAGGTCCACGCCCCGCCGACGCCGCACGTCGTCTCCGCCGCCGAACTCGGCGTCATGCTCGAAAACAGCGGCTACCTGGCCGATCCCACCATCGCCGAGGACGGCTCGATCACCGGCTATACCATCAACCTGGAATCCGGCGACCAGGTGATTCCGGTGTATCTCCAGGTTTCCGCCGATGGCCGGGCCGTGACGGTCACCGCCCAGTTGACGCCGCTGCGCGGCCTCGATGAAGTCGCCGTCGATGCCCTGGCCGCCCTGCTCCACCTGAACAACCTGGAGAATAGCCCGTACGTCGTCGGCATCAGCGACAACGACGTCGTGACCATCCAGTTCACGCAATCGCTCGTCGGCCTGACCGAGGACGATTTCTGGATGGCGATGCTGGATTTCACGTGGGTCCTGGCCGATTCCACGGACCTGTGGCAGCTCGATTGCCTTGTGAACGGCCAGTGGATGCCGGTCGATCCGGCCTAGCGCAACGCTCTGCAACCCTCCACGAACGCGGATTTGCACGGTTGGACTTCATCCGTGTGAATCCGCGTTCATCCGTGGTTTCAGGCAGTCCTATTTCCCGCGCAGCCGGGCTGATGCCCGTGCCGTTTCATACACTGCCATGCGCGGGACCTGCCCGGAGCCGGCACGTGAAAGTCATCTCGCAACTAATCCAACACTTCTGGCAGCGGCAAGCCCTGACGCAGGATCAGGTGGAGTATCTCGTCAACCAGGGATTCGTTCGGGCGACTGACCTGCCCGGGTTTGTGCCATCGGCGCCGGCGGACAAGCAGCCGTCGTCGTTCAAGTTCAAGAAGCCGGTGCCGCCGCCCCATCCGCTGGAAGGCGTCGAAGAACGGCTGCGATCGAAGGGCGCGGGGCGGAAGCCGCGCGGTCGATCTGTCGCCGCCAGCCTGAGCGAGAAGGATCTGGTCCGCTCGGTCGAGCGCCTGCTCGAAGCGCGGGCCGACGCGCTGGAATCGCTCCGCCGCTGGGCGGAACCGCTCGGCCGATGCGGTTCCTGGGTCGACGCGGCGCATCGGGTTCGGCAGACCAGCGCCGCCCGGCTGCTCGATCATCTCAACCGGTCACTGAAGAAAAACTCCGTGCCGCTGGGGACGCTGTGGACGGCGCTGGACATCGAGCCGCTGCACCGGCTGATCGACGCCGAGGACGCGCGTGGCTCTGCGCCGCGCGCCTTCCGAGCCGCCCTGACCAACGACGGACCGCTGGCGGCGCCGCACGTTTTTCTTCTGAAGCACGAGCCGATCGCGGCGGCCAAGGCGCTCGCCACCGCGCATCGACGATTGGCCGACACGATCCATCGCCTGTACGAATCCCAGCCGAAAGTGATCGCCACCGGCCTGGCAAACGGCAATCATCCCATCGTCTTTTGGAGCCTCGTCCTGCTGTACAACGCTTGCCGCAAGCCGATCGACGGGCCGATGAAGCCCCGACGGGAATATGCGCTCTCATCGTGGCCGTCGCAACCAGTCTGGAACCAGGCGTGGACGCAGGTCCGATCCTGGCAGCCGGCGCGGGCGCAGCAATTGCTCGATCTCTGTTACGCCGCGCAGACGACTCCCAAGACGCTCAATCCGCTGGAGTGCCAACGATCGATGCACTGCCCGCTCGAGTGGCGGGCACCGGACAACGAACAGCCCTGAAAGGCCACCATGAGCGACACCGCCGAACGGCTGATCGAGACCGTGACGTTGAAACAGGCGAAGGGCCTGATCCGAGCCCTCGCGGCCGAGCAGAGCCTGCTCCTGTTATCGCCGCCGGGCGTGGGCAAGTCGGACATCGTGCGGCAGGCGGCCGGCGACGCCGGGCTGCCGTGCCGGTCGCTGCTGGGCACGCAGATCGCGCCCGAGGACGTGTCCGGCATTCCGCGCATCATCGGCGAGCGCTCCGTCTTCTGCCCGCCGCGCGTGCTCCTGCCGGAGAATCCAGAGCCGTTCTGCCTGTTTCTCGATGAACTGCCGGCCTGCGCGCCGGACGTCCAGAAGGCGTTCTATTCCCTGCTGCTGGAGCGGCGGCTCGGCGAGTTCCCCTTGCCCCCGGGCACGTGGGTCGTCGCCGCGGGCAATCGGGCCGAAGATCGCGCTCTGGTTCGGACCGTGTCCAGCGCGCTCGTCAACCGCGTGACCATCCTGCAGATCGAAGTCAACGTGGACGAATGGCTGGCGTGGGCCACGGCCAATCGCATCCGGCAGGACGTGATGGATTTCATCCGCCGCTCGCCGGAGGCGCTGCTGCGTCCGGTGCCGCGGGAGCCGGTGCCGTTTTCCACGCCGCGCGCCTGGGCATCGCTGAGCCAGGCGCTCGACTTAGCCGAACGCGCCGGCATCCTCAGCGAGCCGATCAAGGCGGCGCTGGCGTTCGGGCGCGTGTCGGCGAACGACGCCACGGCATTTTGCCATCCCGAATCCGACGTGGATACCGAGACGGAATGACTCGATGCGAATGACGCTGACGCTGCGCGAGATTGCCGGCCTGCTCCGCGCCTTGGCCGCGGATCAGAGCGTCCTGCTACTATCGCCGCCGGGGGTGGGGAAGTCCGACATCGTGCGGCAGGCGGCCGGCGACGCCGGGCTGCCGTGCCGGTCGCTGCTGGGCACGCAGATCGCGCCCGAGGACGTATCTGGCATTCCGCGCATCATCGGCGAGCGCTCCGTCTTCTGCCCGCCGCGCGTGCTCCTGCCGGAGAATCCAGAGCCGTTCTGCCTGTTTCTCGATGAACTGCCGGCCTGCGCGCCGGACGTCCAGAAGGCGTTCTATTCCCTGCTGCTGGAGCGGCGGCTGGGTGAGCACGCTCTCCCCCGCGGAACCTGGGTCGTGGCAGCCGGTAATCGCTCCGAGGACCATGCGCTGGTGCGAAGCGTCAGTTCGGCGCTGGTCAACCGCGTCTTTGTCGTTCACGTCAAGGTCGACGTGAAGGAGTGGCTCATCTGGGCGAAAGCGCACGCCGTGCGATCGGAGATACTGGCGTTCATCGTCTACGTGCCGGCGGCGCTGCAGCGGGCCACGCCGCGCGAGCCGGTGCCATTCTCCACGCCGCGATCCTGGGCGGCCCTGTCGCGCACGCTTGACCTGGCCGATCGTCACGGGCAATTGACAACGGCGACCCGGCGGGCGCTCGCCTTCGGCCGCGTGTCGCCGCAAGACGCCGCTCTCTTCTGTGCGATGGCCGAGGAAGGCCTGGCGGATCTCCGGCCCCTCGAAGACTACCTCAACGACCCGTCGTGCCTGCCCGAAGGCGAAACGGCTCGGTGGTTCGTCATCAGCCGACTGCGCTCAGTTGTGTCGCGCCGGGAACTTCCGCCGACGCCCCCGGAGAAAATCAACGCATTCCTGGGGGCGCTGCCCAGTGAATTCCGCTTTGCCGTACTCGTCGACCTGGTGCCGCAATGGGCGGAAGTCGGCGCGTCACCGGCCATGTTCGAAGCGCTGCGCGAGGTCACCGGCCTATGAGCACGGTTGATGATCATCGGATCCCCCGATCAACAGGGAGACACTCCGAGTCAGTGATGCGTTGGAATCCGCGGAATCTGAGTTTATTCGTGATTCCAATTCTTGTCGATGCTGTGACGAGATTGAACTGTGAAACCACCGGGTGACGGGAAACGGGAACGCGACGTGGCGCTGGAGCGCGGGCGGCAGGCGCTGCGCCTGGTCTGCGCGGATCTGCCGCACCTCGCGGGCCTGGCGCACCTGGTTCGGATGAAAGCGACGTCGAAGGTCGCGGTGGCGGCGATCGCCGACTCCGGCCTGCTGCTGATCAATCCGGCGGTGTTTTCGGACGTGCCGCTCGCCGATGCCGCGTTCGTCCTGGCCCATGAGTTGATGCACCTGGCGCTGGACACGCACGGGCGGGGCGAAGGCGCCGCGCCGCTCGCGGTCAACTTCGCCCACGATTACATCATCAACGACATGCTGGCGGTGGAGATGGGCCGCCGGCCGCCGCTCAACGGCCTGTACGAACCGGATCTGCGCACCGTGTCGCTGGAGGAAATGGTCACCAGAATGCGGAAAAACCCGAGTGCGAAGCGGCGGTCGTGGTCGCCGTCGATCGGGCAGGGCGGGGACGACGACGGGGAGACGGCGATGGGCATCGCCCTGCGGGAGGCGGGGTTGTTGCCGCCGCGCCCGAAGATTCCCGAACTGCCGCCGGACGTGTCCCGCGGCGATCTGCTGCCGCGGGACCGCGAGCCCGATTTTGAACCGGAGATTGCGCCGGGCCTGCGGGAGCAGTTGCGCTCGGCCGTGCGGCGGGCCGCGGCCAAGGCGGCGAGCCTCGGCGCCCTGAAGAACCAGATGGCAGAGGCGTCGAAGGGGCAGCCGGTCGAGCCGCAGCGCGGCGAGGCGCTGATTCACGCCGTGACGCTCGGCTACTCTCCGCCGTGGCAACTGGCATTGCAGCGCTGGCTGGACGCGATCGCGCCGGGACCGCGGAGCTTCGCCCGCCCATCGCGCCGCGGCGGCGCCGATCGATCGGACGTCGCCCTCCCCGGCCGCACCCGCGAGGGCTGGGCCCTCCACATCTTGCTCGACACCAGCGGCTCGATGGAGAGCGTCTTGCCCAAGGCGCTTGGCGCCATCGCTGGATTCTGCGACGCGGCCAACGTGGCCCAGGTCCACGTCATTCAATGCGACATCGAAGTGACCCACGACGATTGGCTCGAACCGCCGCAACTGCTCGAATACCGCGTCGCCGGTTTCGGCGGCAGCGACATGACGCCAGGGATCGTCTATTATGCCAACGATCCGGAGGTGCAATCGGTGCTGGTGCTGACCGACGGGTACATCACGATCCCAGCTCAAGAGCCGCCCTACCGAATCCTGTGGTGCCTGATCGGAGACTCTGATGAGGGATTTCAGCCGGCTTACGGCGAAGTCGTGAAGCTGAATTTGGACTGACGCGGCGCGTCGCCGCCCGTCCCGGCGATGAGTGCCCAAGTCATGTCGATTGGCGCGGGTCATCGGCTGCCGCCCGCCAGATTGATGAGACCGCTCGCCCCTCTCGGAATGGCGCGGGGGCATGAGAGCGCCTGATCAACGGGAGCAGCGTTTGCACACGCTGGGGAGCGACGTTGGCGCGTGAGTGTTATTTCTGCGGCGATGCCGGCGTCGCTTCGATCGGCGTGTCGTCGGCGTTGCCCCACTCGGCCCAGCTCTTGTAGTAGTTGCGGACTTGCCGGCCACCCATCAGTTCCAGCACGAAGGCAACGACCGCGGCCCGGCCGCCGGACTGACAGTACGTCACGACAGGAGCGTCGAGATCGATCCGCCGCTCGCGGATCAGGGCTTGCAGTTCGTCCGCGGATTTGAAACGCTTGGACGCCGGATCGAGCGTTTCGGTCCATTCGAGATGGACGGCTCCCGGGATATGACCGTTGCGCTTGGCCGTCGCCTTCAAGCCGCAATGCTCTTCGCTGGATCGGGCATCGACGACTTGCGGCTTGGAAGATCGGAGCAAAGACAGGACGTCGGACCGCGCGGCATGCACGCCCGGTTGCGGTTCGACACGGACGCTGCGCGTAGGGCACGGACAAGCCGGGCCGCAGCAGATGCAGCCACCCGCAGCGCGCCACGCCGCCCAGCCGCCATTGAGCAGCCGGACGTCGCGGAATCCCCAATATCGCAGAATCCACCAGAGGCGGGCCGCGTCGCGCACGTCATCGCCGCCGTGGACCACAACCGATTCCCGGGGGTCGAGCCCCGCGTCGCCCAGCCGCTGGCTCCAGCCAGCGGCGTCGCCGGGATCAAAGAGTTTCTCCCAGGCGCGAATATCGATCCAAATGGCCCCGGGAATCCGGCCCGATTCATGCTCGGACCGTGGCCGAACATCCACGATGGTCAACCGAGACGGGCAAACTGTCAGTTCGCACGCTTCCATCAACAGTTCCGGTCGCGGGAATCCGGCTCCCGGAGAGGCCGACAGCACAACCAACAGCAGCGCGGGCGTCATGGCAACCTCCTGCCAACTATTGTCCGAGAATCGCGGCGAAACGATAGATGAACACGAATGCACGCGAAAGCATGCCGCAAGCAACGGCTCGGCGGCGTTGTTGGAATCGCCGGATTCGATCGGCGTCATTCGACGAGCGCGGTGGGCAATCGATCGACGGGCGCGCCACACTGGTCGGCGCCCGGCGGAGCGTCATCGATCAGCCGCGGGCGGAAGTCGGTGGGCTGGGCGCCCGCGGGTCCGGCGGCGGCAAAGCGCACGCGCACGAACGGCTCGCCGCGCTCCTGAGTGAACGCCAGCCAGCGGGCGCGATCGAACGGTCCCGGCAACGGCATCCGGTCGGGCTGCGCCGGCTCGACGTCCAGAAGCGCCGGGCCGACGTTGGCGTAGAAGGTCGGCGGGGCGTCGCCCGGCGCGGTCCACGAGACGAGCTGCCGAACCTGCTCATCCGATTCGACGCCTTCGAGAAAGACGAGCGGCCGGCCGCCCCCCGCCGCGATCAGGCAGCCATCGCAGGCGATCTGCACCGCGCTCGGCAAGCCGATCGGTCGGCGATCTTCGTCGCGGCCGATGCGCAGTTGCAACACGTGCTCGGTCCGCGCGGTGACGCGGCGGAGCCGGACGGCGGACGGCGCCGCCGACGGCGGATCCCGCGGGCTTCCGGCCGACTCGACCAGGTCGCCGTCCAGCGCCACCAGCGACGCGTCGACGTCGAGTTCAAAACGCCGGCCGCCGCGCACCGCGACCAGATCGCCCTTGCCGCGCACAAAACAGGAATCGAAACGCGCGCTCGGCGCCGCCCGTTGCCCGGGCGTTCGCATCGCGTCGGACTCCGGGATCAGAACCGCGGCCAGCGGCGTCTCACCCGATTGGTCCAGCGTGATCGCGCAATCAAGAAAGGCGACCGAGGCCGGTCCGGTCAGCGCGGCGATCGCCTGCCCGCGCGCATCCGATCCCGTCGCCCGCAGAGCGAACCGTAAGCCCTCGAATCGCACGGCGCCGTCCAGAATGCGAATCATGGACGCGTCCGAGTCCGCCGTGGGGTGCAGCGTCAGCACCGGGCGGTAACCGGGGAATGGCCGGATCGTGACCCGCCCGTCCGGATTCGCCCACGAGGCCGGCTCCACGACCACGCCGCCGGACTTCTTGATGAAGATCGTGTCGCCGGGCCGCGCGTCCGCCAGGGCCGCGGACAACGTGGGGTAACGCCCGTCGGCCGGATCGGACTGCAACAGCACCGGGTCGACGATCCGGAGTCGGGCGGCCTGCGCGTCGCCGATCGGCGGATCGAGCCGGGCGAAGCTTGGACCCCAGACGTTGCGTTGCACCCCGAACGTGCCGCTGAGCGGAGCGCGCGGCAACCGCAGTCGCGCCAGCCGCAGCTGAATGGCAAACGCCCGGCGTTCATCGCCGTCGGCGAGGCACGCCACCGGCCGCGGATCCACCCACGGCGACTGCGGCAGTTCCAGGCCGTCGTCGTCGTAGAACGCCGGCCGGCGCCGGGCATCGTCGAGAGTGACAGCCTGGCTCGGCCCGCCCGCCGTCTCGTCGATCCAGAACGCGCTGAGATTGTGATAGGCGTTGCGCAGCGTCTGTCGATCCGGTCCGGTGAGCGGGAGATACGTGACTTCGCCGGCGCGGCCGCCGGTCTGCCGGATCAGCACCGCTTCGCCGGGGGGATCGACGGCATCGGCTGGCTCGGGCCGGGAAAAGAGACAGTGGCCGGCCGTGATCCACGCCGCCGCGCCGTCCTCCACGCAGACCACCGTCGAGCGGTCCAGCAAAGCCGAACAGTGCTCCAATCGCAGTGACACATCCGACGCCGAGCCGCGAATTTGGATCAACGCCGGATGCGGCCCGAAAGCGCAGTTGGCGGCGGTGACGGAGCCACGGCCGACGATGAGCAGAGCGGCGTCGCCGCGAGCGAACAAGCTCTCGATGAGGCGGACGGTCGCTCCATCGCCGCCATCCCGCGCGTCGATCGACACGGCGACAGCGGCCGGCGCATTGTCGTCCGGCGCGGGCATCTGAAAAGCGCAGCGCTCGATGTCGATCTGGCGCAGGTCGCTGGCGGCAATCGCCGCGAGCGCACGTTCACCCGAACCGGCGCATTGGAAGCGCACGCCGCGAATCAGAACCTCGACCGGCTGCCCGTCGCGCCCGCTGACGGCCAGGGCGGCCCGGTCGTCGCCGGCCGGCGTCCAGCGGATCGTTGCCGTGCGCGTCGGGTCCTCGGTCTCGATTTCGAGCCGCTTGCCGCGAAACGTCAATCCGGCGGGTTCCGCGCCGGCACGTGAAGTCAGATCGTAATGCGCGCTGGTAAGTCGAATGCGCAAGACGCCGTCGGCCTCGGCGAACAGGTCGCGGAGTTCCTCGGCATTGGCGGCGGCATGAACGTTTTCGGCTGGCCGGGGCGGTTCGGGAGCCGCCGCGGCGGCGGCCGGCAGAGCGGGCGGTCCGTCGCCGGCCGGGACCACTTCGCTCGCCGATCGCGGGCTGCTGAGCACGATCTGAAATCCCGGCCCGGCCGGCGGTCGCAGCATCTCCATCAGCGCCACGAGAACCGTCACGCCGAGCATCGACGCGGCCGAGGCGATCAACATCCACCGCGTCACGGAGCGCGGGGTCCGCGTCTCGGCCCACAGCGGGCGCGGAGCATCGTCATCGGGATTCAGCCGGCGCTCGGCCGCGCGCAGGTCAGCGAGGAGTTCGTCGGCCGATTGGTATCGATCCGCGGGATCCTTGGCCATCATTCGTCCCAGGATCGTCACGACGAAATCGGGAATGTCGGGATTCAGGCTCCGCGGATCGGTCGGCGGCACGCGCTGATGATGGTGCAGTTTCTGCGCCACGGTGCCGTCGGGGATGGGCGGCCGGCCGGTCAGCGCGTGGTACAGCGTGCAGCCGAGAGAATAGATGTCGCTGCGCGTGTCGGCGGCGCGTGGCTCGATGGCCTGCTCCGGCGCCATGTAATCGAACGTGCCGAGCGTCACACCCGGTTGGGTGACGGCGCCCACGGCATCGAGGCGCCGGGCGAGACCCATATCGACGATTTTCGCCCGGCCGTCGGGCGTCACGATCAGGTTCGACGGCTTGAGGTCGCGGTGGACGACGCCGCGCGCCGCGGCGTGAGCCAGCCCGGCCGCCGCCTGACGCGCGATTGCCAGCGCCTCGGCCGGCGCGAGCTTCCCGCGCTCGGCTATCCGATCGCGGAGCGTTCGGCCCTCGACGAATTCGAAGGCGATGAAGTGCAAGCCTTGATCCTGCCCGCAGCCGAACACGCGCGCGATGTTTTCATGATCGAGCCGGGCCGCCGCGCGCGCTTCGCTCTGAAAGCGCGCCACGTGCTCCGCGTCTTGGGCCAGTTCCGGCAGAAGGATCTTGAGCGCGACCGGGCGATCGAGCGCCGTGTCCCGCGCCTGGACGACGGCCGCCATCCCGCCGACGCCGATCAACTCGCCGATTTCGTATGGTCCGAGCTGGCGCCCGCGCAACGCGGCGTCGAACGCCGTGGCCCCCGTCGCGGGCACGGGCTTCCGGCTCGAAATGATGGTCGGCGCATCGTCGGTGTTTGGCGCCACATCGGCACGCGGTGCGCCGGCGTTGGCGGCATCGCTCATGCAGTCACCAGTCGAGTCGATCACCCACGGACAGGCGCCGGCCGAGCCGCCGGCGGATCAGAGATTTCTCGGATCATCTGAGTATACCGAATTCGCGGGATCGGTGTCAAACAGCCCGCAGGGTTTTCCGTCGCGCTCCGCGAAGCCTCCGCGTCACGGCGAACGCGCGTCGGAGATGATTACTTCCTCGGCGTCCCGTACATCGGGTCGCTCGGGTCGTCCACGACGGTCCATACTCGGCCGCCGCGGAGGTACATCTTCTCCTGCTCGGCTTTGTTGAGCGGTCGGGCGCCGACCCGGCCAAAGACGCCGATCTGATTGCCGCTCTCGTCCACCGCCCGGTCGCGGTCGAGCCCCTTGGCCACCGAAAGCGCCTTGCCGCCGTGCTTGATCGGGTACGTGGCGATCAGGCACGGCTTGGGCCGCGGCGAGAAGCCGTCGTTCCCCGGCGTCTCCGGCGACGTCAATTGCACGATTCGCATGCCGTTTTTGCCGTCGGCCAGGTAGGCGAACTCGCTGACGTAGGTGATGCCGAGCTTCACATCGCGGCAATCGTTGATGCAGCCATCGGCGTCGTAGCACTGATCGAGCCGCGGCGCCGCCGGGTTCTTGATGTCGAGAATCATCAAGCCGCGCTTGCCGGCCGCGACGTAGGCGTACGTCCGCGCCAGATAGATCGAGTGCAGGTCGTCGATCCGCATGAGCGACACCGGCTGCGGCTGGGCGAGATCGGTCACGTCCAGAACCTTCACGCCTTCCTCGTCGACGAGGTAGCAGTAGCGGAATTGCACGGCAATCGATTTGGGCTTCTTCACGAACGGCTCGCCGACCGTGGCGACCACCTTCGGGCATTTCGGGTCAGTCAGATCGACGACGACGAGACCGGCATCGCAGCCGATGTAGGCATAATTGCCGACAATGGTGATCGCGCGGGCGCCGCAGAGGATGCCGTCCGGGTTGAACGTGACCTCGCGCTTCAGGAAGTTGTTGGTCGGGTTGCCGTCGATCGTGGTTGCGATGCCGATGAGGATGAGGCCTTCCTCGGCGTCGGCGACGTAGATGTAGGCGTAGATGCCGGCGACTTTCTGTTCCTTGTTTTCCGGCCTGTGCGTGCGCGTCGGGTCGGGCGCCATGGTCGTCGGCGAGGCGACGGCCCGGGCGTTCTTCGTCTTCACGTAGAACCGCTGGCCGATCGGCGACACCGGAGCCGTGGTGATCCGTTCCGCGAATGCCTTGTCGTCGATGAAGGCGATGTCGAAGATGCGCACGCCGTCGTGGCCGCAGGCGGCATAGAGGTACTCGCCGCGATTCTGCACCTGCAGGACCTCATGCGATTTGAACGGCCGGCGCAGGCCCTGCGAAATATCGAGACCCGGATGCTCGTGCGCGTGCTCGAGTTTTCGCCCGTGCTTCACGTGCTCTTCGTAGTGTTCGGGGAATGCGATCTCGTGCAGCGTGCTGCCGATGACAGCCTGCGGCTCCTCGCGCTCGGTGACGACCGGCGCGTAGATGCCGTGCTCGCCGCAGGCCACCCAGGCGTACCGGCCCACGAAGTTCAGGTAGTTCGTCCCGTGCATGAGCAACTGCGCCATCCAGGCGTTGTTGTCGTTGTCGCGCGAGATGTGGCAGTCGGTGCACTGCTTCGTTCCGTCCTTGCCGCGGACGGTGTGCGGCACGTTGGTGCTGAAGGCGATGCCGGACATGCCCTCGGCCGAGATGGTCTGCTGCTGCACGTAGATCGATTCGCGGTTGTTGTTGTAGGAGCCGACGTGGATCGCGCAGCTCGATCGGGACGGACCGATGCGATTGCCGGTGACGTCGCCGTCGCGGGCCAGCATGTACACTTCGTCCCGCAGCGTCTGGAAGTTGTAGGGCGTGTAATTGCGGCTGACGTCGCCATCCCAGTGCAGGTGCGGCATCTTGACGTTGGCCCGCTGCGGCAGGTGGCAGCCATAGCAGCTCGGGTTCCAGGCCGAGTGACAGGCGATGCACGACATGTTCTGATTCGCGTGGGCGCAGGTCTTTTCAATTTCCGGCGACATGTCGCCCCAGACCAGTTCGCCGTTCTCGACGCGCACGGTCTTGGCCAGGTGCGCCTTCTTGTTGTAGCGCGGGTGTCCGGGGTTGATCGTGTCTTTCGTCTGAACGATCTCCCAGCGGAGATGGGGCTCGACCATCGAGTTCTGATAGATCACGTCGCCGACTTTTTCGAATCGGCGCTTGCCGCTGGGCGTGCGCATGGCGAGGAGATCGCGGCCCGGAGCGTTCGGGTCTCTCGACGACGTGTACGACGCGGGGCCGCTGGTCCGGAGCGTGGCCGGCCTCGACGCCGTGCCGTGACAATCGACGCACTGAATCTCGCAGGCGGCGCGGACTTCCATTTGTAAACGACCGTTGCCGTGCATGTCCTGCACGAAGTGGCAATCGACGCAGTGCATGCCTTTTTCCAGATGCACGTCGAGATAATGGACCGGGATGTGCTTGTACTTTTCCTCGAAGGCTTTCTCGGCGGCGCGGAGGGCCTCCACGTCGGCGTGTTTCTTGCGGTAGACTTCGCGGGCCGCCTCGGGAACCTTCATGGCCGCCTGAAGGATCGCGGCCGTCGGCTCCGATTCGATGACCCGACCGCTGCGATCGACAAGCCGGCCTTCCTTGTCGTGCCGATACACCGCCCGGAACACCCAGCCGTGACTGTGGAAGTCGCCGAACTGCGTCTTGTTGAGTTGCGGATTGAGATCGGTGATGTTGTTGAGGAACTCCGGGTCGCTCCATTTACCGTAGGCGGCGGTTTCGTCCGGGTTGAACATCGCGGCCCGGATCAGTTGCTCGGACGTCGGTTTGCGCCGCTTGTGCGGATACATGAACTGGCCTTCGGTTTCCTGATCCCACCACATGAACCCGAGATAGCTGTTCATGACCGTCGTGCCGGGGTGGACGTGGCAGGTCATGCACTGGCTCGACGGAATGCCGGTGCGGAAGCGGTGCTCGATCGGATGCCCGGACTCGTTTTTCGGAATTGTTGGATCGGGGTTGCCGGCGGCGAAGCCGCGGTTGCCATATTGCGCCCACGGTCCGGAGTTGACCGACGATCGATCGTTGGCGTAGATGACGTGGCAGGCGGAGCAGCCACTGGAGCGATAGTCACCAGCTTTGTCGTTGGTGCCGAGGAAATTGAGCGTGGGGTCGAAGAGCCGCGTTTTGTTCAAGCTGACGAGGACGGGATCCGTGCGATTTTCGGTACCGAGTCCGCGGTTGGATAGTCGGGTTCGAGGCCGGCCCGGTTCCTCGCCCCGCTCCGGGATGCCGACCTCCGGGCGGAAGCGCCCGCCCGCTTCAAAGAAGCGCAGGACGTTGCCCGGCTGGCTGACCTCAAAGCGCGGCAGCGGGTCGAGGAACGGCACGACGCCCTTGACGGACATTTCCCATTCGTCCGGCGGCGGCACCGTCTGAGCCCGCAGCGGCACGCCGGTCATCGAATAGAACTCGCCGTGCCGGGCGCGCTTGTACGGCACCGAGCCGTTGTTGTACAACGCCGCACCCCACAACATGCAGCCCGAGGTCATGATCGACTTGCGAGTCGTTTCCACTTCCTTGGAATGGCAGCCGCCGAGACCGCAACTGATATGCGCGATGCGCAGGTCGCCGGGATTGACGAACCGAATGAACTCCGGCGATTCATGGTTGAGCAGCGTGTAGGATCGCGGCGGGTTAGCCGACGAATGCCAGAATTCCGGGTATCGCGGTCGGACGTGGGCCTGATCCTTGTCGGTCGTGTCGGCGCAGCCGCCGTGGCAATCGACGCAGCCGATGTGGACCGTGTCTTTGGCGTGAGGATCGCGGACGTTCTGATGGCAAGTGATGCAGCCGGCGCTTTTGCGGGCGGCGTCTTCAGCCGTCTGAGACAGCAGATCGACCCCGGCGAGTTCCGGCGGGATGGGGAACGGATCGAGCGGATCGGTGGACCACTTGGGCTGCGGCCGGCCCGGCGCCTGGGCGTAATGCACCGCATTGGCGACCAGAAGAGCGCCGACGCCCAGCGCGGTCAACGTGGCCCAGCGAGCGGTGCGTGTGGCCCATGGAGCGGACATGGCGACCTCCGTGTCGGCGCGCAATCTCCCCGGGCGAATCCATCCCGGCAACCTGCGGAGGATAGCGAGTTTCGCGGGGGTGTCAAGGGGAAAGTGAAATCGGGACCATTGACACTCGGGCTCGCGCCGCTTGCCGAGCTGATTTCCTCCGCCGCCGGCGTCTCACCCCCGCGAAGAGTACACCGAATCCGAGCGCGGGTCGCCGGGGTTCACGGCCGGGCCGAGATCGGCAATGTCGCGCTGGATGCGGCGCATGATGGCGACGGCCAGGGCGAGACCGGCCAGGCCGGCGCCGCAGAGCGTGAGCATCGGCCAGATGTTTCGCGCGCCGACCAGCACCAGCGCCGCGACGCCGACCAGGGGCACGGCGGCCGCAAGTGCGAGATGCGGCCACAGCGAGCGCTCGAGCGCCGCTAAGTCGGCCGCGTCGTACGGCGTCGTCGTTCCCGGCCGCACAAACGTCGGATAATACGACCCGGTCCCGAGTTTCGAGCCAAGGAAAAATGGATACGCCGCCGCGATCAGCCCGCACACGGTCAGCGACGCCAGAAAGTGCATGAACAGTTCCGCGAACATTCGACCCTGAAGTTCGGGCACGGCCAGGCGCAAGGCGACCGGGTAGATGATGCTCGCCCCGACCCAGAATCCGACGCCGATCCACGCGCCCCAATGCCCCAGGCGAAGCGTCCGCCGGCGCAAATCGGCAAGCGCCGAATCGGGCAGCGTCAGCCCCCCGCGCTCGCTGGCTCGCAACGCTCGCAGCACCGGCCGAGCAACCAGCACAAACACCAGCACCGCCACCGGAAAGGCAATGCCGTTGATCGCCATTTGGATGCGCTCGAACGCCGGCGGCAACGGCGGCGGCGACTCCGGCCGGGCGATCACTTCCGTGTAGTTGTAAACGTAGTTGAATGCGCCGGCGAGAATATTGGGCGTCAATCCCGCCGCCAACATCGAGGTCAGCGGATACCGACGCATCCATCGCCGCCAACTGTCTTTCGGCGGGTCGAGCAGTTCCAGCGTCCGCGGATACTGCACGAGGTCGAGTACACGCGCCAACGCCGCCGCATCTGGAAATCGGTGGTCGCGATCGGGCGCCAGGCACCGCTCCAGGGCCCGGACCAGCGCTTCCGGGCAACCTGGCGGCAGACTGGCGCGCACACTGTCCGATAAGCCGGTCTTGCGCCGATTCGTCAGTGACAGCATCACGGCCGACCACGGACCGTCGACCGTCTCATCGGCGAACGGGCGGCTGCCGGTCAGAAGTTCCCACAGCGTGACGCCGAGAGAATAGATGTCGCTGCGGGCGTCGAGGTCGGCGGCCGTGCGCTCGTGAGCTGGGTTGTACGCTTCCATCTGCTCCGGCGACATGTACGGAAGGCTGCCGCCAAAGAACAAATGCGGGCTGGCGCCGTCGAGCTTGGAACAGAAGCCGACGTTGAAATCGGCGAGGCGGGGGTTGGCGTCGGCGCCGAGCAGCACGTTGGCCGGCTTGATGTCCCGGTGCTGCACGCCGCGGGCGTGGGCGGCGGCAAGGGCGTCGGCCAGTCGCGCCCCGATCCAGGCGACGGCTTGCGGCCAGGTCGCCTGCTCCAGCAGCCGCCGCGCCGACGAGTCGATCGGATCCGCCCCCCGCCGCTCCAACATGCCGTCGATGACTTGGAGCAGCGTCTGCCCGGACCGCTCATTGAGCGGAATGGATTTCGCCTGCGCGATCACGTCGTGCAGCGTTCCGCCCGCCAGAAACTCCATGTACAGCAGCCGCAGGTTCTTCTCCGGCATCGATCGCTGATCGTACACGCGGACGATGTGCGGATGGCTGAGCTGCGCCAGAGTCTGCGGTTCGGCGCCGCGATTGTCGGAAATCTTCAGCGCGACGAGTCGCTGCATCGAGCGCTGATAGGCGAGAAAGACCTTGGCGAACGCGCCTTCGCCGAGCTGGGCTTTGAGGTCGAAGTCATCGACCGTGTCGCCGACGAGGAATCCGACGGTGGAGCGCGGGGCGATCAGCGTCGTCGATCGGTACGACGAGTCGCGGGCCATCATGCGGGTGAGCTCGTTCGCCTGATCGGGAAAGCGCGTGCGATAGTCTTCGACCGCGGCGGGATCGCCGGCGCGTTTTCGCGCGTGCAGTTCCTCGTAGAGCAAATCGCTGGGCAGGCCGCCGCTGGCGAGCTCGGGAAACTCGCGGGCATAGTCCTCGATGCTGCGAATCGGCCGCTGCCGAGCGCTGCGTTCTTGGAGATCGATCTTGATCAGTTCGACCAGGACGAGGCGCCGCAGGCTGGGCGGATGCGCCGGCAGAAACTGATCCAGCGGCGGTTCCGGCCGATCGGACCATGCCGCCGCCAGCGCTTCGACCCGCTGCTCGAGCAGGTCCCAAGCCGGACGGGTTTCTTCGAATCTCAGTCCCATGCTTGGGTCGTCCGTAAGATGCCGGTGCAGGCATCATATCGGCTGGCGGGGCGCACCGCGACGGGGCCGGCCGCAGGAGCAATCCATGCTGTGGGAACTGGAAATCCGACCGCGGTTCGCCAACCCCGACCTCGACCGCGCCCGCGCCGATTTCAACCTGCTGACGCACTCGCAAGCCGGGGCGGACGTCATCCGCGCCGCGGCCCGCGGCTACCTGCTCGACGCCGACCTCACGACCGAAACCGACCGTGTGCGGCTGACGGATCTCCTGACCGACCCGCTAGCCGAGGATGCCGCGCTCGATCGTCTCAACTCAGCAGCGGCAGACGCACCGGGCTGCCGCCGGCTGACCGTCCTTCTGAAGCCCGGCGTGATGGACCCGGTCGCACAGAGCATTCTGACCGCCGCGCGGGATGCCCTTCTGGCCGTACGCGCCGTCCGCACGTTCCGCCGGTATGACATCGCCGAGGCGGCGTTGACCCGCCATCGCGATCTGCTGGTCCAGCGCGTCCTCGCCAATGACGCCATTGAGCGCGTGATCGACGGGCCGATGCCGGACGGCCCGTTGCACGTCGGCCGGCCGTACGAATTCCACCGCATCGTTGTCCCGCTCCGGACGCTCAACGATTCTGAGTTGGAAACACTCAGCCGCCAGGGCCGGCTCGCCCTGTCGGTCGATGAGATGCGAACGATTCAGGCGCACTTTCGCGCTCTCGGGCGTGATCCGACCGACGTCGAACTCGAGACACTGGCGCAAACGTGGAGCGAACACTGCTCGCACAAGACCCTGAAAGGGCGAATCACTCTTGGCGACCGGACGTACGACAACCTTCTCAAGGAGACAATCTTCGCCGCGACTCGGGAAATTCGGCGGCGGCTCGGCGATGACGATTGGTGCGTCAGCGTCTTCGAAGACAACGCCGGCGTCATCCGTTTCGACGACGAACACGACGTGTGCTTCAAGGTGGAGACGCACAATCGTCCCAGCGCGATCGAGCCGTACGGCGGAGCGAACACCGGCGTCGGCGGCGTGATCCGCGACATTCTGGGCGTCGGCCTCGGCGCCAAGCCGATCGCCAACACCGACGTCTTCTGCTTCGCTCCGCCGGACACCCCGCCGGAAACGCTGCCGCCTGGCGTCCTGCACCCGCGGATGGTGATGCACGGCGTCGTGGCCGGAGTGCGCGACTATGGCAACCGTGTCGGCGTGCCGACCGTCAACGGCGCCGTCGTCTTCGACGAGCGCTATCTCGCCAATCCGCTGGTGTTCTGCGGCACGATCGGCATCATGCCGCGGGGCCTCGAGCGCAAACACGCGCGAGCCGGCGATCGGATCGTCGTCGTGGGCGGGCGCACCGGACGCGACGGCATCCACGGCGCCACGTTCTCCTCGCTCGGGCTTTCCGCCGAGAGCGACGAGGTCTCCGGCGGAGCGGTGCAGATCGGCAACGCCATCGTTGAAAAGAAGGTGCTCGACGTGCTCTTGCAGGCGCGCGATCGCCGGCTGTTCACGGCCATCACCGACTGCGGGGCGGGCGGGTTTTCCTCCGCAATCGGGGAAATGGGCGCCGCTCTCGGCGCCGACGTCCACCTCGATCGTGCGCCGCTCAAATACGACGGGCTCAGCTACACCGAGATCTGGATTTCGGAAGCCCAGGAGCGCATGATCCTGGCCGTGCCGCCGGGCCATTGGCCGGAACTCGACGCGCTCTGCCGATCGGAAGGCGTCGAGGCGACGGATCTCGGCGAGTTCACCGGCGGCGGCCAGTTGCGGCTCTATTACCGCGACGAACTCGTCGGCGACCTCGGGATGGAGTTTCTGCACGGGGGCCGACCGAAGGTGGTCAAAGTGAGCCGCGACGCGCCGCGGAGCGCTCCGCGGCGCGTCGCGGCTAACAAAACTCCGAGGGAAACACTCCCGGCCCTGCTCGCCTCGCCGACGATCGCCTCCAAGGAATGGATCATCCGGCAATACGATCACGAGGTGCAGGGCGGCAGCGTCGTCAAGCCGCTCGTCGGCGTCCGGGACGACGGGCCCGGCGATGCCGCCGTGATCACGCCAGTGCTCGGCTCGACGCGCGGCCTCGCCATCGGTTGCGGGATCAATCCGTTTCTGGGCGATGTCGATCCATATGCGATGGCCGCGGCCGCGATCGACGAGGCGGTGCGCAACGTCGTGGCCGTCGGCGCCGATCCGCGGCGCATCGCCCTGCTCGACAACTTCTGCTGGGGCGATATCAACGATCCGGAGAACCTGGGCGCTCTGGTCCGCGCTTGCGAGGCTTGCCGCGACGTGGCGATCGCCTTCGGCATGCCATTCATCAGCGGCAAGGACAGCCTCAACAACGAGTATCGCTCCGGCAACCGGCACATGCGCATCCCGGGCACTCTGCTCATCAGCGCGATCGGCATCGTGCCCGACGTGCGGCAGTGCGTGACGATGGACTTGAAAGCGCCGGGGAATCCGATCTATCTCGTGGGGTCGATGGCCGATGATTTCGCAGGCTCGCACTATTCGAGACTCGAGCCGGGTTTCCCGGCGTTGGGACTTCCGACGGTCGATTTGGAGCGAGCGCCGCGGCTTTTCCGGGCGCTTCACGCGGCGATCCGTGCCGGCCTGGTGCGCTCGTGCCACGACGTCAGCGACGGAGGGCTGCTCGTCGCGGCCGCGGAAATGGCTTTCGCGGGTGAGATCGGAATCGATCTTCGGGACCGATCCGTCTCAGCCTCCGCGACCCCGCCCTATGCGGAATCGCCGACCTGCTGGCTTGTCGAGATCGAGCCGCGGAATGTGGAATCGTTCCGGAATCAATTCGGCGGGCTGCCGATCGAGCGACTGGGCGTGACGACGGCCGAGCCGATCTTGCGATGGTCTGACGATCTGACCTGGCCGCTCGCCGACCTGAAGGCCGCGTGGCAATCCGCCGGGCAATGACTGGTCCGCATTCAAGCAAACTTGAAATGAGTCGCCCGTCTGCCGTCTCGCACTTGTCGTTTCAAATTATGGTTCCGTTCGGTACGACGCCGCCGCGGGGAATGACGACGATGCCGTCGCGGCGGACGAAGAGATCAGTTTCCGCGTCTGGCGCGTTGTCCGCGCCGCGGATGCGCACGTTTTTCCCGATCCGACAATCCTTGTCCAGGATGGCCCGCTCGATGACGGTGTCGTCGCCGATAGTGAGGCTGGGCCGGCCGGTGCGCTCGTTTTCCGCCCGCTCGTCGTCGGATTCGTAACGGTCGGCGCCGATCAGCACGCACTCCCGCAGCGTGACATTCCGCCCCAGCCGCGATCGGATGCCGACGATCGAGCGTTCGATCGTGCTGCCGGACTGGATGACGCTGCCGTCGGCGATGATGGCGTGGTCCAGGTGAGCGCCGACGATCCGCGACGGCGGCAGGCTGCGGGTCCGCGTGTACACGATGCCGTCCACGTGGTGGAACTGAAACGGCGGGTGGTCGCCGGCGAGCGCCATGTGGCACTCGTGATACGATTTCACCGTGCCCAGGTCTTCCCAGTAGCCGTCGAACAGGTACGTCTGCACCCGGTGCCGGGCGATGCAGCGCGGGAACAGGTCTTTGCCGAAATCGGTGACCAGCGGCGGCTCCTGCAACATCGTCACCAGCATGTCCCGGTTGAAAACATAAATGCCCATGCTGGCGAGAAACGGCCGATCGCGAAACGCCACGCCCTGGCTCTCGATGTAGTGAGCCGGCGTGATGAACGGATCGATCTGCTCCGCGGTTCGCGGCTTCTCGACGAAGCCGATGATCCGGCCCGTTTCGTCCACGCGGACGATGCCGAGGTTGGAGACGTGCTCGCGCGGCACCGGCAAAACGGCGATGGTGGCGTCGGCGCGGGTGTCGCGGTGCCGCTGAATCAACTTGCGAAAGTCCATGCGATAGAGCTGGTCGCCGGAGAGAATGAGGACTTCAGAGTAATTGTCTTCGAGCAGGTGGCCCATGTTGCGGCGGACGGCGTCGGCCGTGCCTTCGTACCACCCGCCGACCAGCCCCGGCAGTCCGATCCGCGATTCGTCGCCGGGATCCGCCTGCATGGCCGCGAGAATCTCGACGAATCCCCGATTGAACATGTCGAATCGGTAGGTGTTGGCGATATGCCGATGCAGGCTGGTCGAAAGGAACTGCGTGAGGACGTAGATGCGCGTCAGCTCGCTGTTGATGCAATTGGACAGCGGGATATCGATGAGGCGATACTTGCCCCCGATGGGCACGGCCGGTTTCGAGCGATGCTTGGTGAGCGGGTAGAGCCGGCTGCCGCGCCCCCCGCCGAGAATCAGACTGAGCACACGCGCCATCGCACGTCCTCGGATTTGCGCCGCGAGAGCGCCATCCTACCCCCGGCGAGTGGGAACGGCGAGCCGAAGTTCTTCCACGGATCGACAAAGTGGACCAGCCGGCAGTTCGAATCGGTGTTGATCGGTGCAAATCGGTGGATGAAGTCGGGTTCGCGGTCCGGGACGCCGCACCGAAGACCGAACCATCCACAGATTCCACAGATTGAACAGATGAAGTCCGGCTGAATCTGTTGCATCTGAGAAATCTGTGGATGGCGGATTTGCCCGGAGGACAACCACGGAGCTACAAAGAAACGAAGACGTCGCGAGAACGAACGCCTCCCGAGGGCGCCCCGCCATGGCCGACCCGATCCTGGTCGCAAAAACCGTCGATAAGCACGAGCCGCTCTGCATCCTGCCGAAGCTCGCCAATCGCCACGGGCTGATCGCCGGCGCGACCGGCACCGGCAAGACCGTGACGCTCCAGACGTTGGCGGAGGCCTTCAGCCGCATCGGCGTGCCGTCGTTTCTGGCCGACGTGAAGGGCGATCTCGCCGGCATTTCACAGCCCGGCGGCAACAATCCGAAGATCGTCGAGCGGCTGAAGCAACTTGGGCTCAGCGACCGCCCGTTCGCCGCGTGCCCCGTGACATTCTGGGACGTCTACGGCGAACAGGGTCACCCGGTCCGCACGACGCCGCAGGACATGGGCCCGCTTCTCCTGAGCCGGCTGCTCAACCTCAACGAGACCCAGGAAGGCGTGATGGCGATCACGTTCAAGGTCGCCGCGGACGAGAAGCAGCTGCTGCTCGATTACAAGGACGTCCGCGCGATGTTGCAGTGCGTCGCCGAGAATGCCAAGAAGTTGACGACCGACTACGGCAACATCTCCACGGCCAGCATCGGCGCCATTCAGCGCGCTCTTTTGGCCCTGGAACAGCAAGGCGGCGACAAGTTTTTCGGCGAGCCGGCCCTCGATCTCATGGACTTCATCCAGACGAACCCAAACACGGGTTTCGGGTACGTCAACATTCTCGCGGCCGACAAACTCCTCAACGCCCCGAAGGTCTACGCCACGTTCCTGCTGTGGATGCTGACGACGCTGTTCAACAGGCTGCCCGAGGTCGGCGACCCGGAGAAGCCGAAGCTGGTCTTTTTCTTCGACGAGGCGCACCTGCTGTTCGACGACGCACCGCCGGCGTTGCTGGCGCGAATCGAGCAGGTGGTCCGGCTGATTCGATCGAAAGGCGTGGGCGTCTATTTCATCACGCAAGTGCCGAGCGACGTGCCGGACAGGGTCTTGTCGCAACTCGGAAACCGAATTCAGCACGGACTCAGAGCTTTCACGCCGCGCGAGCAGAAGTTCCTAAAGACGACCGCAGAGACATTTCGTGATAACGAAGATTTGGATGAGAAGACGGTACTGACCGAGCTCGGCGTCGGCGAGGCGCTCGTGTCGTTCCTCGAAGCGTCGGGCACCCCGGCGATGGTGAAGCGGGCGCTGATCGTGCCGCCGGCCAGCCGCGTCGGGCCGATCTCGGCGGACGAACGCCGGGCGCTCATGAACAAGTCGATCGTCGCCGGGCAGTACGAGAAAGTCGTCGATCGCGAATCGGCGTACGAGGTCCTGAAAGCCCGAGTGGAGAAAGCGGCCGCGGAAGCGCCGCCGGAGAAAGAATCGAAAGCGGCGAAAGCCGCGAAGACCGGCGCCTTCGCCGCCGTGCTCGGGATGCTTATGACCGGCATCATTCGCGGCATCACCAACGCCATCTCGTCGATCGTCCGTGGCGTGGTCAACAGCATGCTGACGGGAGGAAAGAAGCGGCGGTGACAGACCCCTCAGCCGATCTTGTGGCCAGAGGAGTCACGCGATGCCGAGAGTCCCAGGTATCGAAGGCCCATATCGATTCTTCTTCGAAAGTTTCGACTGCCTAGAAATGTGCCACGTTCACGTTCGCCGGGAACGGTTCGTCTGCAAGTCTTGGCTGGAACCTCTTGCGCTAGCGTGCAATAATGGCTTTGCCGCGCAGGAACTTGATCGAATTCGATCGATCATCCGTCGGAATCGACGTCGCATTCGAAAGGCATGGGACTAGCACTGTGGCCAGGGGTGAACCTAGAATCGTCGACTTTGAAGGTACCGGCGACTCACTGGTCGCACGCCTTGTCGATGGGCGGATCGTCAGCGTGCCATTGGCCGGAACTCGACGAGGATATCAGCGCCCGCGGAATGCTGGAGGGAACTCCGGCGGCGCGGCCGAAGTAGTCCAGACCCCGACGCGGAGAGAGATCAGCGACTTAATCGTGAATTCCCGCGGCGGCACGGTCGAGCGAGGAACGCGTTCCACCATCTGGCTAAGTCGAGTCGCCTTGGAGTAAACTACCCATCCGCCACCTGCACCAGCTTGATCCGCGACGATGCTCCCGACTTGATGCTCACGGCCGACTTGACGCAGCCGAAATGTCTGGCGACGAGCCCGATCAGTTCTTCGTTCGCTTTGCCGTCAACCGGCCGGCCCTTCACACGCGCTGAGTACGTTCCATCCTCCAGGAGGACGATCTCGCTGACTTTCGATCCCGGCTTCACTTTCACTTGAATCGTCAGCACGGGCCGCCCCGCATCAACTGTCCACGCCGCGGATTGACGCCTTGAGCACGTGTACGAGCCGGTCTTGCACTTTCTTGTGCAGCTTGTCGATTTCCTTGTCGGCCAGGGTGCGATCGTCGGCCTGGTAGCTCAGGGCAAAGGCGAGGCTTTTCGTGCCGCCGGGGATGCTCGGCCCACGGTACAGGTCGAAGAGTCGCACGTCGCGCACCAGGTCGCCGCCGGCCGCACGAATCTCGGCGACGACGCGCTCGGCCGGGACGTCGTTGGTCACGACGACCGCGATGTCGCGCAGCGCCGCCGGGAACCGCGGAACGGGAACAAACGCTCGCCGCTCCGGCATCGCCAACAGTATCGCGTCCAGATCGAACTCGGCCGCCAGCACGATCCGGCCTTCGAGGTCGAATCGCGCCGCCGTTCTCGGGTGCAATTCGCCGAACGAACCGACGGATCGCCCGGCCACGAGCCATTCGGCCGATCGGCCGGGATGCAGGTAACCACACTGGCCGCGCGTTGTGCCGCAATTCGCCAGGTGCAGTTCCGCGGCCAACGCTTCAGTCAGTCCCTTGAGGTCGAAGAATCCAAATGCCGGGCGCTCGCCGCCGGGCGCATCCTGCCAGAACGGGCGTGCGCGCGGGCCGGTCAGGGCGATCGCCAGCCGCCGCGGCTCCTCCGGCAGCCGCTCGCCGGCTTTCGGCAGATAGACGCAGCCGATCTCGAACACGGCCACCGATTCCTCATGGCGGAGATTCGCGGCCACGACTTCGAGCACGCCGGCCAGAAGCGACCGCCGCATCGCGTTCCGTTCGCTGGAAATCGGATTGACCAGCCGGACGTATTCGCCGCCGGTCAGCGGCGCTTCGCGCTCGGGCGTGGTCAGCGAATAGGTGATGACCTCCTGCAAGCCGAGGGCGACGAGCCGATCGCGGACGTGCTCCTCGCGCTCCAGGTCGGGATTCCCGGGCTGCGGAGGCAGCGGATCGGCCAGGAGCGTCGCCGGCAGCCGGTCGTACCCGTGCAGCCGGGCGATCTCTTCGATCAGATCGGCGGCGCCGGATTGAATGTCGAGCCGATTCGCCGGCGTGGTCACGGACAATGCGTCCCGACCGGCCGGCTCGACCCGAAACTCCAACGCGCGCAACAAGCGCCCCGCCTCGTCGAGCGGCACGTCGATGCCGAGCGTCCGGCGGATGTCCGCGGCTCGCAGCTCGATGACCTGCGGCTTCGGGCGGCGCGGGTAGGCGTCGATCATGCCGCGGCACACGGTTCCCCCGGCGTGTTCGTGCAACAGCTGCGCGGCTCGATTGGCGGCCGGGGCGGCGAGTTCCGGGTGAATGCCCTTGCTGAAACGCAGACTCGCTTCGCTGGGCAGATCGAGCGCCCGCATCGTCCGCCGGACGCTCACCAGATCGAAGTTCGCTGATTCGAGCAGGACGTGGCGTGTCGTCGCCGAAACTTCGGTTTCCAGTCCGCCCATGACGCCGGCCAGCGCGATCGGCCCGGCGGCGTCGGCGATGATCAGTGTTTCCGGCGTCAGTTTGCGTTCGATCTTGTCCAGCGTGACGAGCGTCTCGCCGGGCTTCGCGGGGCGGACGACGATGCCCGGGAGTTTGCCGCCGGCGCGCCGCACGAGCACGTCGTAATCGAACGCGTGCAGCGGCTGGCCCCATTCCAGCATGACATAGTTCGTGATGTCCACGATGTTGCTGATCGGCCGCATGCCGGCGTACGTCAGCCGCCGCTGCATCCATGCCGGCGATCGGCCGATGACCACGTTGCGGATCAGCGTCGCCGTGTAGCGCGCGCACAGGTCCGGATCGGCAATGGTCACGGTCGCCTGACCGTCGATGGGATCGCCGGACGCTGAGTGATCCATCGCCGGCGTCGTCACGGTCCGGCCGGTGATCGCCGCCACTTCCCGCGCCACGCCCAAGAGCGCGAGGCACCGCGCCATGTTGGGCAGGATGTCGGCTTCGAGGATGATCTCGCCCATGAGATCCGCGGCCGGGCGGCCCACCGGCGTCTCCGGCGGCAAGAGGATGATCCCCTCGTGTTCCTCGCTGATGCCGAGTTCGAATTCCGACATGACCATGGCGTCGGACGGCACGCCGCGAAGCACGCTGGGCTTGAGTTGCTTGATCTGCTTCGGCGTCGCGTGGCCGTCCCAGTACTGCGTGCCGGCCAGCCCGAGCACGACCACCATTCCCCGGTCGCCGACGTGGATATTGGGCGCGCCGGTGACGCAGACCTTGGGCTCGGCGGCGCCGTAATCGGCGGTGACGAGTTTCAGCTTGTCGGCATTTGGATGCTTGTCAACGCTCAGCACGCGCGCGGTGACGACTCGGTCCGGCTCCCAAACGGGCCCGCGATCGTCCGGCGCCACGCGCACGCCCTCGGGGATCGGCAGCCCGACGACGCGCACCCCGCCAATTTCCAGACCGGCGAGCGTCAGCCGGCGCGCCAGTTCGCCCGCCGGCACATCGAAAGCCACATACTCGCGCAGCCAGGACAGCGGAATCTTCATCGAACGTCCGACTCCGATCGCGGGGCGTCATCCGAACAGAAAGTGTAGCGTCGTTCGCATAACCCGGCTATCGGCCGGGCGATTCAGGGATGCTCGCGCTGGAGCGCATGTTCGCGCGATTCGATTCACGCCGCGCGGCGCTGCGGCGGGACGCTCCTGGCGTCCGGTTTCGGCCGGCGTTGCAGCACGCGCAGGATCGGCCGCTCGACCGTGAAATAGACGGCAAATCCCACGGCCAGTGAGCCGCCAATCAACGCTGCCAGGTAAATGAGGTGCAGTCCGAGCGCGTGCGGCAGGCTGCCCCACCAGTGCTGCACCACTTCCAGGACGCCGATGTGCACGAGGTAGATCGAGTACGATGCGTCGCCGACGACTTGCAGCCAGCGCGGCGATGACAGACCGAACGCGCGTTCGCTGGCCGTCGCTCCGAACACCACCAGACCCGACGACAGCCCGAACGTGGCGGCTCGGACGAGATAATCGATCTTGGTGTCGATCCAGCCGGCGAACTGCGCCGCGCCGGTCGCGGCAAACCCGGCGATGCCGGCGATGAGCGCCCATCGGCCCCAGCGCCAGCCGCGATCGGAGCGCAGAAGCGCCGCGGCCGCGCAGCCGATCAGGAACTCGAGGACCAGCGGGTTGATGAGTTGCACCGCGCAGCGCCCGATGGGGCCGCGGGCCACCGGCGCCGGAATCCCCTGAAGCGCGCAGGCCACGATGACGACAAACCACGCCGCCAGCGCCGGCAGAGCCGCGCGCCGCGGCACGAGAAATAACAGTGCGAACACGCCGTAGAACAGCAGTTCGTACGCCAGGCTCCACGCCTGCGGGATGAACAAGTGCATCGGCTGCGCGGGCAGAATCAGGATGTTGCCGATGAACCAGCGCGCCGTCGGGATGAACGGTTGCCGGAGAATGAACGTGTACGCCAGGATCACGCCGACCCAGCACGCCCAGTAGAGCGGCAGGATGCGCCACAATCGCCGCCAGGTGAAATCGAGAAACTGCGAACGGTCGCCGAGCTTGGCAAACGTCACCCAGGTGATGACAAAGCCCGACAGCACGAAGAACAGATCAACGCCGGCGTAGCCGAAGTGCTGGAACGGCTCGGTCACGCGCACCGCCACGTCGGCGCAGCGCTTCAGCTCCCATTCCGACGCGTGGAAAACGAGAACCAGCAGGCAGGCGACGCCGCGCAGGGCTTGCAGGTTCGTCAGGCGCATGGGGCGCACTTGTACACCTGACGACGAAACGGGTCAACCCCGCTCGAGATTGGAGGTGAAGCCACAGATGAACTCTGAGGAACACCGATGATGCTGGCGTTCTTATCCGTGCTGATCCGTGTTCATCTGTGGCCCCGGCCGAATTAGAACTGGCGCAGGAAGCGCAGGTCGTTGCCGGCGAACAGGCGAATGTCGTCGATGCCGTAGAGCAGCATGGCGATGCGTTGCGGACCAAGGCCGAAGGCGAAGCCGCTGACTTTGTCCGGATCATAGCCGCCGTTGCGCAGCACGGTCGGATGCACCATGCCCGCGCCCATGATTTCCAGCCAGCCGGTGCCCTTGGTCAGGCGATCGGCGTTCGGATCGTCCTGGGGCCAATCGACGTCCACTTCGATGGACGGTTCCGTGAACGGGAAGTAGCTGCCGCGGATGCGAATCTGGCGTTCCTGCCCGAACAGCCGGCGGGCGAACGCCGTGATCGTGCCCTTCAGGTCGGCCATGGTGATGCCCGGTCCGATGGCGAGACCTTCCACTTGGAGGAACTGCATCTCGCTGCGGGTCGTGACCTGCTCGAAGCGATAGCACATGCCGGGCAGGATGGCGCGGATCGGTTCGGGGCAGAAACGGCGCATGACGTGGATCTGCCCCGGCGACGTGTGCGTGCGCAGGAGGACGCCCGGCGTCGTCGTGTGAAAGGTATCCCACATGTCCCGCGCCGGGTGGTGCGGCGGCATGTTGAGCAGTTCGAAATTGTTCTCGTCGGTTTCGACTTCGCGCGATCGGAAGATCTGGAATCCCATGTCGGCGAAGATCGCGTTGATGCGGCGGAGAACCTGGGTCGAGAGGTGCAATCGGCCCGGCGCGGGCTGCCGTCCCGGCAGCGTCACGTCGAGCGGTTCCGCGGCCAGGTCGGCTTCAAGTGCGCGGTCCTTCGCCGCCGCCAAGGCTGATTCGTACTTGGACGCCAGCGATTCCTTGATGCGGTTGGCTTCCTGGCCGTAGGATTTGCGCTCGGCCGCCGGCACTTCCCCGACGCGCTTGAGCGCCAGCGTCACGTCGCCCTGCTTGCCGAAGTAGCGCGTGTGCCAGGCGCGCAGAGCCGCTTCGTCGGCGCAGGCTTCGAGTTCGCTTGTCGCTTGTCGCTCGAGTCCGATCAGATCAGTCATTGGTCCCGAGTCCCTGGCTGGTTGGCAATTGAACCATGGACGACGGACCAAGGACGACGGGCTATTTCGGCAGGTTCGCCTTGGCCAGCTCGACGATCTTCTGGAACGTGTCGGGATCGTGGATCGCGATTTCGGAGAGCGTCTTGCGGTCGAGGGCGACCATGGCGCGCTGGAGTCCGGAAATCAGTTCGCCGTAGCGGAGTCCCTGGGCCCGGCAGGCGGCGTTCAGTCGGACGATCCACAGGCGGCGGAACGTGCGCTTCTTGACCCGGCGATCGCGCAGGGCAAAGGCGCCGGCGCGCTGGAGCGTGATCTTCGCCTGCTTGACGAGGTTGCCGCGGCCGAGACGATACCCCTTGGTCAGCTTGTGCAGCCGCTTTCGCTTGCGAATGACCGTCTTACCGCTGCGGGCCCGAACCATGATCGTCTCCTCAACTGCTGGCCGAGAGCCTTACTTTTCGCCCATCGCCCGCAGGTATTTGCCGGTGATCGACTTCGGCAGGACGACCGATCGCCGCAGCTGCCGCTTGCGCTTCGACGTTCGGCCGCTCAACAAGTGCCGCTTGTTCCCCTGATTGCGCTTCAATTTCCCGGTGCCGGTGACGCGGAACCGCTTGGTCACGCTCTTATTCGTCTTCATTTTCGGCATGGCCGACCCTCTCGCGGAACAGCACGGGACGTTTCATCTTATGAGCCGCGGGCCGCATCGTGGAGAGCGCGCTCGCGCCAAGTTCTATCATGGCTCCGATCGAGCGAATACACTGGCAGGCAGTTTCACTCAACCCCGCGGGGCGCGCCGATGGCCCAAGCTGGATCCGCCGCCGAGGTTCCCGGCCGGAGCGCCTGGCCCGAACTCATCGGACTGGGGCTGTTCCTCGCCGCCACGGCGGGATTCGTCTGGTGGTGCGCCCATTCCGACGTGGGCGTGTTGCACCTGGTCGTGGGCGTCCTTTTGGCGCTGTCGCTGGCGATCCTCGCCCGCGCCGGGCTGGTGCGGCTCGTGGGGCCAGTGTTGATCTACGACGTGATCCGCAACGCGCGCCGCAGCCGGTTCATCCTCGTGCGCTGGCTCTACGCTCTGTTCCTGCTCGCGCTGTTGTTCTGGGTGCATTCGGCCTGGCTGTTCGAAGCGCGCATTACGGGTCAGTTCGACAGCCAGAATCGAGCGTTGGCCCGGCTGGCGGAGCAGTACTTCCTCACCTTTTCCCTGACGCAGTTCGTCTGCGTGATGCTGCTGACGCCGGCCTACGTCGCCGGCGCCATCGCCGAGGAAAAGGACCGCAAGACGCTCGAATTCCTGCTCGCCACCGATCTCGAGAATCGCGAGATCGTGCTGGGCAAGCTGATCTCGCGCATTGGCAATCTCGTGTTGTTCGTGCTCACCGGACTGCCGATTCTCAGCCTGATGCAGATCTTCGGCGGCATCGACCCGACGTTGCTCCTGTCGATTTTCGCTGCGACCGGCGCGACGATTCTCGGCCTATCGGGGTTGGCCATTTTCAACTCGGTAAGCCGACGGCGGGCGCGCGACGCCATCGCAACGACCTACCTGGCGATGATCGGCTATCTGGCGCTGACCGGCGTGACGGCGACGATCCGACTCACTCTCACCTCGGCCGGCTATTCGCTTTCGTGGCTCAGCATCGACTGGAACTGGCTTTTCGACGCATTTCAGGCGGGCAATCCGATCTTCGGGATCGTCGAGATCGCGAGAACGATTGCGTTCAACGGCCCGTTGCCGGTCGTGGTCCGGGACGAACTGACGAAGTACGCGATTTTCCATGTCGTGCTGGCGGCGATCACCGTGACCTGGTCGATCGTGCGGATCCGGGCGGTCGCGCTGCGGCAGTCGGCGGTCATGGCGGTCAAACCGCGATCGCGGACGGTCCGGCGGCGGCGCGCCCGGCCGATCGGCTTGCAGCCCATGCTTTGGAAGGAACTCTGGATCGAAGGGCGCCTCCGATTCAACTGGCTCGGGCGGATCTCGCTGGCGCTGCTCATCCTCGGCGGTTTCGTGCCGATCATCCTGGTTTTCATCGTCGAGGTAATCGACCCGGCCAACCTTCACCGGGGACAGTCGCTGGCTCAGCAAATGGACGCCATTTTCACTCAGTTGACGCAAAAATGGACGACGCTCAGCCAGGCTGTCAACTACTGGCTGCGAATCATGAACGTCCTGATTTCCTTGCTGATGCTGCTGGGCGTCGCGGTGCGAGCGGCCGGGAGCATCGGCGCCGAGCGCGATCGCGACACGCTCACCAGCCTGCTGGCCACGCCGCTGACCACTCGGGAAATCCTGGGCGCCAAGTGGCTCGGCGCGCTTTGGAGCGTGCGCGGCTTGGGCTGTTGGCTCCTCAGCGTCTGGCTCATCGCCATGCTCCTGGGCGGCGTCGTGCCGTTTGTCTTGCCGCTGCACCTGGCGGCGTGGCTGGCCCCGGCCGCGTGTTTCGCGTCAATCGGCCTGTGGTTTTCGGCCGTCTGCCGCACGACCCTGCGCGCCATCGCCTGGACCGTCGCGGCCGCCATCCTCGCCGGCGGCGGGCATTGGCTCTGCCTGGGCATGTGTTGCTACACGCCGATCGGCCTGCTCGGCGCGAGCGGATTCGACAGCATGAAGTGGCTGCTTTACGCTGAACTGGCGGTGACGCCGCCGTTCGTCTTCGGCTGGGACGCGTGCTGGCGAATCGACGAACTGTCGCTGGGGCGAGACAACTCGATGGTCGGCTGGGTGATCGGCGGAATCGTGTTTTGGTGCGTTCTCGCGCTGGCAATCTGGGAGGCGGCGCACGCGAAGTTTGCGCTCCTGACGTGCCGCCGCGTCGGCCCGCGGCCCGGGACGCCGTCCGTTGCTCCCGCGGAGTGATCGTTTCGATGTCGATCCTCGGCCCGGACTTCTGGCACGATCTGGCCCGCATCGGCCGGCGGCAGCGGCTCGCCGCCGTGGCCGAGGAACGCACCGGCTAGTCGCTTCCATTCCTGTTGACCACCCACTTGACGAATCTCGAGAACATCGCCGGCAAGCTGCTGACGACGGCACCGCGGCCCAGTGAGATCGTCGCCGGCAAGTGGTGGGGCAGCTACCTGAGCGGACGCTGGATGCTGCTCTGGTTGCTCGTTCACTGGTCCCTGGCCGCGACTGTGCGCACCGCCCGACAGGCAGTCACTTGGACGCTGGTGATCCTCATCATCGGCGCTAATGCGGTTCCCTGGGTCGCGCTTGTCAGTTGTTCGGGGACCATCACCAGTTCATTTCGTCGGGCTCATCACTCTGGCGGCTAGTCCCGATGGACCCGGGAGAATTGCCGATCCGCACCATGACGACCCTGACGCCCGCCCTCGCTCTGATGAAATGCGTGACGCCGACGGCGGAATCATCCGCATTCGCGGCCGGTCCCGAGGATGCGACGCGCATCGCCGAGCGAATTACAGCGGGTCCAAGAACAATGAAATCACAGGTACGCGCGGAGGGGCGCGGATCGGGCGTTCCGCGCCCAGCTGCGCGCACCTGTGGTTTCCAAATTGCCCCCGAACGTCAGGGCGTGATCGGCGGAGCCGATTGCGGACTGGGCCGCGCGTCTTTGCCGGCGCCGGCCTTGTCGCCGCCCGTCCCCGCTCCAGCGCCGGCGCCGCCTTTGGCCGGCGTCGACGGATTGCTGCTGCAACCGACAGACAGCGTCAACACGGCGCCCGCGACGATCACACTCAGCAGTTTCCTCATCAGTCACCTCAGCTAGCGGTAAGAGACATCGGAACCACAGATGAACACGGATGAACTCTGTGCAAAGCTCCAATTCTCTCCGCATCCATCTGTGGTCAGAACTCTCCGGTCAGAAGCCGATGCCCGACGCGTCCCACGAGAAGCCGTCGTGGTAACCGGTCAGCATGCGGTACGGCCGCGGATTGGCCGTCGGCTGTACGTGTTTCCGCAGCGCACGAACCGACCCATCGGCGAAGCAGAACTGCACGATGCCCGGATGCTTGCTGCTGTAGTGGTACCAGTTCTGGCCGTTCACGCGATCCGGTTCGGGGATGCCCCAGCCCGACGGGAACGATCCGGCGCCAATCCACGCATAGACGACGACGAAGGTACTGTTGGCGGCGAGCTCCGGCCGCTGGCCGATGTGCTCGCCGAACATGATCGTGTTGGCGGTGCCGTCCGCCGCGGTGACCGATTCAAAGTTCACCTCCGACCGATTCGTCAGCACGCCTTCCCACTGGTACCACGGGTCGTTGGGCGGTGCGCGGCCCGTGGCCCCAGCCATGCCCAGGTAATTGGTCATGCCGTGGTTCTTGGCCGGATAGCCCGCGACGATCTGCTGATCGCCGGTCCAGACCCAGATGGTCACTCCGCCCGGATACTGCTGCACCTGGTCGCACACGTAGACCGTGACGCCCGAGCGCTGAGCCGCTTCTTCCACATCGTCCGCCGGGCAGAGCAACGTCTTGATCCGCGTCTGGGCGGCGATCCAGTTGCCGGGCGTCTGGTCGTACGACGGGTAGACCGGACTGCCATACGACCGGGTCGTGAAGTTGATCCGCGTGAATCGGCGGAACAGGGCTTCCTGCTCCATGTAGGGCAGGAGGTCCAGGAAGCAACTGGTCCACGACGTGTTACTCCAATCGGGACCGATCTGCACGTCCGGCGGCAGGTTGCCGTAGTAGCCGGGCGGCAGCACCTTGTTGGCGCTGTGGTAATTGTGAGCCGCTAGTCCGATTTGCTTCAGATTGTTCTGACATTGCGATCGCGCCGCCGCTTCGCGGACCTTTTGCACGGCCGGAAGCAACAGTCCGATCAGGATGGCAATGATGGCGATCACGACCAGCAGTTCGATGAGCGTGAACGCCGAACTCCGACGTGGATAAAGGATCATCACGCAACTCCTCCGCACGATGTGTGCGATCAGGAACACCAGACGAAGCCAGCGCCGTCATGGATAGGGCCCGTCGCCGTGTTCAGGCTGCGACCACAGAACCGCGCATCCTGAATCGCGGTGAAATCTCGGTCGAGCGAATCTCGAATCCAAAACGAGGAGAATCCGCGGCGCGAGATCCGCGCGCGGATTCTCCGAACATTCTTTCGCAACAGCACGGATGTAAGCAGTCGGTGCTACTCCTGCTTCGCGGTCCCTCCGGACGGCGGATTCGGGTTGACCGCAGGTTGGTTTGCCTTCGGAGCGCCGCCGCCGCCGCCAGCGCTCGCCTCCGACGGCAGCTTGGTATTCTCCGTCTTCGGCGGAATGATCTTCGGGCTATTATCCGAACAAGCGATCCCCGCCGCGCAGATAGCGACGATCGCCGCGAATGAGATCAGACGTCGAACCATAGTCCCGTCTCCCTGGTTAGCCTGGTCAACTAGTTGGTGACGGACGATGCGTCCTGCGATAGACCGTCCTTAAATCCGGACATCTGTTGGTACAGCCCCCATTGCGAATTGATGTGATTCGGCGGTGGAGGCGTCGTCGGATTCCGCTGCCCGGTGCCGATATTCCGAATCGGACGCACGGAGCCATCGCCGAAGCAGAAATTAGTGATCCCGGTGTGCCGGCTGCTGAAGCAGAGTGGATGTCCGTTCTGCGACGTGCCGCCGCCATCGGGACCGATGCCGAACTTGGTCGGCACGGAACCGACGCCCATCCATGTCCAGAGCCAGTCGCGCGTCGGCACGCCGCGAGCCGTACCGCCGAGACCCTCGCCGAACAGCAACGTGAAAGCCGTGCCGTCCGCGGCCGTGATTGCTTCCAGCGACGCCTTCGACCGGTTGAGGAAGATCCCCTCGTAGCGGTTCAGATCGACGCCGGGACCGTCGAACGGCGACGCGGTGTGAACCTCGCCATCTTTGCCGAGAGCGCCGGCCACGCCGGCGTAATTCGTTTTGGCGCACGGGACCGGAGATCCATCGGCGTAGACGAGCCATCCCCATGTGCAGGCAGCCTGCGCCGGACCAGCCGGATACGATGCGTGAACGATCACAACTGGACCCGACGTCGTTGAAATGGCGGTGTTGGGCTGCAATTGCGACGTATCGGTGATCTCGTCGGCCGGGCATTCCAGCGTCTTAATCCGGAACTGCGAGGCCACGAAATCTGGCGTCAAGTTCCACCACCGAATGCCGGGGTTGTCATTGTGATACTTGGTCTGGTCGAGGCTGATCGTCAGCCGGCGGTAGATGTTCTCCGCCTCGAGATACGGCAGCAAATATACGGTGGAGCCGATGCATTGCCCGGCAAACGCGTCCGTCTCCGTGAATGGATTCAGCGTGCCGAGGAAGCCGGGCGGCAATCGGCCGAGACTGCTCTGGTAGTTGTGCGCGGCAATGCCGAGTTGCTTCAGATTGTTCTGGCAACTCGATCGCGCCGCCGCTTCGCGGACCTTTTGCACGGCCGGAAGCAACAGTCCGATCAGGATGGCAATAATGGCGATCACGACAAGCAATTCGATGAGCGTGAACGCCTCTCTCCAACGACGGCGACCCATGAGTACGTCCTCCCACCGGACCGAATGTGACAAAATGAGCGAATAACAACACAGCGAATCATCGGCGCCGCGTGCCAGGCTCGATCACCCAGCGCGCAGACCCCCGATCTCATCCCGCGACTCCGGCGCGCGCGTCCGTCACGGGCGCGCTGGAGCCGCCATTACTTTCCGACTCATCGGTCGAGGATGCCGGCCGATGGGCCGGGTGTTTCTGCGAGATCGGATCTCAGGCTAACGCGCCGAGTATCGGACTGCAACACAATTCTGAGAAATTTCTGAGCGGATTTCGATCGGGTTTTTGCTGGCAGCTGAAAGGCGCCGAGGCGTCGTCGTCGCGGCCAGAGTCCGGCAGCGACGCCGCCCCGACGCATGCAGCGGCGCCGATTCCTCAGCTACATCTCGATGTTGAATGCGTTCTCGCCTCGTTTGACTTTCGTGGTGATCTGACTGGTGTTCGGGTCCGCCAGTTCGGGTGGCAACGGGAACCAGAGTTTCGGGTCCGAAGTCGGCGTGGCGGTAATGGGATCTTGCTGCTCCCGGCCGCCGCGCTTCGCCCCCGGCGCGCTCGCCGCAATCCTCTCTGCGTCCGGGACGGGATTCGGACTATTGACGCCCAGCTTCGCTTCCCCGACGGGCAGGTCCACGAAGCGATAACTCCCGTCCGGCTGGATGGGGCTGTAGCGGATGATCCCATCCGACGCGATCAAGACGACCGAGCCGCTGACGTCGGCCTTGCCCTTGTACGACACCTTCCCCGAAAGGTGGCCAATGCCGGGACCACAGCCGGAAATCGCCGCGGCGCAGAACACCATGAGCGCAGTCCGCCGCACGCGCGCAATGCCTTGGTGCATCGCCGGTCACCTCTTGTCGAATTTGCGGTCCAATTCCAATCAATATTGCGTCTGGTCCACGACCTCGCCGCCGTTGCGGCTGGCCATGCGCGGCAGGATCGTCGTTCCAGTCGCGTAGACGAAATAGCGCACCGAGCCATCCGCCAACAGGAACAGGCCGCCGCCGGGATGGAAGCTCCACCAATGCGTCGTGGAGCAGTTGTCGTTGACGTTGCCCGGGCGGAAGTATCCCGGCAGCACGCTGGTGCAACCGGAGTAATTCCAATCCCAATTCGGCAGTCCGAGCAGACTGTCGTAGTCGCTGAACGCCCACCAGCCCCAGTACAAATCGGCGGCTGGCGGCCGCTCGCCGACGGCAATGGTCAGCGACAGCCCGTCGGGAATGTCGTTGATGGTCGTCCCCTTATTGCCGAGCGCCGCATTGCCGCTCCGCGTGCCAACCCAGAAGACGCCATTCTTGCCCTCTCCCCAACCGCCGGAAACCTCGTTGCCCGTCACGCCGAGATAGGAAGTCGTCGCCGTCGTGCTGTAGGTTCCGCCGCCGCTGTAGGTCGTCGAGCCGCGCGGGTCCGATGGACACTGATAGAGCGAGATAACGCGCGTCGAGCCCTGCTGTAGGAACGACGTCTGATCCTGGCAGAGCTTGAATACGGTGTCCAATTCGATGTAGGGCAACAGGCGAACCATCCACGAACCCCAAATGCCGCCGGAGCCGTAGGCGGTGTACGTGCCGGACCCGTTGGGCCGCGGCGACGGAAATCGCGCATAGCCGTCATGGTGCGCGTGCAGAGCGAGTCCGATCTGCTTCAGGTTGTTCGTGCACTTTGTTCACGCCGCCGCCTCGCGGACCTTCTGGACCGCCGGCAGTAAGAGTCCGATCAGAATGGCAATGATGGCGATCACGACGAGCAGTTCGATGAGCGTGAACGCCGACCGACAATGTTGCCGAGCCATGACCCGAGTCTCCCGACAGCACAAGTTGAAATAAACGCCGATAAAGCCACGCCACCGCGACGGCGCCGAGCAACGGCCGCGCCTCGATCGGCAGCATGCCGTCACCAAGCTCTCCAAGCGCCCTACCACAACCAGCGGAAGAACGGTGTCACACCGCTAGCGAGGTTGGATCGCCGCCGACCGCGCCAGTCGAGTTTGCGAGATCATTTGGTAAATTACCCATGCCGATGTTACGCCGCAATTGATTTGTGAGAGATTTCTGAAAAAGCGACCAACGCTGGGATTCGGCAGCCTCGCGGCCGACAGATCGCGGTTGCTCCATTGGCGGCATGCCGAGCCAAAGGGGATGGAATGGCGTCCGAGCCCGAGCGACTGCTGTTCGTCACCGGCCGGCTGGCGGCGCCGGCGCTGCGGCGGGTCGTCGCTGAGCTCGCGCCCCGCGCCGGCTTCCAACCCGAGGTCGCGGTCCTGCCGATTAGCGTCGCTGCCCTGTTGACCACCGATTGGGTGGCGTCGCATCTGCGCGTGCCGCCGGGCGTCCAGCGCGTCGTCCTGCCCGGTTTCTGCCGCGGCGAGCCGGATCAACTGGCCCAGCGCTGCGGCGTTCCGGTCGAACGGGGACCCAACGATCTCCGCGATCTGCCCGAGCATTTCGGCCGGCCCGCGACGCCGGAGACGGATTACGGAGGCTACGACATCGAGATTCTCGCCGAAATCAATCACGCTCCGAGATTCGATCGCGCCGAGCTCGCGACGCTGGCGGAGCGCTACCGAGCCGACGGGGCTGACGTGATCGACCTCGGCTGCGATCCCGGTTCGACCTGGGCGGGCGTCGGCGAGGCTGTCCGCGCCCTGCGCGATCTCGGCCTGCGCGTCTCGATCGACAGCATGAACTCGGAGGAAATCGCCCTGGCCGCTCGAGCCGGCGCCGAACTCGTTCTCAGCGTCAACAGCGGGAATCGCCACGCGGCCGGTGATTGGGGCGTCGAAGTCGTCGCCATACCCGACGAGCCGGACAATCTCGCCAGCCTGAATGCGACCATCGAACTCCTGGACCGCGCTGGCGTGCGATTCCGCATCGATCCGATCCTGGAGCCGATCGGTTTCGGCTTCGCCGCCTCGTTGGGCCGGTGCTTCGAGGTCCGCCGGCGCTGGCCCGACGCGCCGATGCTCCTCGGCGTGGGCAACCTGACGGAACTGACCGACGTCGATTCGGCCGGGATCAATGTGCTCCTGGCTGGCTTCTGCCAGGAGCTCGGCATTCACAGCGTGCTGACGACGGAAGTGGCGCCCTGGTGCCGGTCGAGCGTGCGCGAACTGGACCTCGCCCGGCGGCTCGTGGCTCGTGCCGTGCGCAACCGCATCCTGCCGAAGCGTCTCGAGCCGCTGCTGATTCTGCTCCGCGATTCGAAAGTGCGCGATCTGGGCGAGACCGCGATGAGCGAACTCGCCGCCGCGATTACCGATCGCAACTATCGCATCTTCGCCGAGCGCGGCGAATTGCACGTCCTGAACGGCGAGGTCCATCTGCGCGGCTCGGACCCGTTCGCGCTGTTCGACGCGATTCAACGATCCGATGCGACCATCGATCCCTCTCACGCCTTTTATTTGGGCTACGAACTCGCCAAGGCCGTCACCGCACTGACGCTCGGCAAGAACTACGTCCAGGACCAGCCGCTGCGCTGGGGATTCCTGACGCGCCCGGAGAATTCAAATCGCACCTGAGTGCACTTCCCGGCGAAGCGTCGGCCGTCAGCAGCGTCTGACTGCCCTGCCCACTGCTCACTGCTAAACTCACCCGCATGGCGACCGTGCAGGAACTGATCCCCGCGCCCGATCCGTGGGAAGCGGCCCGGCGCTTTTTCGATCGGCCAGGATTGATTTTTTTTGATAGCGCCGAACGTGGGCCGAAACGAGGTCGATACTCCTACGTGGCGGCCGAGCCGCGTGCCTGGCTGTCCCTCCGCGTCGGCGACGGAACCGATCCGTGGTCGGGCCTGGCCGCGCTCCTGGGCCCGCGCCGGGAATCGCGCTCCGACCTGCCGCCGTTTCAGGGCGGCGTCGCCGGGCTGTTCGGCTATGGCCTCGGCCGGTCGATCGAACGCCTGCCGGAACCGGAGTTCGACGAGTTTCGGCTGCCCGACCTGGCGGTGGGAGTGTACGAGTGGGTCATCAGCTTCGATCACCGTCTCGAGCGGGCCTGGCTCGTGTCGCACGCCGATTCGGACGTCACCGCCGCGGTGCGTCAGCGGCTGGTGAATTTGTCGCAGACCACGGTGCGCTCGCAGCCATCGGAATCACGGATCGACCTGGCGGCGCCGCGCTTGCCTTTGGCCGGGCACGCGGCCGTCGTCAGCAACTTCTCCCGAGTCGAGTACGAGTCGGCGGTCAGTCGAGCCATCGAATACATCGAAGCCGGCGACTGCTTTCAGATCAATCTGTCGCAGCGTCTCGCCACCCCGCTCGCCGAGCCGCCGCTCGCTCTGTACGACCGCTTGCGCCGATGCAACCCGGCCCCGTTTGGCGGATATTTCGACTTCGGCTTGGGCCAGGTTCTGAGCGTTTCGCCGGAAGAGTTTCTGCGGTTGCGACCTGGCGGCGAAGTCGTGACGCGGCCGATCAAGGGCACCCGCCGACGCGGATCGAATCCCGCGGAGGATTTCGCGCTTTGCGACGATCTGCGAGCCAGCGAGAAAGATCGAGCCGAAAACGTCATGATCGTCGATCTGCTGCGCAACGACCTCAGCCGGGTGTGCGTTTACGGCACCGTCGAAGTTCCAGCCTTGTGCGAGCGAGAGACGCATCCGACGGTGCATCACCTGGTTTCGGAAGTCCGCGGCCGGCTGCGGCCCGAGTGCGGGCCGATCGATCTGCTGCGGGCGGCGTTTCCCGGCGGCTCGGTCACGGGAGCGCCCAAGATTCGCGCCATGGAGATCATCACGGAACTCGAGCGCGTCGCCCGCGGAGCCTATTGCGGCTCGCTCGGCTGGATCGGCTTCGACGGCGCGATGGACACGAGCATCCTCATCCGGACGTTGACCGCGGCCGGCGGCTGGCTGACCTTCCCCGTGGGCGGCGGCATCGTCGCCGACAGCGATCCCGGTCAGGAGTACGAGGAAACGCTGCACAAAGCCGCCGGCATGCTGCGCGCGCTGGCGGAGTAGGATGCACCACGGAGACACGGAGAGCACGGAGAGGACATAATGATCGAAGCCCACGAGGCCACGGAACCCATCCTCGGCGCCGCATTCGAAGTTCACCGTGCATTGGGTCCAGGACCTCTGGAAAGTGTTTACGAACGATGCCTGTGCCGCGAACTGGAGCTGAGGGGAATTGCGTTCGAGCGCCAAGTTGCTTTGCCAGTGCTTTACAAGGATCGGCACATCGATTGCGACCTGCGCATTGATATCGTCGTGGAAAGACAAGTGAAAGTTGATGCCAAGAGCGTCGAGAGCCTTTTGCCGATCCACACGGCGCAACTGCTCACCTATCTGAAACTCAGTGGGATCCGATTCGGCTTGCTCATGAAATTCAACGTGCCTCTACTGCGGGACGGCCTCAAGAGAGTCATCCTGTGATCGATCTCTGTTTTCCTCCGTGGCCTCCGCGTCTCCGTGGTAAATTCTTCTCATGATCCTCGAAGGGCTGGTCACGACGCTGGATCACGATGGAGCGATGCACCTCGCTCCGATGGGACCGCACGTCGCATCGGAGGACTTCGACCAGTTTGAGCTGCGGCCGTTCTCGACGTCGCAGACCTGCCGGAATCTTCAGCGGCTCGGCGAGGGCGTGTTGCACGTCACCGACGACGCGCTGTTGCTCGCGCAGGCGGCGATCGGCTCCGTCGCGCCGCGGCCGGAGACGCGGTCGGCGTCGAAGGTCCGCGGCTTCGTCCTGGCCGATTGCTGCCGATACTTCGAGTTCCGCATCACCGCCATCGACGCGTCTCAGGAACGGGTGCGCATGTCGGCCCGCGTCGTCCACGCCGGCCGTGTGCGGGATTTCTTCGGGTTCCATCGTGCCCGGCACGCCGTCGTCGAAGCGGCAATTCTGGCGACGCGCGTCGGCATTCTCCCGGCCGAGCAGATCGCCGCGGAATTCGCGCGTCTTCGGCCGCTGATCGACAAGACCGGCGGTCCGCGCGAGCATCAGGCATTCGCGCTTCTGGAGCGCCACGTCGCCGCCATGCGGAGTTGACTCGATGACGCCTGTGCGCATCGCCACCGGGAGCCGGTTGCACTTCGGCCTGCTCGCCGTCCCGCCGCGACCCGACTGGACGCCGGACGGCCGGCGCTACTACGGCGGCGTGGGTTTGATGATCGACCGGCCGGGAGTTGCGCTGCGCGTCGAGCCGGCGCGCGACTGGTCCGCCCGAGGGCAGTTGTCCGAGCGGGCGCTGACGGCCGCCCGGCGAGTAGCAGCGGTGGTCGGCAGGGCCGCGACCGTGACCGTGGAATCGTGCCCGCCGCCGCACGTCGGCCTGGGCGTCGGCACGCAGCTCGAACTGGCCGCGGCCTTGGCGACGTGCGCCGCGCTGGGCGTCGATCGGCCGCTCGACGAACTGGCGCGGCTGACGACTCGCGGTCGGCGCTCGGCCATCGGCGTGCACGGCTTCGCGCTCGGCGGGCTGATCGTCGATGGCGGCAAGCGCCGCCCGGACGATCTCGGCGAACTCGTCGCCCGCCGCGACTTCCCGGCCGCTTGGCGCATCGTCGTCCTGACGCCGGCCGCCGAGCCGGCGTGGCATGGGCGGCGAGAAGACGCGGCATTTGAGTGCGGGCGGATCGCTGCCGATGATCGGCTCGCTCCGCTGATCTGGAACGACCTGCTGCCGGCGCTGGATCGCGCCGATTTCCCGGCCGCGAGCGCCGCCATTGCCGAGTACAACGCGCGGGTCGGCGATTGTTTTGCCCCCGTGCAGGGCGGACGGTTCTCGCATCCGGCTGTCGCCGAAATTGTCGCCTGGCTCCATTCGGAAGGGATTGCCGGCGCCGGGCAGTCGTCGTGGGGGCCGACGACGTTCGCCTGGGTCGAGGATGAGGATCGGGCGCAATCGCTGCTCCGCCAAGCCCAACACCGCTGGGGCGATCGGCTTTGTGCCGTGGTCACGGGTGCTCGGAACCACGGCGCGGACGTCGTCCATTGAAAACAGATAAACGGCGATTCCGAAAGCAAAGGCAACGACCACAGATTCCACAGAGGACACAGATTCGTCCCATGTCCATCTGTGGAATCCGTGAGATCTGCGGATGGTTTCGTTGAGACTCGAAGCGCCGGCAAGACCGCCCGGTCCGTGGTCGTTGTCCCTGCGCGCATTTCGGGTTCCGATTTCATTCACACCTGCATGGCCGCCACGGCTTTTCCGATGCCCGTCAACATCATCTGAATGGCCACGGTCACGAGCACCATGCCCATGAGGCGGGTCAGCGCGATCAGGCCTTTCTCGCCGAGGACGTGCCTCAGGCCGCTGGCGAAGTAGATGATGACGGCCGTGGCCAGCCAGGCGAGAATCAGCGCCGCGAGCCAATCGAGCCAGCGGTCCGGCTCCCGGCTCATGAGCAATAGTGCGGTCGCCAAGGCCGACGGCCCCGCGACGTACGGGATCGCCAGCGGCACGATGAACGGCTCGCCGTCCACGTCCTCCTGCATCGACCCTTCCGGCGTCGGAAAGACCATCCGCAGCGCGATCAGAAAGAGAATGACGCCGCCGGCCAAGGTCAACGCCGGGTCGGATATCTGGAGCAGGTCGAGAACGAATCGGCCAGTGAACAGGAATGCGACGAGCACGACCAGCGCGATCAGAAGCTCACGGATCACGACGTGGCGGGCCCGCGCGGGCTCGACGTGCCGCAACGACGCCAGGAAAAAGGGCACGTTGCCCAGCGGGTCCATCACGAGAAACAGCAGGATCGCGGCGGAGGCCATGCTCATGCTGAGTGTTATGCCGGCGAATCGGTAGAATGCAAAACGAAAATGCAAAATCCTGGCCGCGAGTTCCAAAACTCATGATCCGATTCGCCGCCCTGGTTCTCCTGACGATCGGCGTCCCCCTGTGGGCCGATTCGCCGCTCGACGCGGTCCGCGGCCGGATGCAGAAGTTCGTCGACTCCGGCGAAATCGCCGGTGCGGTGACGGTCATCGGCCGGGCCGACGGTGTGCTCAGTCACGTCGCCGTCGGTCAACAGCGTCTCGATCCGCCCACGCCGATGCCGACCGACGCGCTGTTCCGCATCGCCTCGATGACCAAGCCGATCACGGCGATGGGCGTCATGATCCTGGCCGAGGAGGGCAAGCTCCGCGTCGACGATCCGATCGAGAAGCACCTGCCGGAGTTTCAGGGGCAGCCATTGGCCGTCTCTCGCGGGCCGGAACTTTCGATCCTGAAGCCGCCCAAGCGGCCGATCACGATCCGCGATCTGCTCACCCACACCTCCGGCCTGCGGCGGGATTTCGCGCCGGGATTCGCCGACCTGTACACGCGCCGGCAGCGAACCCTGGCCGAGGGCGTCATCGCGTTCTCGCAACAGCCGCTCGAATTTGAACCCGGCGCGCGCTGGGCCTATTGCAACCCTGGCATCGACACGCTCGGCCGGGTCATCGAAGTCGTTTCCGGCTTGTCCTACGAACAGTTTCTCGATCGCCGCATCGTCCAGCCGCTCGGCCTGCGCGACACGACGTTTTATCCCAGCGAGGCGCAGTTGCAGCGGCTGGCGGTCACCTATGAGCGCAAGGACGGCCGGCTGACGCCGAACCCATTTGTCTTGATCGGATCGCCGGCCGGTGCGAAGTACCCGGTTCCCGCGGGCGGACTGTATTCCACGGGCGCGGACCTGGCGCGGCTCTCGCGGCTCCTGCTGAACCAGGGGGCGCTCGACGGCGTGCGCATCCTCAGGCCGGAAACCATCGCAGCGATGACCCGCGTGCAGACCGGCGATCTCGACTGCGGCTTCGTGCCGGGGATGAGCTTCGGCTACGGCTTCGGCGTCGTCCGTGAGCCGGGCGGCGCGACCGAGCGGCTATCGCCCGGCAGCTATGGCCACGGCGGCGCGTTCGGCACGCAATGGTGGATCGACCCGGTCCGCGGCACGTTCACCATCCTGCTCATTCAGCGCTGGGGATTGCCGAACGCGGATGCATCCGAGATGCGGCGTGAACTCCAGGCCATCGCCGCTTCCGCTCCGCAATAAGTCTCCATGCCCGAATTGCCCGACGTTGTTGTGTATCTGGAACGCCTCCGGCCGCGCGTGGTCGGACAACCGCTGACGCGCATCCGGCTGGCCAGCCCGTTCCTGCTGCGTTCGGTCGAGCCGCCGATCGCGGAGTGCGAAGGGCGGCCGGTGAGCGCGCTTCGGCGTATCGGCAAGCGAATTGTCTTCGAACTGCCGGACGATCTTTTCCTCGTGCTGCATCTGATGATTGCGGGCCGGTTGCACTGGAAGCCGCCGGGCGCAAAGCTGCCCGGCAGGATCGGACTGGCGGCTTTCGATTTCCCCGCCGGTACGCTCGTGCTCACCGAGGCGGGGACGAAGCGCCGCGCGTCGCTGTGCGTCGTGCGCGGACCGGCGGAGCTCCGCCGGCTCGACCCCGGGGGAATCGAGCCGTTGGAGGTCGACGAGTCGGCATTTCGCGCCGCTCTGCGCCGGGAGAATCACACGCTGAAACGGGCGCTGACCGATCCGCGGCTCGTCAGCGGCATCGGAAACGCCTACTCGGACGAGATTTTGCACCGAGCCCGGCTGTCGCCGCTGGCGCTGACGCGGAATCTGGACGACCTCGAAATGGCCCGACTCTTCGCCGCCGTGCGCGAGACGCTGTCGCTGTGGCTCGATCGGCTGCGGCGCGAAACCGGCGACGCGTTTCCCGAGAAAGTCACGGCGTTCCGAGACGGCATGGCGGTGCACGGGCGGTTCGGTCAGCCGTGCCCCGACTGCGGCTCCGCCGTGCAACGCATCGTCTATGCCGAGACCGAAACGAACTACTGCCCGCGCTGTCAGACCGGCGGCCGTATCCTGGCTGACCGCTCGCTGTCGCGGCTGCTCAAGGACGATTGGCCGCGGACCGTCGAGGAATGGGAAGAAACCCGCGGGCCTCCGCCCCGCTGATTGCAAAAGCTGCAAACCGGGATGGTGAGAATTGCAATGCGTCCGCGGCAGTGCTGATCAGGCGCTCAGCAACAGTAACCGGCGCGTGTCTGAACAGCTGTTCGGATGAACTCGGCGGCGCAATTTCGGCTGGGTGAATGGCGGGAAGTTTGCGGCGCGCGGCTGCGACCGACGGCCGACGCGGATTTCGCAGGCGGCAAACTCGACGCGGGCGCCGCGGGAATCGCCCCCGGAGACGCGCTGAGCGGCACGACGGTTGCCCTGTCTTCGGCCGCCTGTCGCCCGCTTCGCCCGTCTCGGAGGATTCACCTCATGCCCGTTCGCAAATCCCGATCCGGCAGCGTTCTTTCCGTCGTGTTCACGAGTCTGTTGGCCCCGATCATCGTCAGCGCCTTCTCCGCGGCGATCAAGCGCGAATCCGCCGAAGCCATTGTCGAGGCGCGGCACGTCATCGTGCGTCCGGCGGTGGAGATCCGCAGCGAACCGGCCGTCACACTGCTCCCGCCCTCGGGCGCGACGGTCAGCGCCTACCGCGGCCTGTCGGCCGAGGTCGCGGCTCCAGAGAGACTTAAGTAATGCGGGGGTTTCGTCCCACATGGTTCTGTGGTCAGACCCAGCAGACGATCCACAGATTACACAGATGACTCAGATGGAGACGCCTCGAATCGCCGTCATTCGTGGCGGTCGCTCCACGCATGTGTTCCCGCGGGTTCGCGATTATGAATTCAGGACTCGATCGAGGTCGAGCGCCTCCGCCGCTCGCCACGCTTCCACAGTGCCGATCGGGAGCCAGGCCCGGGCGGGCACGACGTGGAAGGGCGCGTCCGCGGCCAGGCGGGACACGATGTCGGTGATCTCATATTCGCCGCGCGGCGAGAGTTGCAATTCGATGTCGAATGCCCGGCGCGGGAAGAGATAGGCGCCGATGTTGGCCAGGTGCCGGCCGTCGATCGCCGGCTTCTCCACGAGCCGCTCCAGCGTGCCGTCGGCTCGGGGAAACACGATGCCGAACTTTCGCGGCTCATCGACGGGATGGGCGAGCATACCCATCGGCTTGGCGGTGAGGGCGCGGAGGTCGGCCGCGGCATACAGATCGTCGCCGTTGAGCACGAGCACGCGCTCGGCCACGACGTGCTCGCGGCAGGAGCGGAAGGCGTCTCCGGTGCCGCGCGGCCGCGCCTGGTGCACCGTCGCCCAGCGAGTGAAATGCGCCTGCTGCCGCAGGTAGGCCTCGATCTGTTCCGCGAGGTAATGCGTGACAACGACAAGCCGGTCGACGCCCGGCGGCAATGAGCCGAGAATCCAGTCGAGGATCGGCCGACCGCGAATCGGCAACAGCGGCTTCGGCGTCGTGAACGTGTAGGGCTGGAGCCGCGTGCCGAGCCCGGCGGCGAGTACGATGGCGTCCATGAATCTCCACGAGAGCCTGCGCCATGCCGGCAATCTGTGCCGATGGTAGCGACTATGTTACAAACACCCGGCGTGGGGTTTCGCCGGATTTGGTCAAGCTTGCGAACTCTGCGGGTCGAAGGAGGAGTGTGACCCGGTCGCAGAGCCGCGCGCCGCAGGAAGCGTCCCGGCCCCGGGAAAGTCGAACGGGAGGAACCCATGCGCATCCGAAACCTATTCGCCGGGTTGGGATTGCTGGTTGGAGCCGTCGGTTGCCATCACGTGGCCGGCTTCTGCGACTGCAATCCGCCGATTCAACCATGCGCCATCTACGGTCTGCATCCGATGGGCGACGCGATCGTCGTGACCAACGTCGTGGAAACGCCGACCGCTCCGAAGCCGATGCCGGCATCGCCGGCCAAGCCGGCGGCGTCCCAGGCGACGACTCCGGCTAGCGCTTCGATCACGGGCATCACCCGCGAAGCGCTCGAACCGGCGAACTGATCGTTAGCCGCGCGCGAATAAATCCGCCACGGATGAACGCCGATGAACGCGAATCTGGCGCCGCGTCTCATCCGCGTTCATTTGTGGCTCGGATTTTCGCCGCCGCTCAGCCGGCGTGGCGCTGCCGGCGGCGGGTGCGTCGCAAGGGGCGGGGTTCTGGCGCGGCCGGGCGCGGCGCCGGGGCGGGCAGCAGCCGCCGGGCCGTCGCCGCCGCCGCC